>Ga0070699_100004132_pt1 | contig 12822 bp, 11 predicted proteins | sample KBSK1503metaG_FD_65473 | JGI IMG/M metagenome (GOLD analysis project Ga0070699, IMG submission 65473) | Corn, switchgrass and miscanthus rhizosphere microbial communities from Kellogg Biological Station, Michigan, USA - KBS K1-50-3 metaG | ecosystem: Host-associated > Plants > Roots >...
TCTCCAGCAGGCTAGCTGGAGGCCGGAATTCAGGTAGGGAATTTCGCCACCCCGCGTGCGAGACCGCTACCACGGATGGCATCATTATCGACGGGCATGCAGCGGCCCGCGCGATGGTTTTGCAAGGACGGGTGAACCGACGCGCTGGTGCCAGCCGTTCGGTATGGTAACCACTTGCTTACAGTGGCCGCTGTACCCGTGCATGGGAACACGATGCAGGGAAGACGCGTTGTATCTTGCAACGGAGGCTTCCGGACAGGACTGGTTCCCGTGCTCACGAGCCTGACGCTCTACTGTAACGCACTATTTGATGCATCTTGGTTGAGGTGATTGTTCCATGTCGCAGGTACGTCGGCAGTCGGCTGTGCTTCCCCGCCCGAACTGGGGCTGGCAAGATGCTGCCGCGTGCAAAGGCGAGGACTTGTTGCTCTTCTTCGGTCCTGACGGCGAGCGCCAGCCCGAGAGGGAGATCAGGGAGCGCAAGGCCAAGGGGGTCTGCGCATCCTGCCCGGTGCGGCTGGAGTGCCTGAACTACGCGGTCTCGCGCCCGGAGAAGTACGGCACCTGGGGTGGCCTCAACGAGGATGAGCGTTCGGCCGAGCGCCGCCGCCGCATGCGGCGGGCCAACGCCGCCTAGGCGGGGTCCCAGCGCACTCAGTACCAGGGCACTCAGTACCAGGGCACTCAGTACCAGGGTTCAGGCGAGCAGCGCCAGCACGTCGGCGTCGGTGAGCTGCCCGAAGGACGTGTACCACTGCCCAACGGACCGGAACCGCCGCGGCGTCGCCAAGATGATCACCCGGTCCGCCTCCGCGCGCATCTCTTCCGCCGCGGCGGGCGCCGCGACCGGGGCCGCCAGCACGAGGTAGGCCGCCTGCGCCGCACGCAGCGAGCGCAGCGCGGCCCGTGCGGTCACGCCGGTCGCCAGGCCGTCGTCCACCACGATCACGCACCATCCGGCCACTCGGGGCAGCGGGCGGCCGCCCCGGTACACCTGCACCCGCCTGGTCAGTTCGGCCCGCTCGGCGGCGACGACCGGGGCCAGGTCGGCCGGCGAGAGCGCCAGCCGGCCGAGCAGGCTGGCGTCGTACACGGCCTTTTCCAGGCCCTCCGCGATCGCCCCGACACCGAGTTCGGGCTGGCGCGGATATCCGATCTTCCTGGTCACGATGACGTTCATCGGCACGTCCAGGACCGCGGCGACTTCTTTCGCCACGGCCACTCCGCCTCTGGGCAGGGCGAGTACCACGGCCCGTTCGGCCCAGTCCCCGAGCGCCACGGCGCGGACGAGACGCTCGCCGAGCATGGTGCCGGCCGCCCGCCGGTCGGGGAAGGGGAGCAGGTACTCACCCTGGCGCATGTCCGGGATTTACCCCTCTAACGGGACGCGATGCAAGGACGGCGTCGCACAATGGAGAGATGATCTGCGTGCCTTGCCGGAAGCGGCATCACGAGGAGTGCCCGGGCGGCACCTGGTGCGACTGCCAGCATCTTCCGCCAGCCGGCCAGCCAGGAACGCAGCCAGGCAGCGAGCCGCCGCTCAGCTGGCTCCGCCAGGGCTGACGGCAGGTCACGACCGGGAATAACCGCCGCGGCCGGGTATGTTGCCACGCGTATGGCGCCGGATAAGACCCTTCGCACCGTCCACATGCCGGACGCTATCTGGACAGTCCGGTTCGTTACATGTGATCCTGGATTCATGAGTGTTACGGACCCGCTGCTCGTCGGGCGCCGTCACATTGACTTCTTGCGCATCCGCAGCGCTATCTGTCTTCTCGCCCTGTAATCGCCGGCCCGGATTTCCCGTCCCGGGCGCGCGTGCGATGCCGGGCGTTCCCCGCTGGACCCGTGGCTGACCACGTCTGAAATGCTGCCCAGCGGAGCCCAGGTTTCGTGCCATGCGCGTCCCCGAACCTGGAGGACCCTCCCACATGCCAGTCGCAGCTGGGACCAAGCGCAAACGCGGCGAAGGCCAGTGGGCGCTCGGCTATCGCGAGCCGCTCAACAAGAACGAGGAAACCAAGCGCAACGACGACGGGCTCAACGTCCGCCAGCGGATCATCGACATCTACTCGAAGTACGGCTTCGACTCCATCGACCCGGCTGACCTGCGCGGCCGGTTCCGCTGGTACGGGCTGTACACGCAGCGCCGGCCCGGCATCGACGGCGGCAAGACCGCGGTGCTGGAGCCGGAGGAGCTCGACGACCGCTACTTCATGCTGCGCGTCCGCATCGACGGCGGCCGGCTGTCCAACGACCAGCTGCGGGTCATCGCCTACATCTCGCGCCGGTACGCGCGCGGCACGGCGGACGTGACCGACCGGCAGAACATCCAGCTGCACTGGATCGAGATCGAGAACGTCCCTGACATCTGGGAGGCGCTCGAGTCGGTGGGCCTGTCCACCACCGAGGCCTGCGGCGACACCCCGCGGGTGATCCTCGGCTGCCCGCTGGCGGGCATCGCCGCAGACGAGATCATCGACGGCACGCCGGAAATCGCCGCCATCGGGGAGCAGTACATCGGCGACGCCGCGTTCTCCAACCTGCCGCGCAAGTTCAAGTCCACGATCAGCGGCTGCTCGGCGCAGTGCGCCATCCACGAGATCAACGACATCGCCTTCGTCGGCGTGCTGAACGAGCAGGGTGAGGCAGGCTACGACCTGTGGGTGGGCGGGGGCCTGTCCACCAACCCCATGATCGGCAAGCGGCTCGGCGCGTTCGTCCGGCCGGGCCAGGTGGCCGAGGTCTGGGCGGGCGTGACCGGCCTGTTCAGGGACTACGGCTACCGGCGCCTGCGGCACCGGGCCAGGATCAAGTTCCTGGTCGCAGACTGGGGCCCGGAGAAGTTCCGTGAGGTGCTGGAGAAGGAGTACCTCGGCTACGCCCTGCCGGACGGCCCGGCCCCGGACGCGCCACGCGACGGGATCCGCGACCATGTCGGCGTGCACCGGCAGCGCGACGGGAACTACTACGTCGGATTCGCGCCCGTCGTAGGCCGGCTGTCGGCCGACGCGCTCGATGTGATCGCCGATCTGGCGGCCAGGTACGGCAGCGGCCGGGTGCACACCACGGCCGAGCAGAAGATGGTCATCCTCGACGTGCCAGCCGAGCGCACCGAGGACCTCGTGGCCGAGCTAGACAAGGCCGGCCTGCCGGCCCGCCCCAGCGCGTTCCGCAGGCACACCATGGCCTGCACCGGCATCGAGTTCTGCAAGCTTGCCATCGTCGAGACCAAGGCGCGGGCCGCCGACCTGATCAGCGAGCTGGAGCGACGCCTGCCCGGCTTCGACGCCCCGGTCACGATCAACGTGAACGGCTGCCCGAACTCCTGTGCCAGGATCCAGACCGCCGACATCGGCCTGAAGGGCTCGCTGGTCACCGGGCCGGATGGGCGGCAGGTCGAAGGCTTCCAGGTGCACCTGGGCGGCAGCCTGGGCGGCGGTGACGGCTCGGGCTCCGGCTTCGGCCGCAAGGTGCGCGGGCTGAAGAGCACGGCCGAGGAACTGCCGGACTACGTGGAGCGGGTGCTGCGCCGGTTCGACGCGGCCCGCGAGCCCGGAGAGAGCTTCGCCGCCTGGACCACCCGCGCCAGCGACGAGGAACTCTCATGAGCACCCGGGCCGTGCCCTTCTACTGCCCCTACTGCGGCGAGGAGGATCTCGAACCCCAGGGCGCTGCCGATGGTGAATGGCATTGCCGCAGTTGCACGCGGTCTTTCCAGCTACGCTTTGCCGGAATAGGAGTCACACTGTGAGCCCCGTCGTAACGCGCGGCCTGGCACAGCGGAACACCCTGGAGGACCCCGAGCAGATGCGAACCCTCGCCGAACAGGCTGCGGAGGAACTCGCCGACGCGCCGGCCGAAGAGGTCATCCGCTGGGCGGTGGACACATTCGGCGAGCGGATCTGCGTCACCTCGTCCATGACCGACGCGGTGATCATCCATGTCGCCTCGGCCGTCCAGCCGGGCATCGAGGTGGTCTTCCTCGACACCGGGTACCACTTCGCCGAGACCATCGGCACCAGGGACGCGGTGGAGGCCGTATACCCTATCAAGCTGCTCAACATCACCCCGTCGCGCACCGTCAAGGAGCAGGACGCCGAACTCGGCCCCAGGCTCTACGGGCGTAACCCCGACCTGTGCTGCTACCTGCGCAAGGTCGAGCCGCTGGAGCGGGCACTGACCAACTACGACGCCTGGATCACCGGCGTCCGCCGGGACGAGACGAACAACCGCCGCCAGACCAAGGTCGTGGAGTGGGACGACCGGCGGGAGATGGTCAAGGTCAACCCGATCGTCAGCTGGACGCAGAAGCAGGTGGACGACTTCATCACCGAGCAGGGCGTGCTGGTGAACCCGCTGGTCTACGACGGGTACCCGTCGATCGGCTGCGCGACCTGCACGATCCGCGTCGAGTCCGGTGCCGACCCGCGCAGCGGCCGGTGGGCGGGCACCGGCAAGACGGAGTGCGGCATTCATGCCTAAAGCCGTGCTGGTAGCAGTTGCGCACGGCAGCGCGGACCCGCGGGCCTCGGCCACGATCGCCGCGCTGGCGGCGCTGGCCAGGGAACGCTCGCCAGGCCTCGACCTGCGCATCGCCTTCCTGGGCCACGCCCCGCCGTCGCTGCCGCAGGTCCTGGGCACGATCGAGGCGGACCGCGAGGTGACCGTGCTGCCGCTGCTGCTGACCGCGGCGTACCACAGCAAGGCCGACATCCCCCGTGTGCTGGCCAGGACGCCGCGGCCGCGGGTGAGCTACGGCGCCACCCTCGGGCCGCACCCGCTGCTGCTTGACGCACTCGACCTCCGCATGGCCGAGGCGGACCCCGGCGCTTACCGGGACCCGGCGCGGACCGCGGTGGTGCTCGCGTCGGCCGGTTCCAGCGACCCGGAGGCGAACGCGACCATCGCCCGGGTGGCGGCGCAGTGGCAGGCCAGGACGGGGTGGCTCGCCGTCCGGCCGGCCTACGCGTCGGCCTCCGAGCCCTCCCCCGAGGCGGCCGTGACCGGCCTGCTGCGGGACGGCGCGCCCCGCGTGGCGGTCGCCACGTACCTGCTCGCCCCGGGCCTTTTCGCCGACCGGATCGGCGATACCGCCCTGGCTGCGGGGGCAGCCGCCGTCTCCCCCGCGCTCGGCGCCTGCGCCGAAGTGGCCGACGTCTTGCTAGACCGATTCGCCCAAGCTAGATCAACTAGGCGCAGTGCAGCATAAACCGGGCAGCATAAACCGGGCAGCTTAAATCGGGTGGCGTAAATCGGGCGGGTAAATCTGGGTAGAACTCCGGATGGCCCTCGAGATAACCGAGGAACCCCGACCGGCTGGTCACGATCCGGTATCGTACGTCCCTCCGGGCATACGCTAACCCGGTAGAGTCGGCCGCTGGCCGAACGCGACCCGACTGGCCGCCAAAGGGGGCGAATGCGTATCTGGCCGGGAACGCCATACCCGCTCGGTGCGACATGGGACGGATGGGGCACGAACTTCACCCTCTTCTCCGAGGTCGCTGAACGCGTAGAGCTCTGCCTTTTCGACGAGGCCGACGACGGTAGCGGCAGGCTCAGCGAGACCAGGGTCGAGCTGACGGAGATCGACGGCTTCGTCTGGCACGCCTACCTGCCCGGCATCGCGCCCGGGCAGCGGTACGGCTACCGGGTGCACGGGCCGCACGATCCCCCGCGCGGGCTGCGCTGCGACGGCTCCAAGCTGCTGCTCGACCCGTACGGCAAGGCGGTCGAGGGTGACGTCCGCTGGGACGAGTCCCTGTTCGACTACCAGTTCGCCAACCCCAGGAAGCGGAACACCGCGGACAGCGCGACGCACATGCCGAAGAACGTGGTCATCAACCCGTTCTTCGACTGGGGCAACGACCGGGCCCCGCAGACGCCTTACCACGAGACGGTCATCTACGAGGCGCACGTGCGCGGGCTGACCCTGTGCCATCCGGAGGTCCCGGCGGCGCAGCGCGGCACCTACGCCGGGCTCGCTCACCCGGCGGTGATCGCGCACCTGCAGCGGCTCGGGGTCACCGCGGTGGAGCTCATGCCGGTGCATCAGTTCGTCGCCGAGCAGTTCCTGGTCGCCCGGGGCCTGACCAACTACTGGGGCTACAACACGATCGGCTTCCTGGCCCCGCACAACAGGTATTCCTCGGCCGGCCAGCGCGGTGAGCAGGTCGGCGAGTTCAAGTCGATGGTGAAGGCGCTGCACGAGGCCGGCATCGAGGTCATCCTCGACGTGGTCTACAACCACACCGCCGAAGGCGACCACATGGGGCCCACGCTGTCCTTCCGCGGCATCGACAACGCCGCCTACTACCGGCTCTCGGACTCCGAACGCTGGCGCTACCTGGACTACACCGGCTGCGGGAACAGCCTGAACGCCCGGCACCCGCATTCACTCCAGCTGGTCATGGACTCGCTGCGGTACTGGATCCTGGAGATGCACGTGGACGGGTTCCGGTTCGACCTGGCCGCCGCGCTGGCCAGGGAACTGCACGACGTGGACCGGCTGTCCACCTTTTTCGACCTGGTCCAGCAGGACCCGGTGGTGTCCCAGGTAAAGCTGATCGCCGAGCCGTGGGACGTGGGCGAGGGCGGCTACCAGGTCGGCAGGTTCCCGCCGCTGTGGACCGAATGGAACGGCAAGTACCGCGACACCGTCCGGGACTTCTGGCGCGGCCGTCCGTCCACCATGCCCGAATTCGGGTCCCGGCTGACCGGGTCGAGCGACCTCTACGCCACCAGCGGGCGCCGCCCGGTGGCGTCGATTAACTTCGTCACGTGCCACGACGGGTTCACCCTCACCGACCTGGTCTCCTACAACCACAAGCACAACGAGGCCAACGGGGAGGACAACCGGGACGGCGCCGACGACAACCGGTCGTGGAACTGCGGCGCGGAAGGACCGGCCGACGATCCCGCCATCAACGAGCTGCGGGCCAGGCAGAAACGGAACTTCCTGGCCACCTTGTTCCTGTCGCAGGGCGTGCCGATGCTGCTGGCCGGCGACGAGGTGGGCCGGACCCAGCAGGGCAACAACAACGCCTACTGCCAGGACACCCAGATGTCCTGGCTGGACTGGGGGCTGGCCGCCGCCGAGCAGGACCTGCTGCAGTTCACCGAGACACTGGCCGGCCTGCGCCGCGACCACCCGGTGTTCCGCCGCCGCCGGTTCTTCCTCGGCCAGGTCCGGGACGCCGAGAAGGGTGACATCGTCTGGCTCACCCCGGCCGGGGAGGTGATGACCGACGCGGACTGGGGCGCCAGCTACGCCAAGGCCCTGGCGGTGTACCTCAACGGGGACGCCATCAGCGAGCCCGACCCGCGCGGCGGGAAGATCACCGACGCCAGCTTCCTGCTGCTGTTCAACGCGCACAGCAAGCCGCTCACATTCACCCTGCCCGAGGCCGGCTACGCCGCGGGCTGGGAGGTCGTCGTCGACACCGCGTCCGGCGTCCCCGGGGCGATCCACCCGCCGAGAAAGGAGATCGAGGTCCGCGACCACGCCGTGGTCGTGCTACGGTCCACCCAGTGAGCCCGCGCCAGCTGTTCCCGGCCGCCACGGACCAACCTGACCTGGCCGCCCCTGATCTGGCTGCACTGTACGCCTACCCGGACGGCCAGTGGCTGCGCGCCAACATGGTGTCCAGCGCGGACGGCGCCGCCAGCCTGGACGGCGCCTCCGCGGGCCTGTCCTCCGACACCGACCGGCGGGTGTTCGCCCTGCTGCGCACGCTGTGCGACGTCATCCTGGTCGGCGCCGCGACGGCGCGCACCGAGCGGTACAAGCCGGCCAGACCGCACGAGCTCTGGCGTGACCTGCGCCCGGGCCGGCCGCGGACCCCGCCGATCGCGGTGGTCAGCGGCCGGCTCGACCTCGACCCGGGCAGCGCGCTGATCACCGCGGCCCCGCCGGACGCCCGCACGATCGTCATCACCAGCGCGAAGGCCCCCCGGGCCGTCCGGGCCGCCATCGAGCCGCACGCCGACGTGATCATCGCCGGCGAGGAGGGCGTCGACTTCACGACCGCGGTGGCCGCGCTCGCCGAACGCGGCCACCGGCGGATGCTCACCGAGGGAGGCCCGCACCTGCTGGCCGAACTGCTCGCGGCCGGGCTGCTCGACGAGCTTTGCCTGACCATCGGCCCGCTGATGGCGGGGCCCGGCGCCGGCCGTATCGTGGCCAGCGACGCGCCAGGCTCCCCGCCGCTGCCGCTGACCCTGGCCCACGTGCTGGAGGACGAGGGCTTCCTGCTCTGCCGGTACACCAAAGGGCATTGATCCGAACGGACCGAGGCGCGTGCCCCGGCTCAGGGCAGCTCGCCCGCGCGATCGACGAGTCAGCCGCGGGGCAGCAGGCCTCGCTCGAACCCGGCCGCCACCGCGGCGGCGCGGTCGTTGACGCCGAGCTTGGCGTAGATGTGCAGCACGTGGGTTTTGACCGTGGCCTCGCTGATGAACAGGCGGGCGGCGGCCTCGCGGTTCGAGCAGCCCTGCGCTATCAGCCCCAGGATGTCGCGTTCGCGCTGGCTGAGCGGTTCCCTGGCCGGCTGCCTGACCTGGCCGAGGAGCCGGGTGGCGACCGAGGGCGAGAGCACGGCCTCGCCGCGGGCCGCGGCGCGGACGCCGCGCAGCAGTTCGTCGGGCGGTGAGTCCTTCAGCAGGTAGCCGGTGGCGCCGGCCTCGATCGCGGGCACCACGTCGGTGTCGGTATCGAAGGTGGTGAGCACCAGCACCCGCGCGCTGACGCCCCTTTCCGACAGCATCTTGATCGCGCTGACCCCGTCGAGCACCGGCATCCGCAGGTCCATGAGCACCACGTCGGGGTGCAGCGCCGCGGCCCGGTCGACCGCCTCCCGGCCGTTGGCCGCCTCCCCCGCCACCTCGAACTCGCCGCTAGCCTCGAAGATGCCGCGCAGCCCGTCGCGCACCACCGGGTGGTCGTCGGCGATCAGTAGCCGGATGGCCCTGCTGGTTCCTTCTCCGGGGGGACCCATCCCCCCGGACCCCCCTTGGGGAGAGACGACCCCCCCGTGCCCCCCCGATGCACTCATTCGGACTCTCCCAGTGGGATGGCGGGCAGGCTGGCCGATACGGCCGTGCCCGCCCCGGGTTCTGACTCGATCTCCAGCTGCCCGGCCAGCCTGCTGACCCGCTGCCGCATCGCGATCAGCCCGAAGCCGCCCGCGGCCGGGTTCTCTCTGGCTAGGTGCCCGTTGGCCTTGCCTGCCTCGGCTGGGGCCGCGGCGAACCCCACTCCGTCGTCGCGCACGTCCAGGCTGACCACGTCCTCCATGTAGGAGAGCGTGACCCCGGCGCGCGAGGCCTCGGCGTGCTTCGCCACGTTGGCCAGCGCCTCCTGCGCGACCCGCAGCAGCGTCACCTCGACCTCCGGGTGCAGCGCCCGCGCCTCGCCGGTGGTCTCGACCTCTCCGGCCACGCCGCTGGTGGCCGACCAGCGGGCCACCTCATCGGCCAGCGCCTCGGGGAGCCTGCTGTTCTCCAGCGCCTGCGGCCGCAGCGCCTGGACCGAGCGGCGGGCCTCGGCCAGGCTGTCCCGGGCGAGCCGCTTGGCGTTGTCGATCCGCCGCTCACGTTCGGCGTCGTTGCTGGTCTGCTGGGCTGCCTCGAGCTGGGTGACGATCCCGGTCAGGCCCTGGGCGATGGTGTCGTGGATCTCCCGGGCCATCCGCTGCCGCTCATCCCCCGCGCCCGCCTCCCTGGCCTGAGTGAGCAGCTGGGCCTGCAGCCCGGTATTCTCCGCGATCATCTCCTCCAGCCGGTGGTTGGCCTCGGCCAGCTCGGCGATCATGTGCTTGCGGGCCTCGTTCTGCTCTCTGACCCTCACGCCCAGCATCGTGAAGACTCCGATAAGAAAGACGTCGACGCAGGCCAGCAGCACCCAGATCGCTACCAGCGACACAGTCGGCCGATGGAATCCCCCCGACTGGGCCATCGCGAAGAAGATGGCCACGCCCGCGCAACCGACCCACCGCCACGCGCCCTTCAGATACTGCCCGGCGTGCAGGAAGCCGATCCAGGTGAAGAACGCGAACCACGGGCTGCGGAAGGTGAGTACGGCGACGAATACCAGCAGCCCGGCGAAGTAGACTTGCTCCTGCCACGGGCGCCGGATCTCGTGAGGATGCCGGACGACCAACCAGGTAACCCAGGCTCCGGCGGCCACGGCAACGCCCACGGTGATGCCGAACGCGCCCGCGGTCGGGCTCTGCGACAACACGTAGGGGACCAGCGGGACGGCGAGCAGCAGGTACGGGATGACCCGCGACAGGGTCTCGTACCGCTGCTCCAGCGCCTCGAAGCCGCTGTCCGGCGCCTCGAAGCCGCTGTCTGGCGTGCGCACCGCCACCGCGCTCACCCTTTCCTACGCTTGTTCCCAGCGGAAGAACCGCGCCGACAGCGCCGCCGCGATCACGGCATACGCTGCCATTATGCCCAGGTATTCGGGCCGCGGAGTCAGGCCCATCCAGCTGTCGCGCACCGCGTGCAGGGCCGAGCCGAGCGGGGTGAAGTTCCCGATCTGGCGCATTACCGGCGACATCTCCTCGGTCGGGAAGTAGACGCCGGCGAAGAACATGTTCGGGAAGAACAGCAGCCAGCCGAGTCCGGCCGAACTCCTGGCGGTCGGCGCCGCCGCGGCCACCAGCAGGCCGAGCGAGAACAGCGCGGCGATGCCGAGCAGCAGCGACAGGATGAACCAGCCCGCCAGGTGCGGCGCCGGCACGTGATAGGCCAGCCGGGCCACCCCGATGACCACCGCCACGGACAGGATCGCCGAGGCCGCCCAGACCATCAGGTCGGCCAGCAGCAGCGTTAGCGGGCGAACCGGCGTGACGCCCAGGCGGCGCAGGATGCCGCGTTCCCGGTACTGGCCGATGACCATCGGCACCCCGGTCAGGCCGAGGACGGCCAGCACGATCGCGACGCTGATGGACGCGATGTACTCGGTGCCGATCTGGCCGGACAGGCCCTTCTGCGGGTCGCTGAACCCGGGGATCAGCCCGAACCCGATGACCAGCGCCACCGGCAGCCCGAACACCCCGATGGCCGCGCCTGTCTCCCGCAGGAACAGCTTGGTCTCGACGTAGGCGAGCCTGCTGAAGCCGTTCATGTCTCCTTCTCCCTCAGCTTTCCATGCTCCGGCCGGTCAGCGCCACGTAGGCGCTATCCAGGCTGCGCCCCTCGATCCGCAGGTCGGCCACCAGGACCTGCCTGCGGGCCAGTTCGGCGGTGACGGCGCTGGCGAAGTCGCCGGTGCCGGTGACGGTGACCTGCGCGTTGTGGCGGCTGACCGCGGTGACGCCGGGCAGCGCGGCCAGCGACTGCTCATCGAGCCCTGGTCTATCCGGCTGGGCCATCGGCCGGAACCGCACCCGGTATTCCCCTCCGGCGCGGTCCACAAGGCCCGCCGGGGTGTCCAGCGCCGCGATCCGCCCCCGTTCGAGGATCGCGACGCGGTCGCACAGTTCCTCCACCTCGTCCATGAAGTGGCTGACCAGGACGACGGTGACGCCCTGCGCCCGGACCTGGCTGATCAGGTCCCAGGTGGCGTGCCGCGCGCCCGGGTCCAGGCCCGAGGTCAGCTCGTCGAGGAACACCACCTCCGGGTTCCCGATCAGGGCCAGCGCGATGAACAGGCGCTGCTTCTGGCCGCCCGAGAGCTTGGCGAACCTGGTGTCCGCCTTCCCGCTCAGCCCCCAGCGCTCGAGCAGCTCGCGCCAGTCGGCGGGATCCGGGTAGAACGAGGCATACAGCTCGAGCGCCTCGCGCACCTTCAGCTTCTCCTGCAGCTGGCTCTCCTGCAGCTGCACGCCGATCCGCTGGTGCAGCCGGTGGCGGTCGGTCCGCGGATCCAGGCCGAGAATCCGGACCTCCCCGCTGTCACGCCTGCGCAGCCCCTCCAGGCACTCCACGGCGGTGGTCTTGCCCGCGCCGTTCGGGCCCAGGATGCCGAAGATCTCGCCCGCGTCGACGTGGAACGAGATGTCGTCCACGACAGCCTCGCCCCCGTAACGCTTGGTGAGCCCCGTCACCTCGATGACTGCCGTCATCATGCGCCTCGCTTTCTTTAGGTCGCCTCGTCGGCGCTTTAGCTAGCTTCGCCCGGCGCGCCCCCGCGGCGGATCGGCTGCGCGGCCATGTTTGCCGCGCCGGGTAGGTGACGCCCGGCCGGCCATCCGGATCCGCGGCATCAACCGTTCGGTGGACCCCGCGCGGACAGCGCCGCCCCGGTAGCGCCAGGGCGAGCCAGCGCTCGTCACGGCCGAAGGCTAGCCTGGCCACTGGAGAAGCCCGGTCATGCACTGCCCGCGCGGCCTGGGCGACGGGAGAAGGGGTGAAGGGTTCATGCCGCTGCACACTCAGGTGGATGCGTCCATCCAGGACGACGAGCTCGACGTCAACCCGGTCTACGTCCAGGAACTGGGGGCCGGGATCCCCCGGTACCGGCTGCCCGCGCACGGCATGCTGCCGCGCACCGCGCTCCAGATGGTCCGCGACGAGCTCATCCTCGACGGCAACGCCCGGCTCAACCTGGCCACGTTCGTCACCACCTGGATGGAGCCCGAGGCCGAGCAGCTGATGGCCGAGTGCGCCGCCAAGAACATGATCGACAAGGACGAGTACCCGCAGACCGCCGAGCTGGAGCAGCGCTGCGTGAACATCCTCAGTCACCTGTGGAACGCGCCGGCCGGCAGCCAGGCCACCGGCTGCTCCACTACCGGGTCGAGCGAGGCCTGCATGCTCGGCGGGATGGCGCTGCTGTGGCGCTGGCGGGCCCGGCGCCAGGCGGCCGGGCAGGAC
>Ga0070699_100004135_pt1 | contig 12819 bp, 8 predicted proteins | sample KBSK1503metaG_FD_65473 | JGI IMG/M metagenome (GOLD analysis project Ga0070699, IMG submission 65473) | Corn, switchgrass and miscanthus rhizosphere microbial communities from Kellogg Biological Station, Michigan, USA - KBS K1-50-3 metaG | ecosystem: Host-associated > Plants > Roots >...
CGGGGTAATGCGTAAATCGAGATATTGTGAGGGCCTGTCAGGTAGTTTGATCTCAGTCCGAGTCTCAATTCCATCCAATAATTGACCAGCGCTATGCGTCCAAACTTTCAGGGCCTCTGTAAAATTCCTGCCCAGCAAGGCAAAAGATTCATCATGGTCTAAAAAATCTTTCATTGCCTGGTTCACATCCAAGATGCGGCCCTGGGCATCCAAAACCAGCACACCATCACTCATGCTTTCGATCAAATGACTGCGTGCAATCGGAAGAAGATCCATAAACTGGTGGCGAAATATAGCATACACAAACAGGATACTCGATATCCCCAATGAAACTGGCGCAATATCGAATTCAATAGGTCCCCGGTCGCTGATTTGGGTGAAGATGCCAGCCGTAAATGGAATGGCCGCTGCCAGTAAGATGACCAGATATTGGCGGCGGAAGAACAGGGTCGCCTGCCAGGCACTGATTGCCAGCACCAGGAAGGCCAGCAAAATAATGCTACATGAATAAATAGCATGCACCCAGTACCCAATCTCACGGCGTTCGACAACCAAAGCGGAAGAGTTGCCTTCCTGTTCAAGAAATATATTGCTAAAAATCAGATCTGTTCGAAATAGTACCAGCACAAGCGTGAATACAGGTACAACACTCAACAAAAACAGACTTTGGGATGTCAGCCATTTTTCACGATGCGTGATTTGGAATGTAAATATCAGAAATAATGTCGGAACTGCGATCACCCCCAGAAACGCCACCTTCAACCAGAAAATTTTTGCGCTGAATTCCATCAGCGACCAGAGCATGGCATAAGCCCCGCTCCAAACAAACGAACTTAACAACACCCCACCCAGAGCCCGCGAGCCGGGAACATCCCGCCGCAATATGATAAAGGCAGTGATCAGGGCTGTGATCGCTGAAGCGAACAACACAAATGCATAGAGATGAAGCTGAAAAATCATAACAACTCAAACAATGAATTTATTTTTTCTTACGTCGACGAATTGCCATAGCTTTGCCACAGAAAAACCCTGTGAGTTGACCTAATATAAATAACAGGCTCTTCATCTTTCAAAGAGCCTGTTCCCATAAAAACCTGCAACTTACTCCGTCCCAAATGTTTCGATCGCAGCCTCCACGCTTTCATACATGGGAATGTTATGCAGAAAACCGGTGATGCCCAGTACGTTATAGATTTGCGGCGGCGCATTACATAATTTCAGGTGGGCAACCTTGAAACGATCCTCCTTGGGAGTATACATCTGGTAAATCTTTTGCAGCCCGCGAATACCGGCGCTGGTGATGGTATCCAGATCGCTCATATCGATCAATATAAAGCGGGCGCCATCTTCATAAGCAGTGCGGGCGGCCACGAGCAATTGTTCCTCGCTTTGCGCATCAAGCCAGCCGCGCACCTTAAGGACCGTTATAGGCACGGTCCCTTGCATCTGCTCGGTGGTAATTTTCAAATCACTATTCATGGTCTCTCCTCTATTGCAAAACTACTGTCTTATTAACACATACGTGTCAGATGAGCTACGCAGCATTTACAAATTCTGCGCCCACATAGCCGCGCTTGCCGTTCGGCTCACGCACATAAATCCATTGATTGACTTTCCCAATCTTGGCTTTGGCCTTCGCCACCGGTTCAACCACCACCAATTTTGTGCCTGCCTTAAGCACCATGATCAGCGTGCCGCCCTTGGAGGCTGTCTTTCTGAGCCGCAAGCCACTCGAGCCAACAGATTTGGATACAACAACAGTGAACTTTTCCTCCTTCTGTAGCTCAGCAGTTGAGGAAGTTTCAGCCGTGTCTGATGGCGTAGCTGGCGGTGTGACGGGTGTGGATGGAGTTACCGGCGCTTCATTCACTGGACTTGGAGCTGGTTCTGCCACAACAGGTGGAGTCGCATCTGCGACCTTTTCCAAATACCACGCAGCGACGAAACCTTCCTGCCCCTGCGCTGTGCGGACGCGTAACATCTGGTTGATCGCACCGACTCGCGCATATCCATCCGATTCAAGTAACAACAATTGTGTGCCAGCCGGAAGTACTGCGACAATATTCGCTGTACTTGAGGTATCCATGCTGGAGCGCAGGTTCAGGCCCCAGGTCACTTCCGCTTTGACGCGGGCGATTGGTCCGTTCATTGGAACAGTGTCAGTCGTCGATGGAGTCTGAGGCGTGGAAATTGGTCCGCCGGAGCCATACGCATCGTAGAGAATTACATGCGAGATGGCGCGTTTGAGCGTCCGACTCTGGGCATAACGTTTCATCAACAGATCCGGCTTGGTGACATCAGGCTGATAAGGCCAGGGGTCGAGCATGAGATAATCGTCACCTTTGCGCTCGTAGAGAACAACCCAGTGGGTTTGAATGCCAGAGGCAGGTGACCTATCTACTTGCACAATGGCAGGCTGACCTGCCGCGATCGCCGAGTCAATTTGTGCCAGCGGCGCGTCACTGGTCGAGCAGGGAATGTAGGCCTTCAGCGAGACATTCGGGTAAATCTTGTTAACTGCGCTCCATAGGATCGCCGCGCTGACAAAGCCATTCACGTTCTTGAGTTTTTGGTTGAGCGTCTTGGGGGTTTCGGAATATCCATGCCCGCTGAGCAACATGGCCGTAGCCGTGAGCGCACAGCCGATATAGCCGATGGTATCGCCCGGGTCACCGAAGCCAAGGATGTCAGTTTTCCACTTCGGGTCTTGCTGTGAAAGATAGACGAGCTGGAAAGGCATGATTCCTCCTGTACAATGTTGAGGACAATGAGGTGATTATACTCTCAAGAGGAAAGATGAAGAAATATGGCTAACGGTGTGTTAGGCAGCAATATCTTATTTTATATACCTTCCTATCTAACAATTGTAATATCGAGGCCCAGCAACCAGAGAGCATTTGATCCGGTCGAACCCATCATGATAATTTCACCATTAACGCCATGTTCCATCCCCACAAACACGTCGCCACTATCAATTCCACCAAAAGTTCTGGACCATTGCATACTTCCTTCGCTGTCCATTTTACTCAACGCCCCATCACCATGCTGATCACCTGCAATAAGAAAACCGCCATCTGACAGTGGAAGGAGAGCATAGCCACTGCCTTCATATTCTCGTACCCATTCAACATTTCCATTGACACCTGCTTTCAGAAGCCAGACATCAGAAAAGACAACACCTGTAATTACAAAACTCCCGTCTTGTAATTGAATTACATCCCAGACATAACTATTCTGGGAACAAACAACTTTCTTTTCCGATGTCTGTTGTATGTTTTTATCTAAGCATAAGTTTCTGTCCCAAACGTAGTTCCCTTTTTCATCTGTTTTGGTTATATGGGTGCTACTATCGGGAGAGCTTTCAGAATACTTACTGACAACAATATAGTCGCCCTCCATAGTCTCAGTTACTTTTGCCAAGGTACCGATCGATGTTAGACGAACGAGTTTCCCATCTTGATCTAAATATGGGATCTTGCCTGCTTTTTCTGCAATTACTTGTCCTGATGCCATATTGCCATCATGGTCTACGGTAATCATGAAGAAAAGTTCTTCAAATAATCCAGTGTATAGATCAAATCCTTTACCCATAATTACATAGCTATCGTCAGGCGTCTGGCGAGCTAGGAAACAACTAAACCCAATATTATAGAGTTGAATCTTTTGCCGGATTTTTTGCTCGAACGAGGCATCCCACTGTTTTTCAAGGGATGAATCCAATTTCAATACCCAACAACCAGCATCGGCCTCACCGGTGATCAAGTAGCCACCATCGCTTGTTGAAGTGATAAAGCGGACTCTTTCTCGGGATGCTGTATTGGTGTAAGTTCTACTAAACAATATCCCTTCCTCTAGGGCTTCTGTGAAACGCTCCCCATTCTTCGTGAGGCACTGACGTGGATAGGTGCCAAGAAGCCAGCTACCAAACGTGGCAATACATTCCTCAAAACCCGAAATATGCACAGGTGTAGATGTAGAACTTGGATTAACAGTCATAATTTGAGTAGGTATCGACGTCGGAGGAGATACTGCAACTGCACTGGGCGTTTCTGTTGGCGCAGTACATCCAAATAATAAAACAGCCAACATTAGTCCCGTCAAATTTTGCAACAATTTCCCATAACAAATACACTTTGACGAAAATTTCATGTGAAAGTTGACCCTATAACTCATCACCACCAGCGACGTGACAAATTCAATCACCGTCTACCCACTGATTTAACCTACTTACTTTTCGACTCCCAGCCATTGATAACCGCCACTGGATTGTATTCCTTCGTCCACTATTTTTATCGTTAGGTCAGGTAGAGAAACATGATAAAGAGTCCGCGTATAGTCCTGTTGGAATACTGAAAAGAAAAAGCAGCTTGAATCAGGGCACCAAATGACATCCGAGACTATTTCCTGACTGACCAGAATCGTTGGTTTGCCCGCAGTTTCCAGCCAAAGTCCATCTTTCACAGAAATGTTCCATTTCCCATTCGGTGCTGGATAACTGACTGTTTCTGGCGATGTTGATGTTGCCGTTGGCATCGGTTTTGGAATGCATCTGAAAGTTCCCTGATAATTAATAGCTTGCAGGCTCTGCGGGTCACTTTCACAGTCAGTGCTGGAGACAAACAAACCACTGGTTTCGTCCCACCATGTGAAAGACAGGTAGGCAGGTGGATCTTTCAAGGTGCGAATAGTACCGTCTTTCAGCGAAACCAGACAGATACTACTTGGCAGACAATTTTCTGTATTTTGTTCATATATGGCGAACACCTCATGAACTGGATCAAAACTTATCATGACAAACACACCGTTAAACAATAATCTGTGGGTGCCACTTTCCATATCCACGAGACGCAGATCGCGTGCCTGGTCGGCGTTACTGAGAAATCCTTGATAAGCAATGAAGCTCTGGTCATCCAGCCAGAGCAGGATATTTTGTATAGTGTATGCGTCACCTGTCGAATACAACAATTTAATTTCATTCGTGCTGACCTAGACAGACCAGACAGATGAGGGGGCTTTTGAGTAAGGATCGAATAGAAATTCGCCGTCGTTGAGAATTTCCTGCATGACAATATGGGTTCCATCGGGTGACCATGAGATTGGGCCCACCCAGTCAGGGCCATTGGTCAAGCGTTTTAAATTGCCATCCTGAGTGTCATAGACAAACAGGTCGGAGGAAGCCGCATCCAGGATGGCAACAAATGCCAGATAACGACCGTTCGGCGACCACCGGGGTTGTTGTCTCATCATCTCAGGCCAGTTCGAACGGAACTTATCACAAAGGTCAGTATCTTTTGAACATCGGACCAAAGGAAAGCGTTCGCGAATTTTCCCGTTAGGCAATTCATACAAGATCAATTCGGGAGAGACATCATCTGAAGCCTTATAGAAACTGCCCAGCAATCCGCCCTTTTCATCGCCGTTAAAAAATGATCGGCAGGTAGGGTATCCCAAATTCATTCTAAGGATGACCATCCCTGTGGCATCTGAAGGCCGAAACAGATACAGCCCATCAGCATACTGAACCATGTAATTCGTTGAATTTCCGCTGTCCTTAAAGAAAGTATCCGCATCACTATAACAGGGTAACGTGACGGTCGTTCGTCCTGAACCATCCTGGTTGAGGAGGACGAACTCTGATGGCACCTCCGAGATATCCGCCATGGCAGGGCGAGGGTTATTATGCAAGTAAAGTAACCACGGTCCCTGTGAGGAAAGAAGGTTTGGCACAGGAGTGAGCGTTGGTGTGATCGTTGGAGTAGGCGTTAAGGTTTCTGTAGGCAGATGAGTTGGAAAAGATGTGGCTGAGGCTGTTTGAAGAGCAAAGACAGTTGCAGCTCTCTCTGTCGAACGGAGCGCAAGCCCCTCTGGTGTAGAAATTGGTTGAGATTGAGGTGAAGGGGATACTGTTGGAGCAGGTTGATAAGCATTAACCAAGAGCAACGCGAACAGCATCCATATACGTCCATCTTTGTACCAGCGCTTAAACCAATTGATCATCATGGCTACCTCCCAAATTATAAATAGTTATTCAAAGATATGTTTATAACGCTTATGAACTTGTTACCGTTCCCAAATCAAATATCCCTTAGACAAAAACTTTTTCTGCAAATTGACCTTATATCCCTTCCGCGCCAGAGACTCAGCGGCAGCGATGAACCATTGTCTTGCTCCATAGGTTTTTGTGGCTGAAGTTTCCTTGGCGGATTGCTTCCACGCTTCGAAGAAATCATAAATCTCTTCGCCGGGCGTTACATGATGAATCAAGTTTTTCGGAAGAATAGTCTGGAATTCCTCCACATCGAATCCCAAACGGAAGTTGGTGCTGAAGATCAATGCCTCAAAATTCCATGCTCCATTCTCCATTTTTCTCACAAGATTCGCCGCCCAAATGCTCCCAAATGGATTGGATGTCCCTTCGATCATAAGCCCATCAGGAAGAACATATTGAGCAAGGCGTTCGTAGGCAGGGGCAAAGTCCTTTTCTTCGTATTGACGTAATACATTGAAGGCCCTTATTAAGCAAACATGTTCACCATACTGCAATGGCAAATTGAAGCCACCCAATCTGAAAAATGTTTTTTCATCAGCAAAGGGGAGAGCGGCTTCGACTCTTTCCTTGTCAATTTCCACCCCTAGGATTTTCAGATTCGGATTCACGCGTCTGAAACGTGAGGCGCTTTCGAGCGTGGTACGCACGTCAAAGCCGTAGCCGAGGTCAACGAACAGGGAGTCAGCAAACAGGCCATCGGTCCGCGTGAGAAGCGACGGCTCATAGAGCAGGATAAAGTTGTCGACGCGACGGAGTCGATTCGAAGCAGTCTTGCCGCGAGTAGGCTGTCCCAGGGGTTTGTTGGAGCGCTTCATTCCTCTTATTATAAAAAGAAAACCGCCCTCACAACCTGATTGGAGGGCGGTATCGTTGAAGAGTTGTTCTCTACGGCGTAAACTCAAGAGTTTTCGAAACGCAAGAGCCGCCTTGTGAAACTTCAGTGCAGAGTGTGATCGTGGCACTCAGTTCGTGGCCGGCAGGGTCGGCGTTCAATGAAGGCGAAACGATGGTATATGACTCTCCGGGTTCAAGCGAGGGGTCAACCGTGGAAAGTACGCAGGCGTTCACATCCTGGAATCCGTTACTGGATGAATTGCGCGTTTCATTGGTGACTGTATCCTTGAGTGAAATGCTCATGGATTTAAGCGCCAGCGTTCCCGTATTCTTGAGGTTGATACGCGTCCACCAACCCAGGCATTTTCCCGAGTCCACATAAGCAACGTCAAAAGTTGGCAAGGGTACGGGAGTATAGGTAGGCGGCGGAGTAAATATAGGTACGTTCCCGAGATTGCCACCCGTGGCGTAAAAGCCCCACATCCAGCAGGTGACATTGGAGTTGTTCGGGCTGCGCACATACCAATATGAGTCAAAGGGATGTTTCCCGATCACTTCGATGGTTTGCCCAACCAGGAAGGTATCTATCAGCGTATAAGCCTGGCTCGGGCCAGTACGACAGTTGGTAGCCTGGGACAATGTTACGTAAGGAAATGAAGGCGTGCCTGTAAGTGCTGGCGTAGATGATAAAGCAATCGTGGGCGAGGAGGTTGGAGAGGCCGTATTGGTCAATGAGGGAGTCAGGGAGGGCGTCAACACGGCGGCAGCCGTGAGGGTTAGTTGTGCCGCCACAACAGGATCAACCTCAGTGGCTGGGGCTGGCAGATTACAGGCTGACAAAGCCAACAACAGAATGATCATGCAGATCTTCAGAAGTGTTTTTCGTTTTTTCATGCGATGTACCTCCACCTTGAAAATTTCGAAAATAATAAAATACAAGGGCGACTTTTGAAAGTCGCCCTTGTGTACTACAAACATATGAATTTTCGTCTGAGCTAGTCACCAAGTGTGGCATCTTCTGAAACTTCGGGCTGTTGCGGCAACCCCTGCCCCAGTTCGGCGAAGCGTCCCTGTACAAAGCCTGTGCCCGCGGGGATCAGTTTACCGATGATCACATTCTCCTTCAAACCGAAGAGCGGGTCCGTGGTGGATCCAATCGCTGCGCCAGCCAGCACCTTGATGGTATGCTGGAACGAGGAGGCTGAGAGGAACGAGTCAGTGCTGAGCGAGGCTTTGGTCACACCCAATAACACTTCAGAGAAACGGGCGGGCTGTTTGCCTTCCGCCAGCAATTGTTCATTCAATTTGCGGATCTCAAGGCGGTCCACCGGGTCGCCGGGCAGGTATTTTGTATCGCCAGGGCGGGTCAACTGCACTTTGCTCATCATCTTGCGAATGATCACTTCAAAGTGTTTGTCGTGAATGTTCTGACCCTGCGAGCGGTACACCTTTTGCACTTCCACGAGCAGGTACATCTGGCAGGCCTCGCGTCCCTGAATCTTCAACACGCGGTGCGGGTTGAGCGAACCTTCGGTAAGTGGCGTACCAGCTTCAACCTTTTCACCGCTCTTGATCAGCAGCCGGGAGGTATTCGGGACATCATAGGAGGCGGACTCTTTCTGATCGTAAGAGACAACCACCTTGCGTTCCTTCTTCTCCACGCGGACACGCCCGCCATGCTGGGCGACGATCTTCGCGTCATCCAAAGTGGCCAGCACTTCACCAGCCTTGACTTCCACCTCATCCTTGACCGCAAACTTCCAGTCCTCAGGCAGGCTGTACTCATCACTGACGAGTTCACTGCGCTCAATGACGACTTCGCGGATATCGGCGTATTTTTCAGACTGGTTGATGTGTAATGTACCGCTGATCTCTGCAACAACAGCTTCACCTTTGGGCTGTTTGCGCGCTTCAAAGATTTCCTCCACGCGAGGCAGACCGGTCGTGATATCGGCGCTGGTGGCGGCCACACCACCAGTGTGGAAGGTGCGCAAGGTTAACTGTGTGCCTGGTTCACCAATCGATTGGGCGGCCACGATTCCAACTGCGGAACCGAGATCCACCATGTTACCGCGTCCCAGATCGAGACCATAGCACTTGGAACAAATGCCATGTTGCAATTCACAGGTCAATGGCGAACGGACTCTGACTTCGGCAATGCCGGAAGCCGCGATCTTGCGTGCCAATTCCTGATTGATGATGTCGTTATATTCACCAATGACCTCACCGGTCGTTGGGTCGATCACACGTTCCGCCAGCAGACGGCTGTACAAACGGCTGGACATGGACTGCCCGGCCACATCGTCGCGGCGGCGAATGTAAATGCCATCGTGCGTGGTGCAATCATGTTCATTGATGATGATATCCTGCGCAATGTCCACGAGGCGGCGGGTGAGATAACCCGCATCCGCAGTGCGGAGGGCGGTATCAGCCAGACCCTTGCGTGCGCCGTGCGTGGAGATGAAGTATTCCTGCGCCGTGAGGCCTTCGCGGAAGTTCGAGCGAATCGGCATCGGGATGATGCGACCAGAAGGATCAGCCATCAAACCACGCATACCTGCCAGCTGTGAAATGGTGGAGAAACCACCTTTCGTTGCTCCAGAGGTCGCCATGGTGGAAAGATTGCCATCCGGGTCCATATGTTTCCTGACGGCAATACCCACTTTTTCAGTGGTATCCTGCCAGATCTCAATCTCGCGTTCGTTCTTTTCCTGTTCGGTCAATAAACCACGGCGGAAATCACGTTGTACCAATTCGACCGCTTTGAGGGCTTCGTCAATGATGGGCTTGCGTTCCGGCGGAATAGAAATATCAGCCACCGCCAGAGTGGTGCCAGATTTCATGGCGTATTCAAAGCCAATGGCTTTGACCTTGTCCGCTACATCGGTGGTCTTTTCCTGACCACACAATTCATATACTTCGGCAATCAAATCTTTTACGCCACCTTTATCAAGTTTCTCATTGACGAACTGAACCTCGGGAGGCAGAATTCGATTAAAGAGCACACGGCCCACAGTCGTATCAATAATGCGCGTTACAGGCTCGGACAAGCGGTCGCCCTTGTCGTCATACCAAGTTGTGGCGCGCATTTTGATCTCAGAATGAACTTCCACCTGATCCAGCGCGTAGGCCATTTCGACTTCATCAATATCAGCAAAGGCACGTCCATCACCCTTATGATTGGCTTTTTGTGCCATCGTGAGGTAATACACACCCAACACCATATCCTTGGACGGAGAAATAATCGGTTCACCGTCGGCTGGCTTAAGCAGGTTCTTGGAGGCGAGCATAAGCTCGCGCGCTTCCTTCACAGCCTTCTGTGAAAGTGGAACATGTACAGCCATCTGGTCGCCGTCAAAGTCCGCGTTGAAAGCGGTGGTGACCAGCGGATGCAATTGAATAGCCGAACCTTCGATCAAAATCGGTTCAAACGCCTGAATACCCAGGCGATGCAGAGTGGGCGCACGGTTCAACAAAACCGGGCGTTCGCCAATCACGCCTTCCAAGGCTTCCCAGACCTCCGGGCGGTTGCGCTCGATCAGACGACGCGCACCTTTTACATTGGCAGCATAATTATTTTGCACAAGGCGGGCAATCACGAATGGACGATATAACTCCAGCGCCATACTCTTGGGCAGACCGCACTGGTTCAACTTCAACTGCGGACCTACCACAATCACGGAACGACCGGAATAATCCACGCGCTTGCCAAGCAGGTTGCGACGGAAACGGCCCTTCTTGCCTTTAAGCATATCGCTCAAAGACTTGAGTTCGCGGCGGCCACGGCGTGAAAGGGCCTTGCCGCGCTGGCTGTTATCAATCAGGCTGTCTACTGCCTCTTGCAACATACGCTTTTCGTTGCGGATGATCACATCCGGCGCGCCGAGTTCGAGTAGTCTCTTCAAACGATTGTTACGGTTGATTACGCGGCGATACAAATCGTTGAGGTCGGAGGTCGCGAAGCGACCACCATCCAACTGCACCATTGGGCGCAGGTCAGGTGGGATCACAGGTAAAATGGTGAGGATCATCCACTCAGGACGGTTACCGGAGCGTTTGAAGGCTTCCACGACTTTCAAGCGAGTCGTGGCCTTCTTGCGCTTCTGCTTGGACTTGGTGGTCTTTACTTCATGCCAGAGTTCTTCAGCCAGTTTATCAAGGTCAAGACGTTCAAGAATGTCATAGAACGCTTCCGCACCCATATCGGCACGGAAGACCTGACCCCAGCGTTGCTTGAGTTCGCGATAGCGGATTTCGCTGATGAAAGTGAAGGGACGCAGTTCCAGCAACTCATCGCGCTGGCGGGATGACTGACCTGATGAAGCAGTGGTTTGATCCTCCAATTGGGAGCGCAGAGCTTCCATCTTGAGTTCAGCATCCGCTCTGACACGTCCCACCTCCATCTTGAGTTCTTCGATTTCCTTGGCGCGCTGATCCTTCAATTCATTTTCAAGCGCTTCCAATTTCTTCTGAACGATCTTCTGAACCTGGGTGATGTGCTTGGCCGCAACTTTGTCATTGGCATCAATGATCTTCTCATCGGTCAACTCAAAGATGATGGCCTTCTTGGCAGGCTCACCCATTTGACCTTGAAGCAATTTCTCGAGCTTCTGGCCTTCCTTAATGACCGGGTCAAGTTTTTCGGCGATGACTTCATCATAATTCTGTTCCAACGCGGCAATTTTCTGGTTGATATCAGCCAGGGTATGGTCACGTTTGGTCTTGACTTCGGCAATCTTGGAATTAACATCTGCTGCCTGCTCACGTTCGTTGACTGTAATCTCATCCTCAATACGCTTGAGTGCCTTTGTGCGGGCCTCCTCGTCAACATACGTGACGATATACTGAGCGAAGTACAGCACACGATCAAGGTTGCGGCGCGAGATATCGAGCAACATGCCTAAATAAGATGGGATGCGGCGCGTATACCAGATATGGGCAACAGGCGTCGCAAGGTTGATGTGTCCCATGCGTTCGCGGCGCACGGCGGAGCGGGTTACTTCCACGCCGCATTTATCGCAGATGATGCCTTTATAACGGGGGTTCTTATATTTACCGCAATAACATTGCCAGTCACGCTGGGGTCCGAAAATTGCTTCACAGAACAAGCCATCCTTTTCGGGGCGCAGGCGGCGGTAGTTGATGGTTTCTGGCTTGAGCACCTCACCATATGACCACGATAAAATGGTTTCGGGCGAAGCCAAACTAATACGGAGTGCGGTCAGTCCCTTGGTTTCCACTGGTTCCTCTCCTTCAAGAAGAAAAAAGTTTCCTACGAGTAAAATCCCTGCCCAGCCTCAAGGCTTATACCAGAGACAAACAAAAGCAAACGCTTTGAGAATTTTTCTACAAAGCGCTTGCGATGTCAAACTCGTTTTATTTCATCCAACAAAGTATATTATATGCAGAATGAGGCGAGAGTCAAGAAAAATTGGTCAGAATCTCATTAGAATTTCAATTTTCAGATAAATTTACCCTGCTGCATCGCTATCCTTCTTACGGCTTGAGCTATCGACTAGCTCAATAAGCCTCTAGCAAAAGCTAAAAATCCCTGTACATCCTTGAAATTGGTAACCATCCCTACCGAAATCCGCACTGCCCCACTGGATTTGCCATCAATGCACTGACGGAAATCGTCCACAGTGAAACGGTCTTCATGACCAGGCTGGGTGAAGCACACGTCCAGTTCCACACGGGAAATTTCAAGCGCCACCTCCCCAGCACCAGGGTTGCAGAAACAGCCTGTCCGCAGGGAGATATTGGCTTCGTTAGCCTGTTCTTCAATATAACGATGATCGAAAGCCTTGCCATCTTTGTCATAGAAATTGACAGTGACCGCCCCGCCTCTGCCCTCGGCTGTAGTTGGTCCATAAACCCGAACCAGAGCTGCCCCGTTGCTGTGTTTCAATTTCGTCAGATTGCTGAGCAACCAACCA
>Ga0070699_100004136_pt1 | contig 12818 bp, 9 predicted proteins | sample KBSK1503metaG_FD_65473 | JGI IMG/M metagenome (GOLD analysis project Ga0070699, IMG submission 65473) | Corn, switchgrass and miscanthus rhizosphere microbial communities from Kellogg Biological Station, Michigan, USA - KBS K1-50-3 metaG | ecosystem: Host-associated > Plants > Roots >...
TCGGGCGCCGCCCGCTGCGGTTGCTGTTGTTGCAGGGCATCCTGCACGGCCCGCGGGTCGAGCCCGAGGACCTGCGCCGCGGATGCGACGTCGCGCGGCGTGCGCAGGGCCGCGTTGGCGACAGCGGTCACCCCGGTGCGCTGACCCACGTGGATCTCGACGTCCGCGTTCATCCCCGGCCGGAGGAGCCCGTTCCGGTTGTCGATCCGGACCCGCACCGGGAACATGGTGACATTCTGCTGGACCGTGTCCTTCGGTTCGATCTTGAGCACGCTGCCGTTGAAGGGCCGGTTGGGGTACGCCTGGACCGTGACGGTCGCCGCCTGTCCCGGCTGGACCTTCCCGATGTCGGTCTCGTCCACCGGGGTGGAGACCTGGACGAGGTTGAGGTCGGCCATCTTGAGCAGCGTCGTGCCGCCACCGACGTTCGATGTCGCCGACGCGATCACCTGCCCCCGGGCCACGTCGATCTCGATGATCGTGCCCGCGATCGGCGCCCGAACATCGGCGTCCTCGAGACTGATCTTGCCGTTGTCCAGCGCAACCTGCGCCGAGACCAGCGCGGACTTGGCGTTGGCGTAGGAGAGGACGTCCTGGTCGTGCTCCTGCACCGTGATCGCCTGGGTCGCAAGCAGGCTGTCCGACCGCTGCTTCTGCACCGCGGCGTTGTTGAGCTGGACCCGCGCGGCGGCGACGGCGGCCTCCGCCTGGGCGACAGTGTTTTTCGTCAGCCGGGGGTCGATCTGCATGAGCAGCGCGTTGCGCTGGACGACCTGCCCGGTCTCCACCTTGACCGTGAGCACCTCGCCCGAGGCGCGGGTCTTCACCTCGACCGTCGTGTCGGCCTGGACCGTCCCGGTTGCGTGCGCGGACACGACGATGTCCCGCTGCTCCACGGGGAGCGTCTCGTAGACCGGCGCCGGCGCCGCCTTCTTGCAGGCTCCGAGCCCGAGCGAGAGGGCGCAGGCCGCCGCGAGTGCGGTCCTCACAGCGGGTGCGCCACAAGCGCCTCCAGCTGCGCCTTCGCCCGGAGGTAGTCGAACCGGGCGTTCACCGCGTCCACCTTCACCTGATCGAGCGCCGCCTGAGAGGTGAGCAGATCCACGATTGTGGCGACGCCGAGCTGATACCGCTCCCGCACCACCCGGAGGTTCTCCTCGCCCGCCGCCACGCTGCTCTGGCTGATGGCGATGCTGGTGGCGGCCGCGTCGAGCTGGGCCAGATAGGTCGTGATCCCGACGTCCACCGCCCGCGCGTCGTCCGAGGCCGTCGCTTCCGCGACGTCGGCGCTGCTCTCCTGCGTCACGATGGTCGCTTCCCGTGCAAAGCCGTTGAACAGGTTCCAGCTGAGCCGCAGCGTCAGCTGGCTGTTGTTGCTGAATCCGGTGCCGGTGCCCTGCGTCCCGGTATACCCCGTGGCGGCGCCGAAGGAGAGCGTGGGCCAATAGGCCGCCCGGGCAGCGGCGACGCCGGCCCGGGCGGCGCGGGCGTTGGCCAGCGCGCTCTGCACCTGGGGAGACCGCTCGAGCGCCTCGGTTCGGAGCGTGGTCGTGTCGATCATCGGTAGCTGGTAGAAGGTCGAGTCATCCGCCGCGGCGATGCGTCCGGGGCGCCCGACCAGGCGGGCCAGGCCCGCTTCGGCGGCGGCCAGGTCGCTCTGCGCGGTCGCCAGGTTGAGCTGCGCGGTGCCGAGGTTGACGCGTGATGTGAGCGTGTCGGCGCGGGTCGCCGTCCCGGCCCGCAGCTTCGCCGTTGCCGCCCGCAGCTGTTCCTCGGCTTCCCGCACGCTGGCCATGCGGACCTCGACCAGCTGCGCGCCCGAGAGGGCGGAGAAGAACTGATTGGTGGTAGTCAGCCGGAGCTGGTAGTGCGCGTCCACCAAACTCGCGGCGGCGGCCTCGCCGGCGGCGTTGGCCGCCCGCAGGTTGGCGCGGCGCCGGAAGCCGGTGAACAGGTCGACGCTGGCGGAGAGCGTCCCGCCGGCGCTGCCGGTCCAGTTGGTGCCGACGATCTGGTTGGTAGTCGGATCCACGCGGGAGCCGGCCCCGCTGTACGATTCGGCGCCGGTCCCCGAAAGGCTGAGCGACGGCAAGTAGGCGCCCTTGGCGCTCCGGATGTTCGCGCCGGCGGTGCGGACTTGGCCCTCGGCCTGCACGACGCTCGGCTGTACCTGCTCCGCCAGCCGCAGTGCCTCCGCGAGCGTGAGGCTCGGCCGCTGGGCCCGGGCGACCGGCACGGCGGCGACGACAGCGAACGCAACCGCAGCCATCGTGCTAGGCGGCCGCATCGCCGGCGGGGCATCGGAACGGGTGCGTCCGGATGTCGGTGTTGCCCATCGCCCACCTCGTCTCGAACCGGGCCGCGGCGGCCGTTAGAGTGCGTCAGGCCTCGCTTAGGCGCGACGTTGCCGCAGCGTTGAAACTGGCGTTTGACGCCTCGCGGGGGACGGCGATAGACTCCACCCTCCCGTTGCACACGAACTCGAGCTCCGCACGCCATGCCGCCCGTTCAGATCGCCGACCTCTCCCATCACGCCGGTGAGCGTGTCACCGTGCAGGGTTGGGTCATGACTACCCGAAGCAGCGGGAAGATCGCCTTCCTCGTGCTGCGGGACGGCTCCGGCTATCTCCAGTGCGTCCTATCGAAGAAAGAGGTGCCCGAGCCGGTCTGGCAAGGCTTCCAGGGGCTCTCGCAGGAGACCTGTGTGGCGGTGGAGGGCGTGGTGCGAGCCGAGCCGCGCTCGCCCGGCGGGTACGAGCTCGGCGTCAGCGATGTGCGGGTCCTCGGGCCGTCGGTGGACTTCCCCATCGGACCGAAGGAGCACGGCACGCAGTTCCTGTTCGAGCATCGTCACCTCTGGCTCCGGAGTCGCCGGCAGGTCGCGATCGCGAGGGTCCGGCACGAGGTAGAGCAGGGGATCCGCGACTTCTTCTACGACCGCGGGTTCACCCTGGTGGACACCCCCATCCTTACCGGGGCGATCGGCGAGGAGGCGGGCAACCTGTTCGCCACCGACTATTTCGACCTGGGCAAGGCGTACCTCGCGCAGACCGGCCAGTTGTACGTCGAGGCGGCGGCGGCGGCGCTGGGCAAGGTCTACTGCTTCGGCCCCACCTTCCGGGCGGAGAAGTCGAAGACCCGGCGCCATCTCACCGAGTTCTGGATGGTCGAGCCGGAGGTGGCCTTCGCCGACTCCGACCAGAACATGCGGCTCCAGGAGGAGTTCATCTCCTACCTGGTGAGCCGTGCGCTTGACCGTCGCAAGGAAGAGCTCAAGGAGCTGGAGCGGGACACCGCGCCGCTCGAGCGCGTCGTGCCGCCGTTTCCCCGGGTCTCGTACACCGACGCCGTCACCCGCGTGAACGCCCTCGGCTCGGACATGAAGTGGGGAGGCGACCTGGGCGGAGACGACGAGACCCTCCTGGCCAAGGACTACGACCGGCCGGTCTTCGTTTACAACTACCCGAAGCAGGTCAAGGCCTTCTACATGAAGGAGAACCCGGACGACCCGCGGACCGTGCTGAACGACGACTGCCTCGCGCCCGAGGGCTACGGCGAGATCATCGGTGGCTCGCAGCGGGAAGACGACCACGATCGCCTGCTCGCCCGGATCCTGGCCCAGGGGCTCGACCCCAAGGCGTACCAGTGGTATCTCGATCTCCGGAAGTACGGCACCTTCGTCCACTCGGGCTTCGGGCTCGGCGTCGAGCGCACCGTGGCGTGGGTCTGCGGCATCCCCCACATCCGGGAGGCGATCGCGTTTCCCCGCCAGATCCACCGCCTGTACCCCTGAACGGCGGCCGCCCGGCACACTTCCTTCCGCTACCGTCGGCCCGTATCCTTCATCGGTACCCACCCCAACAACAGGGCCGGAGTGGCCGACCTTCGCGACGGACTCGATGCCGAGCTGCGGGGCCGTTACGTGATCGAGCGGGAGCTCGGGCGCGGCGGCATGGCAACGGTCTTCCTTGCCCGGGACCTTCGGCATGAGCGTCCCGTGGCGCTCAAGGTCCTGCACCCCGAGCTTGCCGCCACGCTCGGTCCGGAACGCTTCCTCCGCGAGATCCGGCTCGCCGCCCGGCTCCAGCATCCCCACATCCTCACCGTGCTCGACTCCGGCGACGCCGCCGGACAGCTCTGGTTCACCATGCCGTACGTCGAGGGCGAGACCCTCCGCGATCGATTGCGCCGTGAGGGCCAGCTCCCCATGGACGATGCGCTCCGGATCGCGCGGGAGACGGCGGACGCCCTCGACTACGCCCACCAGCATGGGGTGGTTCACCGCGACATCAAGCCCGAGAACATTCTGCTGGCCGGCCGGCACGCACTCGTGGCCGACTTCGGGATCGCGCGAGCATTGGGGGCCGGCGGCGCGGCGGGCGCCGGGGCTCCGACCCGGGAGCAGCGGCTCACCGAGACCGGTATGAGCGTGGGCACGCCGGCCTACATGAGCCCGGAGCAGGCGAGTGGCGATCGCGAGGTGGACGCGCGGAGCGATATCTACTCGCTCGGCTGCGTGCTCTACGAGATGCTGGCGGGCGAGCCGCCGTTCACCGGCCCCTCGGCGCAAGCGATCCTGCTCCGGAAGTTCACCGAGAATCCGCGACCGCTGCGAGCTATCCGCGATACCGTGCCGGAGCCGATCGAGCAGGCGGTGGCCCGGGCGCTGGCCCGCTCGGCGGCTGACCGGTTCACCACTGCGGCCGAGTTCCGTCGGGTGCTGGAGCCCGCGCAGACCGGGTCGATTGTTGCGACGCCGACCGCAACGCCTACCGTGATGTCGGCGGTGACACCGTCGATCAAGCGGCGTGGACTCGGTTATTCGGTCACGCTGGCGCTCCTCGGCGGCTTTGTGATCGGCCTGGGGGTGCTCTTTGCCTGGCGGCGGGGCCACCCGGGCGAGGCCGAGCCCGGCGCCGCGGCGGCCGGGCCCAAGCTGGTCGCCGTGCTCCCGTTCGAGAACCTGGGCGGCGCGGACGACGAGTACTTCAGCGACGGCATTACCGACGAGATCCGGGGCAAGCTCTCGGGGTTGGCGGGGCTTCAAGTCACGGCGCGGAGCAGCTCGAGCGAATACAAGAAGACCCGGAAACGGCCGCAGGACGTCGGCCGCGAGCTGGGGGTGGACTACCTCCTGACCGGCACGGTGCGGTGGGAGAAGGGGCAGGGTGGGGCAAGCCGGGTTCGGGTGAGTCCCGAGCTGATCCAGGTTTCGACCGGCGCTACCAAGTGGCAGCAGCCGTTCGACGCGGCGCTGACCGACGTCTTCCAGGTCCAGGCGGACATTGCGGGCCGGGTGGCCCAGGCACTGGACGTCGCGCTGGGCGCAGGCGCGAAAGAGCGACTAGCCGAGCGGCCGACGCAGAACCTTGCGGCCTACGACGCCTTTCTCAAGGGTGAGGCGGCGTATGCGCAGGGCGGCAACCCAGTCACGCTGCGCGAGGCGGTCGGGTACTTCGAGCAGGCGGTAGCGCTCGACTCGACCTTCGCTGTGGCCTGGGCAGGGCTCTCGCAGGCTCAGTCATTCCTCTACACGACCGCGACGTCCGCGGCGCGCGCCGACCAGTCACGTTCGGCTGCGGAGCGAGCCCTCGCGCTCGCGCCCAACCGTCCCGAGGGCCTCATCGCACTGGGGGACTACTACCGTAGGGTTCCCAACGATCCGCCACGAGCGATCGAGCAGTACACTAAGGGGCTGCGACTCGCGCCCACCAATGCGGACGTCCTCCGTGGCCTGGGCCTGGCGGAGCAAAGCCTGGGCCGCTGGGAGCAGGCGGTGGAGCATCTGCGCCGGGGGCAAAGTGTAGACCCGCGGTCCGGCGCGATTGCCAGCGTTCTGGGGCAGGCCCTCCTCTGGCTCCGGCGCTATCCGGAAGCGCTGCCGGCCTACGATCGCGCCATCGAGCTCCGGCCGCGTGATCTGCAGTCGTTCGAGGGAAAGGCGATGGTCTACCTTGCCCAAGGCAACCTGGCGGGTGCCCGTAACGTGCTCGCCGGCGTGCCCAAGGATCTTGATCCGACGAACTACGCTGCCTACATCGCCACGTTCTGGGATCTCTTCTGGGTGCTGGAACCAGAGCAGCAGTCCTTGCTGCTTCGGCTCACGCCCCGACCGTTCGACGACGACGTGGGTAACTGGGGGCTTGCACTGGCCGCGACGTACTACCTCCACGGCGACATGGCCCGGGCCCGGGCCTACGCCGACTCGGCGCGCGCTGCGCTGGAGCAACAGCTCAAGCCCGCGCCCGAGGACGCTGGGCGCCACGCGCTGCTCGGCGTGGCCTTGGCCTACATGGGCCGCAAGGCCGACGCGATCCGGGAGGGCGAGCACAGCCTCGCCCTCCTGCCCGCTTCCAAGGACGCGTTCACCGGCGCCTACGATCAGCACCAGCTCGCCCGCCTCTTCATCCTCGTGGGCGAGCCCGATAAGGCGCTGGACCAGCTCGAGCCGCTGCTCAAGATCCCGTATTACCTGTCGCCCGGGTGGCTCAAGATCGATCCAACGTTCGCGCCGCTGCGGGGGAATCCGAGGTTTGAAGCGCTAGTGAAGTGAGCAGGGAGAAGGGAGAAGTGAGTGCGTCACTCGGGGACCCCGCTCACCTCTCACTTCTCTTCGGCCTTCGCCTTTTCCCACATCCCATCCAGCACCTCCAGGCCCGCACGGTGGAGGTCCACACCCCGCTGTTCGGTCATCCGCTCCACCGCCTCGAATCGCGCCCGGAACTTCCGGTTCGCCCGGTCGAGCGCCGGCCCGGGCTGCACACCGGCCTTGCGGGCCAGGTTGACGACCGCGAACAGCAGATCACCGATCTCGTCCGTAAGCCTCTCTGAGGCCGCATGCCGCTCGGAGATTGCCGCCGGCGCCTGTCGCGGGCGGTCGGCGAGCTCCTGCTCCACCTCGGCCAGCTCCTCGCGCACCTTCGCGACCGGCCCCGCGGTATCGGGCCAGTCGAAGCCCACGGACGCTGCCCGCTCCTGAAGCCGGAAGGCCCGCAGCAGGTCAGGCAGCGTTGCGGGAAGACCACCGAGGACACCTCCCTCCCGCTCGCGCCGCTTCAAGCGCTCCCACGGCTGGGGCGGGCCAAGGTCGAAGAGATGCGGATGGCGGCGCTTCATCTTCCGCTCCATCGTCTCCGCCACGTCGGCAGGCCTGAACTCCCCGTTCTCCTCGGCGAGCACCAGCTGCCACGCGAGGTGGAGGAGGAAATCACCCAGCTCGTCCCGGATCCGCTCCGAATCTTCCTCGCTCAGCGCCTGATCCAGCTCGAGGACTTCCTCGACGAGATAGGGCCGCAGGCTTTCCCGGGTCTGCGCCCGGTCCCACGCGCAGCGCACGCGGAGGTCGCGCACCATCGTGAGCGCGCGCCCAAGCGCAGACTTGTCTTGCATTTACACCTCGTGACGGATTAGGATTTCCGGCCGTGACGACGACCTCACCCTGCGACACCGCTCGGGCTTGGGTTGACGTGGACCTGAGCGCGTTGACCGCGAACGCCAAGACGGTCTCCGCGATTTCCGGCGGTCGCCTGCTGCCCATGATCAAAGCTAACGGCTACGGGCTGGGCGCGGTCGCGGTCGCGCGGGCACTGGAGGCGCTCGCGCCGTGGGGCTACGGGGTCGCCACGGTCGAAGAAGGTGCGGAGCTCCGACGCGCCGGCATCGGCCGTCCGATCCTCCTTTGTACGCCCCTCCTCCCGGAGTGGATCGACCGTTGCCTGGAATTCGACGTGCGCCCGTCCCTGGGTGACCTCGCTGCCCTCGAGGCCTGGACCGCGCGCACCACGCAGCCGTTCCATGTCGAGATCGACACCGGCATGGCCCGCTCGGGATTCCGGTACGACGACCCGGCGCTCCGCAACACCGTGGCGCAGCGGCTCCGCGCGGCTCAGGGCTGGGAGGGCGCGTTCACGCATTTCCATTCGCCCGAGGTGGACTGGGTCGCGACCGAGCTCCAGTGGGCCCGATTCCAGGAGGTCCTCACGGCCCTTCCGCGCCGTCCGGCCTTGGTGCACGCGGCCAACAGCGCGGCCGCGCTCAGCGGGACGCGATACACCGCCGACCTGGTCCGGCCGGGCATCTTCCTCTACGGCGGAACCGCTGGTGGCCCGGCGCCCGCTCCGGTGGCGGCGTTCCGCGCCCGCGTGGTCGGACTGCGCCGGATCGGTGAAGGCGACACGGTGAGCTACGGCGGGACCTGGCGCGCGGACGCGGCGGCCCGCATCGCCACGATCGCGGCGGGGTACGCCGACGGCCTCCCCCGCGCCAACGGACGGAGCCGCGCCGTCGAGGTCGGCGGACGGATCGTGCCGGTCGTGGGGCGGGTTGCGATGGACATGATCATGGTCGCACTGGAGGAGGACCACCGGGTGGCACTGGGCGATACCGCGACGATCTGGGGCGGAGCGGTCTCGCTCGACCAGCAGGCCGAGTGGGTGGGGACCATCTCCTACGAGCTGCTTACTACGCTCGCCCCCCGAATTCCGCGCTGCTACCGCTCTTGATGCGCCGCGCGGCCATCATCGTCATCGACGGTCTGGGGATCGGAGCGGCGCCCGACGCCGACCGCTACGGCGACGCCGGGAGCGACACCCTGGGCAATGTCGCCCGGGTGGTGGGCGGACTCCAGCTGCCGAACCTCGAGCACCTGGGGCTCGGGTGCTGCGCGGAGCTTACGGGCGTCCGGCCAGTGGACGAGCCGGAGGCCGCGTATGGAGTGGCCGAGCCCGTGAGTCCGGGCAAGGACAGCACGACCGGACACTGGGAGCTCTGCGGGCTCGTCCTGGATCAGCCGTTTCCCACCTACCCGGGCGGATTCCCCGCGGCGATCATCGAGGAGTTCGCCCGACGGACGGGCCGCGGGGTCCTCGGCAACAAGCCCGCCTCGGGCACGGCCATTCTCGACGAGCTGGGCGAGACTCACTGTCGAACGGGTGATTGGATCGTCTACACCTCGGCCGACAGTGTCTTCCAGGTAGCGGCCCACGAGGCGACGGTGCCGCTGGACGAGCTCTATCGCGCCTGCGCCGCGGCGCGGGAGCTGCTCCAGCCGCCCCATGGGGTCGCCCGGGTCATTGCGCGCCCGTTCACCGGCGGGCCCGGCGCCTGGACCCGCACCGCCGGGCGGAAGGATCTGAGCCTCCCGCCCCCCGGGGTGACTCTGCTCGACCGTCTCGCCGAGGCGCACGTGCCGCGCGTGGGTGTGGGGAAGGTGGACGATCTCTTCGCCGGGCGGAGCATCACCAGCATTCACGCGCCCACCAACAGCGACGCCTACGCGCTGATCGAGGGGGCGCTGCTTTCGATGCGGCGGGGTCTCCTCCTGGCGAACGTCATCGAGTTCGACCAGACGTGGGGCCACCGGAACGATGTTCGGGGCTTCCATCGAGGGCTGGTGGAGCTGGACCGGTCCCTGCCTAGGCTGCTCGCCCCGGTGCAGGACGAGGACCTCGTTATCTTTACCGCCGATCACGGCAACGACCCGACCACGGCCTCCACCGATCACTCGCGGGAAGTCGTGCCGCTCCTCGCGGTCGGACCGCGGGTGCGGCCCGCTCCACTCGGGCGCCGCCGCTCCTTCGCCGACGTGGGGCAGACCGTCGCCGAGTTTCTCGGTGTGGCTCCACTCCCGGCCGGCGTCTCGTTTCTCGATGAGGTATGGTGTGAGTGATTCGCTGGAGGCGGCCGCGCGGGCCGCCCAGGGGAAGGCGTACGCGCCGTATTCCCGATACCGGGTCGGCGCCGCGCTCGAGGCGGACGACGGCGCCATCTACGCCGGTTGCAACGTCGAGAATGCGTCCTACGGGTTGACGATCTGCGCCGAGCGCGCGGCGGTCGCTGCCGCGGTCGCGGCAGGCGCCCGCAAGTTCCGCCGGGTCGTGGTCGTGTCCGACTCGGATCCGCCCGCGCCGCCGTGCGGCGCGTGCCGGCAGGTGCTCGCCGAGTTCGGCGAGTTCGAGGTCACGGCAATCGGGCCCAAGCGCACGATGCGCTGGACGGTCGCCGAGCTGCTGCCGGCGGCGTTCTCGCCAGCCCGTCTCGCATGAGGGGCCCGGCCGCCCGGCGGCGCCTGGCCACCCTCATGCTCACCGCCGGCCTTGCTGCATGCTCCGAACACCTGACCCAGCCGGGCCAGTGTCCTGAGCTCTGCCCCGGCGGGTCTCCCCAGGGCCAGGAAGAGATTCTCATCGCGGTGCCCGGTCAGGACAGCACCTTCACGGGATATACGGAGCGCTCGACCGGCTCGGTGATGCTCGTCGGGAGCGGGATTCCCACGCCGGCGGACACCAGCTACGGCGTGATCGTGTTCTCGGCCCGGGCGGACTCGATCTTATTCCGGGACACGCTCCGGGCCTATACCGTCGACTCGGTCCGGCTGACGTTGCTGAGCGTGTCGCACGACACCGCGGCGCGGAACGTGAACGTCCGGTTTTACCGATTGGCGTCGGGCCTCGACACCACGACCCTCTCCTACGCGGGCGTGGCTCCCTCCTTCACACCGGCTGCGCTCATCGGCCAGGTCGCGCTGCCGGACACGGCGGTCGCGGACACGGTGCAGCTCATGCTCCGGGGCAGCGACCTGACGAACGTCACGCTGAATCCCGGCGACAACGGGATCCTCGCGGTCGGCGTCGCCATCACGGGCAACATCCCGACGGGCGGCCGGATCGGAAACCGGCTCAGCATTCTGCCGCCGGATTTCCTCACCTACGTGACGCCGGTCGCGACCCCGACGCAAGTGGTGACGATCGACGTCGCCGCCTCGTTCAACGACTACGTGAGCCGCCAGACGCCGGTCGTAGACCCGACGTTCCTCACGGTGGGTGGGGTGCCGTCGTCCCGGGTGCTCCTGCGTTTCCCGTGGTCGGCCCGACTCCGCGACTCCGTGACGATCGTCCGCGCGACGCTCGAGCTGGTGCCCAGCCAGCCGGTCGCGGGGCTGCCGAACGACCCAGGGACGCTCAACGTTCGCGGGCTGGCCACCGATTTCGGCGCCAAGTCGCCGGTCGAGCCGCTCTCCCTCGGCGTGCTTTCGCTCCCGGCCAACACGACGGATACGGTCCGCGTAGAGATCGCGAGCGTGGTGCAGTTCTGGCAGATCGGGCTGCTGCGGCCGCCGGCCGTGTTCCTTTCAATTACACCCGAGGTCGCGACGTTCACCCGGGCCGTGTTCGGCTCGAGTCGGTCCGGCTCGCCGCCGCGCATCCGGCTCAACTACCTGCCCCGCTTCCCGTTCTCGAGGCCCTGAGTGCGCCGCTTCCTCCTTCTCGCGCTGCTCGTCGGGGCCCCGGCCGCTGCCCGGGCCCAGTCGTCGCAGTTCGGCGTGCGCGGCCTGGGACTGCCCGGCCGGGAGCAGTCCGCCCGCGCCATGGGCAGCGGCGGCGCCTTTTCCTTCTTCGATCCGGGGTCGAGCGTCACGCCGGCCGCTCTCGCGTATCTCGGCTCGCTGAACGCGACGTTCACGGTGCTCGGTGATTACCGCTCGTCCACCGATCCGGCCGGCACCGCCTCGATCCGGGATACGCGGTTTCCGCAGTTCTCCGTCGGGGGCCCGATTCCCCGCACGCCCGTCTGGGTGGGCCTGAGCTACTCCAACTACACCACGCGCGACTACAGCCTCGTCTTTCCCGCCACGGTGATCCTGCGCGACCTGCCGGTGGGCGTGAACGATACGATCGAGTCCCGCGGCGGCATCAACGACCTCCAGCTTGCGGTCGCCTACCGCCCGGTGCCTCGGGTGGTGATCGGCCTCGGCGCGCACATCCTGACCGGCATCAACCGGCTCGACGTGCACCGGGTGTTCACTGATTCGGCGTACCTGGCCAGCCGGCAGAGGTCGGAGCTGTCGTTCGCGGGCTTCGGCATGTCCCTCGGCATCCTGGGCCAGCTGACCCGGTCGCTCACCCTGGGGCTCCTGGCCCGGAGCGACGGTCACGTGAGCATCCAGGAGGACTCGCTGCCGACGCGGGAGCGGGTGGACTTGCCCATCACGCTGGGCGCGGCCCTCCGCTGGCGGCCCAGCGGCAAGTTCCAGATGGCCGGCCAGGTGCTCAAGCACAACTGGTCCAGCGCCAACGACGACATCATCGCCAACGGCGGCGTCGGCGCCGTGAACACAGTCGAGGCCGCGGTCGGACTCGAGTTCACGCCCAACCCGCGGCGGCCCGAGCGCCGGCCCATCCGCCTCGGCTTCCGGTACGCGCAGCTCCCGTTCCCGCTCGTCGCGGGCGCCGATGCCAAGGAGTACGGCGTCTCCGTGGGGACCGGCTACTCGTTCGCCGCGGATCGCGCCGCCCTCGACCTCTCGGTGGAGCGCGCCTGGCGCAGCCAGGACGACCAGTTCAACGAGCGGGCCTGGATCGTGACGCTGGGGGTCACGGTCAAGCCCTGAGCCGCCGGGCCTCTGCCCGGCGCCCCCCGGCTCCGTCTATCTTGTTCTCTATGTCCAGGCGGCTCTACATCGAGACCTACGGGTGCCAGATGAACGTGGCCGACTCCGAGCTCATGTTCGGAATACTCGGCCGCGCCGGGTATCTGCGGACCGAGGAGCCGGGGGACGCGGACGTCCTCCTCATCAACACGTGCGCGGTCCGGGACAACGCCGAGCAGCGGGTGGTCGGCCGGGTGGGGGAGCTGCAGCGGTACCGCCGGCCGGGCGGCGTGCTCGGGGTGGTGGGATGTATGGCCCAGCGGCTGGGCGCCCGACTCCTCGACGAGCGCTGCCACGTCGATCTGGTCGTGGGCCCCGACGCCTACCGCAACCTGCCGCACCTGCTGACCCTGGCCGCCAGCGGCCAGCGCGTGAGCGACACCGAATTCCG
>Ga0070699_100004138_pt1 | contig 12816 bp, 8 predicted proteins | sample KBSK1503metaG_FD_65473 | JGI IMG/M metagenome (GOLD analysis project Ga0070699, IMG submission 65473) | Corn, switchgrass and miscanthus rhizosphere microbial communities from Kellogg Biological Station, Michigan, USA - KBS K1-50-3 metaG | ecosystem: Host-associated > Plants > Roots >...
GCGCGCTCTCGAACAGGCGGATCGCGTCCTGGCGGTCTCCGCGCACACCTTGCGCCGCTTTCGCGCCGCCAACCCGGGCTTCTCCGGGCTCCCGATCTCGGTCTGTCACCTTGGCGTGGGCGAGGCCGCCGCGGCGGCCGGCCCCAGCGAAGAAGGACCGTTCGCGCTCATCGTGGGGCGCCTGGCGGCCGCGGAGCGCTACAAGGGCCACGATCTCCTCATCGAGATGTGGCCGCGCATTCTCAAACTATGCCCCGGGGTGCGGCTCGTCGTGACAGGCGACGGCGACGACCGCCCTCGGCTCGAGCGCGCCGCGGCGGGACTTGGGAACGCGGTGCGCTTCACGGGGAGGGTAGCCGAGGGCGAGCTGGCGGCGCTCTACCGAGACTGCGCTTTCTTCGTCATGCCCTCGAGCGACGAGGGCTTCGGGCTGGTCTTTCTCGAAGCCATGCGCGCGGGCAAGGCGTGCATCGGCGCCTCCGGCTCCGCCGCCGAGCTGATCGAGGACGGCGTCACAGGCTTCGTCGTCGATCCCGACGAGCCCGAGCAGGTCCTCAAATCCGTAGTCCGGCTCTTCCAGGATCCTCTGCTTGCCGAGCGACTTGGGCGGGCCGGCACGGAACGGTGGGCGGGGGCGTTTACCGAGGAGGCTTTCGCCGCGCGCTTCAAGACGTATCTCCACCGGTGACCGCCCTGGTCCAGGCACCGACGGAAATCGTTGTCCTCGGAGTCTCAACTACTCTGTAAATAGCTGGATTGTTGAGACGTAGGCCTATGGCATACGGTATGCTCCTTAGGCCTTCCGAACTGGATACCCCGGGAAGGGAGCAGGCGCATGACGGCGGTGCTGGGCATCAGCGCTTATCATGGAGACGCGGCGGCCGCCGTGGTCGTGGACGGGCGGTTGGTCGGCGCCGTGGCCGAGGAGCGCTTCACGCGGGTCAAGCACTGGGCCGGCTTCCCCTCAGAAGCGGTGCGGTCCTGCCTGGACATGGCCGGCCTCGACGCGTGGGCAGTGGAGCATTTCGCCATCGCGCGCGATCCGCGCGCCCATCTCCTGAGAAAAGCCCTCTACGCTTTCCTCCATCGGCCATCGCTGCGCCTTCTCCGCGATCGCGCGATGAACCGCAGGCGCGTGAGCGACGCCGCTTCGGCGCTCGCCGACGCGCTGAGCCTTCCGGTAGGCCACGTCCGCTCGCGCATCCAGTGGGTCGAGCACCATCCGGCGCACTTGGCCAGCGCCTTTTTCGTCTCGCCGTGGGAGGAAGCCGCCGTGTGCGCCCTCGACGGGTTCGGCGACTTCGTCAGCGCCTCGTGGGGGATCGGCAGCGGCCGGCGGCTCAAGGTGATGGGGCGGGTGCATTTCCCGCACTCCCTCGGCTTGTTCTACCTGGCGCTGACGCAGTACCTGGGCTTCGCCCGTTACGGCGACGAGTACAAGGTCATGGGGCTCGCGGCCTACGGCGCGCCGGATTTCGCCGAGCGGCTGCGCCCTCTCATTCGCCTGCACGATGACGGCAGCTTCGCCCTCGACCTCCGGTACTTCCGCCACCACACCGGAGGCGTCGACATGACCTGGGAGGGCGGCGAGCCCGTGATCGGGCGCGTGTGGACCGAGGAGCTCGAGCAGCTGCTCGGCCCGGCGCGCCGGCCCGACGAGCCGATCGAGCCGCGCCACGAGGCCATCGCCGCCTCGGCCCAGGCGATCTTCGAGGAGGCGGCGTTCCACGTCCTCCGGGGTGTCCACCGTCGCACAGGGCAGAGACGGCTCGCCCTCGCCGGGGGCTGCGCTCTCAACAGCGTCATGAACGGCAAGATCCGGGAGCGCACGCCGTTCACCGACGTGTGCATCCAGCCGGCCGCCGGCGACGACGGGACGGCGCTCGGCGCGGCCCTGTCGGTCTCGCACGAGCGGCTCGGCTATGGCCGGAGCTTCACGATGGAGCACGGCGCGTGGGGTCCGGCATTCGACGCGACGGCCGTTCGCGATGCCCTCAGCTCGCGCGCGGCCGAGCTCGCCCGCGCGGGGTGCCGCCGGCGCGACATCGACGAGCTCGAGGACCGCGCGGGCTGGGCGGCCGAGCGCGTGGCGCAGGGACAGGTCGTCGGCTGGTTCCAGGGCCGCGCCGAGTGGGGGGCGCGCGCGCTCGGCAACCGCAGCATCGTCGCCGACCCGCGGCGCGCTGACATGCGTGACATCATCAACACCAAGATCAAGATGCGCGAGCGCTTCCGGCCCTTCGCGCCCTCGATCCTCGAGGAGTCGCTCGACGACTGGTTCGTAGGCGCGGCGCCGGACCCGTTCATGGTGCAGGTCTACCCGGTGCGGCCGGACAAGCGCGCCAGCATCCCTGCGGTCACCCACGTGGACGGCTCGGGCAGGCTGCAGACGGTCAGCCGGAGCGCCAGCCCGGAGTACTGGCAGCTCATCAAGGCTTTCGAGAAGCTCTCGGGTGTGCCGGTGCTGCTCAACACATCGTTCAACGAGAACGAGCCCATCGTCCTGACGCCTCTCCAGGCGCTCGACTGCTTCCTGCGCACGCGCATGGACGCCCTCGTCCTCGGCTCGACGGTGATCGAGAAGGCCGCATGAAGATCTGCTTCTTCAACCGCTCGTACTGGCCGGACCACGGCGCCACGGGGCAGCTCCTGACCGCGCTGTGCGAAGACCTGGCCGCGCGTCACGGCTTCGAGGTGAGCGTGGTCTGCGGGGAAGCGCAGGGTCGCCCGCGGAGCGGGTTCGCGCCGGTGAGACGCGAGTGGCGGAACGGCGTCGAGATTCTCCGGGCCGCCGGCACCACCTTCGGCAAGGGACGCTTCGCCGGGCGCGTGGCCAACTACCTGAGCTACTTCGCCTCCGCCTGGTTTGCTAAGCCGCTGAGCGGGCGCCCGGACGTCGTGGTGGCGCTGACCGACCCGCCTATCATCGGATTGGCGGCGCGAAGCGCGGCGCGCCGGAGCGGTGCGGGCTTCGTCTTCCTCTGCCAGGACCTCTTCCCGGAAGTGACCCACCTGATCGAGGATTTCCGCAGCCGCCGCGTCGACGCCGTCCTGGAGCGTGTCAGCCGCTCGCTGGTCCGCGCCGCCGACCGCGTCGTGGCGGTGGGCGAGACCATGCGCGACCGCCTGGTCGAGCGGCGTGGCGCCGACCCCTCGCGCGTCACCGTCATTCACAACTGGGCCGACTGCGCCGCGATCACGCCGCAACCCAAGGACAACCCGTTCGCCCGGGAGCACGGCCTCCACGATGCCTTCGTCGTCATGCATTCGGGCAATGTCGGGCTCTCGCAGGATCTCGACACGCTGCTCGATGCGGCAGCCCTGTTGCGCGACGAGCGCGGCATCGTCTTTGCCGTGATGGGCGACGGCGCCCGGCGCCCGGCTCTCGAAGCGCGGGCGCGCGCGCAGGGGCTCAGCCAGGTCCGCTTCCTGCCGCACCAGCCGGCTGAGCGCCTGGCCGACGCCTTCGCCAGCGCCGACGCTTTCGTGGTCTCGCTCAAGCGCGGGCTGGCCGGGGCCATCGTCCCGAGCAAGCTGTACGGCATCCTGGCTGCCGGGCGCCCCTACGTGGCGGCCGTCGAGCCGGCCTGCGAAGTGGCGGCCATCACCGCCAAGCACGATTGCGGTCTGCTGGCCCCTCCCGGCAGCGCGGACGCCCTCGCCGGCCGCATCCTCGAGCTCTATCGCGACCGCCCGCTGGCCGGTCATCTGGGCGACAACGCGCGCCGCGCCGCGCTGTCCTTCGACCGGCCCTTGCAGGTGGATGCCTATGCGCGCCTCCTTCGCGAGGTCGGAGTCCGCGCGAGAGCGCCGAGGCGCTCGCGGCTCAAGCGCGTCTTCGACGTATCGCTCGCGGGGCTGGGCCTGCTGGTCTCCGCGCCGCTGTGGGCGGCGATCGCGATCGCCGTCAAGGCGGCCGACGGCGGACCGATCTTTTACGGGCAGGACCGGGTGGGGCTCGGCGGGCGGCGCTTCAAGGGCTGGAAGTTCCGCTCCATGGTGCCCGACGCCGACAAGCGCTGGGGCCCGCTCCAGGCCTCCGAAAACGATTGCCGCGTCACGTCTGTGGGCCGTGTCCTGCGCGCCACGGCCATGGACGAGCTGCCGCAGCTCTGGAACATCTTCGTCGGCGACATGAGCTTCGTCGGGCCCCGGGCGCTCGTCCCGGCGGAGATCGAGAGCCGGGCCGGCGGCACGCTCGAGCGCCTCGAGGACGTGCGGGGCTACGAGGCGCGGCATGCGGTGCAGCCGGGGCTGACCGGTCTCGCCCAGGTCTTCGCGCCCCGCAATATCCCGCGGCGGCAGAAGTTCCGCTACGACCTTCTCTACATCCGCCGCCGGAGCTTCCGCCTCGACCTGGCGCTGGTCGCGCTGTCGTTCTGGATCACGTTCCACGGCCGCTGGGAGCATCGCGGCCCGAAAATCTGATCGCGCCCGGCCTCCCAAGGCTCTCGCAAAGTTTGGCCGTGCCCGACCCAGCCGATATCATGGCCGCATGCACGATCTCGCGATCGTCGGGGGAGGCCCAGCCGGGCTTCTGACCGCCCGGCGCTGCGCCGAGGCCGGCCTCGACGTGGTGGTGTTCGAGGAGCACGCGGCGATCGGCGAGCCCACCCACTGCACCGGCATCGTCTGCCACGAGACCGCCGACCTCGCCAAGTTCTCCGATGACATCATCTTGGGCCGGCTCCAGCTCGCGCGCCTCGTCTCGCCCAGCGGCGCCTCGTGCGAGATGCGGTGGACCGCGGCGGGGAGCGAGGAAATCCTCGTCGTGGACCGGGGGCAATTCGACCGCGGCCTTGCCGAGCAGGCGCGCCGTGCCGGCGCGGTGATCCGTACCGGTGCGCGCGTGGACGCCATAGAGGTCCGCGCCGGGGACGTGACGCTCGAGGCGGCCGGTGCGCTCGTGTCGGCTCGGGCGTGCGTGCTCGCCTGCGGCGTGTACTACCGGCTTCACCGTCAGCTGGGATTCGGCCTGCCCGCGCAGCTTGTCCATACCGCGCAGGTCGAGGTGGATGCCGAGCCGGCGGAGAGCGTCGAGCTGTACTTCGGCCGCGACGTGGCGCCCGAGGGCTTCGTGTGGGCCGTGCCGATCCGGCGCGGAGACCGCCCGGGGCTCAAGCTGGGAGCGCTCGCGCGGGGTGACGCCGGCGCGTGCCTCATGCGATTCCTCGAGCGTCCCGAGGTGCGCGCGCGCCTTCAGTCGGCGCCCGGCCGCATCGTCCGGCGGCTCCTGCCCCTCGATCCCGCGCCGCAGACCGCGGGGGACCGGGTTCTCCTCGTGGGGGATGCGGGCGGCTTCACGAAGCCCACGACCGGCGGCGGGATCTACTACAGCCTGCTGACGGCGTCGCTCGCCGCGGACACGCTCCTCGAGGGCTTCCAGGCCGGAAGGCTCGACGCCGAATTCCTGGCGCGCTACGAGAGCCGGTGGGAGGCCGAGCTCGGCGCCGACCTGCGCGTGTCCTCGTGGCTCCGTCAGTTCCTGACGCGCTGCCGCGACGCCGAGATCGACGGGCTTGTCCGAGCGCTCGCGTCGGATTCCGTGCAGTCGGCGATCCACCGCACTGCGCGTTTCAACCGCCACCGTGACGTGATCCTGACGCTCCTCCGCGAACCTGGAATTGCGGCGCTTCTCCTGAAATCCCTCTTCCGCTAGCAGGGCGTCGATAAGGGCCCATCTGCTTCGCTGGCTCCCTCGGCTGCGGGCTCAACGTACAGGAGTACGCCTCGCTCGCAGCTCTCGGTCGCCGCCTCGCATCTGGACCCTTCTCGACGCCCTGCGAGGTTTTCAGGGGACGGCTAGGTTGATCTGGGCGCGAGAGCATCCATGACTTCGAGGGCGCGCTCGAGACTGACGCCTCTGGGGTCGAAATTGGCTTCCAGGAAGAGCTCGGTCAGGCCTGCCTGGGCGTAGCGGCCTACGTCCTCGCGAATCTCGGTGAGCGTGCCCCAGAGGGGGCGGCGGTCCTTGCCCTGCGGCAGCGCGTGGAGCTGGAAGCTGCCGCGCGAGACGATCTGGAGCGTCGCGGGGTCCCGCCCCGCCTTCTCGGCCGCGGCCTTGATGTCGGAGACGAGCGGCGCCACCTGCTGGAGCGGCACGTTGCCGCCGTTGAAGCCGTCGCAGCTGACGGCGCGCTGGATGACGGTCGGCCCGTAGCCGCCGATGGTGATGGGCGGGTGCGGCCGCTGCACGGGCTTGGGCTCGACCTTCGAGCGCGGCACGCGGTAGAACTCGCCGCTGAACTCGACGGGATCCTCCGTCCAGATGGCCTTGAGGCAGCGGAGGAACTCGTCGGCGCGGCGCCCGCGCGCCTTGTAGGGCACGCCGACCGCCTCGTACTCGTCCATGGACCAACCGATGCCGAGGCCGACGTCGAGACGGCCGCGCGAGAGCACGTCGAGGGTCGCCAGCTGCTTCGCCAGCATCACCGGCGTGTAGTACGGCATGATCAGCACGCTCGTGCCCAGCCTGATGCGCGTGGTGGCGCCCGCCACGAAGGCCAGCGAGACGAGCGGGTCCATCACGCGCTCGAAGGATTTCGGCCAGGGCTGGCCCGGCAGGGGCGGGTAGTCGTTCTGGGGACGGATCGCGTAGAGGAGCCGCTGGAAGACCCACAGCGAGTGGTAGCCGAGCGATTCGGCGCGCTGGGCGATCAGCACCTGGTTCTCCGGGGTGGCCCACGGCCCCGCCAGCGGCAGCGAGAATCCGAGCTCCATGTGGTTGCCCTCCCGTCAGCGCAGCTCGCGAAAGAAGGCGCGGACGTCGTCCACCAGCGCCTGGGGCTCCTCGAGAGCGGCGAAGTGTCCGCCTGACGGCATGACGGTCCAGCGGCGGATATTGTAGACGCGCTCGGCCCACGAGCGCGGCGGCCGCACGATCTCCTTGGGGAAGGCGGCGTAGGCGGTCGGCACCTCCACGCGCTGGCCGTCCGCGATGGGCCACGGCGCGTGATAGCGGGCATAGTAGGGCCAGAACGACGAGTTGATCGCGCCGGTGACCCAGTAGAGCGTGATATTGGTCAGGAGCACGTCCTTGGTGAAGCGCCGCTCGACGTCGCCGTCACAGTCGCTCCACGACCTGAACTTCTCGACGATCCATGCCGCGAGCCCGGCCGGCGAATCGCTGAGCCCGTAAGCGAGCGTCTGCGGCTTGGTGCCCTGGATCCACTGGTAGCCCGTCTCGTCGCGGAGCCACGCGCCGAGATTCTCGAGATAGGCGCGCTCCTCCGGCGTGGGATCCTTCGGGCGCGGCAGGTCCCGGCGCAGCGAGAGGAGGTTGACGTGGATGCCGGCCAGGCGCTCGGGGTAGGCGACGCCGAGCCGCGAGGTGATGAAGCCGCCCCAGTCGCCGCCCTGCGCGGCGAAGCGGCGATAGCCGAGCACGTCCGTCATGAGCGCCGCGAACGCGTCGGCGATCTCTGTGATGCCGAAGCGCGGCTGGCCGGGCGCGAAGGAGAAGCCGTAGCCCGGCAGCGACGGCGCGACCACGGTGAAGGCGTCCGCGGGATCGCCGCCGAAGCGGGCCGGGTCCGTCAGCATGGGGATGATCTTGTGGAACTCCCAGATCGATCCCGGCCAGCCGTGGGAGAGGAGCAACGGCAGAGGCTTCGGGCCTCGTCCCTCCTCGTGGATGAAGTGAAGATCGATGCCGGCCACCGGCGCCGTGAACTGCCGGAATCCGTTGAGGGCCGCTTCGTGCTTTCGCCAGTCGTAGCGCTCCCGCCAGTATTCGCAGAGGTCCTTCACGTACCCGAGGTCGGCCCCGTAGGCCCAGGGGGCGCCCGGCGCCTGATCGGGGAAGCGCGTGCGGGCCAGTCGCTCACGGAGGTCGGCCAGCACGCTGTCGGGGACGTCGACGCGGAACGTTGTCGGTGCGATTGCGGTCATGCGCTCTCCCGTGGCGCCGCGGGCATCCCGCCCAGGCCCGGCCAGTGTACCGGCGATCCGTCGCGGCGGCCAGCTCGCCTTCGGCATCATCGGGTTGTTCGTCGGGCCCGTGGTGCTCGCCGTCAGCTACACGCTGCTCGCCGCGTGGGTCGCCGACCGTCGCGCGGCGGCGGAGTGACGCAAGGCTAGAAGACCGGTTTCTCCACGTAGACGCCGAACACCCCGCGCAGCCGCGCCGCGATCTCGCCCAGCGTCGCTCGAGCCGTCACCGCCTCGATGGTCACGGGCATCAGGTTGGCCGCGGGATCGCGCGCCTCGGCCTCGAGCCGGTCGAGGAGCGCCTTCACGCGGGCGCCGTCGCGGCGGCCCCGGGTCTCGCGAAGCCGGGCCACCTGGCGCGCTTCGACGGCCGCGTCCACCTTGTGGATGGGCACGGGCACCGGCGCCGCGGGCTCGACGAAGCGGTTGACGCCGATGAGGGGCTGCTCGCCGGAGGCGCGGCGCCGCGCGGTGTCGTAGGCCGAGTCCGCGATCTCATGCTGGAAGTAGCCCTCCTCCACGGCCTTGATGGTGCCGCCGAGAGCGTCCACCTTGGCGAGGATCTCGACTACCCGGCGCTCGATCTCGGTGGTGAGCGTCTCGACGTAGTACGAGCCGCCCAGCGGGTCGATCACGTCGGTCACGCGGCTCTCCTCGGCGATGATCTGCTGGGTGCGGAGCGCCAGCTTCATCGCCTCTTCCGAGGGGATGGCATAGGCCTCGTCGAGGCCGTTGGTATGGAGCGACTGCGCCCCGCCGAGCACGGCGGAGAGCGCCTGGAGCGCCGTGCGCACGACGTTGTTCATCGGCTGAGCGCGGGTCAGGGTCGCGGCCGCCGTCTGGCAGTGGAAGCGCAGACGCATCGACTCGGGGTTCCGCGCACCGAAGCGCTCCTTCATGATGCGCGCGTAGATGCGCCGCGCGGCGCGAAACTTCGCGATCTCCTCGAAGAAGTCGTTCTGAGCCACGAAGTAGAAGGCCAGCCGCGGCGCGAAGTCGTCCACCGGCACCCCCGCGCGGGTCACCTCCTCGACGTAGGCGATGGCGTTGGCCATGGTGAAAGCGACTTCCTGGACGGCGGTCGCCCCCGCCTCGGAGATGTGGTAGCCGCTGATGTTGATCGGGTTATAGCGCGCCATGTGGCGCGCCGACCAGACGATCATGTCGCGCATGATGCGCATGGACGGGCGGATCGGGAAGATCCACTCCTTCTGGGCGATGTATTCCTTGAGGATGTCGGCCTGGACAGTGCCCGAGAGCCTGTTCAGATCGCACCCGCGGCTCTGGGCGAGCGCGACGTACATGGCGAGGAGTATCCAGGCCGTCGGATTGATGGTCATGGACACGGAGATCGTCTCGAGGTCCACGCCCTCGAAGAGCGCCTCGACGTCGTCGAGCGTGTCCACGGCGACGCCCTCACGCCCTACCTCGCCCAGCGAGCGCGGATCGTCCGAGTCGAAGCCCATGAGGGTCGGCATGTCGAAGTCCACGCTGAGCCCCGTCTGCCCCTGCTCGATGAGATACCGGAAGCGGCCGTTGGTGTCCTCGCCCGTGCCGAAGCCCGCGATCTGGCGCATGGTCCAGAGGCGCCCGCGGTACATGGTGGGATAGGGGCCGCGCGTGTAGGGGTACTGGCCAGGCAGCCCGAGGTCCTCGTGGCGAAGGTCCTTGACGTCCTCGGCGGTGTAGACGCGCTTGAGCGGGAGGCCCGACAGGGTCTGGTACTCGCTTCTCGACTCCGGGCGGCGCTCGAGGAAGGCGTGCAGCTCTCCCGCCTCCCACGCCGCCCGTAGCGCGGCGGCCCGCGCGATCTCCTCGCGGTCGAACATCTAGGCCTCCTTCCGCTCGAGCGTCTGCCGGTAGAGGTCGCGGTCGTCGACGACCCGGCGCGCCTTGAACTCCGTTCGGGGCAGGGTGCCGTGGGGCACGAGCTCGACGATCGGATGGACGCCGAGACGCGCCCTCAGGCGCTCGCGCATGAGCGCGCGCAGCGTGTCGAGACGCGCGGGCTCGCCGAGACCGGCCGCGGCCTCCGCCCGCACGAGGAGCTCGTCCATGGTCTCGCGGCGCGAGACGATCACCTGGAACTCGCCGCCGAATCCCTCGATGGCGCGGAGCGTGTCCTCGATGGCGCTCGGATAGACGTTCTCGCCGCGGACGATGATCATGTCGTCGAAGCGGCCGTAGAGCCCGTCGGGCAGGCGCGGGTAGGTGCGCCCGCACGTGCACGGCGCATCCGTCCAGCGCGTGCGGTCGCCCGAGACGAGGCGAATCATGGGCTGCGAGGTGCGCTCGAGGTGCGTATAGACCGGCGTGCCCTCCTCGCCGTAGGGGACGGGCTCGTAGGTCTCGGGGTCGCAGACCTGGGTATACACCACGTCCTGCCAGAGGTGCATGCCGGTGCGGTGCCGGCACTCCCCGTTGGTCATCCATGGCGTCATCTCGGCCATGCTGCCCATGTCCACGCAGATGCCGCCAAACGTGTCCTCGATGAGCCGCCTCGTGGCGGGAATGCCCGCGCCGGGTTCGCCCGAGAAGAAGAGGATGCGCAAGCCGAGGCTTCGCGGATCGATGCTCTCGCGCCGGGCCGTCTCGGCGAAGTGCAGCGCGTAGGAGGGCGTGCCGTAGAACGCGCTCGGCCGGAGCTCTCGCGCCCAGCCGACGGCGGCCAGGGTCTGTCCCGCGGCGCCGGCGCCGAACGGAAAGGCCGTGGCGCCGAGCCGCTCCACACCCGCGAGCGCTCCCCACGAGCCCATGTACAGGCTGAAGAAGGAGCAGATCATCACGCGATCGTCGGGTCGGATCCCGGCGCCCCAGAGGACACGGGCGTGCGCTTCTCCGACGCGCGCCCAGTCATCCCGGCCGATGCCGAACACCGTGGGCCGGCCCGTGGTGCCGCTCGTGCCGTGAATCCGCGCGACGGCGGCCGGCTCGATGCCGAGGTAGTCGCCGAATGGAGGATGCGCGGCCTGCGCCTGGCGTAGCTCGGCCTTCTGGACCACGGGGAAGCTTGAGAGGTCCTCGAGAGTCTTGAGGGTCGCGGGCGACACACCAGCCTCCTGCCACTTGCGCCGGTAGAACGGGCAGCGCGCCCAGGCGTACGCGATCTGCCTCTGGAGCTTGGCGAAGATCAGCTCGTCGCGGGCGGCGGCTGGGGCGCACTCGACCTCGGGCAGCCAGCACGGCTCATCGGGCGGCGGCACGTATCCCGAGTCGTAGCGGGGCGGCCAGACCGTGAGGTCGATGCCCCGCGTGCGCCGGAGGGTTTCCAGATCGAGAGAGCCCATGGATTCCTGGTGGAGGAGATCGGCGCGGGTCAGCCGGCGGGCTGCGAGGCCGCGAGCCCGCGGACGCGCGAGACAACCTCGTCGGGCGGCGTGTCCTGGAGGATGACATCGGCCACGCCCATGGCGCGGAGCGCCGGCACGTCCTCGTCGGGGACGACCCCGCCCACCACGAGCCGGACGTCGTCGGCGCGGGACCGGCGCATCAGCTCGACGATCCGGGGGACGAGGGTCATGTGGGCACCCGAGAGCAGGCTGATGCCGAGGACGTCCACGTCTTCCTGGACCGCGGCGGCCACCACTTCCTCGGGCGTCCTGTGGAGGCCCGTATAGATGACTTCCATCCCGGCGTCGCGCAGGCAGCGCGCCACGACCTTGGCGCCGCGGTCGTGGCCGTCGAGCCCGACCTTGGCGATCAATACGCGAATGGGCCTGCCGGGCATGGGAGGGTGGACGCCGTCGAGGGAAGCGCGGCTACACGCGCGAGGGCCGGGTGGTGCCCACGTCCTCCGCGCGCTGGACGACCGGGCCCGAGGCGCCATTGCCATTGTCCGCCTGTCCCGTGAGTGGCGCGGTCGCGGGGTCGAGGGTGCGCGGCGATGTGCCGAGGACCTCGTGGATCTTGAGGGCCAGCGCGTCCGGCGTGAAGGGCTTGGAGAGGAAGGCCATGCCCGCGCCCAGGACGCCGTGGCGGACGATGGCGTCATCGGTATAGCCGGACATGTAGAGCACTTTCATATCCGGACGCAAGGGCTGGAGCCGCTGGGCGAGCTCGCGGCCGCTCATCTGCGGCATGACGACGTCGGTGACCATGAGGTGGATGGGGCCCTGATGGCGCTCGCTGATCTCGAGCGCCTCGACGCCGTGGCGGGCCTCGAGGACATTGTAGCCGTTCATCTCGAGGATCTCTCGGACGACCGCCCGGACGCGCAGGGCGTCCTCGACGAGGAGGATGGTCTCGGTGCGCTGCGGCGCCGTTTCGGACACGACGGCCGGCTCGAGCGGCCTTGCCGCGACTCGAACGGGCTCGGGCTGGACTCGTCCCGGAGGCGGCGCGACTGGTGCAGCGGGCACCGCACGGGGTATCGCGGGCGCCGCCGCGGGACGGGCCACCGGAGGTGCCGCGGGGGCGACAGTCGCGGGCGCTTCGACCTGGGGCAGGTAGATGCGGAAGGTCGTGCCGCGTCCCAGCTCGGTCTCGACCGTCACCGAGCCGCCGCTCTGCTCCACGATGCCGTAGACCGTGGAGAGTCCGAGACCCGTGCCCTTGCCGGGCTCCTTCGTCGTGAAGAACGGCTCGAAGAGGTGCGCGAGGGTATTCGCGTCCATGCCGGTGCCGCCGTCGCTGACTTCGAGCAAGACGTGGGGCCCGGCGGGCGGGCTCGCGGCTCCCGGCAGCGGCGGCGCTTCGCCGGCGCGGACGTTGGCGGTGCGGATGATCAGCCGCCCACCGTCCGGCATGGCATCGCGGGCATTGACGGCGAGGTTCATGATGACCTGCTCGATCTGGCCCGGGTCGGCCTTGACGCTCCCGAGCGCGCTCTCGGGCACCGTCACCAGGTTGATCGTTTCCCCGATCAGCCGCTGGAGCATGGTCTGCATG
>Ga0070699_100004140_pt1 | contig 12814 bp, 8 predicted proteins | sample KBSK1503metaG_FD_65473 | JGI IMG/M metagenome (GOLD analysis project Ga0070699, IMG submission 65473) | Corn, switchgrass and miscanthus rhizosphere microbial communities from Kellogg Biological Station, Michigan, USA - KBS K1-50-3 metaG | ecosystem: Host-associated > Plants > Roots >...
GGTCGACGTACCTCGATGCTGCTTTCGGACGTTACGGGTGTGTCGAACAGCACCGCTGCGAGGCGAATCACCGTTGCTACGTCAACTGCGTCAACCTCGACATCGACGCCGTGAAATGACCGTCACTTTGGCTCCTCCGATTTGCCTGCTCGTTCAGAGCGCCCACAATAGTAACCAATGATTACTCCGACGATACCTGTGTATACGCTAGCCGTCTTAGCAAAGAAATCGGCGTAGGCGTTCATGTCTACGTTCGTCGCACCGAAGATCGGATATAGCGCCATGACAGCCGTAATAGTCATGAACACCCCAACCACCCCGACGGCCAAGATAGACCGCACGTTTTCAGACCTGTTCGCCACTTCAAGCCACTCCCGTTAGCGCCTGGAGCGAGCGCTGCAATGGCCCGATGTTGTGATTAATGGAACGAAGCCGGTGCCAGCGAATCGCCGCACATCCTAATCTGAAGCGACCCGAACCGCCTCAGTATTTATCCGCGGCAACCAGTCGCAGCGTGAAGCGCGGCCTACCGTGTGATGAGCGCTCGCACCAAATCGAGTTGTACGTCTAGAGGACCGATCGCAGGGTGCTAGGCGTCGCGGGAATCGAGCGAGCGATGCGAGTAGCGCAATACCGATAAGTCTCCCGCGGCGCAGACAAATCTCTCGCTCCTTCGTGTCAGACTCGTAGGACGATTGCACGGTGCTGCGCAACGGTTCGCCTCCTCAGATGTTCAAATTGGGTACGCGCGTTGCTCGCCTGACTCGTTCAAACCTTTTTACTTAATCATCACCAACCATCTTGCCGGAGACCAGTAATGGGGAGAGTGTGTCTGTTCGCGGCATTCGTGTTCGCAGTGCTAAGTACAGCCGCCCATGCGCAGGACGCGCCGATTCTCATAGCACAAGTCAATGGCAACGCGGGGGCAACCAATTGCGGGGGAGTGTTTCCGCCGACGACGGGAACGAAGTTCAAGATCGGTTTTGATAAAGGTCCGTTCATCTTTTCAGCACTGTTGCCGTCGCCGTTGGCAATCAGCAACACGACGATTCAATTGGACCGCAACAACACGCCAGGATTTGATGACGTTGTGGCGCTTTTGACTGATGGCGTTAGCGAACAGTTGCAGACTGGATTTTTCGGTGCCGTCGAACCCGGAACGCCTTATGGCGAGGGCATTGGATCAACCGGCGGCAGTCCGGAGGCAGCTCGACTCGGACGAACGCGCGACCTGCACGGATTCGACATCGCCTTCATTCGACTCGTGATTGCGCATGCAATCGCGTCATTCACCACCGGCCCATGTGGTGGGGACGGATTCTCTTTTGACGTGCAAGCGACATGGGAGATCTGGGGAGTGCCCGTCAATAATCACCCGCCGATCGTGGACGCCGGCCCAGACCAAATGCTCGTCGCCGCTGGCAGTTACGCGACTGCGGTGGGTCTGAGCGGCAATGGGACCGACTCTGATGCAGACCCTTTGACGTTTGCGTGGACGGGCGCGTTCGGCACGGTGAGCGGTAGGAATCCTACGATCGCGTTACTTCCTGGCGTATACGACATCACCCTGACGGTGTCGGATGATCGCTTCGCTTCCGCTTCAGATACCGTGCGAATAACGGTCCGCGATGCCATCGCCGAACTGAGTACGCAGATTGCCAATCAGTGTTCACAGGCGGGCGGAGGCGCGGACATTTCAGTCGCGCTCGGCGGCCTCACAACCCAAGTCGCCCAATGTCAACAGGTGATCTCAGTCGGTCAGATGCAGCTCGCCGCGAAAGACGGGCAGCTCGCCGTGCAGCAAACGCAGTTGAACAATGCGAACCAGCAGATTGCGAGCCTCACACAGCAGCTCGCGCTGTTCGGCGCGGCGATCAACTCGCTGGAACGCGACTATCAGCGGTTAGTGCCGACCTTCCACTTTCCAGGCGCCACGGATATCGATCGGTTGAACAGTCTGATTGGGGCGTTGCTTGCGGAACGAAAGGCCGGAAAGAAAGACGTCATTGACGCGATTATGAATCCCGCGAACTGAAGCAACCGAGTTGGGCGGGCCTTCGCGGCTCGCCTAGCTCGGAAGCTGATACTTAGCTCTCCGGCGATCGCAGCAAGGCATCAGCGACACTCCGGTCTCCGTGTCGCCGAAGCGCGACTTCACTGGTCAAATGGGACAGTCATCTTTGTGCCGTCGCGATCGAGGCCTCCAATCCGTGGCTTCCAAGGAACTGCACGATCGTTGCAAATGCGGTGCGCAGCTCGTTCGGTGCGAACCCCTTCGGCGCGTCGTGTCGGCCGCCGGGAATCGTCAGGAGCTGGTTCGGCACGCCGGCTTTGGTCAGCGCCTGGTGCAGTCGCACGGACTGCTCGTACGGAACCACAGGATCGGCGTCCCCGTGGATCGTGAGAATGGGTGGCAATCCTGGGCGAACGTACGTGATCGGTGAAACACGTCGAGCAGTCTCTTCGCGATTCGCTTGACTTCCGAGCCAGCCGACGGCCCACGTTCGCATGTTGGGCCCATCCAGCAGGTTGACGACGTCTGATGGGCCGTACCAGTTGACAATCGCGGCAACCTTGAGTGCTTCCGGCCCGGGGCACTGCCGATCAAGACCGGCGGACGCCGGCGTCATCCCGTTCATGAGCGCCAGATGGCCGCCAGACGATTCGCCCGACGTGACGATTCGACTCGTGTCGAAATTGTACTGTTTGGCGTTCCTGTAGACCCACCGTAGCGCACAAAGCGTGTCTTCAACCGCCGCGGGTGCCAGCGCGGTGCTCGCGAAACGATATTCGACGTTGACCACGCTCCATCGCATCCGCAGATACGGCAGAAAGGTCAGCGAACTGCCTTCCTTGCTTCCTCCGCCCCATCCGCCGCCATGCGTATAGACGAGCGTTGGCGTTACACGTCCAGAGCCCAGCGGTTCGTAGACGTCAAGCTTCAGGGGTACATTGCTCGCCGTGAGGTACGTAATGTTGGGCGTCAATCGGTAGGTCGAATTCAGTCCCGCCATCTCGGCGGCCCATTCGAGCTCCGGCGACAACGATTGCTGGGCGAGTGAAGGCTCCACAAGTCCTCCGGAAACTGCGACGATGGCGGCAACCGATGCGGGTCCCCAGTTCTTCAGCACGACGTCCTCCTGTCGGTCAGAATTCCAACCGGAACCCAAGCTGCATTTCGCGCGGGGCGTACGCGATGTCGCCGTTGAACGACGGCTGCCCGTAGTTCCGACTCACCTCAGTCGTTACGTACGACCCGTAGTTTGCGTGGTTGAACGCGTTGAACAGTTCGAGCAGTCCGGCGACGCGCGCCGTGCTCCCAAGACGGAATTGCTTCTGCAACCGCATGTCGACGCGGTGCAGAGGCTGCGTCGGCAGATTATTCCTGGGAACGATCGTGCCGTTCGCACGCAGTCGGCCGACGGGACTTCCAGGGGTGCCGGTCGCACCCGTCTGACGGAGGTCGCCGCCCCAACTGCTCTGGATCGCGACGCCGTTCCGATAGAAATAGAGGCCGCTCAACTGGAAGCCGTAACCGACGTCCCAGATTCCGTTCAGCACGGCACGCGATGTCCAGTGGGTCCAGTACGAGTTGCCGCCGAGATCTGGCGTCACCGTGATTGGCGAGCTGCAATTGCCAGGTCCGCTCCAGGGATATTTGCAGCCGGCGAACGTATCGACCGGCGGCGGATCGCCTTGGTACGTTCTCGAGACGGTATACGTGCCCTGTGCCTGCCAACGCTTGCTGAACCGTTTGGTGAAGCCGCTCTGCAACGCGTGGTAATCGTTCCAGCCATCGGTGAATACCGTGTTCACCTCCGCGAACTGGGGGAACGGCTTATGCGCAACGTCGGTAAACGGATAGTTGGCTCCCGTAGCGGGGTTGTAGCTGACGTTCGCGTTTCGCGTCACACCGTCCCTGCGAGCGCCGACAAAGACATAATCAGCGTTTACGGCCATCGTCGATGCGAGCTGCCGCTGAAGGCCAATTGATGTCTGCCAGCTGTACGGCGTCACCGAGTCGCCGGCTGGGACGCCGACCTGGATGCGTCGCGTGATCAATCCGGCCTGCCACTGTCGGATGATGTCGTCAAAGCTCGGAATCGGCCCATTGAACGGGTTCGCGGTGAAGTCGGGTCGCCCGTCGTTTAGGATGTTCGGCTGAAACACTTGACTGAAGACGTGCACGAACAGCGCGCCGATGTCGGTCACTTCCCCGTAATACTTGCCCACGCCGCCGCGAAGCACCGTCCGCTGGTTCAACGACCAACTGGCCCCGAGTCGCGGCGCAAAGTTGTTCTTGTCGAGAGGACGCCCAGCCTTGAGGAACGGAGGCAGGTCGACATCCTCGGCGAACATGCCGGTCGCGAGGTCGTACCTGAGTCCGAGGTTCAGGGTTATTCGGCCCGCCGGCGTCCAGTTGTCCTGGAGCCAGCTTGCGAACACGTCCCGTCGATTCGGCACCTCGAACTTGCCGATGCCCTGCGTGTACGTCCGGGTGATCGGCGAGAGATTCGCCAGCCTCCACGTCGCGGGGTTCAGGATATCCGGGAAGAAATCCTGGATGTTGGCCGGAATCGGGCCACCCTGAGCGTCGATGATGCCGATGCAGCTGGCACAGAGATAGTTGAGAAAGCGCATGCTCAGCAGCTCGCCGCCGGCCTTGATGTCGTGTCGCCCTGTTTTGTTCAGGGAGTACGAGAGATTGTCTCTCAAGGAGTAGCTGTGCTGGTTGAGCGTAATCGGTGAGTTCGGATAATTCGAGCCGATGATTAGGCCGTTGAGAATGATCTCTGGCGCCCCGGTGCCCTTGAGCGCGGGATTTCCGCCGGCCCATTGCACCCGGCTCTTCTGCACTGAGTTCAGGCCGTTGAATCCGCCACGCAGCTCGTTGACTGCACGGTTCGACAGGACCTGCGTCAACGCGACGTTGATGTCGTTGCTGTACCTGTTGCTCGTTTGCGCAGCTGCCGGCGTGATCGTCGCGCCACCGCAGTACCGGGGATCGCAGGGGAGGAGGTCGGTGTACTTCGCATATCGCGCGGTGAGATGCGTGGCCGACGAAAACTGAAAGTCGAGGCGCGCGCCTCCCATGTACAGGTGGTGCGTGTCGGCAATGTCGACGTTCAGCTTCGGGTACGGCGTCGAGTACGTGAACGTCTGCGGCTCACGTTCGTACTCATAGTTCGCAAAGAAGTGCGCGCGATCCTTGCGGATAGGTCCGCCGAAGGTTCCGCTGATCTGCTGATCGGAGTACGGGAGCACCCGCTTCTGGATGAAATCCGCCGCGTTGAACCTGCTGTCGCGGAAATAGCTCGAGAACGTTCCGGCAAAGTTGTTGGTGCCGGACTTCGTCACGGCGTTCACCTGAACGCCGCTCGAGCGTCCCTGTGTCGCGTCGAACCTGTTAGCGATGAACTCGAACTCCGCGATCGAGTCGCGGCTGTAGCGCGGCTGTCCGAACGTGGGTGAGTTGATCTGCGTGACCTGTTGGCCATCGAGATTGACCTGGAACGTTCCCGTGCCCGGCGCGGGGAGATCGCTGGACGCCACCTGCCTGCTTCCCTCGGCAAGCATCGCGAGGTTCGTCCAGTTCCGTCCGTTCAACGGCAACTCCTGCATTTGTCGGGCGTCGACATTGCTGCCAAGGCTCGACTTCGTCGTTTCGACGAGCGGCGCCTCACCGGAGACCGTCACCGACTCCTGGATCGTCGACGGCGACATCTGGATGTTAATGACGGCCTGCTGACCAACCTGCAGATCGAAGGTCCGGTTCACGGTCGCAAATCCAGGCAACTCGGCGGTGAGTTGGTACATTCCGATGCGCACGGGGATCCGAAACGCGCCGCGTTCGTCTGCAACCGCGACGAACGTATTCCCGGAGGCTTGATGCGTCGCCGTAATCGTGGTCCCCGGCAGGACTGCGCTGGTGGAATCGGTCACCGTGCCGGCGATCGTCGCTTCCTGCGCGAGGACAGTGACAGGCAGCGCGAGGATCACGCCGACGAGAGCAAGGAGCCTCGCGATCGATTGCATCGCCATCCTCCAGGATCATGGTGAGGGTCCGGTGAGACCGTGAAAGTGGGACGAATCTACGCGTCGCAGGGGACGTCGGCAATACCTCAAGTGAGGTATCCGCCCGCAAGGCTCTTGCGGCGCATCCGATGTGGCGTTAGCCTACGCCCACTTCACGATGCATCGAGTGTCTGCGATTGCGTGTGTGTTGACGCTGGCAACGGCTCCAGCCTTCGCCGTCGATACGGAAGATCCTCCGGCCGACTTCACGATCGCGTCGTGGGGACTCGATGACGGGCTGCCGGCGACTCGCATCTGGTCGATTGCCGAAGACACTGCCGGGTATTTATGGCTTGGCACCGATGCAGGCCTCGTGCGATTCGACGGCATGCGATTCCGCCGATGGATGCCCGTGGTGGGACCTCCGATTCAGAAGGGCGCGGTTGTCAAAGTATTCAGCGCGCGTGATGGAAGTATCTGGATCGGACAGGGGCCTGCGGGCGACGGCGTATCGCGCATCTCGAATGGCCGGGTGGAAAACTACGGCCGCGCGGGACTGGCAGACAGTTTTATCAGTCTGCTGCTCCAGGACACCGGGGGCACGATGTGGGCCGGAAGTGAAGACGGCCTGTACAAATTGCAGGACGGGCATTGGAACCATCTGACCGCTGCTGATGGCGTTCCGCGCGCGGCAGTCACTGGCGGGTTTACTGACAGCCGGGGCAATCTGTGGATCGGCACCAGCAAGGGCATTCTCATGAGGAAGCGAGACGAGTTGCGCTTCGAGCTGGCCGATCCCAATCGCCAATTCGTCCAGAGCTTCGCCGAAGACGCCACGGGCAACGTCTGGTTCACCGATCGCGTGGAGGGCATACGTTCGTTCAGCGACACACGAGAATCCCAGGCGCGATTTGCCGGTGCTGGGATTCAAGTGCTCCGTGACTCGCGCGGCAACCTGTGGGTCGCTACGCTCGATCGAGGACTGTGGCGCGGCCGCCCCGGAGGCACGCACGCGGAGGCTGCGCCGATTCCCATCGCGACCAGATCGTCGAATGACATCCTGCGGTCGCTGGTCGAGGATCACGAAGGCAACATCTGGGTGGGCGCCGATTCGGGTCTCTATCGAGTCACCCCTCGCAAAGTGGCCACGTTGACGACTGTTCCCCGCAGCCGCATCGTCGCGACGACGCCTGATGGCAGCACATGGATCGGAACAGCCGGGAACCTGATGCGCGTGCGAGCCGGGGCGATCCGGCCCTACGGGATCAGCGAGGGACTTCCAGAGTCCGGCGTAACCGCATTGGCAACCGACAAGTCCGGAACCCTTTGGGTCGCCACGTCACACGGAATCGTTCGTCTCGCCGGCGATCGACTCGTGCCGGTCGAACTGCCGGAACCTCGCCGCCTGTCGAACATTCGAGCGATCGGCGCCGCCTCGGATGGAACGCTTTGGATCTATGACAACGACGAGGGGCTGTTCCACTGGCGGCAGAACCACCTTTCTGCGTTTGAGCCCCCAGCGGGTATTCGCGGCCGGCGCGTCCGCGGTCTGTACGTTGATCGAAACGATGACTTGTGGCTGTCGTTCACCGGCGGCAATGTCCTGGTCGTCAAGAGCGACGGGACGTCGGAGTTGCATCGGCTGCCGGACGAGCACACGCTGATCAACACGATCTACCAGGATCGCGACGGCGCCATCTGGTTTGGGGGGACGCAGGGTCTGAGCCGTTTTAGGAACGGCGCGGTGCTTACGGTGCCGCAAACCAAGCTCCCTGGATACGCTGTGTTCTCGATCGTGCAGGACGACAAGGGCAACTTGTGGATGGCAGGCGCGCTGGGGATTGCTCGTATGGAGCCTGGCGAGTTCGACAAGGCCGTAGACAACCCGAGCTACCAGCCGCGGTACGAAATGTACGATGCGTCCGATGGCCTGGCTGGGATGCCGGTGTGGTACGGCATTCCGGACGCAATTCAAAGCGAAGGACGATTGTGGTTCGTGACCACGGGTGGAATCACCGTGATCGATCCGGCGAGACATGATTTCTCGTCGGCCGCTCCAAGAGTCCAGATCGACAACGTCGCCGCGAACGGCCGGCCGGTGTCGGTGGATCCGGGTGTCGCATTTCCTCCGAATGTACGAAACCTCGCATTCGAATTCACGGTGCCGACGTTGACATCACCGCAGAAAGTGACCTTTCGCCACAGGCTGACCAACGTCGACATGGGCTGGGTCGATACCGGCGGTCGCCGGGATGTGTCGTACGCGAACCTGGCGCCCGGGAACTACAGCTTCGACGTCATGGCTGTCAGCAGCGATCACGGGTGGAACGAATCCGCCGCCTCGTGGCGCTTTTCGATCAAGCCCATGTTTTACCAGACGCAATGGTTCTACGCGTTATGCGTACTCGCATTTGGCGCAATGTCATGGCTGCTGTGGCGGCTGCGGTTGCGCCAGCTGCGACGGCAGTTCTCGCTCGTGCTCGCCGAGCGGGCCCGCATGAGTCGTGAGATCCATGACACGCTCCTTCAAGGCATGGTCGGCGTGGCGCTGCAATTTGAAATGTTGTCCGAGACAATCGGGCCATCGTCGCCGGCGCTGGTCGATCATCTGATCCATCTGAGGAAGCAAGTCGAAGAGTACATCCGCGAAACACGTGAAGCAATTTTCGATCTGCGAGTGCCTCGATCCGAGCGCGACGTAGCCGAGCTGCTGCGCGAGGCCGGCGACCGCATTATCGCCGGCACCGGGGTGCAGTTCGACGTCGCAGTCAGTGGGCCCGCGCGGCCTGCCGGGATCACCGTGGATCGACAGCTGCTGCAGGTCGCACGCGAGGCGATCACCAACGCCGTGCACCATGCGAAAGCGCACCGCATCCAGGTGAAGGTGGATTACCGTCAGGATTCGATCCTCCTTCGCGTTTCAGATGACGGTCAGGGATTCGACGTTGACCGCGCATCGCGGACAACCGACGGCCACTTCGGGCTTCAGACGATGCGTGAACGCGCTCAGCAGGTCGGCGGCAAGCTACGAATCACGTCATCGATCGGCATGGGAACCGACATCGAGGTCGCCGTCCCGCTTCCAGCCGACCTCTGAACGCCATGCCGGCCGCTACCGTTCGCGTCCTGTGTGTCGAGGATCATCCAATCGTGCGCGACGGCATTGCCTTCATTATCAACAGGCAACCCGACCTTGAAGTCGTGGGAGCGGCGTCGACCGGTGAAGAAGCAGTGTCTCTCTTCCGCGAATTGAGGCCGGATATCACGTTGATGGATCTGCAACTTCCCGGGATGAGCGGCCTCGAGGCAATTCGCACCATACGCCGCGAGAATCCGGACGCACGCATCATCGTCCTCACCATGTACCGCGGCGACGAGGACATTCACCGTGCGCTCGAGGCGGGTGCGTCGACGTATCTGCTGAAGGACACGCTATCAGACCATCTCATCGGCGTCATTCGGGACGTCTATGCGGGCAACCGACCCGTTGAACCGTACGTGCAGGAGCGACTGGCGGAGCGGGCGGTCCACGCGGCGCTGACCTCGCGAGAAGTCGAAGTGCTGGAACTGATTGCCAAGGCCATGCGCACGAAGGAGATTGCGACATCGCTCGGCATCAGCGAACAGACAGCGCGCGTCCACGTCAAGAACATCCTGGCCAAATTCGGCGTCAGCGATCGCATCGCGGCCGTCAACATTGCGCGCAGTCGCGGCTTGATCCACCTGCTGTAATCGGCGTCGCCTCGGCGCTACCCCCATTGCGGTATTGCCGATGAATCTGGAGGCGCGTAGAGTCGCGGCGACGTAAATCGGACAGTCTGTGGAGTGGGTATGAAACCAATGAGCGTGGTCAGTGCGTTCGTGATGCTGGTTGGGTTCGCGTCCTCCTCGACACAGGCCCAGGTGTCACAACTTCCGGCGAACGTCGCCTGGGCAGCGGAATTATCGGGCCTACTGACGTCGTATTGGGTGACGCCGAACGTCACGTACCTGACCGCGAGCAACGTCGACGTGAAACTCGACGTATACCAGGTCGCCAACGGCGCAATTCCCGCACCCGGAACGGCCCCCAGGCCCACGCTGCTGTATATCCACGGCGGAGGGTGGACAGGGTTGAGCAAGGAAAGCAGTTCGTTGGCGGTGTTGCCATACTTGGAGCTCGGATGGAATGTCGTAAACATCAACTACCGCTTGGCCAGCACGGCCCCGGCTCCGGCTGCCGTCGAGGACTGTTTATGCGCATTGCGGTGGGTCTATCGCAATGCGAAGCAGTACAACTTCGACACCAGCCGAATCGTCGTCTCCGGCGAGTCATCGGGCGGACACCTCGCGCTGATGACCGGTATGACACCGGCATCGGCTGGCCTCGATCGCCAGTGTCCGGGCGAAGAGACGAAGGTCGCCGCCGTCGTCAACTGGTTCGGAATCGACGACGTCGCCGAGTTGCTGAACGGTCCGACAGCGCGGCCGTTCGCGATTACATGGCTCGGCAGCCTGCCGAATCGTGACGAGATCGCCCGCCGGGTGTCGCCACTGACGTACGCACGCGCGGGCGTGCCCCCGATTATCACCGTTCACGGAGATGCGGACCCGCTCGTTCCGTACACGCAGGCGATTCGTCTCAGGGACGCGCTGACGAAAGCGGGCGTACCAAATCAGCTGGTCACCGTGCCGGGGGGTAAACACGGCGGGTTTACGCGGGATCAAATGAAGACGGCGTACGGGTCGATTCTGGAATTTCTCAGCAAGCAACGAGTGCTCACCGCTGGCACGCCAACGACTGCGCAGCGATAGCTGCAGGTCACTTCGACACGACTCGAGTCAGCATGGATTTCTTCCTGCCGCAGTCGTTCTTCTCGTGGTGTCAGACGACGATGTTTGCAGACTGGCTGAACTCGTCCGCGGGGGCGCTGAAGATCGTCGAGGGCGCGCACACCGTAGGCCTTCTGGTGATCGTGCTGGCGATTGTTGCGGTGGACCTGCGGCTGCTGGGCCTCATCAGGCAGCAACAGTCGGTTTCTGATTTCGCGCGTCAGGCGAGCCCGTTCATCTGTTTCTCTATTGCTGTCGTCTGCGCGACCGGGATCGCTCAGTTCATGCCGCAAGCGGTGATGTACGGTCACAGCCGCTGGTTTCTATTCAAAACGGCCCTGTTCGCGGTCGCGGTCGCGACCTACCTGATTGCCATCCGCAAGGCAACGGCCACAGCGGAATTGACGTCGGTGCGGCATCGCAAGCTGGCGGCCTACCTTTCGCTGATTTGCTGGCTGGGAGTCGCCATCGCCAGCTAACCCATTTGAGGTATTGCCCGGGCATCCATCGAAGCGTAGATTCCCGCACATTCACATCAGGTGAGGTCTCTGGACGGTGTTCAGGAGGATGTCGATGAATGCGTGTGTCCGGACATCGCTGTTCGTCTTTGGCGTGATACTCGCGCTGCCGCTCGCAGCGTTTGCGCAGGAAGCATCCATCGGCGGGACGGTCACCGATTCGACCGGTGGCGTACTGCCCGGAGTGACCATCACCGCGCTGCATCAGGCGACGGGAAATACCTTTGTGGCCGTGACCGATGAAAACGGCGCCTACCGTATTCCGGTCCGCATCGGTGTCTACCGAATCACCGCCGATCTTCCTGGATTTGCGTCCATCGCTCGCGCCGTGGAGCTCGTCGTCGGTCAACAGGCGACGTTGAATCTTCAGATGGCGCCATCGGCTGTGCAGGAGTCGGTCACGGTGACGGGAGAGGCGCCGCTGGTGAACACGGAGAGCTCACGCGTCGGCGGTGCTCTCGATTCGCGCCAGATGGAGGCGCTTCCGGTAAACGGCCGCAATTGGATCGATCTGGCGCTGCTGGCGCCCGGCAATCGCAACAACTCGGTCGCGGAGGCACCTGTCAGTGGCTCGCCGCAGTTTTCACGCGTGACGAGCTTCCAGCTGAACGTCGACGGTCAGCAGGTGACGAACGTGCTGACCGGCGGCGGCGACTTCGGGCAGCCGCGCTATAGCCGCGACGCGATCGCCGAATTCGAATTCGTGGCGAACCGGTTCGACGCCACACAAGGGCGGTCAATGGGCGTACAGGTGAATGCGGTGACGAAGTCGGGCACCAACACGCGCTCGGGCACGTTCGCGGGCTACTTCAGGAACGACACGTTCAACGCTGCCGACTTCATCCAGCATCGGGTGATTCCGTACTCGGACCAGCAACTCAGCATGACGTACGGCGGTCCGATCCTGAAGGACCGTCTTCATTATTTCGTCAATTACGAGTACGAGCGCGAACCTCAGACCTACACCTACTCGAGTCCGTATCCGGCGTTCAATATCGATCAGTCCGGCACGCGGCGAGAGAACAAGGGCGGCGGACGGCTGGACTTCCAGTCTTCTCCCCAGACGCATCTCAGCGTCCGTGTCAATTTGTGGGGCAATCTGCAGCCGTACGATTCCCGGTACGCCGGCGGGGCGACCCGACACCCGTCGGGTGCCCTGGTGACTGAGCGGCGCATGCGTCAGGTGTTCACCGACCTCTCGCACGTGGTGAGCAATCGGGCTGTCAACGATCTCAAGATCGGCTACGCCGGTTTCTCCTGGTACACCAATCCCGTGATCCACGCCGACGGCGCGGTCGCACCGCCGTCGGTTCTGTTGCGCGGGTACACCATCGGGCTGAACTACACGTTGACTCCACAGACCCTGTCGCAAGACGTCTGGTCATTCCGCGACGACTTCAGCTATTCGTTCACCGCGCGCGGACGTCACGACATGAAGGTCGGTGGCGAAGCGCTGCCTCAGAACTGGA
>Ga0070699_100004141_pt1 | contig 12813 bp, 9 predicted proteins | sample KBSK1503metaG_FD_65473 | JGI IMG/M metagenome (GOLD analysis project Ga0070699, IMG submission 65473) | Corn, switchgrass and miscanthus rhizosphere microbial communities from Kellogg Biological Station, Michigan, USA - KBS K1-50-3 metaG | ecosystem: Host-associated > Plants > Roots >...
CTACGGCGGCGTCCACTGGTTCGGGAGGATCAACACGGTGCAGGCGGCGTACTTCGGCTTCGATATCGCCCGCGACATCGCGTTCCTGCCGACCGCCACCACGTCGAATCCGCAGGGCTACACCCTGGATGGCTGGGGTGGGATCCATCCCTTCGGCGGCGCACCCGCGGTCAGCGCCGGCCCCTACTGGCCAAACTGGGACATCGCCAAGCGCATGGTGGTGCTGAGTGATGGGACGGGCGGGTACGTCCTCGACGGCTGGGGTGGCCTTCACGCGTTCGCGATCGGGCCGAACCCAATGCCGCCTGCGATCACGAACTTCGGCTACTGGCCAAACTGGAACATCGCGCGCGACTTCACGCTCGCGCCGGGCAGCACGCGCACCAATGTGGCGGGCGTGACGCTCGACGGCTTCGGCGGGGTTCATCCGTTCGGCGCCTCCGGACTCGTCGGGGGACAGACCGCGTACTGGGCGAATTGGGACATCGCGCGGGCCGTGCGCTACGCGCAGGACAGCACGGCGTCCAACCCGAAGGGCTGGACGCTCGACGGCTGGGGCGGCCTGCATCCGTTCGGCGGTGCCCCGAGTATCCCGATGGGCGGCTACTGGCCGAACTGGGACATCGCGGTTCAGCTGATCCTCGGATAACCAACCCGGACACGAGCCTGTGACGGGACGACAAGGCCCCGTATGAATTTGCGACTGGACCTTACGGCAGCGAAAGCCAGACCACTCGTCCCGGTTGTGCAAGGCATGGGGAGATTTCTTCGACGTTCACTCACACTCGCCAGCACGCTTGCCATCGCCGCCGCCTGCTCGATCGGTCAGACCAGCCTCGCCACGGCGGCTGATCCGTACAACACCTCGGCGCAGCAGACCTTGATCAATCAGGACCGTGCCCAAAACGGCGGGTTGCCAGCGCTCGCCTGGAACAACTGTCTCCAGAGCATCGCGCAGCAGAACGCCGATCGGATTGCGGCGCAGGGCTACCTGTCCCACACCAACGGTCCAACCTTGGACCTCACCTGCCTGCCCGGCGCGACGTCGGCGGGCGAGAACATCGCCTATAACTCGGGCGGCGTCAACGATCCGCTTGCGAACTCGCAATTCATGAACAGCGCGCCACATCGCGCCAACATCCTGGGCAACTACGTCTACGTGGCGACCGCCTGGACGGTGGCCTCGAACGGCTACGGCTACATCGCGGAGGAATTCCTCGACGCACCGGGACCGGTGCCGCCGCCGGTGCCGAGCCCGTTCAAGGCGATGCTGACGCTCAATGCGTTCGGCGGACTGCGTGCCGACGGCAGCACCGCCCCGATGGCCGGAACCGGCTTCGACAACTGGCCCAACTGGCGCATCGGGCGTGCGGCCGTGCTCCTGCCCGACGCGACCGGTGGATACCTGCTGGACGGGTGGGGCGGCCTCCATCCCTTCGGCGCCGCGGTCACCACGCCGTCAGCCGGCTACTGGCCCAACTGGGACATCGCCCGCGATATCGTGCTGCTTCCGTCGTCGACCGCCGTCGCCCCGCAAGGCTACGTTCTCGACGGTTGGGGTGGCCTGCATCCCTTCGGCGGAGCGCCAGCCACATACGGCGGTGGTTACTGGCCGAACTGGGACATCGCCAAGCGCGCCGTTCTGTTGAGCGATGGAACCGGCGGCTACATCCTCGATGGCTGGGGTGGCCTCCACGGATTCGCCGTCGGCAACAATCCGATGCCGCCCGCCGTGGCCAGCGCCTTCTGGCCCGGATGGAACATCGCGCGGGACTTGACCTTGACCCCCGGCAGCACCGCGAGCAACCTCTCGGGCGTCACGCTTGACGGGTTTGGCGGCGTGCACCCGTTCGGCAGCGCGGGCGCGGTTCAGGGCGAAGCCTTCTGGCCAAACTGGGACATCGCGCGCTCGGTGCGACTCTCCCCGCAGTCGACCGCGGCCAATCCACAGGGATGGACGCTTGACGGCTACGGCGGCCTGCATCCGTTCGGTGGTGCGCCGGCCGTTGCGAGCGGCGCCTACTGGGGCCGCGACATCGCGATCCAGCTGACCGAGCAGTAGAAAGCACTCCCAGCCCATTTCCCTCCCCCGCTGGGGGAGGGCAGGGTGGGGGCTCCAGATCGCCCGTAGAATTGGTCGATGCCGACCTACCAGGCTGATGCCGTCGTGCTCAGGCGCCTCGATTACGGCGAAGCCGACCGCATCCTGACGCTGCTGACGCGCGAGTACGGCAAGCTGGCAGCCATCGCCAAGGGCTCGCGCCGCGCGAAAGCCCGCAGTGGCAGCGGTCTCGATTTGTTCGCCCGCTCGCAGATGATGCTGGCCAGAGGCCGCAACCTGGACGTGGTCGCCCAGTCAGAGCGCCGCGGTGACGTCCGCAACATCAGCGGCGACCTGCGTCGCACCGCCTACGCCTGCCTGGTCGCCGAAGTGGCGGACAAGGTGCTGGAAGAGCGCCATCCCGTCGACGACGTCTTCGAGCTGGTGGTTGGCACCATCGCGCGACTGAACGTGCCGGAGCGATCGCCGCGGGCCGAGAGCGCCTGGTTTTTGATGCGGATCCTGGATCTACTCGGCTACCAGCCCCAGCTGGCCGACTGCCCCGGCTGCAACGAACCGCTTTCCGCTGCGGCGGGATGGTTTTCCCCTCTGCTCGGCGGCGTCCTCTGCGCCCGCTGCAGCGCGCATGACCAGGCTGGATCGCCGGTGTCTGTCAACGGACTGAAGGTGCTGCGCGTAATGGCCGCGGGCGACGGTGTGCTCTACGACCGGCTGCGGCTCTCGCCGGAGCTGCTGCAGGAGGTCGAGGCGGCGCTGGAAGCCCAGCTCGAATATCACCTCGACCGGCGGCTGAAGAGCCTCGACTTCATCCGGACCATCCGCTGATGGCAACCGAACCCGTGCCCCCCAGCTCCCCGGCGCAGACGCAGACCCTAATGGAACGGCTCGTCTCGCTGGCCAAGCGGCGCGGCTTCTTCTACCAATCGAGCGAAATCTATGGTGGCCTCCAGGGCGTCTATGATTTCGGCCCGCTGGGCGTGGCCCTGCGCAACAACATCAAGCAGGCGTGGTGGCGCAGCATGGTCGAGCTGCGCGACGACGTCGTCGGCATCGATGCCGGCATCCTGATGAATCCGAAGGTCTGGGTCGCGTCCGGGCACGTCCAGAACTTCACCGACCCGCTGCTCGAATGCAAGAAATGTCACCAACGCTTTCGCGCCGACCAGGTGAGCGGGAAGCGGCACGAAGAAGATGGCGGCGAGTTCACCGAGGCGCGCCAATTCAACCTGATGTTCAAGACCTTCGCCGGGCCAGTGGAGGACTCGAGCACGCAGGTCTACCTGCGGCCGGAGACCGCCCAGGGGATCTTCGTGAACTTCGCCAACATCCTCAACTCGACGCGGATGCGCCCGCCCTTCGGCATCGCGCAGATCGGCAAGGCCTTCCGCAACGAGATCACGCCGGGGAACTCGATCTTTCGCTTGCGCGAGTTCGAGCAGATGGAGCTCGAGTACTTCGTGCCGCCGGCCGACGAGATGAAGTGGCTCGAGTATTGGAAGGAGCAGCGCCTCAACTGGTACAAGTCGCTCGGCATCCAGCCTGACCACCTCCGCCTGCGCGCGCATGGCAAGGAGGAGTTGGCGCACTACGCGCGCGGCGCCTTCGACGTCGAGTACGAGTTCCCCTTCGGCTGGTCCGAGCTGGAGGGCATCGCCGCGCGCGGCGACTACGACCTGACGGCGCATCAGCGCGCGTCGGGCAAGGACCTGTCCTACTTCGACGACATCATTCGCGAGCGCTACGTGCCCCACGTGGTCGAGCCCTCCGCCGGGGTCGACCGAACCATGCTGACCCTGATGATCGATGCCTACCACGAGGAAGAGGTACGCGGCGAGCAGCGGGTGGTGCTCAAGTTCCATCGTTCGGTCGCGCCGATCCAGGTGGCGGTGCTGCCCCTTTCTCGCAAGGAGCCGCTGACTCAGCTGGCGCTTCAGGTGGAGCATCAGCTGCGTCCGCATTTCCGCACCGAGTACGACGACACGCAATCGATCGGCAAGCGCTACCGCCGCCAGGACGAGATCGGCACGCCGTTCGCGGTGACCATCGACTTCGAGTCGATCAACGACCGAGCCGCCACCATCCGCTCCCGGGATGAGATGACCCAGGTGCGCGTTCGGCTCGACGAGCTGGTGTCGGCGATGAAAGAGCGGCTCAGCTAACCAAGTCAGATGCCCGATCGGGCGAGGCGATTGCCCGACGAGGCAGTAACCGGTGCCTGGCCGTCCGGCCCATGAGTCCTTGTTCGCCAGGAGTGCTGCCGGGACACTGTCCGCGTGGGATTTCCGCGCCGCATCCCGGCACGCCCGTCAGCACGCCGCCTTCTCGTCGGGCTGATCGCCAGCGCCCTGGCTCTGCCGCCGGTTGTTCTGCCGGCCACGCCGGTGGCGGCGACCCCGCCCATCAGCTTGGTCTCGTCATCGCAGTGGATCGAGTCCCTTCCCGGTGGCTTGAAGGCGGTGCACATCGTCGGGCAGATTCAGAACACCAGTGGTGGTGACGTCGCGCTGGTCAAGATCAACTTCACCTGGCAGGACGCCAGCAATGCGGTCATCGGCCAGAGCTTCACGGTCGCGACCAGGGAGGTGCTGGGCGGCCAGGAATACTCGCCGTTCGAGGATGTCGAGTTTCCAGCACCCTCCCTGCATTACGACCACTACGTCGTTGGTGCGATCACCTATAGCCGGTCGATCGCGCAGCCGTACCACCTCGATGCCACCAGCAGTCCGTGCCCGGTCGATGATCCGGCCGACGAGGTCTGCGGCAGCGTCATCAATAACGGGCCGCTCAGCGTCGAGGGGGTCAACGCCATCCTCACCTATGTCGACAATGCGAACACCACCGTCGGCCAGGACACGTGGGCGGTCGACAACGACCTGGGCGGCACGGTCTTTGCGCACGGCGACAGCGGTCACTTCAAATTCGTCCGCTCCGACGGCCACACCCCGGTCACCATCGTGGCCGACGCCGAGCCCGCCTACCCGCTCGACCTCAATCCGGACACGCTCGACCTTGGCAGGGTCAACGTCGGCAAGACGGGCCAACAGGATGTCACCCTGGTCAACAACGGCAGCCTGGTGATAACCGTCGGCGCCCTGCAGGCCACCCCGTCCCAGGAATTCAGCGCCTCCACGGACTGCCCGAACACCGGGCTGCTCGCGGGCAACGCCTGCCAGGTAACGGTGCATTTCACACCCGCCCAAACCGGGACCCGCTCCGGCGTTCTGGCCGTCAGCGACAACGTCGCCGGCACCCGGCAGACCGTCCTGCTGATCGGGCGAGGCACGGCGCCTGGAGCCGCGTTCGTTCCCGCGTCCAGCCTCGACGTCGGCACCACGCAGCAGGCCGGGGCGCCGGGGTCGCTGAAAACGGCCACCCTCGTTAACACGGGTGACGGGCCGCTGACGATCAGCGCGATCACGACGGATGATCACGCCGACGTTTCGGTGGATGGCAGCGCGTGTCCTTCGACCCTGGTCCCGGGCGGCCAGTGCGGCATCGGCGTCACCTTCCATCCGCTGATCGCCGGCCCGTTCAGTTGTGGCAATCCGGGCGTCGCCCCGACCTTCCCGGTCTGCGCCAATCTGGTCGTCGCCGACGATGCCGGTAGCGGCCAGCAGACACTCCCGATCACCGGCTCCGGGGCCGGACCGGGCGCCGTGTTCAGCTACGGCGGCGTCGCCCTCGGACGCCTTGACTTCGGTCCGCAGGGAGTCAACGCGCCCGGGTCGCCGGCGACCATCACGCTGACGAACAACGGCAATGAAGCCCTGGTGATCAGCAACGTGGCCATGACCGGCGACTTCACGCAGACCACCACCTGCGCAACGATGCCGGCCACGCTGGCGGCCGGCGCCAGCTGCACCTTGAGCCTGACCTTTACCCCGAGCCAGGCCGGCGCTCGGGCGGGCGTCCTGACGATCACCGATAGCGCGGCTAACCTTCAGCAGTCGGTCATCCTGCTCGGGACCGGGGTCGAGAGTTCCGGCGCTGGGCGCCGAGCTGGCTCAGGCGTCCACCGGGACCGGCTGATCGGTCCGATCGCGTCGGCGCCGCTGCGCTTCTAAAAGCCGCCTGGCAGCAGCGCCACCGGAAAGCCCGGGGCCTTGACCACCACGTCGGGCCCGACGTCGAGCGTGAGGATGTGCATCGCCTCGTTGAAGGGTTGGTAGATGAGGTGGTTGTCGTCCATCCACACGACCGGTGGCGCACTCTTCCCCAAACGCTTCTCGTCTCCGCCGGCAGTCCGGGCCGCGTACAGCGCCAGGCTATCGCCGTTACAGCAGCCCGCCAACTGCGTGGCGCTCGGGTTGATGATGCCGATCCAGATGGTGGCGACCGTCGTCCACTCGGTGATGGTCCCGCTCCAGTCGACGAGCCGCTGGCAGATCGTGAGCTCGGGCCGGCAGTCGGTGGTCGGGGTGATCAGCCCGCCCTTGAAGGTGCTTTCACGGCACATGGTGCCGCCCGGCGTCAGAAGGCCCTCCACCTCGCAGGGGGCCGAGCCGAGGCTGGCCAGTCGGGTGGCGTCGGCCGGATCGACGACGTGATAGCCGTGGGTTGCCGCGTACGGATTGTCCGCGACGCACGCTCCAAACGCGGGAAGACACCAGGGGTGGGCCGAGCCCTGCGGCGGCGGCCCCGCCGGGTACGCGTCGCCGACGGCGACCACGAGCTTTCCCTGGTGCCAGGCGACCGGCCAGACGTAGAGAGTGCCGGAGGAGAAGATCTCGGTCCGGTTGCCACCGTTCAGGTCCTCGACCGAGAGCCGCAGAAAGGGCGGCACCTGAGTGTAATCAATCGTCGAGATCGCGATCCGGCGGTCATCGGGGCTGACCGCGAACGCCGACCGGATGTGGTCATTGCCCGAGATCTGTCGCACGGCCGCGACCTTACCAGCGGGCGAAAACGATTTCAGCTGGGAGTCGCCATCGAGGAAGTAGACCCGGCTCGACGAGGCGCTGACGAACGGGAGAGGCGTTCCCGCGGCGTTACTGCGCATGTTGCCCTGGGTCTTGGCGATCACCGAACCGTCCAGCTGAACGAGGCTGATCTGGAATCGCCGGGTGTTGTTGGGCACCGGCGCCAGAAACACGGCGAGCACCCCGGCCGGCGTCGTCGAGGCGCCGGCCTGATCGGGTGCCGGGCTGGTCACCGTCCCCGAGGGGCCCGACGTCACGAAGCAGCCGGCGAGCAGGAGCGCCGCCGACGAGATCGCCAGGGCCGAGCCCGATCTGCGCATTGCCCCAGAAGGTAACGTGCCCCGAGGGAAAGCCGTTACGCCACTGGTCCCAGAGTGAATTCAACCGCTTGACGATTCGGTTCCGCGGCTGGCAGCCTTTGAGGGTGCGGCGCCGAATCGCCATCGTCACCGGCCTCATCCTCGGGCCTCTCTTCGCATCGACGCCACTCATCGCGGTCCGTTGGGCCCGCGCTTGCCGGGGCGCGTTCTCGACGCCGTCGTCCGCGCCGTCAGACGTGCGGTTGGCGACGCCCTTCCTGAGCCTTAGCGGTCGCGCTCCTTCGTTTCCATCGCGGCCTGAGCCGCCGCCAGCCGCGCCACCGGCACCCGGTAGGGCGAGCAGCTGACGTAGTTCAGGCCGAGCGTGTGGCAGAAACGAATCGACGCCGGGTCTCCGCCGTGCTCGCCGCAGATCCCGATCTCCATGTCGGCGCGGGACTGACGGCCTTCCTCGACCGCGATCATCATCAGCCGGCCGACTCCGGTGGTGTCGAGCGACTCGAAGGGATTGATCGGCAGGATCTTCTCCTCGACGTACTTCAGCAGGAACTTCCCCTCGGCGTCGTCGCGCGAGAAGCCGAAGGTCGTCTGGGTGAGGTCGTTGGTGCCAAAGGAGAAGAATTCCGCCACCTTCGCGACTTCCCCGGCCGTCAGCGCGGCGCGGGGGATCTCGATCATGGTGCCGAACTTGAACGCCACCTCGGTCTTCTGCTCCGCGAACACCTCCTTGACCACGCGCAGAACCGTCTCGTGCGTGCGCTGCAGCTCGTTGACGTGGCTGACCAGTGGGATCATGATCTCGGGCTTGACGTCGACGTTCTTCTTCTTGAGCGAGATGGCGGCCTCGATGATGGCGCGCACCTGCATCTCGATGATCTCCGGGAAGAGCAAGCCGAGGCGGATGCCGCGCAGGCCGAGCATCGGGTTCTGCTCGCGCATCCCCTCGATCGCCTTGAGCAGCGCCTCTTCGACTTCCAGCTTCTTCTTGGACGCCTTCTTCAGACGCATGGTCGTGACCTTGACCAGCTGCTCGTCATAGTTCGGCAGGAATTCATGCAGCGGCGGGTCGATCAGCCGCACGATGACCGGTAGGCCGTGCATCTCCTTGAAGAGGCCCTTGAAGTCCTCGCGCTGGAACGGCAGGAGCTTTGCCAGCCACTGCCGGCGCTCTTTCTCGTCGGCGGCCAGAATCATCTTCTGTACGAACGGCAGGCGCTCCTGCTCCATGAACATGTGCTCAGTGCGACACAGCCCGATCCCCTCGGCACCGTAGCTGCGGGCAACCTTCGCGTCGCGTGGGTAGTCGGCGTTGGCCCAGACGCCGAGGCGGCGGCGCGCGTCCGCCCACAGCAGCAGCTGGTTCAGGTCCTTGTTGATGGCGGGTTCGATCATCGGCACCGATCCGAGGATGACCTCGCCGGTCGAGCCGTTGATCGTGAGCAGGTCGCCTTCCTTGACCTTGACGCCGTCGACGCTGAAGACGCGCTTTTCCAGGTCGATCTTCAGGCTCTCGGCGCCAGCCACGCAGGGCTTGCCCATGCCGCGCGCGACGACGGCCGCGTGGCTCGTCTTGCCGCCGCGGGCCGTCAGCACGCCCTTGGCGGCGATCATGCCGTGGACGTCATCAGGGTTGGTCTCGATCCGGACGAGGATCACCGCCTCGCCTTTCTTCGCTTTCTCCTCTGCGCGGTCCGCATCGAAGACCGCCTTGCCGCTGGCGGCGCCTGGTGAGGCGTCGATGCCTTTGGCGATGACTTTGGGCTTGGCCTTGGGATCGATGCGGGGGTGCAGCAATTGGTCGACCTGCGTCGGCTCGACGCGCTGAACCGCCTCATCCTCGGTGATCAGCGTCTCGCCGACCATGTCGACCGCGATCTTGACGGCGGCCTGGGCGGTCCGCTTGGCGGAGCGGGTCTGCAGCATCCAGAGCTTGCGCTTCTCGACCGTGAACTCGAGGTCCTGGACGTCGCGGTAGTGCTTCTCCAGGCGCTCGGCGTTGGTTTCAAACTCCTTGTAGACGTCGGGCATTGCCTTCTTGAGCGATGAGATCGGCTGCGGGGTGCGGATGCCGGCGACCACGTCCTCGCCCTGGGCGTTCGCCAGGTAGTCGCCGTAGAGGACTTTCTCGCCGGTGTTTGGATCGCGGGTGAACGCCACGCCGGTGCCGGAGTCATTCCCCATGTTGCCGAAGACCATCGTCTGCACGTTGACCGCGGTGCCCAGGTCGTGCGGGATCTTGTTGAAGTTGCGGTAGTCGATCGCCCGCTTGTTGTTCCACGACGAGAAGACGGCCTCGATCGACGCGCGCATCTGCTCCAGCGGGTCATCCGGGAAGGGCTTGCCGCTCTCTTTGAGGATGATCTCCTTGAACTCTTTGACCAGCTTCTCGAGCTGCTCCGGCTTCAGCTCCGGATCGGTCTTGACCTTCGCTTTCTCCTTGGCGAGCTCCAGCCGCTTCTCGAACTTCTCAGCATCGATGCCGAGCACGATCTTGCCGAACATCTGGATGAAGCGGCGGTAGGCGTCCAGGGCAAACCGTCGATCCTTCGTCAAGGTTGCGAGTCCCTCGAGGGTTTGCGCGTTCACGCCCAGGTTGAGGACGGTGTCCATCATCCCGGGCATCGAGAACTTCGCGCCCGAGCGGACCGACACCAGCAACGGATTCGCGGGGTTGCCCAGCTTCTTGCCGGCCTTCTCCTCGACGTGATGCAAGGCCTCGATCGCCTGCTCCCACATCCCGTCCGGGAACTTCTTGCCCGACGCGTAATAGGCGTTGCAGGCCTCGGTCGTGATCGTGAACCCCGGCGGCACCGGCAGGCCGGCGCGTGTCATCTCGGCAACGCCGGCACCCTTGCCACCGAGCAGGTCCCGCATGTCCTTGTTGCCCTCTTCGAAGAGGTAGACCCATTTCTTGGTCGTGGCTGAGCGCGGGGCAGGACGTGCTTGGGTGGTGACGGCCATACGAGTGCCTCCTTGGAAACAGACGGTTACCGCGTCAAGGATACCAATGCGTGAGCCGCGCGCCTTGGCTGGACTTTGCTAAACGGCAGCCGCTAGAATTCGCCCGCAAAGGAGGGCAACATGCAACAAAAACGATGGTTCCTGGTGCCGCAGCGTGAGAGCCCGAGGCGTACGAGCAGCGCGCATCTGATCCAGCCACTCGTCGAGCGGCTGAAGCAGGCCCGGGTTAAAGGCGCGACGACGGCGCGGTCGGCGGGCATCAAAAAGTGGTTCGAGCATCCGAGGAGGTCGTCATGAAAAGTCCCAACGGTACGGGCGAGGCCGCGCTCCGCGAGGAGGTTTCTGGACTCCGAGAAAAGTTGATGGAGGTGACCGCTCGGCTCCAGGCGCTCGAGGGTGACGATGCGGCCACTGATGGTAACGGAAAGCCAACCAGTCGCCGAGACCTGCTCAAGCTGGCGGGTGCGCTGGCGGCCGGTGCGGCTGGCGGCATCGTGCTGCGTCCACTCCCGGCGGCCGCCGCAAGCGGTGGCAACATGATCCTCGGCCAGGCGAACAACGCGGACGCCCCGACGACGTTATCGCCGACTGGGACCACCTTCCCCACCTCGCTCTTCGAAGTCATCGGCCAGGTACCGCCGACGATCCCAGCCAACCCATCGGCGCATTCATCGACCGCAACTCCACCGGTCACGACGTCCGTGACCGTCCCGGTCCTGCTTGCCGTCAGCCCGTTTGGTGTCTTCCCGACCAGCGGTACGCCGCCGGTCGCGACCTATCCGGGTGTTGCGCCGCTCCAGGCGATCGGCGGTCCGGTCAACCGGACGAACGGCGCCACCACCCTCCACGTATCAGAGGGTGTAGATGGCTGGGCGGGGGTCGACAGTACCGACATGAGCGCTGTTGGCGCGGGCGTCGTCGGCCAATCGGACTTCGGGGTTGGCGTCGTCGGCAGCGCGGGGACCGACTTTCTGGCGGGCGGCCTCGGCTACATCGCCCAGGTCACGATCACCGACAACACCGGCGCGGCCGTGGCGGGCCCGCCGCCCGCTCCTGTCTACAACTTCGAGCAGGCACGCGACAAGAACGGGGTGCTCTGGCTCTCTACGCTGGCAGGGAGCTGGAGGCGGATGAACACGACCATCCCCATCAGCCCCTTCCGTGTCTTCGACAGCCGGCCCAATGCGCGGCCGGCCAACAGCGTGACCAACATCACGATCGCGGGCGTCAACGGCGTTCCGTCGGATGCGATTGGCGTCTTTGGAAACCTGACCGCGTTGGGTCCGGCGGCCGACGGCTTCCTGCAGATTTTCCCAACCGGTACCCCGCTTGGGCAGTTCAACAACCTCAATTACACCCGCGGGGTCAGCGCCATCTCGAACTTCGTGATGGTCGGCCTGGGAACAGGTGGGCAGGTCTCCGTCTTCGTGAGCGGCAACGGCGCCACCAACTTCCTCTTCGACGTCGGCGGTTATCTCCAGTAGTTGATAGAGGGCGCCCGTCGCGGGCGCCCTCTATGCTTCTCAGGTGGCCGACCGAGCCGCTGACTCCTACGCCAACCGCCGCGTGCTGATTACGGGCGGTAGCGGATTCCTTGGACTGAACCTGGTGGCAGTGTTACGCGGATCGGGCGCCGAACTGCGAACCCTCAGCCGGTCTCCGTTGCCAAACGATGGAGAGGCCGGGGCGCTCGTCGCCGGCGTTCGCCATTTCCAGGGCGACCTGCGCGACCGCGATGTGGTCGAGGCTGCGACTCAGGACGTCGACTTCGTCTTCAATCTGGCGGCGCACTCGGGGTCGACCAGCAGCTACGACGAACCCTTCGAGGACCTCGACATCAATCTGCGCGGCCAGTTGACACTGCTCGAGGCCTGCCGGCGAGTCGAGCCGGCGCCGACCGTCGTGTTCGCCAGCTCGAGGCTGGTCTACCGGCCGACCGACCGCCTGCCCGTATCCGAAACCGCGGCGCTCGGCCCGCTCTCCCTCTATGGCGTGCACAAGCTGGCGGCGGAGAATTACCACCGCCTCTATGGCGCCCGGCATGGACTCAAGACCGTGCTCCTGCGAATTACAAATCCCTACGGCCACTTCCATCGATTCGGGGAACGCCGATACGGCATCATCAACTGGTTCATCGATCGCGCGCTGGAGGGCCAACCACTCCCCATCTACGGCGACGGGCACCAGCTGCGCGACTACGTCCATGCACAGGATGTCGCTGCCGCCTTCATGCTGGCGGGCACCGACCCGAAGGCGGCCGGCGAGACCTTCAACGTCGGGAGTGGCCGAGCGCTATCGATGCGTGATGCCGCCGACGCAATCGTCGCGGCGGCGGGCAATGGGCGAGTCGACTATGTCCCATGGCCGCGCGATGCGGCGAGCGTGGAGACCGGCGATTTCCTGGCCGATGTCAGCCGGATCAAAGAGACGCTCGGCTGGGCACCCCGCCACGCGCCGCGAGCCGGCCTACAGGAAGTTGTTCGAGAATTCCAGCAGATGACTCGGAAAACGACCACAGCGGTGCGGGGCGAAGGCGGTCCATTCTGAAGGG
>Ga0070699_100004142_pt1 | contig 12813 bp, 13 predicted proteins | sample KBSK1503metaG_FD_65473 | JGI IMG/M metagenome (GOLD analysis project Ga0070699, IMG submission 65473) | Corn, switchgrass and miscanthus rhizosphere microbial communities from Kellogg Biological Station, Michigan, USA - KBS K1-50-3 metaG | ecosystem: Host-associated > Plants > Roots >...
CGAGTAGTATGGTTGTATGGCGAAGCGTAAGATAACTGTCACCGTAGACGAGGAGCTGGTCGACCTCGCGCACTCGTTCGGCGAGGAGAAGCTGTCCGCCGTCGTTAACGCCGCGCTGGCCGAGCACGTGGACCGCCTGGGTCGGCTGGCCACGCTGCGTCAGCTTCTTGACCGGTGGGAAGCCGAGGCAGGCCCGGTAAGCCCCGAGGCCCGGGCCGATGCGGCAGCCGCGTTTGACGAGGTCGACGACGGCCCGAGCGTGGCCGCAGGATGACCGGCCCGCCGCTGATACTGGATGCTGACGGCCTGGACGCGCTGACCGAGCAGCCCCCGCCCGAGCGGCTGCGCGCGCTTCTCGCTGAGGCATGGGAACGCCGCAGCGATGTCCTGCTCCCGGCTCTCGTCTGCGCCGAGTGCTGCCGCGGCGCCGGACGCACCCGCGCGGTGGAGGCATCGCTGGCGCGGCACCGCGAGAACCGCGCCATCCGGCCCGCGGTGCGGGTGGTTCCGACGGACTTCGAGCTCGCCCGCCGTGTCGGGGCCGTCCTGCACGGCGCGGGCGCTAGCACAGCGGACATTGTCGACGCGCATTCGGTCGCCGTCGCGTCGCTGCAGGGCCGGGCGGTAGTCGTGACCTCCGATCCCGACGACATCCGGCGTCTTGCCTCCGCCGTGCCCACGGTGCGGATCGTCACCCGCCCCGCGCGGTAGCGTCGGCCATCTGGCAGCCAACGGGCTCACGAGCGACTCGCCGCCTGCTCGGCGAGCGCGTAGGTGAAGCAGTCACGAAGTCGGCGACCGGCAGCGTCGCCACGGTCGAGCCGCTCCCTGAGCGCGATCACCGCACGGCGAGCGACACGCCTTACCTTTCCGCGTGGCCGCCGAACTCGCTGCGCATCGCGGAGAGCACCTTGTCGGTGAACTCGCCGAGCCCGCGTGACTCGAACCGCTCGATGAGGGCCGTGGTGATCACCGGAGCTGGCACGCTCTCGTCGATCGCGGCCTGGACGGTCCAGCGGCCCTCACCGGAGTCTGACACGCGCCCGGTGAATTCCTCCAGCTGGGGTGAGCGGGCCAGCGCGTCGGCGGTGAGGTCCACCAGCCACGATCCGACGACTGAGCCTCGCCGCCAGACCTCCGCGACCTCGGCGACGTCGATGTCGTACCGGTAGGCAGCCGGATCACGCAGCGGCGCGGTCTCGGCGTCGACGAGACGGGCGGTCTCGGCCACGTTGGCATGCCTGATGATCGACAGCCCTTCTCCGATGGCGGCCATCATCCCGTACTCCACCCCGTTGTGGACCATCTTTACGAAGTGGCCGGCACCGCTGGGACCGCAGTGCAGGTACCCCTCCGGGGCGCTCCCGTCGCGGGTCCGGCTCGGCGTCGGCTCCGCACTGCCCCGGCCGGGAGCGATGCTCTTGAAGATCGGGTCGAGCCGGACGACCGCCTTCTGATCGCCGCCGATCATGAGACAGTAGCCACGCTCCAGGCCCCACACCCCGCCGGAGGTACCGCAATCCAGGTAGTGGACCTTGTGCGCGGCGAGTTGCCCGGCGCGGGCGACGTCGTCGCGGTAGTACGAGTTCCCGCCGTCGATCACCACATCGTCCGGGTCGAGCAGCGGAATCAGCTGGTCAACAGTGGGCTGCACGGCCCCGGCCGGCACCATGAGCCAGACCGCGCGGGGCCTGTCGAGTTTCGCCACCAGATCAGCAAGCGAAGTCGCGCCGACCATGCCCTCACCGGCGAGCCGCTGCACGGTGCGCTCGGTGCGGGCGTACCCGACACACCGGTGGCCGTCCCGCATGAGCCGGCGAACCAGGTTCGCGCCCATCCTGCCCAGCCCAACCATGCCAACCTGCATGGGGTTCTCCGTTGTCATGATGGTTCCCCCTCAAAGCGCACTCCGAAGGCCCAGTACACGCGGCTTACCCAGTCGAGCTGGCCCGCCTCCTTGCCGACTGCGGGTGAGGCCGCCCCAGGCGGCCAGGTGCTCGCGGCCACTTGTTCGGTTGCGATCTGCGTTACCCGCTCGCGGAAGAATCCGAACGTCCTCAAGAGCTGTTTGAGCGGCGCGGAGGTACCGAACATACGGGGTTGCGGGACCCGCTCGGCGGGTAGTTGCTCTGGCACGCCGTGCCGTGCTGGAAAGGCCATGGATGCTGGAGTGAACTATCCCTGGTTCAGCTACGGCTGGGACTTTGGGCCGGCTCCTCCAGCGTGGCGGAGTGGGAATGACCCTGCGTGGGTCCCGCATATCGGCCAGCACTTGCGGCACATGGCCGCGCTCGGAATTAGCGTGATCCGCTGGTTCATCCTCGGGGACGGTCTCACCTACGGCACCGGCCCTGATGCACCGAGGCTGGATCGCGGGGCCGGCTGGAGGTTTGATCCTCCCGCCCTGGCCGGCGAGTTCCAGGAACACTTTGAGGCATTGCTGCAGAGTTTCGCGGCCCAGAGCGCGGGACCACGCCCTGTCCGCCTTCTGCCCGTCCTGGTTGACTATAAGTTCTGCGATCCTGGCACCTGGCCGGTGGGCAGGGAGGACCCCGCCCTACCGCGGAGAGTTCCGGACGTGGGGTGGGTGAAGGGCGGACGGGCGGAGGCGGTTACTACCAACCGTCGGCGATTTATAGAACAGGTGCTCCGGCCGCTTCTGCGGCTGTCCTCGGGTTACAGGGACGCTATCTACGCCTGGGATGTGTTCAACGAGCCAGAGTGGGTTACCAACGGCTGGCATCCGGATCGCAGGAACGACCACCCGGTGAATGAGAGCGAAATGCGGGAGTTTCTGGAGGACAGCATCTCTGCCATTCGCCAGGCAGGTTTCAGGTCTACCATTGGTTTCAGCGTGATCGAGACCATCCGCCAGACCCGCCTGTATGCTGACATCAACCAGTTTCATCACTACACGGACGGCAGCCGTTCCCTCGAACGGAGCCCTTTTGATCCGCGCCATCCTGGCATCATCGGCGAGTTTGCTACATCGACGGCCGAGGACACCTGGCCTGAGTTGCGCCAGCGAAGCCAGCGCATTCTAGAGCGCCTGAGACTTGCGAGAAGCCAGGGCTATGTCCTCGCCCTGGCCTGGTCATTCCGGGCTGCTGACCGGCACACCTCCTGGACCCTTCAGGCCGAGAATGACATCGAGTGCTTCACCCAAGGGCGGAACTGCCGCTAATCGGCCGGTTTCGACGAGCGCTCGTTCGTCGAGCTGGTTCCGAGAGGTGACACCGAGCTTCGAGAAGATCCGGTGGAGGTGGAATCCGACGGTGCGGTGCGAGAGGTAGAGCTTCTCGCCGATCTCCCGGTTCGTGAGCCCTTGGGCAGCCAGCTGGGCGATGGTGAGCTCCTGCGGCGTCAGCCGGTCACACGGCCGGCCGGCGCGGCGTCCGCTCGTCTCTCCGGAGGCCCGGAGTTCATGGCGGGCGGTGTCCGCGAGCGCTGGGAAGGCGAGGGCGTCGAAGGTCTGCCGCGCCGCACGCAGTGGCGTCCTGGATTCCGCGATCCGCCGTTGCCTGCGCAGCCAGCGGCCGAACCACAAGAGCATGCGACCTCGGTAGCACGGCCATCGCGCCAGGTCGCGTTTGACGGCCCTGACGTACAAGGCCTCGGCGTCCTCATCTGAGGCGACGAGAGGGCGGGCGTAGCCTGCCGTGGCGCGTAGCAGCGACCCGGATGTCGTCTCGGCCAGCGCTTCGAGCTCCGCCAGGTGCCCTGACGCGGCGGCGCGCTCGCCCGTTCGGGCGCAGGCTTCCACGAGGTCTGAGAGCCCCCAGGCGCCCACGTGCGGCTGGTACACAGCTTCACTAGGGTCCAGGACGCGTCGGAGGTGATCGATTCCCTCTTCGTAGCGCTGGTGTGCCACAGCTCCGCGTCCGCGCACGAACTCCACCAGCGACAGCAGCGAGATCGCCCCGACGGGCACGAGCAGACTCTCCGCGGCGCCGATGAGCTCGTCGGTGCCGGCGATGTCGCCGCGCTCCGCAGCGACCGCCGCCCTGGCGAGGCGAGCGGACCCGGCCGATACCGGCTGACCGGTCTCCACGGCCAGGCGAGCGCCCTCGCCGGCAGCGGCGATCGCCGTCGGCTCGTTCGCCACGTGCACGGCAGCCCAGGCCTGAGCGGCGAGCGCCTGGGCGAGCAGCCCGAGCCGCCCCTGATCCCGGAGGCCGTCCACGGCCGCGGTGAGGAACGGGAGCGCCAGGTCGGGGGCCCACACGGCGTTGGCGGCCGTGCCAAGGTGGTACAGCCCCTGGGGATCGGCGTCGGATGTTGTCATCGTCGCCAGCCGCGCGACGGCGTGCGCTCCCTGCTCCAGCGGTTGGGCGTGGGCGAGGACCGCGAGCAGCGCCGGTTCATCATCAGGGCCAGCGATCCGCTCGGCCGCCGCGCAGACCGCCGTGGCAACCTCCGGATCGGACGGATCCCACCAGCACGACGTCGCGATTCCGAGCAGGAGTTGCCAGGCCAGGTCGCCGTGCCCGCCACGTTGCATGCCCGCGGCGATCTCGGCGACGGCACTGGCCGGGATCGCTGGGCGCCGGCCGGCGCCGTGCAGTTCGGCAAGCCAGCCGAGCCTGTTCCTGTCATGTGGCGCGAGCTGGTCGCGGTCGGCCGCGGACAGCAGATGAAGTCCGAGGTCTGATCGCCCCAGCTCGAAAGCCGCCTCGGCGGCCGCAAGCGTCCGCGCACCCCGGCATCCAGGATCGGCGCTCAGATCCGCCGCGCGTTCGAAGGCCGCGCTGGTGACGGCGAGGGCGCCTCGCTGCCGGGCTTCCTCGGCTATTTTGTCGAGCTCCGCGGCGGCGTGTTCGTCCGGGCCGAACGTGGCTGCTGCTCGATGCCACGCTCGACGGTGCGGCTGGCTGGCGAGCGTCGCCGCCAGTGCGGCATGCGCCGCGTGCCGCTGCGACACGGCCGCGGATTGGTAGATGGCGGACCGGGTCAGCGGGTGACAGAACCGCACGAACCCGCCGTCGACGAAGACGAGACCGGCGTCCACCGCGGCGTCCAGCGCCGCGGCCCCGGGTTCGGCGTCGAGCAGGTTCGCCGTTGCGCTCATGATCTCGGCGACGAGCCCGTGATCGTCAGCGGCGGCGACGAGCAGCAAGCCGCGAGCGTCCCTGCCGAGGTCCGCCGCCCGTGCGGCGAACGCTCGCTCGAGGCGGGTCGTCAACGGCACCGGTCCTGCGATCCACGGCTCCCCGCTCGGGTGCTCCGTCGCCAGCGAGGCCGGCAACTCGATCAGCGCGAGCGGGTTCCCGGCGGCCTCCTCAAGGACGCGTCGCCGGAGGGTGGAGTCGAGTCCCGGCGAGCGATGGTCCAAGACCGCCGCGGCGGCGACGTCGTCCAGCGGCCCGAGCCGGAGCTCGGCCAGGCCGGCGTCGTCGAGAGCTGTGGCGTACCCGGATCGCACGGCGATCAGGATCAGTGCGTGTTCTGTGTCGACCCGGCGCGCGACGAAGCTCAGCGCCGCGAAGCTCGGCTGGTCGAGCCATTGCGCGTCCTCGACGACCAGGAGAACCGGGGACTCGGCCGCGACCTCGACGATCAGCTCGAGCGTCGCCAGAGCGGTGAGGAACGGGTCCGCCGCTCCGTCGCGCACGATCCCGAAGGCGCGGAGCAAGGCATCGCGTTGCTGCCGGGGCAGACGGTCCGCGAGATCGATCACCGGCTCGAGGAGCTGATGCAGCCCGGCGAAAGGCAGCCGGGTTTCGGACTGCACACCTGTCGCCGCGAGCACACGCACCGCCCGCAGACAAGCCCGTCTGACCGCCACGTCGAGCAACGCCGACTTGCCGATCCCAGGATCGCCGCGCAGCACCAGCGCTCCGCCCCGGCCGCCGCTGAGCCGGTCCACCGCGCGGGCGACCATGCCGACCTCATGCGATCGGCCGTAGAGGCGGGCACGCCGACGCCGCTCTACGCCGAGCGCGTCCACCGCATCCAGGGTTTCCACCTCGGCCCCCCCACTCTGGCGAGTTTACGCCTCGCGGCGGCGCCAGCCTGACCTGCACCCACCAGGCGCTGACGTTACGACAACCGGGGCTGAAAGCAGGTCATCCGATAGAAGCCGGATCGAGCAGGGCCTCATACGGTTGACCTTGGCGGCGGAAGGGGGACCGTGCCGATCCCGACCGTGCCGCAGTCGCAGCACGGGGCTTTGGCACGCCTCGGCAGCGCCGGGCACCGGTCACGGCCAAGGCCTGCGACCACCCCAGCACAACTGTCCAGCTACGGCCGTCCCCGGGTCGCTCTCTTGAACGGAGACGCTATGAAGCCAATCTTCGGTCCGCACACGCCGCGACTGCTCCAGTTCCTCACCAGTATGCGGGGGCTGCCGCCCGCGGCGATCGACCTGGTGACGAGCACCTGGAACGAGGCCAGCCCTCTGGACCGGGCCGTGGCCTGGGCGCACCTGCAGCTCGGCACCGCCGCGGACGAGGAGTACCCGATCATGGCCGCCGCATCCGCCGCGCGGCGCGCGGCCATGGAAACCGCGCGCAGGCTCGGCCGCAGCGACTGGGCATTCTGGGCAGCAGCCTGGGACGCGGGCGCGGCCATCACCGCCGATGGCCTGTCAGAAGGCGACTACCAGACCCTTACATGCCCGCTCGGCACGGTCATCCCAGCACTGAAGCGGGCCGGGCCCGAGGATTTCGGGTGGTGGGCACCTGCGCCGCGCGTCGGCCAGCCGCTCCACAGCGGTGCAGCAGGCCCTGGGGGTCAGGCGTAGCTGACCGGGAGGCGCTTGATGCCGTTCAGCCAGCCGGAGCGCAGCCGCACCGGCTCGCCTGCCCGGCGGATGCCCGGCATGGTGTCGGCGATCGCGTTGAAGATCAGCTCGATCTCCAGCCGGGCCAGGCTGGCGCCCAGGCAGAAGTGCGCCCCGCTGCCGCCGAAGCCCAGGTGCGGGTTGGGGCTGCGGCGGATGTCGAACCGTTCCGGGTGATCGAACACCTCCTCGTCGAAGTTGGCCGACCGGTAGAACAGGCCCACCCGCTGCCCGGCCCGGATCTGCTGGCCGCCCAGGGCGGTGTCGGCGAGCGCGGTGCGCTGGAACACGGTCACCGGCGTGGCCCAGCGGATGATCTCGTCGGCAGCGGTGTCAGGCCGCTCGGCCCGGAACAGCTCCCACTGGTGCGGGTGGTCGAAGAACGCGAGCATCCCGTGCGAGATCGCGTTGCGGGTCGTCTCGTTGCCGGCCACGGCCATCAGGATCACGAAGTAGCCGAACTCGTCCGGCGAGAGCTGCCCGCCGTCGATCTGGGCGTGGACGAGCTTGGTCACGATGTCGTCCCTGGGGCACTGCCGGCGGTCCTCGGCCATCGCCATGCTGTACCCGATGAGCTCGGCCGCGGCGGCCGCCGGGTCGCCGGTGTACTCCGGGTCGTCGTAGCCCACCATGTCGTTCGACCAGTCGAAGACCTTGCGCCGGTCTTCGGCGGGCACGCCCAGCAGCTCGGCGATCGCCTGCAGCGGCAGCTCGCAGGCCACCTCGGAGACGAAGTCGCCGCCGCCCCGGGCCAGCGCGGCCGCCGCGATCTGCTCCGCCCGGGCCGTCAGGGTCTCGCGCAGGCTGCCGATGGCCCGGGGGGTGAAGCCGCGGGAGACGATCCCGCGCAGCTTGGTGTGCTGCGGCGGGTCGATGTTCAGCATCACGAACCGCTGCAGCTCGATCTGGTCCCTGGTGGCGCCCTCCTGATGGCGGATGATCGCGGAGTTCTCCCAGGTGGAGTACGTGTCGCTGTCCCTGGAGACCGCGACGACGTCCGCGTGCCTGGTGACAACCCAGTAGCCCTCGTCGTCGAAGCCGCCGGCCCCCCGCGGCTGCGGGTTCCACCACACCGGAGCGGTGCGCCGCAGCTCTGCTAGCTCCTGGGCCGGCACCCGCTCGGCGTACAGGTCAGGATCGGTGAAGTCGAAACCCGGCGGGATGTTCGGCTCGGCCACGGCTGCCTCCACCTTCCGCTAACACAAATATGCGGAGGTTGCTCCGCGCGGGGGGTTGAAGGGGGGTCGTCCCCCCTTGGGCTGACAGAGTATTCCGGTAGCATAACTGCAACGTGTTCTAGTTTTGAAGGGGGAACTGCCGTGGGCGCTGCGGTGATCGTGGAAGCCGTCCGGACCCCGATCGGCAGGCGCGGCGGCGTGCTCTCGGGCCTGCACGCCACCGAGATCCTGGGCGCCGCGCAGCGCGCGCTGCTGGACCGGGCGGGCCTCGAGCCCGATCAGGTTGAACAGGTCGCTGGCGGCTGCGTCACCCAGGCGGGCGAGCAGTCGAGCAACGTCACCCGGATGGCCTGGCTGCACGCGGGGCTTCCGCACGCGACCGGCGGCCAGACCCTCGACGCGCAGTGCGGCTCGGCGCAGCAGGCGGTCCACCTGGTCGCCGGGCTCATCGCGGCGGGCGCCATCGAGGCGGGCGTCGCCTGCGGGGTTGAGGCGATGAGCCGGGTACCGCTGGGGTCCAACGTCGGAACGGGGGTCGGGACGCCCAAGCCGGACTCCTGGGCCATCGACATGCCGGACCAGTACCAGGCCGCGGAGCGGATCGCGCAGCGGCGCGGGCTGTCCCGCGACGATATCGACCGGTTCGGGCTGCGCTCGCAGGCGCTCGCCCAGGCGGCCTGGGCCCAGGGCCGGTTCGACCGGGAGATCGTGCCGGTCAAGGCACCGGTGCTGGACGAACAGCGCCAGCCGGCCGGCGAGACGCGGACGGTCGAGCGTGACCAGGGGCTGCGCGAGACCAGCCTGGAGGCGCTGGCCGGGCTCCGCCCGGTGCTCGACGGGGGGCTGCACACCGCGGGCACGTCCTCGCAGATCTCCGACGGCGCCGCCGCGGTGCTCCTGCTCGATGCGGACCGGGCGCGCGCCCTCGGGCTGCGGGCGCGGGCGCGGATCATCGCCCAGTGCCTGATCGGCGCCGAGCCCTACTACCACCTGGACGGGCCAGTGCAGGCCACCGAGCGGGTGCTGGCGCGCAGCGGCATGACGATCAGCGACATCGAGCTGTTCGAGGTCAACGAGGCCTTCGCGTCGGTGGTGCTGTCCTGGATGAGCGTGCACCAGCCCGACCCGGACCGGGTCAACGTCAACGGCGGCGCGATCGCGCTCGGCCACCCTGTGGGCAGCACGGGCGCCCGGCTGATCACCACCGCGCTGCACGAGCTCGAACGGCGCGACGCGAGCACCGCGCTGATCACCATGTGCGCGGGCGGCGCCATGTCCACCGCGACGATCATCGAGCGCCTCTAGCGCAAAGGCCACCCTCGGGCGCCCCTAGCGGCTGATCTTGGCCCGGAGTGCCTGACCGTCCGCCGGGGACACTGGACCGTCCGCCAGCCTCAGTCTGATGCCGGTCGCTGCAGGCTTGACCGATAGCACGGCCCACACGACCTTTCCCGTGTCGCATAGCGGGGCATAGCCCCATGTGTCGGCGAGTCGGTCGATCACCTGAAGGCCGCGGCCACTCTCTGCGAGACAACTGGGCTCTTTCGGCACTGGCGGGTGCCGGCTGGGGTCGGCGACCGCGCACAGCACACATGGCCCGGGCTGCAGCAGGCCAACTCGGACTGGCCGCCGGAGGCGGGGTTCGCCGGGACCGGGCAGCGCGTGCCGCAGCGCGTTGGTCAGCAGTTCCGACACGACAAGCGCGATATCGTCCGAGCGGTCCCAGACGCCCCACCGCTGCAGCGTCCCGATGGTGAAGCCGCGTGCTTCGCGGACAGCCCCGGCATCCGGGCCGGGGGTGCGGATGGCGACCCGCGGGAAGCACGTCCAGCCCGAGGGGCCAGGCTGCGGCGATGGCGGCCAGTTCCCGCTGGCCATGGCGGCCATTTCAACAGCTGGCGCAAGCCAGCGCCGGCTATTGCCATCAGCTAAGCCTACTGCGTGACGCAACGGGTGTGCTGTCATGGCCGTCCGATCAACCGCGTCGCAGCAGGGGAACAGGCACGGATACAAGCATCCTCCCGCATGCACGTAGCGGTCGCAACCAGCTTCCGCACAAAACTGCTGCACTGTGCTAATGAACATACCTTTGCACCAGGCTTCTGCACTTGCATCTGCTCTGTTAGGATGTGCTGTGCAAGCCGCCATTGCCGTACCGCCGCGCGTGCCGCACGCGATGCGGTCCCTTCCTCGGAACCAGGGAGACAACGATGCAGGTCACCAACGGCATCCCTGCCGATCAGCTGCCGATGGCATGCTGGCGCAAGAGCCGCGTCAGCAACCCCTCGGGAAGCTGTGTCGAGCTCGCCGAGCTGCCCGGCGGCGTCATAGCTATGCGCAACTCCCGGCATCCGTCCGGGCCGGCCTTGATCTATACCCGCGCCGAGGTCGGGGCGTTCCTGGCGGCAGTGCAGAACGGCGAGTTCGACGAGCTGCGCCAGTGAAGGGGGGAATGGGGAGGCGGGTGGGGCATCGTTACCTGAAGTGATCGGAATTGGCGTCCTGACGGGTGCGGCAATGCGCTGATATCGTGCTGTGTACGCCCCCGCGTGGTCGGCTTGGCGGCGTGGCGGGCGTGGTGGCTGCTCGGCAGGGGGGCGGGCACCGAGCGCTGATCCCATCGGCTTCCGGAGCGAGGATGAGCACGGTTGAGCCGGACGGCGAGCCGCCTGCCGACACCGCGGGACCGACGGTGCCGCGGATGATGCTGGGCGCCCAGCTTCACCGACTTCGCGAGGCCGCCGGCGTAACGCCCGACCGGGCGGGGTATGAGATCCGGGCTTCCCGCTCCAAGATCAGCCGCATGGAGAACGGCCGGGTGAGCTTCAAGGAACGGGACGTCGCCGACCTGCTTTCCCTGTACGGGATCACCGATGAGCAGGTGCGTGCGGGCATGCTGTCGCTCGCCCAACAGGCCAGCGCCCCGGGATGGTGGTCGAAGTACGGCGACGTCCTGGCCGACTGGTTCGAGGCGTACCTGGGCCTGGAGGCCGCCGCCTCGGTCATCCGCACCTTCGAGCTGCAGTTCGTGCATGGCCTGTTCCAGACCGAGGACTACGCCCGCGCCGTCACCCGGCTCGGCTACCGGGCCGCGCCGGCCGAGGAGATCGAGCGGCGGGTGAGCCTCCGGCTGAAGCGCCAGGACCTGCTCACCCGGCCGGAACCGCGGCAGGTGTGGTCGATCATGGACGAGGGGGCGCTGCGGCGCCCCGTGGGCGGCCGCACGATCATGCGCGCCCAGCTGAACCAGCTCATCGAGGTCGCCGGGCTGCGCCATGTCACCGTTCAGGTGGTGCCATTCGGCCGTGGCGGGCACGCGGCCGCTGGCGGGTCGTTCACCGTACTGCGCTTCGGCGAGGCTGACATGCCGGACGTGGTGTACATCGAGCAGCTCACCAGCGCCCTCTACCTGGATAAACACGAGGACGTCGACCATTACATGGAGGTCATGAATCATCTCAGTACCGAAGCCTTGACACCGGCCGAAACAACGCGCTTCCTGGCTAGGATCATCCGAGATACTTAGGGTCAGAAGCTGGTATCGTCCCGGATGGCTCGCCAGGCCATGCAGCCGAGCACAGAGATTAGCCCTCTTGGATCCCTGCAAACCACATAACCCATTAAGGATTGCCCCGTGACTGAGGAACGCCCACCAACCCAAGCCGAGCCAGGGCCCGATGCCACCGCCGGGACCGCTATCGACACCGCAGTGCCGCACTCTGCCCGGATCTGGAACTACTGGCTGGGCGGCAAAGACAACTACGCCGTCGACCGCGCGGCCGGCGACGAATACGTCAAGGTCTACCCCGGTATCGTCGATATCGCCCGCGCCGGCCGGGCGTTCCTCGCCCGCGCCGTGCGCTATCTGGCCGCCGAGGCCGGGATACGTCAGTTCCTCGACGTAGGCACGGGTCTGCCAACCGCCGACAACACCCATGAGATCGCCCAGCGCGCCGCCCCGGAGTCGCGGATCGTGTACGTCGACAACGATCCCCTCGTGCTTTCGCACGCCCGCGCCCTGCTGACCAGCACCCCAGAAGGCGCTACCGACTATATCGATGCCGACATGCACGAGCCCGAAGCGATACTGGCGCGTGCTGCGGCATCGCTGGACTTCGGCCAGCCGGTCGCATTGATGCTCATGGGCGTCATGGGGCACATCTCCGATGACGACGAGGCGCAGTCGATCGTGCAGCGCCTGCTGGCTGGCTTGCCGTCGGGAAGCTTCCTGGCCGTGCACGACGGTGTCGAAGACGCCGAGGCGATGAGCGAGGCGGAGCAAGGCTATGAGGACACCGGCGCGGTCCCTTACAAGAACCGCGGCCGTGAACAGGTCGCGCGGTTCTTCGACGGTCTCGAGTTCGTGGAACCCGGCTTGGTGCGAGTCTCGCAATGGCGGCCCGAGGTGACCGGCCCGGGTGCGGGTCCCGACTCGCCTTCATTCGCCGGAGTGGCACGCAAGCCGTAGCGGGCGGCCGCCTCCCAGCGGAGTTAGCGCTGCGCGGTCAGCGGTCGCGGAGGACGGCGTTGATGGCGCTGGCGGTGGAGGCGGCCGGCGCGGCCTCCAGGCACAGCCGCTCCATCACGGCCATGTAGTGGTCGACGGTATCGCGCTTGTCCAGGTACAGGGCGCTGGTGAGCTGCTCCAGGTAGACCACGTCGGGCAGGTCGCGCTCGGCGAAGCGCAGGATGCTGAACGCGCCGCCGGCGGCGGCGTGCGCCCCGGCCCGGAACGGGACGACCTGGATGGTCACGTTCGGGCGGTCGGCGGCCTCGAGGAGATGCTGGAGCTGGCGGCGCATGACGCCGGGGCGGCCGGCCGGGCGGCGCAGCACGGCCTCGTCGAGCACCGCC
>Ga0070699_100004143_pt1 | contig 12811 bp, 15 predicted proteins | sample KBSK1503metaG_FD_65473 | JGI IMG/M metagenome (GOLD analysis project Ga0070699, IMG submission 65473) | Corn, switchgrass and miscanthus rhizosphere microbial communities from Kellogg Biological Station, Michigan, USA - KBS K1-50-3 metaG | ecosystem: Host-associated > Plants > Roots >...
CGCGCGACGCTGCGAACGTTGAGAACCGACCGATGCCCGGCGGCAATCAGGTCGTCGTCGACGTCCGCGTCGCAGCCCACGAGTCGGGGTCTCGGCCTCCGGAGGTCGCTCACGATGTGGAACGCCTCGTCAGCCTTCAGTACGCACCCGCGGCTGCCCGGCAGATTGTCAGTCGATCGGGCCTCGAGCGTCACGCCCCCGTTTCGATCGCGAAGCACCAGCTCGAGCGCGTCATGGCCAAACACCGGCTTGACGATTTCGGAAACGCGCGGAAACAGAGCGCGAATGTCCAGCACCTCCGCGATAGCGCGCAGCAGTGCGGTGGAGGTGTCGGCCCGCATGACACCAACGCCAGTCGCCGCGCCCTGCGTCCCCTGGGAATTCGCGTTCAGCGGGTCCCCTCCCGCCAATATCCGTCGAAGAAGCTGCATTCATGATTGACCCCGTTGTCTCGTGATCCACTCGCGAACGCGACTGGCAAGTCGCCGCCGACACCCGATCGAGGCACAGCGTTTCTCCAGCTGTGGCGGCGCACGAACACCAGCTCAGATACACCGAAGCTTGTTTCGCTGGCGACGATCCGGCCAAAACGATCGAGCAGCCGTCGGATGATCGAGTTGTCTGTCGCGATGGTGGCGACGAAGCGGTCGAAACCATGCTTCTCCGAGAACGAGCGACTGAGACTCCTACGTTCATGCGGGCTCGCCAAGGTTGTGTTAAACGGGACGGCCTGGCAGCGGCGGTTCCCGGTAGGGGCGGATTACCTCACTGTGGCCGTCTCCGCCTGATGCAGTGCAGGCAGCACGCGCGCACCAATAGCGTCAATCGCTCGCATCATCTTCACCTGCGGCAGCGAAGCCGCGTTCATTTGAAACGAGACTCGTGAAATGCCCCCCAAGGCCTCGGCGTGCCGCAGAATCTTGTCGACCACTTCGTCTGGGCTGCCAATCAGCAGCGCTCCGTCGCGCCCTCGTTGCGCATCGAAGCTCGCACGCGTCATCGCCGGCCATCCGCGTTCCTTCCCGATATCCGTCATCGCCTTGGCGTATCCCGGAAAGAACGTGTCGGCCGCCTCCTGCGTGGTGTCTGCGACGTACCCGAGCATGTGAACGCCCACCTTGAGCTGCCCCGCCGAGTACCCATGCTGTATCCCGGTCTCTCGATAGAGATCGATCAGCGGCCGGAATCGGCGGGGTTCGCCGCCGATGATGGCCACCATCAACGGCAGCCCGAGTTGGCCCGCTCGAACGAATGATTGCGGCGTGCCGCCGACGCCGAGCCAGATCGGCAGCGGGTTCTGCGCGGGCCGTGGATAGATACCCTGGCCGGTCAGTGCGGGTCGGTGCTTACCGGACCAGTGCACGTGCTCGTGGTCGCGAATCCTGAGCAGAAGGTCGAGTTTCTCGGCAAACAACTCGTCGTAGTCCTCCAGCCGGAAGCCGAAGAGCGGAAACGCTTCGATAGACGAGCCGCGGCCGACGATCATCTCGGCGCGGCCCCGTGACAACAGGTCGAGGGTGGCGAAGTTCTGAAACGCGCGCACCGGGTCCTCTGCGCTCAGGACGGTGACCGCGCTCGTCATCCGGATGCGCTGCGTGTGTGCCGCTGCGGCTCCGAGAATCACGGCTGGCGCGGAATCGAGAAACTCCCGCCGATGGTGTTCGCCGACACCAAACGCGTCGAACCCCACCTCATCGGCGTGTTCGATCTGCTCGACGAGTTGCCGCAGACGGTCCGCTGGATTCACCGCACGGCTGTTCTCGTCAAACGCGGCTGCGAAACTGTCAATCCCAACTTGCATCGCTTGCGCCTCAGAAAAAGATCGATCGATCCCGGATGAAGGTGCCGATCCAAAGGAGCACGATCGGGATGAAGGGATTGACCTTCAAGGCATTGTGCGACAGCTCCGTTGCGATCGCGCCCGCGAAGTAGCAGGACGAGAGCAGGAACCCCAGCTTGAATGTGGCCGGTATGACAAACAGGATGGCGAATGCAAGTTCCATCACACCGAGCAAGCGGACATAGCGTCCGACCCCGAGAGTCGTCATGCCCTCGAGAATCTTTGGATTGCCCGCCAGCTTCATCACGCCCGACAGGGCGATGAGCAGCGCAGGAATCCACGTCGCAAGAAGTTGAACGATCATGTGGCCCTCAGGGTTACTGTTGTATACAACTGCGGCTAGGAAGGCAGTCTCCGACCGGATCAAGCGGTACTGGGCGGAGCGACGAAAGGCCAAGGCCCGCGTCAAGTCGACTCAGAGTCGGCCTTCGCTCTGCAACCGACGTTGGATCTCTTTTATCCGCTGTTCTCCAGCGCGCAGCGTCGCGGAACTTGTGTGCACCGAATAGGGCCCGAGCACAAGGTCATGCCCGTGCGGAGCGGCAGAACCGAGAACGAACTCCGTATCGGCATCCGCTTGGATGTCAATCGCCTCATTCGATGGGTCGAAAATCGCGAGTTCGCCGCCCTCCACACTGTCAGGGACGCGAACGCGGCCCGTGCTCAGTGCGATCCAGCCTACCGTATGGTCGAGTTCCGGCTGGTATCGCCAGGATTCGCCAGCGCGCAAGCGTACAGCCAAGTAATTCAACGAGGCCGGGGCCTTGAGCGGGCTCGTCGCCTCACCATGCGATCCGACTAAAACACGTGCGGGACCGTCACGCGCGACGGCGTCAGGTTCCAGGTAAATGTTCTCCACTGGTCCCAGTTCTTGATCCGGCGGCAACGCGAGCCAGAGCTGGAACCCGCGCGTCCGGCCGGTTTCGCCGGCTCCCCCGCCGTGCCAGGCTCCTTGGGCCGCCTTGAACCATTCCACTCCGTCCGCGAACAAGACTCCGGTCGCTCCGGTCGAGTCTTCGTAACGCACGCTTCCCTCGAACAGGTACGACACGGTTGCAATGCCTGAGTGTGGATGCAAACCGATCCCTGGGAACGAGGCCTTATCCATGTCGAAGAGGTCCAGGAATACGAAGGGTTTCAGTATCCGACCGAGATCGCCGGGGCTCATCAGACGTGCTAATGGACCGTGGCGGTTCCCTCGGGTTCGACGGACGATCGCCCGAGGCGTGTGGATCAACGCAACCGATTGTGACGCGTGAGTTTTAGTCACCTAAACTCCCCCTTTCAGCCTCTGACGACGACCGCGTGTCCCCCGCGGTCGCAGACACGAGGCGTTTGAATTCGCAGCCCGTTGTCTCGGGTGCTACAGCCTCGGCCCTCCTTCTTCCTGGCGGGTTGCACGCAGGTGCTTTTCCGAGTCCGGGCCTTCCAATTGCTCCTCGGCACTCGTTCCGAGCCGTTTCAACAGCTCAGTGAGAGTCGCGCGTTGCATCTTCGTTAGGCCGCGCATCGCCCGCTCCATCGCCTCCTCGTGGCCGGCGAACACCTTGGTGATCAACGCCTCGCCCTCCGGCGTCAGATGAATCACCCATGCGCGCCGATCCGTCGCATGATCGGCCCGGCTCACGAGGTGCCGCGTCTCCAGGCGATCGATGGCTGTGGTCATCGACCCGCTCGTAAGATTGATCCGGCGGCCAAGTTCACTAACGGCTTGGGGTCCCTTGTGCAAGAGCGCTTCCAGGATCGCGAAGTCCGAGAGGCACATGTCGAGCGCCTCGATGCTGCGGGTCGCATGACGCGTCAGCGTCCGATGGGCTTTCATCAATACGAGCCAAGTATGAAGCGCCGATCTGTCAGTTCTTCGATGCGTCATAGCACCTGAATCGCGACCATGAGTCAGCACGACTCGATTAAACTTGACATTAAGTATATTCACATAATATATCTTGATGTCAAGCCTTAGATCTGGCGGAGATCAGGCGGGAACAGGAGACGTCGAAATGCTGAACGTAGCAATCATTCTGGGAAGCACACGGCCTGGGCGGAACGGTGAAGCTGTGGCGAAGTGGGTGTACGAGATCGCGAGGCGACGTTCCGACGCAACCTTCGAACTGGTCGATCTGAAGGACTTCAAGCTTCCGCTGCTCGATGAACCGATGCCCCCATCACTCGGTCAGTACGGCCAGCCACATACAAAGGCGTGGGCAGCAAAGATTGCGGAGTTCGACGCATTCGTGTTTGTGACAGCCGAATATAACCACGGAATTCCGGGCGCTCTGAAGAATGCCATCGATTTTCTGTTCCGCGAATGGAATCACAAGGCCGCTGGGTTCGTGGCCTATGGGGGCCATGCGAACGGGTCACGGGCAATCGAGCAACTGCGCTTGGTCATGGGCGAGTTGCAGGTCGCGGACGTGCGTGCCGAAGTACTGCTCTCCCTCTTTACCGACTTCGAACACTTCAGCATTTTCAAGCCAACTACCGGGCGAGAAATTGCCGTGACGGCCATGCTAGACGAGGTTCTTGCGTGGGGCGGCGCATTGCAGGGGCTCCGCTTGAACCTGTCGAAAGAATCGCAGTTATAGAACCGGGCCTGTCGGAGCCGAGCCTCCTAGGCATCGGGATCGCCGCGGGGCCTGCTTCGCCACAGTCAACCCTCTATCCGTACGGACCTCCGCGAACGCCAGGATCCCAGGAGCAGAACTGCTGCCGATGGGACTTCGAGCGAACCTGTCACGTAGTGGGAGCGCCGCGCCTGGTTTCTGTCGCTATCCGCCGTCGGCGCCCGAAGCGTCCAACATCGAGCATCCAGGCTGCTGATGTTGCAACGAGAAGAGCGAGAATCGTCAGCAGCGAACCGACCTTCGCTTCGCTCAACACTGGTCCAATCGGAAACACGGCAGTCGCGACGAACAACCCAGACGTGAAGGTGCATGAACTAGCGAGAGCGATGACGACAAGTTTGCGCCAGTCGAGCTGGTTCGGGAGACGTAGGCCAAACGCGAGCGAAAGTCCGACAGCGATGAAAATGCCGAGCGGTCGGCCCACGAGCGCTCCGACCGGTACGGCCCAGGCACCGCGCTCCACCGCGTGAATGAGCGTACCCGCGTTCACCAGCGAAAACAGCAGCAGAATGATCTGCACCGGGCCGCGGAGCACGTGCTCGACGTGCCGTGGTGAATCGTGTGGACCTTGCGGCGAATCATTAAAGAGGTTCAGACCGCGCGGCGAGCGAGGCAGAAACGGGACGATCGGGACGAGAGACAGCGCGGGATGGAGGCCGCTCCACCAAAAGCCCCACCATAACATCGTTCCGCTGATCACAACGCGCAACCAGATCGTTCGAGTCTGGTTGCCCTTCAACGCCACGCTCACGATTAACCCACACGCGATTAGTAATGGACCTGCCAGCTGAACATTGGCGATCTGCTGGTGGAAGCCGATCACGACGAAGCCAATTGCGTTGCTGACGATCACCATCATTAGTGCAAATGGGCGCGCGCCGTCCTTGCCGAGCAGAAAGTGCACGGCGATGTATGCCAGCCCACCGTCGATGCCGCAGACGATCGGCCAGCCGGCCAACAGCAGCCGTTCGTCGCCGGCGAGCACGAATGCTTCATAGACCGCAATTGCGCCGAATGTGCCCCCGACCGCTCCGACGAAGGGCAATGTGGCACGACGCCATGTGTGTAGCGCCCCACCGCGCATCGTCGCCTCGACCACTTCCTGCGCGATCAGCGCGAAGCACAGGGCCATGCCGACGTCGTTTACGGCAAACGCCAGCCGATTTGACATTTGGAAGTAGCTCTCCGCCCCCCAGTTGGCCCACACCATCGCGATCGTCGCGCCGAACGGCACCAGGAGCGACTGCTCAACTGAGTAGCGAAATGCGCGGCTTACCATTTGGTGTACCGATGCACGACCCCAGAGTCGATGGTCATGCCCGTTCTCGAAATGGCCTGAAAGAAGAGATCGTCGTCCGACACTTCAATCAACATGAAGCTGCGATCCTCATCGAACTGCGCAGCGGTGAGTTCCGATCGCCTGACATCCCCCTTTCGCAACTGACCGCCGGCGCCCGATACGAAGTACGTGATGCCTTTCTGCGGCTTGATGCGTTCGTACACATGGTCGTGACCGGAGAAGACCACATTGACGCCGAACTCGGTGAAGAGCGGCTCGAGCACAACGCGCAGGTCCACTTGAGATCCGTGCGTCTTGCCGTCTGAATAGAGTGGATGGTGAAAATAGCAGATTTTCCAGTCGTCCTGGGATCGCCGCAGTGCGCTCTCGATCCACGCGAGCTGCTTCGCGTCCAGAAGGTTGCTATCGAGCGCGAAGAATCGCACATTGCCTTTGCTGTACGTGTAGTACCGCTCTCCGCCCATATGGAACGGCGGATAGGCCCGCTGACTAGGACTGTCGTGGTTGCCTAGCGCGGCGTAGAACTGGACGCCGGCGTTGAGTAGTAGTCGGTACGGTTCCTCGAACTTGTCGATGAAGTCCCGCTGATCCTGACGCCCGTACAGATTGTCGCCCAGCATGATGACGAGCTCGAACGGAAACCGTGCGTGATACGCCTCCATTTGCCGGGCGACGTCGTACTCAGGACGCTCGCCCGTGCCGTTGTCGCCGATCGCAGCAAACTTCAGCGAGGTCGCTCGGTTGGGGAGTGCCAGATCGGATGCGGCGGGCGCCCATCCGGTCGCAATGACAAGGAACAGGACTGCGCACGCGCGCTTCACGTGAGGACCGTCCTATACTTTTTGATTTCCCACTCCACCGACGCATCGTGGCCGTCGAGCCGCTTGATGATTTTTGCGAGCTTCTTGATGTCTTGATCAAAAGGCACCGAGACTTCGTAGCGCAGTTCATTCGGCGACGACGCCCAGAGCTGGTACTGCACGCCCTTGCCGCGAAACGCGTGCTCGATTCGAGGGCGAATTTTTAGCGACTCCTTGGACGCAACTACGAGGTCGAACTGCGCGCGATCCGGCGGCTCCAATGACTCGAGTACCCACAGAACGAGAATCACAAACACGCAGACTGCCACTGCGACGGCGATTAAGCCTGATCCCGTGGCCAAGCCGACTGCGAGCGACACGAGCAGCACGCCGGCTTCCTTCGGATCGTCGATCTGGGCACGATACCGGACTAGTCCGGCAGCACCCGCTATCGCGAGCCCCCTAGCCAGGCTGTTGGCAACGATGATCATGACCACCGCGCCTACGATGGCCATTAACACCTGCGTCTGGATGACACGCGACGATCGCCGCACCAGCGTGCTGCGGATCGGCCTTATTACGCCGAGTGCGGCGCCGAGCAGCGCCGCGATCGGCAGGATCAGCAGCGCGTGCTCGAATGGCACCAGCTGCTGCGGCAGTCCCTCCATCACGGTCGTGCCGCGATCGCGAGTGGGGCCACGGGCTGCGGTGCAGCGAGCGGAAGCGCGACGGTTTCGGCGATCCGCTGCCCTTCCGCGATCTTCTGGTGCAGGCGTCCGATGAAGCGGTCAGCTACTGCCGCTTCGAAGCCGCCGGCGCGAAACGCATCGCTCCACTGCCGAGCGCTCAATCGGCCGAGCCATTCAGTCGCAAACGCTACGTCCTCCGGAGTGATGCGGTTGAATAGCTCCTGATGCCAGCCGTGATAGTTGAACTGGACGAAGCCGTCCTTTACGCCGGTGATGAACGCTTCGCGCTCGAAAATGTCTGGATCCCCGCGCTTTGGCGCCAAGCGTCCCGTCTCGCCGAGGGCGGTGCCCAGGTCGCGAACGACATACCAGCGCTCGACTCCGAAGTGTTTGGTCACGTCGTAGAGCGCGTTGTTGTCGTTCTTGAGGTCCGAGCTATCGAACATGAGCAGCATGACTAAGAGTCCCTGGTACGGCCGCATGCCGACAAACGGGTTCTGCTGCCACGACCACGTACCGGTGTGCTTGATCGACTTTTCGTCCAAGCGAAAACGGCCGCCTGGCTCCACATGGGTGCGGCCCTTGGCGTCGGCGATCGAGAGAACGGGCATGAAGTAAACAGGTGGCTGGTGATACCCGACCGCAGACAGTACGCGGGAGAGCGTCACTTCGATAGGTCCCTCGGCACCTTGATCGTTGTGCGGCGGCTGCTTGACATGCCACTCGCGACCCGCCGCGTCCAGCACGATGACTCCCGGGTTCGTTCCGTGCTGCTTACGCGCCACAAACGTGTACGTGGCTTCAGGATCGGGCGCCAGTTCGCTGCCCCACGGCCCGTACAACAGATCCTGGCTCGCCAGGTCCTTGGGCCGTTGCCAGAACTCCGCCAAAGGCGCGTCCCATGGCTTCATCGTTGATTGCACCCTCGGCGTGCAGAACGGGTGATACAACGCGATCAACATCGGTATCACGCAAACAGAGGTGCGCTTCACTGTCGTGTCCTTTCACGGAACGAATGGGACGACGGCCGAACGGCCGGAGGCTGGCGTTGATCGTTTGAACGGATCGGAGATCTTGAAGAACAGTCGCCACCCTTCCGTGCTGTGACCGATGTCGATGCGTGCAAGCGTGGACGTCGCGTTGTGCACGCGAAGTCCTGCGCCGTACGACGTTTTCAGATGCTTGAAGTCAAGGTCGCCGAAGTGCCGCGCCACTTTTCCCGCATCGACAAAGAGGGCGGCGTCGAGATGTGATAAGAGGGCCCACCGCGATTCGGCATTGAACGATTGCATGTTTCTGTCGTGAAATCGGTAGTCGTAATACCCGCGCAAGGTGTTCTGCCCCCCGAGGCTCGGCATTAGATAGAACGGCACGAGGTGACGGCTCGTCGTATCTGAAGAGACCTCCCATCCGTGCAGCGCCAGAATCCATTTCTTGGTGAAGAGCGGCACGAATTGCGATGCCTCGACCTCGTAGCGTCGAAAGCTGTAGGTGCCGGCGTCACGGTCCGAATAGCTCGCGACTGCGGCGCGATAGAGACCGCCACCGGTCGGATGGCTTGCGTGGTCCCGCCAATCGGCCACCACTGACACGTCGCCGTGCAGAAACGACGGTTGGGTCTCAAGCCCCGGCGCTGATGTTTTGGTAAAGAGATCGAGCGTGTTCGGGTAAGAGACACTTCGGCCGGTCATCGTCGAGAGGTCCGGCTGTCTGACCCATCCAAAGCGTCCGCTCACCGAGAGCCACGTCGCCGCCCGTACCGAGGCGTAGCCGAGGACGTCCGTATTGTTCCATCGGTAGCCGCTGCGATCCGCCTTGAGCGAGTCGTTACCCAGGCCGAAGTAGTTGACGTGTAGCAGGTCCTGGTACATCACCTGCGCTCCTATCGTCAGTCGGTCCTGCGCCACGTGCGGCAGTTCGAATCGTCCCTGTGCGGCCTTGTACAGATTCCACGAGACCACAGCGGAAGCGTCGACGACAGCCACGCCGTTCAGCACGTGACGCCGATATCCCGGCCCGGCGGAGATCCACCCGCCACCAGTGATCACGTTGCCAAACTCGACGTACGGTCCATCGCTGGCCTCGCCGTCCTCATTCATGATGCCATCGGAGGCGCTGGCCAATTTCCGCAGGAGTGTAGGTTCGGCGAGTAGGCCAGTCGGCTGTGACACGATCCAACCCGGTGGCGACACCGCTGGTTTGGTCTCCTGCGCGAGCGCTACTGGATCGGGCGCTGCGAGTATCGCTCCGATTGAGAGGGCCAGGGATACATCTCGAATCTTCATCACAGGTGTCGCTCCACTCGTGTGATGAGCAAAGGTGGGTCCACGTCAGCCACTCGATGTACACGACATACGCGCGAGCAACTGAGTGTGTGGCGTCACACACCGTGCGTGTTCGCGTGCACGATCAACGGAAGTCAGACGTGGTGCGGTGTGAGTTGCGACTAGTGACATCGCGACGGGTCGAGTGCTGTGTAATGAGATGTGGCTTGTAGGTGATACTGGGAGCGGTTGCGAACAAGCTTTTCGCTCGCGAGAATGCGAACGGGACCGTCCCGCAGGGACAGGATAACGGTTCGCTTAGTCTGGCCGTCGTGTTCTGGACATGCGATGCGCTGCATGCAACAAGCGACATTAGTGGACTACGGAGAAGTATTGCCGGCTCGTGGTCACACGGACGATCACTCGCGCGCTAGCATCGCGGATTTAGAGGCGCGTCCCCCAAATGACGCGAGGCATGAAGGGTTACTCGAGCAGATTTCACGGCGCACTGGTACCGCGGATCAAGAGGCGCAGCCAGATCGTGGCATCCTGGTCTGGCTGCGCGCCGCTGTGTCCGACACTCTCTTGCGTCGCGTGACGGCTTACGCGGATCTGCGCCCTGCCGGGACGGGAGCAGACAGGAAATCCGGCGGCGGCACCAGACCAGCCGTAACTTGATCGATCACGTACTCGGTCATCAGCGCCACGGTGCCGATGCGCTGCGAGTAAATACCGGCCAACGCTGCTCGTTCCGACGACGTATAGTCCGGCGCCCACTCACCCGTGAGGTTCAACCAGGTGATAGGTTTGGCCCCGGCCTGTGTCATACGCGCCTTGGCGTCGTGGTGCGCCTCTTTCGACACATCGCCAGAGCAGTCACTGACGAAGTAGACGTCGAACCCCTCCTTGAGAGCTGCGAGTACTGATTGGGAGAGGCAGGTTCCGGTCACGATGCCTGCCATGATCAGCTTCTTGCGGCCCGTCGCGTCAACGGCAGCCCGAAATGTTGGGTCTGACCAGGCATGCGTCGTTGTGCGATCAATTGGTGTGATTTCGGGGAAGATGTCGCTGATCTCCTTGAAGATGGGGTCGACGAGAACGCTCCCCTTCGCGCCGATCGTGGTCAGCACTGTCGGTATCTTCAGAGCCTTCGCAGCCCGTGCAAGCGCAGCCACGTTGGTAACCAGCAGACCCTGATCGATGGAATGCACAGCTAAGCCGACTGCCGGCTGGTGATCGATGAGCACCAGCGCTGAGTTTTCGATAGTCAGTTCGTTCGGATTTGTGGTCACGACTGTCTCCTCATGTGATGGAGTCGAGTTGCGAGTGTGCGTCGTCGGAGGGTTTACGCAGCCTTGGTTCGCGGAGAGATCGGCGTCACCTTCCAGCGCATATAGGCTACGAACGTGAGGACGGCTAGCAGGACCGCCGTGGTCGCTGCGGAACCATATTCACGACGCGCCAGGTGAAGAACTGTGGCGCCTGTCATCACAATCATCAACCCTGCCGCCGCCCAGGGTATGAACCGGGGCAGAATGCGCGTGATGCCCGGAAGAGTGAGCCCGATTGCGGCCAGCACTTCGGCCGCACCAATGAATATGCGAAATGCCGGTGGAATCGATGCATTCATGATCTTCGCGACATCTGGAGGCGGAGAGAGAAAGAACCATCCATGCGCGAAAAACGCCACCGCCAGCATGGTCTGGAGCACCCACAATGTGATGTTCATCGGTTTGCTTTCCTGTCGGCGTGTCCCTCGTCATCGGTTTCCGTGCGGATTGATGCGACTCGCTCTCCTTTCAACCAACGCCTCGGCGCGCTTGTGCTCCGGCACTGGGCCTAGCAAGAGTCCACCGTCGGCGATGAACTCGGAGCCGGTCGAGAAGCTGGCGTCATCCGAAGCGACGAACAGCACCATGCGCGTGATTTCGTCGGGCTCGGCGATGCGCGGAATCGCGGATAACCCTACTCCTGCGCCAGCCATCGTCGCCGCCATTGCCGCAGCGTCCGGTGCATGTTCTGCGAGGATCGGCGTCCGAATCGCACCGGGGTGAATCGAGTTGACGCGGATGTTGTCGGCCCCGAGTTCCAGCGCCGCCGTTTTGGTCAGTCCCCGCACTGCCCACTTGCTGGCCACGTACGCGGCGAGCCCGAATGTGGCGGTAAACCCAGCGCCCGATGAGATATTCACGATCGCGCCGCCGCCCGCCTTGCGCATCGAGGAAGCCACGGCGCGAATCCCCAGATATGAGCCGTTCAGATTGATCTCGATCACTTGGCGCCAGACTGCCGGGTCGGTCTCCTCGATCCGTCCGAAGCGCACGATGCCCGCGTTGTTGACCAGCACGGAGACTGGCCCGAAGGCGTCCTCGGCGGCAATCACCGTCGCCGCCCAGTCCGTCTCGCTCGTGACGTCGAGCCGCGAGAAGATCGCGTGTTCACCGAGCTCGCCGGCGAGAGCCCGCCCTTCCTGCTCGAGTATGTCCGCGATCACGACGTTTGCGCCCTCGTCGACAAAGCCGCGTGCGTGAGTGGCACCCATGCCACGTGCACCTCCCGTGATAATTACCGTTCGACTATCGAAACGTTTCATACTTACTTCCCTTCATAACTATCGGTCCCCACACTGATTTCAGCTACATCAACGTTTCCGCCATCCGAAGTCCACTTCAAGGTGCACGCCATTCTGAGTCGACGAAATCAGGCTGCGTCTTGCGAAGCCGCGCATGACACGCTGCGCGCGCGCAGACACTCGCGCAGACACCGTGAGCATCAAACTCGCATCTGCCTGTCAGGGCGCGGCAATGGTTCTGTCCCGAGATCTATGGCTCGATTCGTTTGCCATTCGTCGGGCGTGGCGATATATACGCCGTCGTCGGTCTTGTAGAGGCACCGCTCCCGGACGAGTTCGTCGAGCGACATCTCGGTTTCAACAACGCACATCAGCCAGGACGCTGTCCGGCATGTCAACGGTGCTCACATCGCGTTGCCATTGTCGGGAGCCCCGACGAGCAACTCCCGCACGCGGGGAATCACATGACGCCCGTAGAGCTCGATCGTAGCCATCCGCTGTTGGTGAGGGACTCGTCCGAGGGCGTAGGCCAAGTCGAATCTACTGAGCCCGAGCAGCCGAATGGCCGCTGCCAGCTTGATCGCGACCGTTTCGGGCGATCCGACATACAGCGATCCCCTGGCGATCTCGGCTTGAAATCTATCCTTGGTTGGACGTGCCGATCCGCGCTCGCGCGCCGATACCTCGAACATTTGCGCCCAGTGTGGCCACTGGATCTCAAC
>Ga0070699_100004145_pt1 | contig 12807 bp, 16 predicted proteins | sample KBSK1503metaG_FD_65473 | JGI IMG/M metagenome (GOLD analysis project Ga0070699, IMG submission 65473) | Corn, switchgrass and miscanthus rhizosphere microbial communities from Kellogg Biological Station, Michigan, USA - KBS K1-50-3 metaG | ecosystem: Host-associated > Plants > Roots >...
AATCTGGATCGCCTGGGCTTGCACGCTGTCACCGGCCAGGGGCCGCAGGCGATCGCGCTTGGTCCGGACCAGGGTGGCCAACATGCGCGCGTCGCCGCGGTCTGACTTGGAGCCGGCCGGTGAGTCACCTTCCCGGTTGCGCGCCGAGGTCAGAGGGTTGATGGGATAGATCAGGTAACCGCTGGCGACCAGAGCACTGACCCAGTGGCCGTGATTGGCCTCGATCCCGATCGCAACCTGGCTGGGCTCCTCAGCCAGAGCGGCGATGGCTTCATGGAATCTCTCAGGCCTGCCAGGTCGGCGCTCACCTTCAACGCCTTCAGCTTCTTGCCCGACTCCGCCTGCACCTCCACCTCATGGTGCCGTTCGGACCAATCGATGCCAACGAAGATCAATGGCTTCCTCCTTCGATCAGATCGATCCCTAACCGAGCCGAGGAAAAGGCTGGACGCCCCAAGGGTGCAAGACTTCGTCACCCCAATTGCCGCCCGCGATTGACTCTGCCGAATCTATGACGATTGCCGGGTTCGGTTCCGGTCCCAGGGGGGCTAGTGTCGCCTCATCTGCAGAGATGTCCGTTTGCCTGAGCGGACGAGAAGGTCTGCTCATCGCTCCGTTCATGACCGATGAGGGCGTTGGCGCAGTGCTCGACTTCATGCCGATCGAGCGGCCCGAGACGCCTACCGGCGGCCACCGGCTCGTCCGTGTGGTCCGGATCGTGCGCGGCACTATGCGCTCTTCGCTGGAGGGTGCGCCACGCTTCGACTAAGGTCCACCCGATGCTGGCATCCCGACACAGATTAAGGAGTTGCGCCATGTTTGATCAGATCCGCAACATCATCGAGGTCGAATCCGGCCAGGCCCCCCTCCCCGGCACGAAGGGACAAGTAACGATGCAGGTGCTGAACGCCGACCCCAGTCAGGGTCCTGTCGTCCTGCGGCTGGTGATGGAACCGGGCGCCGAGATTGCACGTCACTACCACGCTGGCCAGGCCGAGACCGACTACATTCTCGAGGGTGTGTTCATCGACGAGGGGAGGCCATACCACGCGGGCACCGAGCTTAATGTGAAGCCCGGTCACGAGCATGGACCGCACACGACCAACACCGGCGTCACGTTCCTGTCCATGTTTACCGGTAACGTCGACCTCACCGACTTCCGTTTGGCGCAGTGAGTTGCTTAGACTTAATAATCCTTGCATGGGGCACGGTGACATGGATGAGCTATGTTACGCACGTGCTCACTGAACCTGCCTGGACTGCGATAGTGAGAACACTGGATCAACCGTCGCTGTGGCAAGAGACCGACCGAGGACGCCCGATGTAATCCCCATATCCCTGCTCCCGAGCGAAGGTATGATACTGGTGCCAACACGGCAGTACTTCATGGTTCCATTCAGGGCCACTGGGCTTATCGCCGCCGGCTGTGGCCTTGGCATCAAGCTTGCCGATGTTTCGAGTCTGCATGCCGCGGGTCTCGAAGGAAGTCAACCGCTGTCGCATCTTCTCCAATCTACTGGGTTGCACCAGACTGATATTCATAACCTTGTCCGGTTTGACGACTCTACCTGTGTTACTAATGGCACTGGCATGTGGGTTAACTGCTTCGACTGTGGCTCAGTTGGTGCCGAACCGCAGTGTATGTTACGGATCAGCGCGTGATTCTTGAGAGGGGCGGTGCCTCAAGAGTGATTAACATGGAGGCGGTCCAAGACCTGAGAACGCACCAGACGGCGTTTGGCAAGATGTTGGGTTTTGGCAGTACAGAGATACTGCTAATGAGTGGATACGCGATCGTAATCAACAGCATCTCCCAGCCCGAGCGGCTACGAGATCAATTGGGGTGCTGAGTGATGCAGCACGCAACCCCATGAACAGGTGTTGGCGCTCGCGAATGTTGGACAGAGCTGCTCACGAAAAATGAACAGTTCGAGGCCGAGTGTTGCGAACTCTAGCACCTGTGGGGTGCGAAAGTCCATCCGAACTCCGCGGCGATCCTCCCGGACCTGTGTGGTTACATCTTCCAGCGTCAGCTCGAATTCGGCAATGTCGTCTACCCAGAGTTGACGGGTTCGAGCGGCCACGTCGTATCTTCGCTCATTCACCTCGTCAGGCCGCCCGGCTGTACTCGTGGATGAGCCCGCCGAGCCGATCGCGGCGCTCGACCGGACCAATCGGTATCGGGACTACATCGAGCGGCTCATTAGGCCGACGCTGCTCCAGCCCCTGGTGCGGGCGGGCGTTGTTGTAGTGGTCGATGTACTCTGCCAACACTTGGTCCAGGTAGCGGCGGCCGAAGACCAGCAGGTGGTCGAGGCACTCTCGCCGTGCTGAGCCCACCCAGCGCTCGGCGATCGCGTCCGATCGAGGCGCCCGGTATGGCAATCGGATGACCTCCAAACCCTTAGTCTTGAAGACCTCGTCGAAGCTAGCGCTGAACTTCGAGTCCCGATCTCGGAGCAGGAACTTGGCCTTCAGCACACCGTCCTGGACCTTCCAGGTCAGGTTCCGCGCCTGCTGCACGACCCACTCCCCGCTCGGGCTGTAGGTGCAGTCGGCCAGGTGCACACGCCGGCTGCCTAGCTCGACTTTGAAAATCTGAACTGGGCTCGTCACTACATCCGAATACGAGTGGACTAGGCGTAGATGTCAGGCCGCAGTCGGCCGGGCGACCCTCACGACGCGATCCGTCATGCGGATGCCGAGGGCGTCTAGGATCGACTGGGCCTCGGCATCGACCGCAGTGTGTTGCACCACCAGGGCCTCGTTCTCCCAAGTGTGCTCGACTGCCTTGAGCCGGGAGAGCTGGTCCAGGGCCCAGCTCACGCTCACCTCCAGGCCGGCCGGCCGAATCGCCGGGAGAACGAGCAACGTGATCAGCGCGATAGCGCCGGGGATGTCCAACTCCCGCAGATCCCTTATGCGCGCCGGCGCGCGGGGCGCCATTCGCAGCGCCAGGTCCGCGGCGATGATGCCGATTGGGACGCTGATGAAGAAACCGACTGCCGTCCCAGCGTGGTGGTCAGGGCGTGGGGTGCACTTAGCTGTCGGCGGGATGCAGAGGTTTGCGCCTGCGCGAAGCAACTCAGTTGATACCCCGCATTTATCTCTGGCGGGGCGACAATCCGATGCGATCGCGCATGCGACGCAACGACGTGGCTGGCCGGCGATTTGACGATGTCCCCACCCCTTGACCGCGGACTTTAGAAACTCCCGGTACGCGGACACGGAATTCCCGGTGGGCCGACACCAAATCTCCCGGTAGGCGGACAGCAAACGTCCCCACCCCGTCCACCTCACGGCCACCGATGGCGTACTCAGGGCTACAACGTCCCTGCCTACGTCGGAGGAGAGCCGTGGCCAAGACCAACCGGGAGATCATGGAAATACTCGAAGCGTTCGACCTCACACGGAGCGTCTGGTCGGCAGCTCAGCTGGCTGGCTGCGACGCCGAGACCGTCGCCCACTATGTCGGGCGGCGCGACGCGGGCTATGACCCCTACCGGCGCGCCCGCCGAGCCCGTCTCATCGACCACTACGCCGAGAAGATCGAGGGGTGGGTGGATGCCTCCCACGCCAAGATCGGCGCCGACGTCGCCTTCGACCGGATGGTGGCGATGGGCATTAGGGACGACGAGCGGACACTGCGCCGGGCGGTGGCCGAAGCCAAGGCCGCCTATGCCGCCGGGCACCCGCGGACCTACCGGCCCTGGATACCCGAGCCGGGCATGTGGCTCCAGTACGACTGGGGTTGGGGGCCGGTCATCGAGCTGCGCCAGACCTTCCTCTACTGCGCCTGGCTGGCCTGGTCGCGCTACCGGGTCATCATCCCGCCCTGGGACCGGACCCTGGGCACAGTGCTCGCCTGCCTCGACAACACGCTGCGCCGCCTGGGCGGTGCACCGACCTAGCTGCTCACCAACAACGAGCGGACCCTGACCAGCGACCGCGTGGCCGGCGTGCCCGTCCGCCACCCCGACCTAGTGGCAGCCGGTCGCCACTACGGGCTAAAGGTCGAGACCTGCGTTCCCCACGACCCGGAGACCAAAGGCGGCTCGAAGGCAACAGTGCGCGTGGCCAAGGCTGATCTGGTCCCGACCGAGGCCAACCTGCTCCCTGCCTACGCCAACTTCAAGGAGCTGGTCGTTGCTTGTGAGGAGCAGATGACCATCCTCAACCAGCGGCCGCACCGGGTGACCAGGCGGCCGCCAGTGGAGATGCTGGCCGAGGAGCGTCGGCACCTATACAGGCTGGCCGCCGAGCCCTACGCCGCAGCGCTCGGAGAGACCCGCACCGTGCGCGAGGACCAGACGGTCCACCTGGGCGACATCCGCTACTCAACGCCCCCCGGTCACGTCGGCCAGGAGGTCTGGGTGCGCGTGGAGGGCGAGGAGGTGGTGGTGGTCGGGCGCAGCCGCGACGGTCTGCTCACTGAAATCGTTCGCCACGAGCTGTCAGTGCCCGGTCCACCGCGCATCCTCAACGAGCATTACCCCGACCACCCCAACGGCCGGGGTATCAGCAAGCCCAAGCTGCGGCCGCGGACAGCCGCCGAGCAGGCCTTCATCGACGTTGGCCCGGGGGCCGAACGCTGGCTGCGCGGCGCCGCCGCCAGCGGGGTGAGTCGGATCCGGAGCAAGATGGCCAGGGCGGTAGAGTTGGCCGCACTCTGCGGTCGCGAGCGGGTCGACCAGGCGTTGGCCTTGGCCGCTGAGTCGGAGCGCTTCGGCGAGAACGACCTCGCCTCCATCCTCGACCACGTCGAGCGCCCACACCTGACCCTGCTCCGCGCCGACGAACGCTACTCGGTCCAGCGCGGCACCGGCGCCTGGAAGGAGTTCGGACGATGAAGGCGCCGCAGCCGCCGCCGCTGCCACCCGAACTCGACGTCCTCTTCCGGCGCATGCGCTGGCCCTACATGTGCAAGGTGGCCCCGGAGATCTGTGCCACCGCCCGCGCCCAGCGCTGGGACCCTGCCGAGGTCCTCCGAGTCCTCTTTCTCGAAGAGATAGCTGGACGCGACCTCGCCACCCGGCGCATGCGTCGCCGCGCGGCCGGCTTCCCCGCCGGCAAGACCTTCGCCAGCTGGCGCGACGAGGACTCGCGCATCCCGATGCCCACGCAGCAGGCGCTGATGACCTTGGAGTAGGTGGGGCGCGCCGAGAACCTGGCCATCTGGGGACCCAGCGAGAACGTGGCACACTGCGCGTCCTCGTAGTCACTGAACGGCAAACAGTCCAACTGGCTCTTTCTCCAATTCGATTCGAAGGCCCTTCCGCTTTCCATATGTCACCTGGAGGCTTGGCGGCACGACTTTGAGGCTGGCGGCACGGCGATCTCGACCCGCAGACGATCGCCGCGACTGCGGATCAGTCGCGTGGCGTCATCAGTGAGACTCTTCCGGCCGCCGACCCGCGATCTCCAGAGGTTGACTCCCGGCCAGGCGCAGGGGCGGAATGCGGATCGACCGCGAGATCGGGAGCATAGGTGGCATAGAGGCCCCGTTGACGGAACCGCCGTTCTCCGCCCCCCGGCCCCCCCTTGTCGCCGCTCCTCCCCCCGGGGTACAGCAATTTGATCATAGACCTACTTTGCTCCTCGGAGCGGCGCGAAAAATTCCAGCGCTTGTTGAGTGGCGAACTCAGGTTTCTCCTCCGCGATGAAGTGGCCACACTGCTTGAGCTCGCCTCCTTGTACGTTCTCGGCGACCGTCTGCCACACCGGTACAACGTTGCCCATGAATGCTTCGCCTCCCCAGGCGAGCACAGGCATTTTCAGTTTTTCTGTGCAGCTGCTGAGGTTGTCAAGGTCTTCTTGCAACGCAGCACGATAGTATTGAAACCCGGCGCGGATCGCCCCTGGAGCGGAATATACGCGCACGTATTCGGCGATATCTTCTGCACTGAACACATTTGGACTGTAGTTGTACGTGGTCGAAGTGTAGAAATGGCTTAAGTAGGCTTCGACGTTGGCGCTGACCAGCTTTTCAGCTAAGTCTGGCATGCCACCGTGAAAGAACGCGTGCCAATAGCGCTGTGCTTGGCGAATGTCCATTGACCCACCTTTGCGCCCGTAACCTGGCACCATGTCGAGAATCAGCAAGCGTTCGACCATCTCTGGATGATCGTAAGCAAAGTAGAAGGCTACGGCACCACCCCAGTCATGGCCAGTGAGCCCAATTTTGCTGAAGCCCAGGGATTTCACCAACTCGTACACATCTGAGGCGAGGGTACGTTTATCATACCCTGTGAGAGGACGGTCAGAATCTCCCAAGCCGCGTAGGTCCGGGGCAATTACCGTGAACTTCTCAGCGAGTGCCGGAATGATCTTTCGCCACTCATACCAACTCTGGGGCCAGCCATGCAGAAGTACCAGTGGGTAGCCGGAACCGGCAATGACATAGTGCATACGAAAGCCGTTGACAACTTTGGCGTGATGCTTCCAGGGTTCGGACATGACGACCTCCTTTGTTTCCCATTGGCTGGTGCGGACAGCAATAGCGAACCGTTGCAGGCTGCGATAGTATGCCGTGCAATGAACGAATCTGTTTTTCTGCGAGCCTGACCTGCACCGCCTGCAGGCGACCGGATTGGACCCAATGCAGGATGGTCTGTTTGGAGCGGCCGAGCACCTTCGCCGCATCAGCCATCCCAAGCCAGCCAGCGGGCACGTCGGGTACGACTCTCCGTCGAACATCGTCGGTGACATGAATTCGCCAAGGCGCTTGCGGCATGACCTGCCGGGCCTCGAGGAATCCCTCGCGAGCCCACCGCCTCACGGTGTCGGGGCTGACACCGAGCTCGCGGGCCGCCAACGAGACATCCATCCAGCGGGCATCATCGGTGTCGACCGGCGTCGTGACCTTCGGGGACGGAATCCCCAGTCGGAGTCGCAGAGTTGCCACCCGTCGTGCGGTGAATGTGTGCCCTGGCCGGTGCGGAGACGCTTGCCGTTCAAGATGAAGGCGACCTCAGCATCCGTACCGCGGTTGCGGCGGTTGCGGCGAGTCTTACCCCCCCGTTGATGTGGATGTCCTCCACCCCCTCGATGGCCAGGACAGGTTGCATAGACTGACCAGGACCGACACATCGGGGAGGAAGAGATGGCTAAGGACGAACAGGTCCACGCACAACGGCCACAGGGTCCGCCCATTGAGCCAGGCCACCGGCCAGGGCAAGCTGCCGCAGGGCTGTGTAGCTGAAGACCCATCCCAGCGCACTTCAGAGCCGTGACACTGGCCACGGCCATCACTGTCAGGCCGCGGTCCGTCCCGCCAGCTCGGGGTAACCGGACGCGGCCGGCCACCTCGGCGGATTGGCAAGCTGCCTGTCCGGTGACGAGCGGGATCGCGAATTCGGTCATCGTCGGTCTCTCGCTCAAAACGGCGACCGGAGGTCGAGGTCCCCGCCCAGGTCGCCCTTGTCGAGGTGGACGTACCGCATCACCATCACGTAGGTCGTGTGGCCCAGGATTCGCCGGAGCCGCTCAATCTCGCCCTGGCGGAGGTACTCCGTGGCGAAGGTGTGGCGGAATCGGTGAGCGCGGACGCCAAAGCCGACCCTCGCTCGGATCCGCCGGAACAGTTCGGCCACGGCCACGACGCTGACGGGTTCGCCATCCGCCCGCAGGAGCAGGTTGCCGTGGGGTGACACTGGCCGACAGCGGTTCAGATAGCGCACCACCTCTCGTCTCAGCCGGCTGCTGACCGGGACCCGCCGAAACTTCGCCCCCTTTCCGTGCCTCACCTTGAGAAAGGCGCTCAGGCCGTCGTCTTCGAAGTCCTCGACGATCAAGCCGCACAGTTCGGACAGCCGCTTCCCCGTACCGAAGAGGATCTTGACCGCGATTGTCGGCCAGCCGGGCGACGTCGCCGCGAATATCCTCTCTATCTGCTCGGTCGAGTAGGTCTCCACCTCCTTCTGAGCAACCTTGGGTGCTCGCACACGGAGCAGCGCCGGCTCGATGGGGTAACCCTCCCGATCCGCCCAGCTGGCGAATGCTCGGAGCACCTCGAAGAAGCCGTGGATCGTGTTATCGGCCAGGTCCCGGTCGCGCAACTCGCCAAGGTAGCGCTTCAGCTCGTAGGTGGTGAGCTGGCCGAGCGTCTCGGCCTGGCCGGTCTTCAGGTACCAGGCCATCTTCTGCCGGTACCACTCGATCGTGCGTGGGCGTCGGCCCATCATCCTGAGCTCCAGCAGCCACTCCCGCACCAGGGCCTCGATGCGGAAGTCGTCAGACGCGTTATGGCTTCGGGTCTGAGCCCGAAGCGGCGCCGGCTCCTGCCCGTCATCGTCGACCGGGACGCGGGGCGCCAAAGCCAGGCGGGGGCGACCGCCGACGTTGCCCAGAGCTAGAGCCGTCCACCCCGCGCGCGTTGGCGGCACCCCAACGGTTTTCGAAAACCCCAACGGTTTTGGGCTTCTTTCCGCCAACTTTCCACCTCCTCGGCTATCTCTTGCCACCTGGTTTCCCAGCCCCAGAAACGACCGAAACCGGCCCCGAGGAGCCGGTTTCAGGTTCCGATTAGCCTTGGAAGGTCTTCTGAAAAAGCCCTGGTGGGATGGATGGGAATCGAACCCACCTGGGACGGCTCAGCACCGCCCCACAGACGGTTTTGAAGACCGCGAGAGGCACCAACGCGGGGCTGACTCTGACCCAGCCGGCCAGTGGTTGCCGCGTAGTGAGGTGACGACGACGCAAGGAGTCCGCTGGTTCTGACGGGTCGCTGAGGTCGAAAGACGTGAGCCACCGTCCGCCTGTAACCGGACGCCAGTGAGCCATGGTGACCGACATCACTGTCTGCGGTTCGGAGTAACTGGGACGCCGGCCTCGGCCGCCGATTCAACAGGTCGGAGCTGAATAACCTGCTGGAGGTCAGCGAGCCAGCCCGAGGCACGATGTCGCGTTGGTGACCGTCGACGTCGGCCAGGAATCGTCCAGCGACCAACGCTGACAGCAGTGACCTATCGGGCGTCAGAGCCCTCACGCTGTCAGAACTGCTGTCAAGCCCTCCGGCTCACCGGCTGTACGTCCGAGGGGTTAGCTCGGCAGGTTCGCATGGTCGCTGCCCAAGACCTTGGTGAGGTCGAGCCTCGTGATAGTGCTCGATGAACTCGTCCAGCACCCTCGCCAGATGCTGCCGTCCGAAGGTCAGTAGGTGGTCGAGCACCTCGCGCCGTGCTGTCCCCACCCAGCGCTCCGCGAAGGAATTTGCTCGGGGCGCCTGGATGGGTGTGCGGATGCTTTCGATCTGGAGCCCGGCCATCCGCCTGGCCATGTCGGCACCGTAGACACGATCGCGGTCGTGGATCAGGTACTTGGGATGCTGGCCCCAGGGCGTGGCCTCGATCAGCTGGCGCCAGACCCAGGCGGTTGTCGGATGGCGGGTCACGCTGAAGTGGAGCAGACGGCGACGGTCGTGGCTGATCTGGAAGAAGACGTAGAGGGTCTGGAAGGTGAAGGTCTGAACGACGAACACGTCCGCGGCCCAGATGGCCCTGAGCGTGGTTTGCGAGGAAAGTACGCAAACTCTGGCTGGGCGGTCCGGCTGGCCCGCGCCGCCGGTGGCGGCGGATGGAGCGGGCGCTGACGGCGATGCCGAGCTTGAGTAGCTCGCCGCGGATGCGCTCGGTGCCCCAGTGGGATTCTCGCGCGCCATCGTGGCGATCAGCGTCCGGACCTCGGGCTTCAAGCGGGGCCGTCCCAGTGCGCGCCCAGAACGCCAGCGCCAAAAGCGGCGCCAGCCCTGGCGGTGCCACCGCAGCACGGTCTCGGGCCGGACCAAGAGGAGGTGGCGTCGCCAGTTCCGTTGGAGGCGGTGGACGAGAAGCCAGAAGAGCTTGTCTGGGGTTCGGAGGCGAGGACGGCGTTGGTTACGGAGGGCGACCTGGAGCTGCTGGCGGAGGAGCAGGTTCTCGAGGAGGAGGCGCTGGCGACTGCACAAGGCGTCGATGAGAGCGGCTAGGAGGAGCCGGAGGAGGATCATCGGGGGCAGGATCGCCGATAGTCACCACCTCGCGGGGCGGGGCGCCGACTTCTGCCCCCTACACCTCCTGACCGTGGATGCGGAGCTGCCGAGTGAAGGGCTGCCAAACTCTGTTCAGTCCGCGGCGCATTGTCGTGCGCGCGGGAGATCGGCGTCCTCCGCTCGCTCGGCGCCATCCCGGCCTTCACTGCAGCACACGTGCGGATGGCGGAAACCCTCCGCTACGAATGGACGCCGGCGCGGTTATCCGGGCGTCCCCAGAGGCCGGTTGTCGGGAATCCTTCTTGTCCGCGGATCCGGGGCCGGCCGCCACGGAGTCGGCAGCCGCCCGGCGTCCGGGCCCGGCTCCTGGGGAGTCGGCAGCCAGCGTCGCAGCCTCTCCCACAGCCGGGCCCCAATCCATTCGCGCATGTTTATCATCTCCGTGCGCAGCGTCTCGATCAGCTCTTGGCGGCCACCGCCTCAGGCACCGGCCCGTTCGCCGCGACAGGCACCACCGGCCGGTCGGCCGCGGCGACGGGCACCAACCCGTCCATCGGCACAGGAGCCGCCAGGAGTGGCCTGATCAACTCGATCGGGATCGGGAAGACGATGGTCGAGTTCTGGTTCGACCCCATGTCGAGCAGCGTCTGCATGTAGCGCAGAGCCAGAGCGGCGGGCTGGGTGGAGATGACCTTGGCGGCGTCGGCGAGGGTCTGTGCTGCCGCGAACTCGCCTTCGGTGGCGATGATCTTGGCACGCTTCTCGCGTTCGGCCTCGGCCTGCCTGGCCAGCGCGCGCACCATAGTCGGGGCCAGCTCGGCGTCCTTTACCTCGACAGCAGTGACCTTGATGCCCCAGGGCTCAGTCTGCTGGTCGATGATCGTCTGCAGCGTCTGGTTGATCTTGTCTCGACCGCTCAGCAGCTCGTCCAGGCTGGACTGTCCGAGGACGGCCCGGAGCGTTGTCTGGGCGATCTGCGAAGTCGCCATGACGAAGTTGAAGACGCGGGTGATGGCGGCTCGCGCGTCCAGCACCTGGAAGAAGATGACGGCGTTGACCTTGACGGTCACGTTGTCGGAGGTGATCACCTCCTGTGGCGGGACCTCGAGCGTGATCACGCGCAGGTCCACCTTGGTGAGCCGGTCGATCCCGAAGGGAAGGATGAGGAAGAGGCCGGGGCCCCTGAGCTCGATCAGGCGACCAAGCCGGAAGACGACTCCTCGCTCGTATTCCCTGGCGATCCGGATGGTGGAGGGGGCCACCACCAAGACCAGCAACGCTACGACGGCGATCACGATGATCGTTGCGGCCATCGAACTGTCTCCTTTGGCCCGGGCTGAGCTGGAATCACCGAGAGCTCGAGCCCTCCACTCGATGACTGAGCACCAATGGCACTCGACTAGCTTCAGTATGGCACGCCCAGTCCGTAAATACTGAAGCTATCTTTACAGCGGTTACCGTAAAAGATATATTGATCACCGGAGCTTGCAATGGAGGACTCGACCCTAGTCAGGAGCCGGACGCGCAGGCGAGGATCCTGTGCCGTTCTGATCGTCGACGCCGATGAGGCCTATCGGGCAGTCATCGAGACGTGTGTGCGCCTGGCCGGGTGTCGAGCCGAAGCGGTCAACGACCCTGCGCTGGCGCTCATCAGGCTCGACGGTGGGAGCTTCGACGTTCTCATCTGGGGTAGCGGCCCCGAGGAGGACCGGCCCTCAGAGACGGTCGCGCTGTTCCGTACGAGGACGGACGCGCAAGTGATACTGCTCGCCGATCACTTCGACGCGGCCCTGCCTGCATATGAGGCGGGCGCCGGCCAGGTCCTGCCCAAGCCGTTCATCCCGAGCGCCCTGGTGGGGGCACTCAAGGCCGCCCTGCGACGGTCCCCCTCCCTGATGATGCACCTCGCCTCCAGAGTTGAGATCAAGGGCATGACCTTCGATGGCGCTGAACGAAGCCTCCAGCTCAATGGTGCGCACATCTCGTTCACTACCCAGGAGTGGGATCTGCTCGCGATCTTCCTGAGCAATCCCAACCGCTTCCTCACCGCCCACGAGATCATTCGCCTTGGCTGGCGCGCAGGGGTCCACGAGATCGACCAGCTGCGCACCTACGTGCGCCGGCTGCGCCAGAAGTTGGAGCCGCTTGGCATTCCGTTCCGACTGGTCAGTCAGCACAACCGCGGTTACTGCCTCATCGTCGACTGATCTACGCCATGGTGCCCGCTGGGCATCTAGTAGGCCTCAACGGCGCACGCTCGGCGGGTCCGGCGGCCAGCAGCCCGCGTTGGCCCCAACGAACCGCCCACTGAGGCGCCGCGCTGCTCAACTGCCGGTTAGGGGTTCCCGTAGACGGACGAGTCCGGCCCGCCGCCTCCGCACTGCAGGTCATCAGCGAGCAGCTTGCCGTCGACGCTCGCGATGACGAGGGCCAAGCTGTATCCGACGGTGAGGTAGGCCACGTCCCCGGACGGGACCGTAGCTGGGTGCTTATTCCGCCGAATCCGATCAGTCGTTCCGACGAATTCGATCACTCCTGGTCGGAGGCTGCGTGAGCAGCCGACGCGAGGGGTGCTGGGTGAGCCGAGCTGGAAGGCGTGGCGTGATCGGGCATTTCGCCTGGTCCGCCAACTCTAGTGGAGGCAGCCAAAGCTGTAGCCGACAGCCACTGGATGGTAGATGCCGCACCGCGACGTTGGTCAGCTCGGCCACGGACGCCCCGGCGGTAGGCGGTGCGGCACGCACATCGATCGCGAGCCGAGCCGGGTTGGCCACTGCGGTTAGGCGCAGGTACCCTGGCGACGAGAGCCCAACCGCCCAACTCAGGACCCGCTCGAAGTC
>Ga0070699_100004146_pt1 | contig 12807 bp, 10 predicted proteins | sample KBSK1503metaG_FD_65473 | JGI IMG/M metagenome (GOLD analysis project Ga0070699, IMG submission 65473) | Corn, switchgrass and miscanthus rhizosphere microbial communities from Kellogg Biological Station, Michigan, USA - KBS K1-50-3 metaG | ecosystem: Host-associated > Plants > Roots >...
GCCCATGACAGACGTGGCGAAGCAGGATCATCGTGGCTGGTGGGGCGACCGCATCCTTCACTACCAGCAGGTCTGACCTCAGACTGGGGGCCGATTCGCTGAGTGAAAATTGGCGCTAACCGAAGATGACGTCCGCGCCCTTGCCCAAGCAAAGGGCTACTACCTCGCTGCCGTTCCGGGCTCGTCCGGGTACTCGCTCACGAGGCCGCCGGAGACCACGCCGCTCACCGACGTGCCCCTCAGCCTTGAGGGCATCGTCCGGTGGCTCGAACAGCACTGAGCGCGCTCGGATACTGCCCCCTGGTCGCTGCGACCAGGGGGCTTTCTCATGGCCGAGCCGCGAGGGCTAGGACTTGACCAGAGTCAAGCAGCGCACTTTGTAATGTCTCTTGCTTCGGGCGTAGTCTCGGCCGCGCTGACCGGGACGAGCACCACCTCGTCGACGGTGTCCCGCCACGGTCCGAGCAGCCCGGGTAGCTCGCTGAGCTGGCCGGCCGCGATCCAGGTCTGCTCGGGCATGACGCCGGTCCGGCGGAAGTGCGCGGCGTAGGCAGGCAGCCCGGCCAGGAACGCCGCGGATCCGTCGAGCTCGGCGAGCTGCGCGGCACCGACCCCGGCCATCACATTGACGTAGACGCCCGGCACCGGTCGGCTGGCCGCCTTGGCCTGTGTCCTTATCTCCTCGGCCGCGGCCCGGGCCAGCCCGGGAGTGACGCTACCGAGCAGCACGCCGTCGGCCAACGTGGCGCCGAGCGCGCGCATCCGCGGCCCGAGCGCGCCGACGACGATCTCGGCCGGCGTGCGCTCGCGCAGGTAAGCCACGGCGTCGGCCATCCGGCGCAGCGGCTGTGGCCCGGACCCGCTGCCGATCCCGAGGCGCAGGCGCTCCGGCAGCAAGCCCGTCTCGTCGATCCGCCGCAGGATGGCGTCCGGCGGCACGGCGCCGACCGGCACGACGGCGGTGCCGAGCGTGATCCGGGTGGTGGCGGCGGCCATCTTCGCCAGGTAGCCGAGGCCATCCTCGTCCGGCGGGTGGTTGACCCACAGCGAGCGGTAGCCGCTCGCCTCGACCCGCTCCGCGAGCTCCGCGGTCAGCGAGCCGGGCGTGCTGGTCCTGAGCTCGAAGGCGAGATGCGTCATCGTTGCCACCAGGGGCCCGCGGGCGGCTCGACCGCGCGGCGGCGCAGGTCGCGCTGGATCTCGCGCCCGAGCTTCCTGGTCTCCCTGCGGTTGAACAGCGCGCCCGCGGCGGCGCCGGTGAGCATCGGGCCGAGGGAGAACACGCCGCGCCCGGCCCGTCCCACCAGCCGCCGGCGCAGCAGCCGGGCCAGCGGGGAGCCCGCGGCGAAGATCAGCCCGCCCTCGATCATGAACACCCCGCGGCGATGGGTCCACGCGGCGACGTAGGCGCTCATCCGTTCGGTGAATTTCCCCGGGGCCGGGCTTCCGTACGCCTCGTGCAGTTCGGCGACCAGCTTGAGCTCGATCCCGACCAGGACCAGTGTCTCGGCCACGATCTCGGCCGGGAAGGCGGGCAGCACCGGCAGCGCGGACGCCATGCCCGTCGCACCGCCCGCGGCCGCCGCGGCGCGCGCCGCGCCCTCGACGAGCGCGTCGGCGATCTCGTCCGGTGATTTGCCGGGGAACTGGGCGTGCAGCGCGGCCTGGTCGCGCACCCGGAGCCGCGGTGCCATCGCGACCACCTGATCGGCCAGCCAGCCGGTTCCCTCGCTCGCGCGCCGGCGCACGACCCGCGTCCCGCGGCCGGCGGCCCGGGCACTCGCGGTGACGGCCCTGGTGAAGGCGGCCATCAGCCGGCGCCGCTCCTGGGGCCGGTCCGTCTCGCTGACGTCGGACGCTACCTCGGCGGCACGCAGCGAGATGTCGGTCGCGCCGGTTTCCGGTTCTGTTTCCGGTTCTGCCATGGCCTATCCCTACCCCTCATCCCCGTGGACCCACATGATGCTTCTCCCGGCTCGTCCTAGTTCGGGCTGTATGGCGTGTTCCTGAGATCCGGAGCCGGCCGGGAGATGGTGGTGCGCAGCATGGCGGTCTCCCGCGACAGCAGCGCCCGCTGCATCGCCATCCGGCGCAGTGTGTCCGATTCGGCCAGCATCGCCTGGCGCTCCGGCAGGTCGATGACCACGGCGGCGGCGACGATGAAGGTGAGCAGCTCCGGCTCGTCGGGCAGTTCCTCCAGCCGGACCGTGGCGCCGCCCCATTCGGTCAGCGCGTCCAGGTACTCGCGGAACGCCGCCTGGATCACCCGCACGGCGGGCCCGGCCGTGGCCGCATCGACCGGATCCCCGGCCAGCATCTCGACCTCGCCTTGCAGGTACGGCCGCGTATGGTCGAGCCCGAGCAGGCGGAACCGCCCGGTGCCGACGGTGACGATGTCGAACCGGCCGTCCTCGTGCCGCTCCACCCGGCGCAGGGTGGCGACGCAGCCGATCTCGTAGAGCGAGTGCACGCCGTCGATGCCGGTCTCACGTCCCTTGCGGATCGCGATCACGCCGAACCGGCGCGGCTCAGCCCTGTCGAGCAGGTCCCGGACGAGCTGCCGGTACCGCTCCTCGAAGATGTGCAGCGGCAGCAGCATGCCTGGGTAGAGCACCGCACCGAGCGGGAACAACGGCAGCATTTCGCTCATCGGATATGCGGCGTGGAGACCGCCGCCTCCGGGCCGGACAGGAAATGCCGCTTCACCTCCCCGAAAATGTCGGCAGCTGTCGATAGAGTGTTTGAATGTCCCGTTATCGGCTGGTGCCTTCGCCCATCCAAGAAATAGTGCTGCGGGACCATTGCGCGCAAGCCCGGTTTGTGTGGAACCTTGCCGTTGAGCAGCAGTCGTGGTGGCGTCCGGGGCGCGGCAGTGCGCCAGGATTCCGCTCTCAGGCGCGCCAGCTGACCGAGGCCCGCGCTGAGTTCGCGTGGCTGCGGGCAGGCAGCCAGATGGTGCAGCAGCAGGCGCTCCGGGACTTCGCGCAGGCCATGGCGAATTTCTTCGCCGGCACGCACCGCAGGCCGTCGTGGCGGAAAGCCGGACGCGATGAGGGTTTCCGTGTCGTCGCCGTGAAGCCTGGGCATGTGCGTCGGCTCAGCCGCAAGACCGGCGAGGCGTGGATACCCATGGCCGGGTGGGTTCGTTTCCGCTGGTCTCGCGCCGTTCCTGCCTCGAAGTCCTACCGCGTCACGCAGGACCGCGCGGGACGCTGGCACATCGCCTTTGCAGCGGTACCCGACCCCGTGCCCGCGCCGGATACTGGTGAGGTGGTCGGCATCGACCGTGGCGTGTCCGTGAGCGCGGCGTTGTCCACGGGCGAGATGCTTAGTGTTCCCCGGCTCAGCGCGCAGCGACAGCGCAGGCAGGCGCGCCTTCAGCGCAAACTCTCCAGGGCCAGGCGAGGTTCTAAACGCCGTGCGCGACTGAGGCTGGCCATCGCGAAGCTGAGAGCCCATGAGAAGGACATCCGCAAGGACTGGGCTGAGAAGGCTTCCACGGACCTGGCGCGCCGGTTTGACGTGATCCGAGTCGAAGACCTGCGCATCGCGCATATGACGCGTTCCCCCAAGGGGACGATAGAGCAGCCTGGCCGGAACATACGCCAGAAAGCCGGCCTCAACCGGGAGATCATACGCTCTGGCTGGGGCCTCTTGGTGCGCCGTCTGCAGGACAAGGCCCCCGGCAGGGTGGAGAAGGTCAATCCCGTGTACACGAGCCAGCGCTGCTCGGCGTGCGGGCATGTCGCAGCGGAGAGCCGTGAGAGCCAAGCTCTCTTCGCTTGCGTGGCCTGCAATTTCGCCTGCAACGCTGACGTGAACGCGGCCATGAATATCGCGGCGGGGCACGCCGTGTCTGCGCGGGGAGGCTTGCCGCTGGGTAAGCCCGTGAACCGCGAACCTCAACTGCTTGCCTCCTAACCGGGAGGTTAGTGGCTGGAATCCCGGCCCCTTCGGGGACGGGGAGGATGTCAAAACACGACACTACGCGACGATGCGCCGCGTTCAGGCCGTCAGGACGATCTTCCCGCGGATATGGCCGCTCGCCAGCCGCCGGTAGGCCTCCTGGACCTGGTTGAGCGGGTACGTCGCGGCGATCGGCAGCTCCAGCTGGCCGTCCGCGATCAGCCCCGCCAGTTCGGCTAGGGTGCTCGCGCTGGCGCCGGCCGCATTGCCCTCGGCCTTGACGCCGTACTCGGCCACCGCGTCGAACCGGACGATGGTGTCGATCCGGGACGGCTCGACGCCGAGGTCGAGCGCCAACTGCACGTAGTCCGCGCCGAACGTGTCGATGAACGCGTCGACCTTGCCCGCCGCATGCCTGACCCGGTCGGCCACCCCGTCACCGTAGGCCAGCGGGATCACCCCGTGGGCGGCCAGCCACTCGTGGTTCGCCGGGCTGGCCAGCCCGATCACGGTCGCGCCCGCCCGCCTGGCCAGCTGGACGGCCAGCGAGCCGACCCCGCCTGCCGCGCCGGAGACCACCACGGTGTCGCCCTCGGTCAGCGCGACGGCCCGGACGGCGGCATAGGCGGTGGCCCCGGCCACGTTCAGCGCCCCGGCGACCTCCCACGGCACGCCCGCGGGCTTGGCGGTCAGGTTCCGCTCCTCGACCACGACGTATTCGGCCTGACTGGCGCGGTTGTCGGTGTAGCCGATGACCTCGTCCCCCACCGCGAAGCCGGTCACGCCGGCTCCGGTCGCGGCCACGACCCCGGCCAGATCACTGCCCTGCCCGGACGGGAACGTGGCCGGCCACCTGGAGTGCAGCAGGCCCGAACGGATCTTGGCCTCGCCCGGGTTGATCCCGGCCGCCTTGACCTGGACCAGCACCTGGCCCGGTCCCGGCGCCGGGGTCGGCACGTCGACCACCTCGAGGACATCGACGTCGCCGTACTCGTCGAACCGTACTGCCTTCACCGGCCTGCCTCCGTTCGCTGCGGACTCCTCACCAGACCCCTCAACTTCGCGCCATCGCTTCGTATGCCCGCCAACGGTCAGCCGCGCAGCCGCTTGATGATCTCGGCGGCGGGCAGCTCGGCCGCCAGGCGGTAGCCCTGTCCCGCCCACAGCGACATCCTGCCGGTGTCCCCGCGGGCTGCGGCGGCGGCGCGCAGCGGCCGGGTGGCGTTGTTGATCTCGGGGTAGGCGGGCGGCGCGTCCGCGTGCTCGACGATGAACTCGTTGACCAGCCCGCGAGCCGGGCGTCCGCTGAACGCCCTGGTGACGGTGGTGGCGGTGTACCGCGGGTCGGCCAGCGCGGCCTTGTACAGCGGGTGCGCGCCGCTCTCCGGGCTGCGCAGGAATGCGGTCCCGCACTGCGCGGCGACGGCGCCCGCGGCCAGCACGGCCCGCACCTGGCGCGAGCTCATGATGCCGCCGGCGGCGATCTGCGGCAGCCCGGTGACCGCGGCGACCTCGCCGATCAGCGAGAGCAGGCCCCGGTCACGCCCGGGCGCCTCGTCGTTCCCGAACGTCCCCCGGTGCGCGCCCGCCTCGTAGCCCTGCACGCAGAGCGCGTCCGCGCCCGCCTCCACCGCCAGCACGGCCTCATCCGGGCTCGTGACGGTGATCACCACCGCGCTGCCCGCGTCCCGTAGCGCCGCGGCCACCTCGCGCGGCGGGCAACCGAAGGTGAAGCTGGTCACCGCGGGCGGATCCGCGAGCAGGGCCGCGACCTTGCCGTCGAATCCGTCGTCGTCCCAGCTCGCCTCGCCGAGCCCGGGGCCGACCGAGTCCAGGTAGCTGGCGAGCGCCTTGCTGTCCGGGTAGGGAATGCCGGGGACGAAGACGTTGACGCCGAAGGGTTCGGCCGTCGCGGCCCGTACCGCGGTGATCTCGGCGGCCATCGCCCCGGGCGTCTTGTAGCCCGCGGCCAGGAAGCCGAGCGCCCCGGCCCGCGCGGCCGCGATCACCAGGTCGGCGGTGGTCGGGCCGCCAGCCATCGGCGCCACCACGATCCGGCGCCGCAGCAGGTCCGCGAGCCCGTCTGGGGTCGGTGAAGGCTGTGTCATCAGGCCCCGAGCCTACCCGGGCCGGACCCTCTTCGAATGTCAGTACCACAAGCTAAGGTTTCGACCGTGGCCGAACGCTGGGATCGCGAGCGAGTACTTGCCCTGGCACCAGACGCGCCGGCGCAGCGGACCGCCCAGTCGCTGGCGTCCGGCCGTGCCTGGCCGGTGACCGGCGCCGCGGCCGGCGCGGTGTGGGGTGAGTGCCGGGGCAGCGCCGCCGCGCCGTACCGCGCCGTGGTCGACCTGTCCGGGCCGGCGTACCGGTGCTCCTGCCCGAGCCGGAAGTTCCCGTGTAAGCACGTGCTCGCCTTGCTGCTGCTGTGGTCCGAGGGGTCGGTGCCAGACGACGCGGCCGGGCCGCCCGACTGGGCCGCGAGCTGGCTCGACGCCCGGGCCGCCAGGACCAGCCGCGCGCCGTCCGGCGCGCCGGCCGAGCCCAAGGACCCCAGGGCGGCGGCCCGCCGCGCGGAGCAGCGCGAGACCAGGGTCGCGTCCGGCCTGGCCGAGCTCGACCGGTGGCTCTGCGACCAGGCGCGGCAGGGCCTGGCCGCCAGCCAGCAGGCCGGCTACGGCCACTGGGACGACATCGCCGCCCGGATGGTCGACGCGCAAGCCCCCGGCCTGGCCGAACGCCTCCGCGCGCTCGCCTCGGTCCCGCACTCTGGGGCGGGCTGGGACGGCCGGCTGCTCGAGGAGTACGCGCTGCTCCACCTGCTCGCCGCCGCCTACCGGCGGCAGGCCGGACTGCCGCCGCCGTTGCGGGAGACGGTCCGGTCCCGGATCGGCTTCAGCCACCGCCAGGCCGACGTGCTGGCCGGGGCGCTGGCCGGCGGGCAGCCGGTCAGGGACCACTGGCAGGTGCTGGCCCGGCGGGACCTCGAGCAGGACCGGATCCGGTCCCGCCGGACCTGGCTGCGCGGTCGCAAGACCAGCCGGGACGCGCTGCTGCTCAGCTTCGCGGCGGCGGGCCAGGCGCTCGACGACTCGCTGACCGTCGGCGCCGACGCCGACGCCGACCTGGTGTTCTACCCCGGCGCCGTCCCGCATCGCGCCGCCGTGCTGGCCCGGCGCGACGGCAGCGACGGCGGACCGCCGGACGGCGGCACGATCGCCGGGCTGCTGGCCGGGTACGCGGCGGCGCTCGGCGCCGATCCGTGGCTGGATAGCTGGCTCGCCGTCGTGGAGATCACGCCGGCCCGCGCGCCGGTCCCGGCCGTCCGCGACGCGGACGGCGACGCCCTGCCGCTGCACCCGGGGGCCGGCGACTGCTGGCCGCTGTTCGCGCTCTCCGGCGGCCGTCCGGTGACGCTGGCCGGGGAGTGGACGCCGCGCGGCCTGTGGCCGCTGACCGCCTGGGACGAAACCGGACGGGCGGTACCGCTGTGAGTACCTGGCAGGACCTCGTCACCGCGAGCCTTATCGGTACCGAACGGGCCGAGGTTCCCGCCGCCACTGTCCCCGGCTTGCCCGGCCCGGCTGACGCCGCGCCGGATATACCATTTCCGGATAATCCAGCCCTGGATAGCCCGGTCCCTTATGATCCGGCGGCCCTGCTGCTCGACCGGGCCGCGCTGCTGACGGTCGCGCGCCGGGGCGGCCGGCCGGCCGGGCAGGCCGAGCCACTCCCGGCGGCCGAACCGGACCCGGCCCCCGCGGTGAGCCCGGCGGCTGGCCGCCGCCTCGCCCGGATGCTCGGCGGCGAGCACCCGGACCTGCTGGCCGAGTGGCTGACCGCGGCGGCGGCCCGTGACCGCCGGGTTCCGGCTCATCTGCTGCCCGCGCTGCTCGACCGGGCCCGGCGGGTCTCTCCGTCCGACCCGGAGCTACGCCGCCTGTCGGCCGCGGCGGGCGGGTCGCGGGCGCGATGGCTGGCTAGGCTCAACCCGGACTGGAAGTTCGTCACGACGTACGCCGGGGCCGACGAGGACGCCTGGCGGCTGGGCGGCAAGAGCCAGCGGCGCGGCTACCTGACCGCGCTGCGCGCCCGGGATCCCGCGGCCGCCAGGGAACTGATCGCGCAGAGCTGGGAGACGGCCGGGCCGGAACGGGTCATGTTCCTGTCCGTCCTGGCCAGCGAGGGCCTGAGCCTGGCCGACGAGCCGCTGCTCGAGGCCGCGCTGGACGAGCGCGACGCCGGGGTGCGCGGCTGGGCCGCACACCTGCTGGCCCGGCTGCCCGGGTCCGCCCTCGGGCAGCGGATGGCCCGGCGTGCTCTCGGCTGCCTGCGCATCGAAGGCGGCATGCGCGGCGCCAGCCTGATCGTCGTCCCGCCGGCCGGATGCGACACCGCTATGCGCCGGGACGGCGTGACGTCCCGGCAGGGCGGCGGGCTCCAGGAGATGGACGGCCGGACTCACCTGCTGCACGAGGTGCTGTCCAGGACCCCGCTGGGCACCTGGACCGGCCAGTTCGGCCTGACGGCGGGGCAGGTCCTCGCCGTGTCCTCGGGCGCCTGGGCACCGGTGCTGTTCACCGGCTGGTCGCGGGCGGCGATGGCCCAGCGCGACCAGGAATGGATGACCGCCCTGATCGACTGGGCCCTGGCGGGCGGGCCGACAGGGACCCTGTTCGGTGCCGAGACGCTGCGCCAGCTCGCCCGGCGGGTCGATCCGGCCCGCTGCGCGCGGGAGACGACGGCCAGCCGGGCCGCGGAGATACCGCCGCCCGTTCGTGACGCGATCAGTGTGCTGCGCTTTCGCTACGACATGCTGAGGGAGCTGGAACTATGACGACAGCACTGGCTGAGCCCGGGGACGCGGTCCTGCGGGCGCACGCGGAGCAAGAGCATCGGGCCGAGCTGGCCGCGCTGGCGGCGGCCGACGACCGGCCGCGTCCGCCGGGCTGGCGGCTGTCCCCGTGGGCGGTGACCATATACCTGCTGGGCGGCGCGGCCCCCGACGGCACCGTGATCATGCCGAAGTACATCGGTTCCCGCCGGCTCATCGAGGTCGCGGTGGCCACGCTGGCCACCGACCGGGCGCTGCTGCTGCTCGGCGTGCCGGGCACGGCGAAGACGTGGCTGTCCGAGCACCTGGCCGCGGCCGTCTCCGGCGACTCCACGCTGATGGTGCAGGGCACCGCGGGGACCGCCGAGGAGGCGGTCAGGTACGGCTGGAACTACGCCAGGCTGATCGCCGCGGGGCCGTCCCGGGAGGCCCTGGTGCCGAGCCCGGTGATGCGCGCGATGGCGGGCGGCCAGATCGCCCGGATCGAGGAGCTGACCCGGATGCCGTCGGATGTGCAGGACGCGCTGATCACCATCTTGTCGGAGAAGACGCTGCCGATCCCCGAGCTCGGCACCGAGCTGCAGGCGGTTCGCGGCTTCAACGTCATCGCCACCGCCAACGACCGGGACCGCGGCGTGAACGACCTGTCCAGCGCGCTGCGCAGGCGGTTCAACACCGTGGTGCTCCCGGTGCCCGCCTCGGCCGAGCAGGAGGTGGACATCGTCACACGCCGGGTCGCCCAGCTCGGTCGCTCGATCGGGCTGCCGGACACACCGCACGGGGCCGACGAGATCAGGCGGGTGGTCACGGTCTTCCGCGAGCTGCGCCAGGGCGTCACCGAGGACGGCCGGGCCAAGGTCAAGTCGCCAAGCGGCACGCTGTCCACCGCCGAGGCGATCTCCGTAGTCACCAGTGGCCTGGCGCTGGCCGCGCACTTCGGCGACGGGGTACTGCGCCCGGCCGACGTGGCCGGCGGCATCACCGGCGCCGTCGTACAGGATCCGGTCGCCGACCGCGCGGTATGGCAGGAGTACCTGGAGACGGTCATCCGAGACCGCGATGACTGGAGCGACTTCTACCGCGCCTGCCGCGACACCGCCGGATGAGCAACCCGGATGAATAGCACGGGCACCAGCGTCTACGGGATCCGGCACCACGGGCCGGGATCGGCCCGGTCGGTACGGGCCGCCCTGGCCACGCAGCGTCCCGACGTCGTGCTGATCGAGGGGCCACCGGAGGCGGACGACCTGGTCGCGCTAGCCGCGGACCCGGACATGCGGCCGCCGGTGGCGTTGCTCGGCTACGTGCCCGGGGAGCCGCGGCAGGCGGCGTTCTGGCCGTTCGCGGTGTTCTCGCCGGAGTGGCAGGCGATCACTTACGCGCTGGGCGCGCGGATTCCGGTCCGGTTCTGCGACCTGCCGGCCGCGCATCAGCTCGCCCGCAAGACGACCAAGCAGGAGGGCGACGAGGAGGGCCAGGAGGACGGGCGGCCGCGGCGGCGCACCGACCCGGTGAGCGAACTGGCCGCCGCGGCCGGGTACGACGACCCGGAACGCTGGTGGGAGGACGTGGTGGAGCATGTCCCTGGTTCCGCGGTCTTCGAGGCGCTGGCCGAGGCCATCTCTATCCTGCGGGCCGACGCGGGTTCGGCGGAGGAGGCCGGTTCACGGGACGCGGTCCGCGAGGCGTACATGCGCCGGGTGCTGCGCCGGACGGTCAGGGAAGGCTACGAGCGGATCGCGGTGGTCTGCGGCGCCTGGCACGTGCCGGCCTTGCGGCAGATGCCCCCGGCGGCCGCCGACGACCGGCTGCTGCGCGGCCTGCCGAAGGTGAAGGCCACCCTGACCTGGGTGCCGTGGACCTACGGGCGGCTGTCCTACGCCTCGGGTTACGGAGCGGGCATCCGCTCCCCTGGCTGGTATGACCACCTGTTCTCCGCTCCCGGCCAGCCCGTCGAGCGATGGCTGGCCCGGGCCGCCTCCGTCCTGCGCGCCGACGGCATCCCGGCGTCATCGGCGCACGTGATCGAGTCCGTCCGGCTCGCCACAGCGCTCGCCGCGCTGCGCGGACGCCCGCTGGCCGGCCTGGAGGAGGTCACCGAGGCCGCCCACGCGGTGCTCTGCGAGGGCAGCGACCTGCTCATCGCGCTGATCGAACGGCAGTTGGTGGTGGGCGAGCGGCTCGGCGCGGTGCCGCCTGCCACCCCCATGGTGCCGCTGCAGCGTGACCTGCAGGACCAGCAGCGGCACCTGAAGCTGCGGCCCGAGGCGGGGCCCCGGGACTACGACCTGGACCTGCGCAAGCCGAACGACCTGGCCCGCAGCCGCCTGCTCTACCGGCTCGCCCTGCTCGACGTGCCGTGGGGCACGCCGCAGCAGGGCCGCACCAGGAACATAGGGACGTTCAGGGAGAGCTGGCAGCTGACCTGGCGGCCCGAACTCGACCTGGCCCTGATCGAGGCGAGCGTGTGGGGCAGCACGGTCGCGGCGGCCGCCGCCCAGCGGGCCCGGTCGATCGCGGCCGGCGCGACCGACCTCGACGTGCTGACCGCGCTGACCGAGCAGTGCTTGCTCGCCGACCTCGGCGACGCCTTTCCGGCCGTACTCGCGACGGTCAGGGACCGCGCCGCGCTGGACACCGACGTGACCCACCTGATGGCGGCGCTGCCGGCGCTGGTCCGCGCGGCCAGGTACGGCGACGTGCGCGGCACCGACCCGGCCCGGCTGGGCGAGGTCGCCACCGAGATGATCACCAGGATCTGCGCCGGCCTGCCGGCCGCGGTGACGTCCCTCGACGAGACGGCCGAACGGGCGATGCGGGAGCGCATCGACGCGGTGCACTCGGCCACCGGCCTGCTCGCCGACGGCACGAGCCGGGAGCGCTGGCTGGACACTCTCGGCCGGCTGGTCCCGCGCTGTCCCCCGGTGATCTCCGGGCGGCTGACCCGGCTGCTGCTCGACGCGTCCCGGGTCAGCGACGACGAGGCGGGTCTGCGGATGTCCCGGGCACTGTCCGCCGCCGTGCCGGCCCCGGCCGCCGCAGGCTGGGCTGAGGGATTCCTGGCCGGCAGCGGCCCGCTGCTCGTGCACGACGACAAGCTGCTCGCCCTGGCCGACGGCTGGCTGGCCGGGCTGACCGCGGATGCGCTCACCGCGGTCCTGCCCGCGCTGCGCCGGACGTTCGGCGAGTTCGAACCGCCGGAACGGCGGGCGATCGGGCAGAAGGCGGCCCTCCTCGACGGCAGCGGACGCGGCCCCGTCCCGGTCGCGGACTCCGGCGACGATCTCGATCGGGAACGAGCGGCGCTCGCGGTCGGGGCCGTCGGCCTGATCCTCGGCTGGCCCAGGTCTCAGGGATGGTGACGTCATGACCGACGGCCCTGACGAGCGGATGCGCCGCTGGCGCCTGGTCCTCGGCGAAGCTGGGGTGACGATGCCCCTGACCGGCGGCGACGCGCGTATCGACGCGGCGCTGGGCGCCCTGTACGACTGCGACGGCAGCGCTGACCGTCAGGGCAGCGCGCAGCGTCAGGCCGGGTTCGGCGCGTCGGCCCCGCGGGTCGCCCGCTGGCTCGGCGACATCCGCACGTTCTTCCCGGTCAGCGTAGTCCAGGTGATGCAGAAGGACGCCATCGAGCGGCTCGGCCTGACCCGGCTGCTACTCGAACCGGAGATGCTGGAGGCGGTCGAGCCGGACGTGCACCTGGTCGGCACGCTGCTGTCGCTGAGCCGGGTGATGCCGGAGCAGGCCAGGGAATCGGCGCGTGCCGTGGTCCGCACGGTGACCAGGGACCTGGAACGGCGGCTGAGCCGGCGGACCCGTTCGGCGGTGACCGGGGCGCTGAACCGGGCCAGCCGGACGAACAGGCCGCGGCGCCCCGCCGACATCGACTGGGACCGGACCATCCGCGCCAACCTGCGGAATTACCTGCCGGAGCACCGGACCATCGTGCCTGAGCGGCTGGTCGGGTACGCCAGGAAGCAGCAGGCGGTGGCCCGCGACGTCGTCCTCTGCCTGGACCAGAGCGGCTCGATGGCGTCCTCGGTGGTGTACGCGGGGGTGTTCGG
>Ga0070699_100004147_pt1 | contig 12806 bp, 3 predicted proteins | sample KBSK1503metaG_FD_65473 | JGI IMG/M metagenome (GOLD analysis project Ga0070699, IMG submission 65473) | Corn, switchgrass and miscanthus rhizosphere microbial communities from Kellogg Biological Station, Michigan, USA - KBS K1-50-3 metaG | ecosystem: Host-associated > Plants > Roots >...
CGGGTCGCGGTCAACACCGGCGAGGTCGTCGTCAGCGACGAGCACGCCGCCGGCCTCGGCGATCCGATCAACGTCGCGGCGCGCCTCCAGCAAGAGGGACACGACGGCGACGTGTTGGTCAGCGGGTCGACGCAGCGCCTGGTGAGCGCGCTGGTGACCCTCACGCCCGTCGGCGTCTTCTCGCTGAAGGGGCGTTCCGAGACCGTGGCGGCGTACCGTGTGGTGTCGCTCGATCGGCCCGCGGGCGCGCCGGCGACCGCGTTCGTCGGGCGCGAGGACGAGCTGCGCCGGATCATGGCGGTGTACGACGCCGCCGTCGCGGCCCGCCGGGCGCGACTGGCCGTGATCCTCGGCTCGCCGGGCCTCGGCAAGTCGCGGCTGATCGCCGAGCTCGCGCGCCGGCTCGGAGAGCGGGCCACCGTGGTCACCGCGCGCTGCGACGCGGCCGGGGGCGCCACGTTCGCGCCCCTCGCCGAGGCGTTGCGTGCCGTGCTTCACATCGACGCGGGAGCGAGCGGAGATGCGCTGCGCGCGGCGATCGAGGCGGTGGTGCCCGGCGACGAATCCGAGCGTGCGCGCATCGCCGGCGGGATCACCGCGCTCCTCGCCGGAACGCCGGCGTCACCGGAGGAGACCTTCTTCGTGGTCCGGCGCTTGCTCGCCGCGCTCGCGACGGTGCAGCCGGTGGTGCTCGCGATCGACGACCTGCAGTGGGCGGAGCCACTGCTGCTCGACCTGACCGAGCACCTCGTGCAGTGGAGCACCGACGTGCCGCTGCTCGTGCTCGTCGCGGCGCGCCCCGAGCTGCGCGACGCCCGCTCGTCGCTCGCGGCACCCGGCAGCCTCGTGAACGAAGTCGTGACGCTCACAGGTCTCGACGCCGGCGCGGCCACGCGGCTGGCCGCGAACGTGATCGGCGCCGACGAGCTGCCGGCGGCGGTCGCCGGACGGGTGCTGGCCACGAGCGAGGGCAACCCGCTCTTCGTCGGCGAGCTGGTGCGCATGCTCGTGCACGACGGCGCGCTCAAGCGGGAAGGGGACCGGTGGGTCGCCGGGGTCGAGCTCGCCGCCCTCGAGATGCCGCCCACCATCCAGGCCTTGCTGGCGGCCCGTATCGAGCGGCTCCGTCCGGAGGAGCGCACCGTGCTCGAGCGGGCCGCGGTGGTCGGGCGGCAGTTCTCGCGCGCAGCGGTCGCCCACCTGATGCCCAGCGATGGCAGCAACCTCGACGCCCGGCTCGAATCGCTCCGCCGCAGCGAGCTCGTCGAGCCCGACGCCGGCTGGTTCCTCGGGGAGCCGGCCCTCCGGTTCCACCACGTGCTGATCCGCGACGCGGCCTACCGGCGCCTGCTGAAGAACACGCGGGCGGAGCTGCACGGGCGTTTCGCCGAGTGGGTCGAGAGCCGGGTCGGGGACGCCGTCGAGCACGACGAGACGATCGGCTGGCACCTCGAGCAGGCGCACCGGCACCTGCGCGAGCTCGGCCCGATCGACGCGCAGGGGCGCGCGCTTGGCGAGCGGGCGGCGCGCTACCTGGCGGCGGCCGGCCGGCGAGCGCTGGCGCGCGACGACCTGCCGCTGGCGGCGAGCCTGCTTGGCCGCGCGCTCGATCGGCTCGACGCGGCCGATCCTGCACGCGCCGACCTGGCCCTCGACTGGTGCGAGGCGCTGCTCGCCGCCGGGGACGTGGGTCCCGCAAAGGGCGCGATCGACGAGCTCGGCCGGTTCACCGGCGACTCGGAGCGCCTGCGGGCGTGGCACACCTGCTTCACCGGCCAGCTCGCCGCGCTCACCGATCCGCAGGCGCTGCGCACGACCGGCGACGCGGTCGCGGCCGCGGCCGAAGCGCTCGCGTCGTTGGGCGACGATGCCGGCGAGGCGAAGGGCCACTTCGTGCACGCGATCGCCCTCGCGCGTCTCGGCAAGGTCGGGGCCTGCGAGGCGGCGCTCGACCGCGCGCTCGCCGCCGCCCGGCGCGGGCGCGGCGACCGGCGGCGCTCGAACGCGGTGCTGGCGATCGCGCCGCTCGCCGCGCTGTGGGGACCGAGCGCGGTGACGCGCGCCAGCGGCCGCTGCCTCGACGTCGTGCGCGTGCTGCGCATCACGCAGGGCGCGCCCGCGGTCGAGGCCGTCGCGCTCCGCTGCCAGGGCGTGCTCGAGGCGCTGCGCGGGCGCACCGAGGCGGCGCGCCGGATGATCGCGTCGTCCCGGCGCATGGTCGAGGAGCTCGGCATCACGCACCGGCTCCTCGAGGCCGACATGTTCGCCGGGCTCATCGAGCTGCTCGAGGGTGACGCCGCCGCTGCTGAGCACTGCTTGCGCCCGGCGTACGACGGGCTTCGCGAGCACGGGCTCGGGATCGACGCGGCGCAGGCCGCGGCTCTCCTCGGCCGCGCGCTCCTGGCGCAGGGACGGGCCGCCGAGGCGGAGGCCTTGAGCCACGAGAGCGAGGCGCTCGCCGGTGACGACCTGCAGGCGGCGATCGCCTGGCGCGGTGTACGGGCGGAGGCGCTGGCCAGGCGCGGCGAGCATGCTTCCGCCGTCGACTTCGCCCGCGCCGCCGTCGACCTCGCCGCCGCCACTGACTCGCTGCTCTACCACGCCGACGCGCGCCTCGCGCTCGCCGCGGCGCTGCGAGCCGCGGGGCGGAGAGAGGAAGCCTCCGTCGAGGAGGCGCGCGCGATCGAGCTGTGGGAGGCGAAGGGCGCCACGCTGCTCGCTGAGCGCGCGCGGCGCGACGTCGGGCGGGTCAAGTCCGAGACTCGCCCCCCCGCCCCGCCTCGTCCTGCGCACCGACGGGTGCAAGCGAATGCGGCGACCGCGAATGCCGCTCGCCTCGCGGCCGCGATGGCGGCGCGGGATGTCGATGCCCTCCCCGGCCTGCTCGCCGAGCGCGTGGACGTGACGGATCATGCCGGCGGGACGACGTACGACCGGGAGGGACTGCTCGCCACGTGGCGGTCGATTCTCGCGGGCCTCCGGGATCTCGAGTGGCGGTGCGAGCCGCTGGCGACCCTCGGGGATTCCCTCGGGCTGATACACGAGTCGGCGTCGGCGACGGCAGTGATCGGCTGGAAGCTCGACGTGGGCGCCTACGAGCACGCGGCCGTCAGCGTGGGAGAAGTCGACGCGGACGGGAGGACCCGCTTAGTCGAGATTTTCCCCGTTCGCCAGCTGGGCGCCGCCGTCGTGCGGCTGTACGAACGGTACGCCGACCTGCTTCCGGAGGGCGCCGAGCGTGTCCGTGCCGCGGCGACGGCCCGCTCCGTCGCGAGGCTCCTCGTCGAGACGGACCTCGCGCGCGTCGTCTCGGCGCTGCATCCCGCGATCGAGTTCGTCGACTACCGGCCTCTGGGGCTTCCGTCGAGACACGGCGCCGCGGAGGTTTTCGAAGGATTGCGGAGCCTCCGCGAGCTCTCCGGCGACTTCCGCAAGCGGATCGACGACGTCCTGGCGCTGCAGCCGAACGCGTTCCTCTCACGGTGGACGCAGTTCGGGACCGTCCGCGCCGGAGGTGGCAGCTACGAGCGGACCTTCCTCTGTCTCTACGTCTTCGGGCCCGACGGCCTCGCCACGCGCAACGAGCTGTTCGGCACCGACCGGGAGGATGACGCGCTCGCCCGCTTCGTCGAGCTCACCGAGGGGCGCGTGACGCCGCCGTCGGCAGCGGTGCAGCGGCGCGTCCGAGCGAACGCGGCGATCGCGAACGTCCGCAAGCTCGAAGCCGCCGTAGCGTCACGGGATGCGGACGCGTTGTCCCCTCTCCTCGCCGACGAGTCGACGATGGTGGAGCACGCGACGAACGCGGAGTTCGACCGCTCGCAGATCATCGGCATCTGGCGCTCACTTTCCAACGTGGAGGACCTGAGGCTGAGTCGGCTGAGTTACGAGCCGCTGGCGACCCTCGGCGACTCGCTCGCGCTGTGTCGCCAGACATTTGCGGCGAGCGGTTCCCCGCGACTCGATGTCGGCGCCTTCGAGATGGAGAAGATCATCCTCGTCGAGGTCGACGCCGAAGGACGACGCCGGCGGACGGAGTTCTTCACCCCGCGCCGGCTCGGCGACGCGATCGCCCGCCTGTACGAGTTGTACGCCGACCTCATCGCCGACAGCGCCACAGGCGCCCGCGCGGCGACGACGGCGCGATCGGTGGCGACGTTGATGGAAGCGCCCGACGTCGATCGGTATCGCACCGCGATCCGACAGGATCTCGAATTTGTCGATCATCGCCCGCTCGGGCTTCCATCGAGACACGGCGCCGAGCAATTCCTCGACGGCTTACGGACCATCCTCGACGTGTCGAGCGAGGTCGGCGCCCGCGTCGACGAGGTCCTCGGCGTCCACCCGAACGGTCTCCTGGTTCGCTGGACGCAGTTCGGGATCGCGCGCGCCAGCGGCGGCGCGTATGAGCGCGTATTTCTGTTACTCTGCATATTCGGCCCCGACGGACTCGCGACACGAACCGAGACGTTCGCCGCCGAGCGCGAGGACGAGGCGCTCGCGCGCTTCGACGAGCTCACGATCGAGGCGAAGCCGCGGCATCGGGTACGCCAGAACGCTGCGACTGCACATACGGCGCGACTCGACGCGGCGATCATCGGCCGAGACGCCGGCGCCCTCCCGGCCCTTCTCGCCGACGACTTCGAGTACATCGACCATCCTACCGGCGGCGCGTACGACCGTCGGGGAGCGCTCGCGAGCATGCGCTATCTGCTGCGGGCGCAAGGCCTGGTGTACGGGCACGAGCCACTGGCAAGCCTCGGCGAGTCGCTCGCGCTGTTCAGGCTCTCGGTATCGGCGAGCGGGGTAGCCCCCGGGGATTTCGACGTCGGCCCCTACTCGACGGAGCAGTTCATCCTCGCCGAGGCCGATACGGACGAGCGCGGACGGCGGATCGAGCGCTTCGCGACCGACCGCTTGGGCGACGCGGTCGTCCGGCTGTACGAGCGCTACGCGGACCTCCTTCCCGGTGGCCCCGCGCGCGCCCGCGCCGCGGCAACGGCGCGTTCAGTCGCGACGTTGACGGGTCTCATCGACATCGAACGCTACGCCACGGCCTACGCCCCTGATCTCGAGTTCGTCGATCACCGGACGATCGGTTTCGAGTCCACGCACGGAGTCGCTCCGTTCCTGAACACTCTGAGAACGCTGATCGACGCGTCACCCGACGCGACCATCCGGTTCGACGACGTCCTCGGTCTCCGACCCGACGGATTCCTGGTTCGCGAGACGAACTTCGGGACGGATCGGACCAGCGGGGGCAGTTACGAGCGGCGATTCTTGCTCCTCAGGATCTTCGGAACCGGTGGCCTCGTGAGATGCATGGAGGCGTTCGACCCCGAGCACCACGCCGAGGCACTCGCGCGCTTCGACGAGCTGACGGCCGACGGGCGTCGGCGCCGGGTAGGCGCGAACGCGGCAACAGCGGCCGTCGCCCGTCTCGACGCCGCCGTAACGGCGCGCGACGCCGACGCCCTCCGCGCCATCGCTGCCTTGGAGGACGGCGAGACCATCGACCATCCTGCCGGCGTCACGTACGACGCGGCGGGAAATCTCGCCTCGCGGCTCATGATGCTGAGGGCCAGCGAACTGAAGTTCCGGCACGAGCCCCTCGCAATCCTCGGCGAGTCGCTCGGCTTGTTCCGGCTCTCGATATCAGCGAGGGGCTTCGCGGGCGGAAGGTTCGACGTCGGCGCCTACGAGCGACAGATCATCGTCCTGACTGAGGTCGACGCGCGGGGGCGGAGCCGGCGGGGCGAGCTCTTCGCTCGCGACCAGCTGGGCGCGGCGGTCGTCCGCCTGTACGGCCTGTACGCCGACCTCCTCCCCGACGGCCCCGCGCACGCCCGCGCCGCGGCGACGGCGCGCTCGGTCATGGCGCTGCTGGGACCGCCCGACCGCTGGCCGTTCGCGCCCGACGTCGAGTTCGTCGACCAGCGGATCGTCGGCGTCGGCTCGCTGCAGGGAGAGGAGGCCGTGCGGCAAGCCGTGCGCGCCCTCCTCGACCTGACGGAGAGCTTCGTCACAGGCGTGGATGACATCCTGGGTCTCCGCTCCGACGCGCTCCTCGTCGGCTGGATGACCACCGGGACGGACCGTGCCGGGGGCGGCGCGTTCGAGCGACGGCTCTGGGAGCTCTGGTGCTTCGGAGCCGATGGCCTGATCACGCGCTGGGAGCAGTTCGACATCGAGCGCGCGGGCGAGGCCCTCGGTCGCTTCGACGCGCTGGAGGGTGCGGTACCCCGAGCTACGCAGAAGCCCCACCGACAGGTGCGGCCCAACGCCGCGACTGCGAACGCCGCCCGCATCGATGCGGCGGTCGCCGCCCGGGACGAGGAGGCGCTTTCCGACCTGTACGCCGAAGCGGCGGAAAGCGTGCACCATCCGACGGGGTCGACCTATGACCGGCGGGCAAACCTCGCCACATTCCACTTCCTGCTGATTGCTCGCGATCCAACCTGTCGCCAGGAGCCGCTCGCGACGCTCGGTGATTCGCTCGCGCTCTGCCGCTTGTCGCTCTCGGCGAGCGGATTCGCCGGCAGCAGGTTCGACGTCGGGCCCTACGACCGAGAGGAGATCCATCTGGCCGAGGTCGACGCGCGGCAACGACGCCTGCGGACCGAGATGTTCGCCACGGCCCGTTTCGGCGACGCGGTCGCCCGCCTCTACGAGCGCTACGCCGAGCTCCTTCCCGACGGTCCCGAACGGGTCCGCGCCGCGGCGACGGCGCGCTCGATCGCCACGCTGGTGGGACCGATCGATGCCGAGCGACACGCCACGGCGATCGCCCGCGATGCCGTGCTCGTCGACCGTTCCGTCCTCGGCCTCGGGACCGGCCGGGGCCCCGACGCGTTGCTTCGCGCCATTCGGGCGCTGCTCGACGTCGCCGAAGCACCCTCGATCCGCATCGACGACGTCCTCGCCACTCACCCCGACGCGCTCCTCGTGCACTGGACCAACGTCGGCACCGTCCGCGCGTCGGGCGGCGCGTACGTGCGGTCTCGCCTGGTGATCTGGAAGTTCGACGGGGACGGCCTCGTCCGGCGGTTGGAGCAGTTCGATACCGACCGCGACGCCGAGGCGCTCGCCCGCTTCGATGAGCTGACGGCCGACCTGGCGCAGCGTGACCGCCGCGTGCGGCAGAACGCCGCGAGCGTCAACGAATCCCGCCTCGATGCCGCGATCAACGCGCTGGATCCCGAGGGGTTCGCCAGCCTGATCGCTGACCCCAGTGAGACGATCGATCACACGACCGGCCTCACGTACGATCGGACAGCGGTCCTCGCCCTGTTGCTCGACGGGATGAGGTTTCGCGAGCGGGCGTTCCGGAGCGAAGTGCTCGCAACCCTCGGCGACGCGCTCGCGCTCGCGCGAGAATCGGCCTCGGCAAGCGGATACGCCGATGCGACCCCGGACATCGGGGCCATCGAGCGACAGCGGTTCCGTCTGGTCGAGGTCGACGCGAAGGCACGACGCCGGCGGAGCGAGATCTTCGGGGCCGATCGGCTGGGCGACACGGTCGTGCGACTGTACGAGCGCCACGCCGAGCTCCTCCCCGAAGGCGCCGAGCGCACGCGCGCCACGGCGACGGCGCGCTCCGTCGCGGCGATGCTCGAACTTCGCTGGGGCGACGCAATCGACGCCATCGACGCGATCCTCGCCCCCGACGTCGAGTACGTCGACCACCGGCTCCTCGGGACCGGATCCTCGCGAGGAGCCGACGCCTTCCGGCGCGGGCTCCGCGCTCTCCGCGATCTCAGCGCCGAGGCGGCCGCCAACGTCGACGACATCCTTGCGCTCCAATCCGACGCGTTCCTCCTGCGGCGCACAGGTTCGGGAACCCTCCGCTCCAGCGGCGGTGCGTACGAACGGCCTGCCCTGGTAATTGGCGTCTTCGGGCGGGATGGACTCTTGGCACGCTGGGAGCTGTTCGACCCCGACCGCGAGGACGAGGCGCTCGCCCGTTTCGATGCGCTGACCACGAGGCCGCCCAACGCGGCGACTCAGGTCGGAGAACGGTTGCTCGACGACGCGCGCGCACGCTTCGCCCCCATCGATGCGAGCGCGGACCGTGATCCGGTCGCCGCGCTGGCGCGGCCGAACGCGGCAACGGCCGCGATGGATCGCCTGCAGGCTGCGTTCGTGGCGCGCGACTGGTCGGCCATGCGCGTGCTGTTTGCATTGAACGCGAGAATCGATGAACGACGGCGCCTCGTCCTGTTGTCCCATGACGCCGACGATTGGATCGCGCAAGTCCAAGAACTCGAGGCCGCCGGGAAGAGAGAATGGCGATACGATCGAGGGTGGCGGTACGATTTGCGTCTGGTGGGCACCGCCGGAAGCCGCGTCGATCTCGAACGCGTGCGCTGGTCCGGCTCGTTCTCCGACAGTGGCCCGTTCGAGATCGAACACCTGTCGGTGACCGAGGTCGACGACCACGGGCGGATCGTCGCCATCGTCACCTTCGACCTCGACGACCAGGCGGCCGCGCACGCGGAGGTGCTGGCTCGCTGGGGGGCGCCGGACGGGGCGGCGGCCGCGTCCGTGGCCGAGCAATTTCGCGAGGCACTCAATCGGAACGATCGCGTCGCCGTACGCGCTCTCCTCGCGGACGAATTCGTGCTGAACGACCGGCGTCGGACCGGTCAGGGCCGGGTGGACGGCGCCGAGGCCTACATGGAGACGCTCGCGGCGCTCGATGATATCGCCACCGACATCCGGGTCGACGACCTGCAGCTTCCGTTCGGTTTCACGCTGGAGCCGTACGGCTGTCTCCGCGCGGCCCGGATTACCGGGACCGGCGTCGGCGGCGGCGCCTTCGAGAACCTCATGATCCTGGCGGCAGTCGTGACGCGCGGCCGCATCACGCGGCTCGAGCTCTTCGAGATCGACGACGCCGAGGCCGCGCTCGAACGGTTCGCGGAGCTGGCGCCCGACCCGCTGCGGATCCCGCCGAACGCGGCGATGCGTGCCATCGATCGCGCCTCGCGGGCTAGGGAAGCGCGCGACTGCGACGCCCTCGAGGCCCTGTGCGCGCCGACGCTCGTCTTCGACGATCGCCGGCGAATCGTCGGGATCACCGGTGGTCGCGACATGTTCATCGCGGGTGAGCGGCTGATCGCTTCCGCCGGAACGCGGGTGGAGTCGGCCGTGCTCGCCACCGCCGGCGATCGGCTCGTGCTCGAGCACCTACGGTGGATAGGCGCCGAAGATCGGATACCATACGAGATCGAGAACCTCTCCCTGACCGAGGTCGACGCCGAGGGCCGCATCGTCGCGGTCATCTCGTTCGACCCCGACGATCGTCGATCCGCTGCCATCGAGATGCTCGAACGCTTCGCGCGCAGCGACGCCGCATTGTCCATCCCGGCAGCGATCTTCGAGGGGCTGCGGGCGGTCAACGTCCACGACGTCGATCGGATCCGCGCCGTCCTGCCCGAAGACTTCGTCATGGACGACCATCGGCGGACGGGTCTCGGGCAGCTCGACCGCGAGACGTACCTCGCCTCGCTCGCGGCGCTCTTCGAGCAGTCGCCCGACGTGACGACCGAGATGCTGCACACGATCGCCGTCGAGAACCACGGCTTGCTCGTGCTCGCCCGGAACTTCGGGACGCTGTGCGAGGGCGGCGCGTTCGAGTCCGTCTACCTGCGGATCCAGTTCATGGGCAGGGTGGAGATGTTCGAGCCCGAAGACGTCGACGTCGCGCGGGCGCGCTTCGAGGAGCTGCGCGCCGAGACGAGGGCCAGCCTGGGCCGCGCGCGGTAGCAATTTCGGTAGCAGTTTTTCGAGGACACCGGGTTCGCGGAACCCAGCGTTTTCCGAGCGCTACGCGCGCTCGACCTGCTAGATCACCAGCCCCCAAGGCTGGCTCTCCGACGGGGCTCTTCCCGCTGCGCCTCGGAAGGCCGCGAGACGTCGGCGCTTTCACGAGAGCGGGCGACCGGGGTCGAACCGGCGACGTCCAGCTTGGGAAGCTTTCTTGGCCCTTGCGGGACAAGGGTTTTTCGGCGGCGGTAGCAGAGACGGGATAACGCAATACGCCGACGTCTCCTTTCGGTTTCAGCTATTTTACTGTTCGGCGCCCGATTGAGGGGGGCCTGGCCTAGTCGCGCCTCTCAACGCCGCCCACTTTGCACCGGTCGCGGCATAGGCAGTTTCGCCGGCTGTTATCCTGGGGTATTCGCGATGGCATGCCACGCGAGATACGCCGTGAGGAGGTGCGCGGGCTCATACCATCGTCAGTTTGTCCTTCTCCTGGCGCTACGTGCGCTTGGTTCGGGATCTGAACAATGGCGGAACCGGCTTTCGCCATCCATCCCGATCCGCCATCGGTATCGCTCTCGTGTTGGCATTGGTGGGCGCGGCGATGGCCGCGGCCGTCATTTCGGTCTCGAAACTCCGTGAATAGAGAGGAGCACTCATGACCTCGAGCACGTCGATGGACTCATTACGAGGCCCAGCCCTCACTCGGTGGACGAAACGCTGGAACGGCTCAATGGAATCCTTGGTGCTATGGGGGTCATGGTCTTTGCGCTCGTCGACCACAGCGGGGAAGCCGCGCAGGTCGGCATGACAATGCATCCGACCAAGCTGTTGATCTTCGGCAATCCGAAGTCCGGGACTCCCCTGATGCTCGCTTCCCCCAGCATCGCCATCGATTTGCCGCTGAAGGTCCTGGTCTGGGAAGATGCGGACGGCAGGGCGTGGCTCTCCTACAACTCGCCGGTCTATCTGCAAGCGCGCCACAAGCTCCCGGAGGAACTCGTTCAGAACATCGCCGTCATCGAGACCATCGTCGCCAAAGCAGGCGACTAGGCGGGCCGCCGGCACAAAAGAGAGCTTTCGAAGCCGAGGATGAGCATGTCCCCGCGTTCGCTCGAGGACCCATTCCACCTCAGAAGGGAAACCCAATGGCGCTTCAGACGCGACCGATTCCCTGGAACCGCACGTTCGGTACGCTTTCGACCGTCGCCCTCGTGATCGCGGTCGCCGTCGCTGCGCGCGTCCATGGCGAGGTGGTCGGCACGAATGGTTTTCGGACGATGATCGACGACGCCGTCGCCCGAATGCACGCGGCGATGAACGTACCCTTCAGCGGCGACGCCGATCGCGACTTCGCTCGCATGATGATCCCACACCACCAAGGTGCAATCGACATGGCACTCGCCGAGCTGCGCTACGGAAAGGACGAGCGGCTGAAGCGGCTCGCCCAGGAGATCATCGTCGACCAGCAGCAGGAGATCGTGGTCATGCACCTCGCCCTTGGCGACGCGCTGCCCCCCGGCACCCCGGCTCCGACGCAGGTTCGGCGGGGCTCCGCCAGCCATCAGGAGCACTGACATGGGACGCCGGTTTGCCACGCTCATCGTCCCTGTCGTGCTCGCCGTCCCCGCGTTCCCCGGTCAGGTGCCGGGCACCGCCACAACGCCAGACACCCCGGTGAGCAGCCGCGATCGCGTGTACGCCGCCGAGCAGTTCTCGAACACAGTCTCGGTGATCGACCCCGCCGCCAACACGCTCCTGGGCGTGATCCGACTCGGCGATCCTCAGCCGGCGAATCTCTCGCCGCTCTATCGCGGTCAGCTGCTGGTGCATGGGTTGGGGTTCTCGCCAGACCACCGGACGCTGGTCGTGGTCTCAATCGGCTCCAACTCGGTCACCTTCATCGACACGGCGACCAATGTCGTGAAGCACATCACATTTGTCGGGCGGTCTCCTCACGAAGCGTTCTTCACGCCCGACGGCAAGGAGGTCTGGGTGACGGTGCGCGGCGAGGACTACGTCGCAGTACTCGACCCCAAGACGTTCCTCGAGAAGGCGCGCATCAAGCTGCCGAACGGACCGGGCATGACGATCTTCTCTCCCGACGGCAAGTACGGCTATGTCTGCTCGAGCTTCACCCCGGAGACGGACGTTGTCTCGGTGGCAGACCACAAGATCGTGGGTAAGGTGAAGCAGGAGTCGCCGTTCTGCCCAAACATCGCCGCGACACCCGAGGGAGATCAGGTCTGGCTGACCTTGAAGGACATCGGCAAGACGATGGTGCTTTCGGCGAAGCCGCCGTTCGAGGTGCTCAAGGTGCTCGATACGGGGCCGATCACGAACCACGTGAACATCGTCCGCAATGCGCACGGGCGCTTCGCCTACGTGACCGTCGGCGGACGCAACATGGTCCTCGCCTTTCGCACCGACACTTTCGAGCGGGTGGCGGAGATTCCGGTGGGTGACCTGCCACACGGACTGTGGCCGTCCGGGGATGGAACGCGTCTCTACGTCGGCCTCGAGAACGGGGACGCGGTGGCGGCGATCGATACGCTGGAGAACAAGGTCGTCGCGAACGTCCCCATCGGCCAGGCGGCGCAGGCGCTGGTGTACGTTCCGGAAGCCGTGCCAATTGGAGAGGGGACCAGGAACCTCGAGCCGTTGGGGACCGCAGGGCAAGCGACGCACCTTGCGCTCGGACCGCCGGGTGGGCAGCCGGCGACACGGGTCGCGCTGTTCGACCAGGGCCTGACCCAGGTGCTGCAAGCTGCCGTCACCGGTCTCGAGCCGAAGAAAGCCTACGTGCTCGCACTTTCGTCCGATGCCACGGGCGCGGGACCACTCGAGGCGCTCGCCACCTTCACAACCAATCCGGCGGGAGCGGCCATCGTCGACGCCGTCGGGCCGATCCGCCAGCTCGTGCAAAGCCAGGGCCCCGTCCCGAGGCGCTATCTCGTGATCGCCGTCGGCACGCCAACGAGCGTCGGGGCGCTGGTTCAGGTCCAGCAGTGACGGGGAGGACGTTCATGGGTCGGCGCCTC
>Ga0070699_100004148_pt1 | contig 12806 bp, 8 predicted proteins | sample KBSK1503metaG_FD_65473 | JGI IMG/M metagenome (GOLD analysis project Ga0070699, IMG submission 65473) | Corn, switchgrass and miscanthus rhizosphere microbial communities from Kellogg Biological Station, Michigan, USA - KBS K1-50-3 metaG | ecosystem: Host-associated > Plants > Roots >...
CGAAACCAAGAAGATCGGCGACTACGCGCAGGAGCGCGGCGTGGCCATGGCCATGCACTTCGCGGGCACGCCGGTCTCGTTCATGGCGAACGTCCACTGCGCGGCCGCCACCGAGAACTTCATCGCCCTCGAGCATCATTCGCTCGAGGTGCCGTGGTGGGAGGACCTGGTGACGAGCCCGCCCAAGCCGTTGACCAGGGCCGGGCACGCCCCCGTCCCCGACGCGCCCGGCCTGGGCGTCGAGCTGAACGCCGACGTCGTCAAACAGCATCTCCTGAAGGGCGAGGGCTACTTCGAGCCCACGACCCAGTGGGACACCGAGCGGTCCTGGGACCGGCTCTGGAGTTGAGCTATATAATCCGCGCACTCACGAGAACTCCGCAGGAGGAACCCCGATGACGATCTTCCCGGTCCCCCGTTTCGCCTTCATGTTGATTCTCCTTGCCGCCGCCGGCGGGGCCGAGCAGGCCGCCACCACGGCGGCGTCGTCCGTCCGGGCCTCCCGCAACACCTACAGCGCGGTGATGGACGTGCTCTCGTCTGCTCGCCCGCGTGTCACCGACGAGCAGCTGGCCCGCCTCAAGAAGGTGCCGATCGAGGCCGTCTGGGCCGCCATCCAGGGCAAGGGCTACAAGCAGTGCTTCGCCACCGACTTCCGCCTGACGCAGCCGGGGACGAAGCTGGTGGGCCGCGCGCTCACGATGCGATACATGCCGGTGCGGCCGGACCTCGTCGACGCGGTGCAGGCGCTCGGCAAGGAAGGCGACTGGTTCTACCAGTACAACATCCGCGCCGGCGAGGACACGCGCCCGGGCGACGTGCTCGTGGTGGAGCTCGGGGGCATGGTCGACCGGGCCACGTTCATGGGCGACGTCACCGGGCTCGGGATCAAGTCGCGGGGAGGGGTGGGAGTGGTGATCGACGGGGGCTTGCGCGACCTGAACGAGTTCCTTCCCTGGAAGAACTTCCCCGTCTACTACACGGGCTCCCACGCCTCGGCCATGGCGGACCAGGTGGGCGTCGAGTGGAACGCGCCCGTGCGGATCAAGACCGTCACCGTGCTTCCCGGCGACGTGGTGATCGGCGACGAGTCCGGCGTGCTTTTCTTCCCGCCCCAGCTGGCCGACGAGGCCATCAAGGCCGCCGAGGACACGGTGTACATCGAGGACTTCAAGCGCGAGATGATCAGCGACACGAAGTACCGGGCCCGCGACATCTACCCGGTGCTCAGCCCCGAGCTCGAGAAGGTGTTCGAGGAGTGGAAGAAGACGCATCCGCGGAGGAACCCATGAGCGCTGAAGGAATCACCCGCCGCGAGCTGCTCCGCCGCGGAAGCCTCGCGGGAGGCCTCCTGGCCGTGCCGGGCGTGTGGCGGGACGAAGCCGCCGCCGCCCCTGCTCCGGCGCCGGCCGCGCCCGCGGCCCCGGGCCTGCGCGTGGGCCCCGACATCTACGAATCGATCGGCGTGCGCCCCCTCATCAACGCGCGGGGCACGTACACGATCCTCAGCGGCTCGACCATGCTGCCCGAGGTGCGGGCGGCGATGGACGCGGCGGCCCAGCACTACGTGCACCTCGACGAGCTGGCCGAGGCCGTCGGCGCCCGGCTGGCCGAGCTGACGAAGGCGGAGTGGGGCCTCGTCACCGTGGGCTGCGCGGCCGCCCTCACCCACGCGACGGCGGCCTGCGTGGCCGGCGGCAACCCGGACCTCCACGTCCGCATCCCGAACCTCAGCGGCTTCCCGCGCGACGAGGTGATCATCCCGAAGCATTCCCGCAACGTCTACGACGCCGCCCTCCGCGCGGTCGGCGTGCGCGTGATCGAGGTGACGACACCCGCGGAGCTGGACGCGGCCCTCGGCCCGAAGACGGCGCTCGTATACATCCTGGCCGGACCCGAGGCCGACGAGAGCCCGCTGAACACGAAGGTCATCGCCTCCATGGCCCGGGCCCGGAACGTCCCGGTGCTCGTCGACGCGGCGGCCGAGATCCTGACCGTGCCCAACGTGCACCTGCAGAACGGGGCCACGCTCGTGGCGTACAGCGGCGGCAAGTGCCTGCGCGGCCCACAGGCGGCGGGCCTGCTCCTCGGGCGCCGGGACCTGGTGCGCGCGGCCTGGGTCCACAGCGCGCCCCACCACGGCTACTCCCGCTCCATGAAGGTCGGGAAGGAAGAAGCCCTCGGCATGCTCATGGCCGTCGAGATGTGGATGAAGCGCGACCACGACGCGGAATGGAAGAGGTGGACGTCGTGGCTCGAGAGCGTCGCCCGGCGCGTGTCGGCGATCGACGGCGTCACGACCAGCATCGTCCCGCCGCGGGGGCTCTCCAACCGCATGCCGTCGCTGCGCGTCTTCTGGGACCGGAAGCGGTTCGGAGTCACCGGCGATGCGGTCGTGAAGACGCTCTTCGACACCGACCCGCGGGTCGGCATCTTCCCGGCCCGCGGCGAGAACGACACGCAGACCGGCGTCACGGTCAACCCGTACATGATGGCTCCCGGCGACGAGAAGATCGTCGGCGACCGCCTGTACGCGGTGCTGACGAGCGCCCAGGGCAAGCCCGCCGCCGACCCGCCGCTCGCGGCCCCCGCCGTCGACCTCAGCGGCCAGTGGGACGTGCACATCGAGTACGCGGCGAGCTCGTCCGATCACACGCTGAGCCTTCACCAGCGCGGCAACGAGATCGACGGCGCGCACGGCGGCGACTTCGTCTCGCGCGACCTGACGGGCACGATCGAGGGCGACACCGTGCGGATCCGCAGCAGCTACGCGGAGAGCCACGGCGACGCGCTGAACTACTCGTTCTCCGGCAAGGTCACCGGCGACGCCATGTCGGGCACGCTCGAGCTCGGCGAGTATCTGGGCGCCCGGTGGACGGCCCGCCGGCGCGTCGCCCGGAGGGGCTGAGCGCGTGGGTGCCGGCGCGCCCCCCCCGGCCGGGCTGCTGCTGCTGGCCGCCGCCGTCTCGGTGACCGCGGCGGAGCCGAAGTACGACCTGCTGCTGCGCGGCGGGCACGTGATCGATCCCCGGAACGGGCTCGACGCGGTCCGCGACGTGGCCATCGCGGGCGGCAAGATCGCCGCCGTCGCGCCGCGGATCGAGCCCGCGGACGCATTCAAGACGATCGACGTCTCCGGCCTGTACGTCACCCCCGGCCTCGTGGACATCCACGTTCACGTCTTCGCCGGCACCGGCGAGAAGGGCTCGTACGCGGGCGACAACAGCGTCTACCCGGACGGCTTCACCCTGCGGGCGGGGGTGACGACGGTGGCCGACGCGGGGTGCGCGGGCTGGCGCAACTTCGAGGAGTTCAAGACGCGCATCATCGACCGCGCGAAGACGCGGGTGCTGGCCTTCCTCAACATCGTGGGCAACGGCATGCGGGGGGGCCCCTGGGAGCAGGACCTCACGGACATGGCGGCGGTGCCCGCGGGAGTGATGGCGCGCAAGTATCCGGGCGTGATCGTGGGCATCAAGACCGCTCATTACGCCGGCCCCGAATGGACGCCGGTGGAGCACGCGGTGGAGGCGGGCACGATCGCCGAGATTCCCGTGATGGTCGACTTCGGCGCGAACAAGCCCGAGCGGCCGCTGGCCGAGCTGGTGACGAGGAAGCTGCGTCCCGGCGACATCTACACCCACGTCTACTCGGGGCTGCGCGGAGAGCAGGAGGCCTCGGGCCGCGTCAACCCGGCTCTCTTCGAGGGGCGCAAGCGCGGCGTGATCTTCGACGTCGGCCACGGAGGCGGCAGCTTCGCGTGGCGGATCGCGGCGCCGGCGGTGAAGGAAGGCTTCGTCCCCGATTCGATCTCGACGGACCTGCACATCGGGAGCATGAACGCGGGCATGAAGGACATGCTGAACGTGATGAGCAAGTTCCTCGTCCTGGGCCAGCCGCTGGCCGAGGTGGTCCGGTGGTCGACCTGGAACCCCGCGCGCGAGATCAAGCAGGAGGGCCTCGGGCACCTGTCGGTCGGGGCCGGGGCCGACGTGGCGGTGCTGCGCCTGGAGGAAGGCCGCTTCGGCTTCGTGGACTCGTTCGGCGCGCGCCTGCGGGGGACGCAGAGGCTCGTCTGCGAGCTGACGCTGCGCGACGGCAAGGTCGTCTACGACCTCGACGGCCTCGCCCGCCCCGACTGGGAAACGCTGCCCAGGGATTACATGTCCACCGGCGACCCCCGGTGGGAGGGGAGATGAAGATGGCCAAATCGAACCGGAGGAGCTTCCTGGCCCAGGCGCCCGCGGTGGCGGTCGCCGCGGCCGCGGCCGCATCGCCGGTCCTCGCCGCCGACAAGGGCAACAAGGCGGACAAGAACAAGCCCGTGAAGACGGTGCTGTGGACCGACGGCAAGCGGCCCGAGAAGCAGGCGCTCTTCAGCCCCGCCGTCGCCTACGGCAACCTGCTCTTCATCTCCGGCATCGGCGCGCACTTCGAGGGCGACATCAAGAGCCACACCGCGCACGTGCTCGACGAGATCAAGAAGAAGCTCGAAGCCGCGGGCTCCTCGATGGAGAAGGTGCTGAAGGTCAACGTCTACCTGAACGACCTGAAGGACTACGCCGGCATGAACGAGGTCTTCCTGGGCAAGTTCGGCGCCGAGCCGGGAGTGCGGACGACGATCGCCGCGGCGGGGGGGATCCCCGGGAACTCGCTGGTGGAGATCGACTGCATCGCGTATATCTAGATTGAGATGCGCCTCCCGTCCCTCCTCCTGGCCGTGGTGCTGGCCGCGCCGGCGGCCCCGCAAACCCCGAGTCAGACCACTCCGGCGGCCAGCCCCCCCGCTTTCCGCACCGGCACCGCCGTCGTCCTGCTCGACGTGGTCATCCGCGACAAGAAGGGGCGCCCCGTCGCCGACGTCAAGCCGGAGGAGGTCGAGGTCTACGAGGACGGCGCCCGGCAGAAGGTCGAGAGCTTCCGCTGGGTCGAGACCGAGCCGCTGCCGGTGGAGGGTGCCGCCGCGCCGCCCCCGGTCCCCGATTCGGCGCGCCAGATCAACCTCGTCTCGCTGGTCTTCGACCAGCTCGGCCCCGACGGGCGCCGGCTGGCGGCCAAGGCGGCCACGAGCTTCCTGGAGAGGGCCCTCCGGCCCAACACGTGGGTGGCCGTCTTCCTGGTCGACCAGCGCCTGGCGCTCCTCCAGCCGTTCACCAACGATGCGGCAAAGCTGAAGCAGGCCGTGGCCTCGGCCACCACGGGGACCTACAAGGGTGTCACCGACGAGCAGACGGCACTGGAGCAGGCGCAGAAGGGGGTGGCCGACAGCGGCGTCGCGGCCGGCGCCAGTGCAGGCCGGGGCGCGCCCGCGTCGGGTGCACAATTCGCGGCCCTCTTCCAGGCCCAGGCGCTCCTGAACATGATCCGCCTGTCCTATTCGCTTCAGCGGCAGCAGCAGGGCGCGACGTCGCTGTACCCGCTCCTCGCGCTCGTGCGAGGCCACGAAACACTGGCGGGCCGCAAGACGCTCATCTATCTCTCCGAAGGCCTGCAGGTCCCGCCGAGCCTCGAGGCCGTCTTCCGCTCCACGATCGGCGCGGCCAACCGCGCGAACGTCAGCGTCTACGCGATCGACGCCCGCGGCCTCAACGTCGAGCGGGCGATGGCGGCGTCAGGCGATGCGCTCGCCCAGGCCCAGCGGGCCAGTCAGCGTGCGATCCAGGGCCGCAGCGGCGGCGCGGTCAGCAAGGACGAGATCTACTCCGCCGACACCGCGGAGTCGGCCCTGCGGCTCAACCTCGAGGGCACGCTGGCCGACCTGTCCGAGAGCACGGGTGGCTTCCTGGTCGCCAACACCAACGACTTCAAGCAGGCCTCGGAGCGCCTGGCCGCGGACCTGTCGGGTCACTACGAGCTGACGTACCAGCCTCCCTCGGTTGTCTACGACGGCCGGTTCCGCAAGATCGAGGTGAGAGTCGAGCGCAGCGGCGTCGTGGTCCAGACGCGCAGCGGCTACTTCGCCCTGCCTTCCGGCGAGTCCGCGCCTCTGCTCGCCTACGAGGCGCCGCTGCTCGCGGCCCTCGACCGGCCGGACCCGCCCCACGACTTCGAGATCCGCGCGGGGGCGCTCCACTTCGAGGATACTCCCGCGGGACGCGAGCACCGCCTGATCGTCGAGACGAAGGTCGGCAGCCTCAAGATGCTCAAGGACGAAGCGAAGAAGACGTACCGCATACACCTCTCGCTGCTCGCGCTCGTGAAGGACAAGGACGGTTCCGTCGTCGAGCGCTTCAGCGAGGACTACCCCTTCGAAGGCCCCCTCGAGAAGGCGGAGGCGCTCCGGCTCGGCAACATCGTGCTCAAGCGCCGGTTCACGCTCCCGCCCGGCGCGTACACGCTGGAGGTCGCGGGCGAGGACCGCGAGCGTGGGCAGATCGGCACCGTGCGCGCCGCCTTCCAGGTGCCGGCGTCGAAGGAAGGGCCGCGCATGAGCAGCGTCGCCCTCATCCGCCGGATCGAGCCCGCGCCGGCTCGCGCCGACAAGACCGACGACCCCCTCGACGTCGGCGGCGTGCGCGTCATCCCCAACCTCGACCTCCCGATCTCGGTGGCCGCGAACCAGAAGCTGTCGCTCTTCTTCATCGCCTACCCGCAAGGCGGCGAGCGGCCGCGGGTGAGCCTCGAGTTCTGGCGGGACGGCAAGGCGCTCGGCAAGGCGGAGCCCGAGCTGCCCGGTCCCGAGGCCGATGGCAAGATCCGCTACGTCGGGACGTTCCCGATCGAACGGTTCGCGCCGGGCGGCTACGAGGTGCGGGTGGCCCTCAGCGGCGCCGCCGGCCGCTGCGAGGAGAGGGCCGGGTTCACTCTCGTGCCCTGAAGGCCCCCGTGAAGCGGCGTGCTCTCCTCGTCCTCTCGCTGCTGTCGGCCGCTCCCGCGGGGCTCCCGGAGCAGGCCCCGACACCGCCGGCCGCGGCGCCCGCGTTCCCCGCGCAGGTCGAGATCGTCACTGTCGACGCCGTGGTCGTGGACGCGAAGGGGCGGGCGGTGCCGGGCCTCACCGGGTCCGACTTCACCGTCCTCGAGAACGGCGTGCCCCAGACGATCACGAGCTTCGAGGCGGTGCAGCTCCCCGCGCCGGGCGCGACGCCGCGCCTCGCGCGCCGGCTCCCGTTCTCCTCGAACCAGTCGCCCGAGGCGCGCCAGGGGCGCACGTTCGTCCTCGTCTTCGACGACATCCATCTCTCGGTCGCCCAGGCCCAGCGGGCCAAGGCCGCCATCGGCGAGTTCCTGCGCAGCGGCGCCCGCCCGGGCGACCGGGTGACGCTCATCGCCACCGGAGGCGGCGCGTGGTGGAGCGCGCGCATGCCGGAGGCTCACGACACCCTGGTGGCGATCCTCAAGCGCCTCGACGGCCGCTACGTGCCCGATCCGTCTCCGGACCGCATCACCGACTGGGAAGCGCTCCGCATCATGGCCTACGACGATCCCGAGGTGGCGTACTCGGTGCAGCGCCGGTTCGACTCCTACGGCGCCGTCGGCCGCGAGCGGTCGGGCGACCGCCGGTACGCGGACGGCCGGGGCACGAGCTCGTCGGTCGGCCTCATCGATCCCTACGTCCGCTCCCGGGCCCAGGAGGCGTACCTCAAGGCGGTGTCGCGCCGCCGGATCACGATGTCCGTGATGACGCGGGCGCTGCGCGCGCTCGCGGAGAGCCGCGGCCGCAAGGCGATGGTCCTCGTCTCGCAGGGCTTCGTCTTCGAGCCGGACTTCACCGAGATGAAGGAGCTCGTCGAGGCCTCCCTACGCGTCAACGTGCCGGTCTACTTCATCGACACGCGCGGGCTGCAGGCCCTGCCCGACTTCATGACCGCCGAGGTCAAGGCCGCCTTCGACGTGCAGGACACGGTGGCCGTGCTCGCCGACATCACCCGCGAGGCGGAAGGCTCGGAGGCGATCGCCCTCGACACGGGCGGCTTCGTCATCAAGAACACCAACGACCTCGAGAGCGGCATCCTCCGCGTGTCGGCGGAATCGCAGGCGTACTACCTGCTCGGCTACGCGCCCTCCGACCCCCGCCGCGACGGGAAGTACCGCCGGATCGAGGTCCGCCTCGCCCCCGGAAAGGCCAAGGGCCTCAAGGTGCGCGCCCGGCGCGGGTACTATGCCCCCCGCGACGGCGGCCCGCCGGCCGCCAAGCCGGCCGCCGATCCCGCGATCGCCCGCGCCCTCGACTCGCCATTCGAGCGGCGCGAGGTGCCGCTCCGCGTCGCGGCCTACACGTTCGACGAGGGCGTGCTCGAGAAATCGATCGTCATGGTCGCCACGGAGATCGACGTCCGCGACCTGGCCTTCCGGAGCGAGGACGGCCGCTTCAAGGACGACGTGGCCTTCCTCCTCGAAGCGCAGCACCGCGAGAGCGGCGAGGTGTACTACGACGACCAGAAGATCGAGATGGCGCTCCTGCCGGAGACGAGACGGTCGCTGGCCCGCACCTGGTACCTGTTCACCCGCGAGCTGACGCTCCCCAAGGGTGGCTACCAGGTCAAGGTCGTCGTGCGCGACCTGAGCAGCGGCCGCATCGGATCGGTGACGCACGATTTCGAGGTTCCCGATCCCGCCTCGTTCCACATCAGCTCGCCGATCCTGGCCGACACGCTCCAGGAGAAGGCGGCCGACGACACGCGGCCTCCGCGCCCGGTACTCCAGGTACGGCGCACGTTTGCGCCCGGCGCGCGGCTCTACGTCCAGTACGGTGTGCTCGGCGCCGCGAAGGATCCCTCGACGAGGATGCCGAAGGTTTCGGGCGGCTACGAGATCCGCCGGGCGGACGGCTCGGTCCTGAAGGCGGGTGCGCCCACCCTGATCCGGCCCACGTCGCTCGGCGCGCTGACCCGGTTCCACGGGATCGCGCTCGCCGGCGCGGCGCCGGGCGACTACGAGCTGGTCCTGCGCGCGCGCGACGAGATCGCGGGCCGCACGTTGGAGGCGAGGGAGCCCTTCCAGATCGGCGAGGTCATCGCCGAGGCCGGGCCGGCTCCTGCATCATCAGGTCCTCGATGACCCGCGCGAGCTGGGCGGGCGGCATCGCCGCCACCAGGTAGGCCTGCTCCGAGTCGGGCTCCGCGATCCAGGCGTTGTGCGAGGGCTGGGGCTTGGCGCCGGGAGGCCCCACGGTCAGCTCGAAGCGGTTGTGGCCCTCGGTCACCGCCGTGAAGTAGGTCTGGCCCTGGTGGGCCAGGCCGCGGACCGCGAAGAGCGCGGCCGTCTGGTCCCAGCTCATGCGGTCCTTCCCGCCGGTGTACTCGCGGTAGGCGCGGGCGACGGGGTTCCGGGCCGGGTCGTACCTCCGCATCAGGCGCACGCCCGTCAGCACCTTCTCCCCGAGCTCACCGCCCGAGAACGTCACCGGCGTCGGCCAGTGGCCCAGCACGTACGCAGTCGCCTCGGGATAGGTCGCGAGGTTGAACTCGCTGCCGTCTCCCGAGGAGGGGAAGCGGCCGCCCATGCACGACCAGTGCTTGACCTTCCGGCGGACCAGCTCCACACCGTCGAGCGGGCTCAGCTCGTCGGGACCCGATTGCAGCAGGGCTTCGAGGTTCGTGAGGAACCCGACGCTGATGATGACGACCGACCGGTCGGACCGCCCGGCCAGCACGCGGCGGTAGAGCTTGAACGCGGCGGGCGCGCCGGCGCCGCTCTGGAGCCGGTGCGGGAAGGCCTTCGCGGTCTTCTCCGCGTAGCGGCCCTTCTCGGTCATCTCCTGGTGCGGCCCGCGATAGACGCCGACCGGGATCCCCGGCCGGCCGTAGTAGGTGTTGATGGCGTCGGCCAGGGGCGGAGCCCACAGGCCGTCGTAGGCCCGGGCGCTCTCGCTGACGCCTACGGCCAGGATGCGGCATTCGCCGCGGTTGGCCAGCGCGTGGAGCAGGGCCAGGGCGCCCACGTCGTCGACGTCGAGCGCCATGTCGGTGTCGAAGATGACGTCCACGGGCTCGCGGGCCGCGGGACGGCGCGGCGCGGCGCCGCCGGACGCCGACGACAAGGCCAGGGCGAGCGTCACGACTCCGACAATGCCGGCGAGGCTCTTCATCGTCGATCTCCTTCCCGAATCGTGAGGTAACGGTCGGCGCGCACGTCGGTCATCACGGTGACGAGGCCGCTCGGCCAGCGCACCTCGAGACGCTCCACGTGAGGCGGGGCGGAGCCCAACCCGAAGAGGAGTCGCGGGTCGGACGCGGACGCGTAACTCGTGCCGCCCGGCCGCACCTTCACGCGCTCCCGGCCCCCGGCCGTCACGCGGACCACGGCCCCGACGCCGTCGCGGTTGCTGCGGGTGCCCTCGAGCCGAACGCCGAGCCAGTGGTTGCGGTTGCCCCCGTCGTTGCGCAGCAGGCGCGGCGGCTCGCCGATCCCCATGAGCAGGACGTCCAGGTCGCCGTCGTTGTCGATGTCGCCCACGGCCAGGCCGCGTCCGGCCATCGGCCGCGCCAGGGCCGGGGCCCGCTCCGCGGCCGCTTCGCGAAAGCCCTTGCCCGTGTTTTCGAGCAGCAGCGCGGGCTCCGCGTAGCGGATGCCGGGCCAGACCGTCGCCACCGGCTCGAAGGGATGGCCGTTGGCCACGACCAGGTCCGGCCATCCGTCGTCGTCCTCGTCGAAGAACCGCGCCCCGAAGCCGCTCAGGGGCAGGCTCGGCTCCACCAGGCCCATCTCCCGCGCCACGTCCCGGAAGCTCCCGTCGCCTGCGTTGCGGAAGAGGGAGTAGCCCTGCCGCGTGAAATTCGTCACGAAGAGGTCGAGGCGGCCGTCCTGGTCGTAATCGTCGACGTCGACGCCCATCGCGCCCCGCGCGCGTCCCGACGCGTCGAACGCCACGTCGGCGGCAAGCCCCACTTCCGCGAAGGTCCCGTCACCGCGGTTCTTGAAGAGGAAATTGGGGGCGGTGTCGTTGGCCTGGAAGAGGTCGATGCGGCCGTCGCCGTCGAGGTCCGCGGCGACGACGCCGAGCCCCTTGCCCCCTTCGCGCGCGATGCCCGCGGCGGCGCCGACCTCGGTGAAGCGTCCGCCGCCGTCGTTGCGGTAGAGCGCGCTCCGCGAGCCGCGCAGCTTGTCGATCGAGCAGAACGGCCGGCCGCCGATCATCTGGCAGGGGAGCGGGGCGTCGGGATCGATGTCGAGGTAGTGGCAGACGAAGAGGTCCAGGTCGCCGTCGCCGTCGTAGTCGAAGAACGCGGCGCTCGTGCCCCAGCCCGACTCGCTCAGGCCGGCCGCCGCGGTCACGTCGGTGAAGGTGCCATTGCGGTTGTTGTGGTAGAGCCGCTGGCGGCGGAAGCCGGAGACGTAGAGGTCGGGCCAGCCGTCGTTGTCGTAGTCGCCGACGGCCAGGCCCATCCCGCGCATCGGTCCGCCGAGGCCCGCCCGGGCCGTCACGTCGGTGAACGTCCCGTCGCCGTTGTTGCGGTAGAGCGCGTCCCGCGGCACGCTTCCGTCCGCCTGCGGCTCCAGCGTGTAGGACACGAGGTAGATGTCGAGCAGCCCGTCCTGGTCGAAGTCCACGAAGCCGCCGCCGCCGCCCATCGTCTCGACGAGGTTCCAGCCGCGGGAGGCCGTCTTCGAGATGCGCCACCGGATGCCCGCGGAGGCGGTCACGTCGACGAACACGGGCTTCACGGGCGGCGCATCGGGGCCGGCGCCAGCGCCGAAGACGAACAGCGCGGCCAGCGGTGCGGCCGCGAGGGCGGCCCACCGCGTCAGCGCGGCCGCTCCTTGTCCGCCGGGCTCTCGAGCCCCGGCTCGCCCCGCTGCACGCGGCGCTTGCGCTCCAACTCGGTGAAGGTCGCGCGCTCCCGCGCCGCGTCGTCGGCGCGGCCCGCCTTCGTGTACGCGCGGACCAGCGAATAGTGCATCTCGGGGCTGTCGGGCGCCAGGCGCACGGCCGCCTCCAGCTCGCTCGTGCCGCGCTCGAGCTCGCCCAGCTCGACGAGCGCGCGGCCGAGCGCGTTGTGGGCGGCGAAGAGCCCGGGCGCGAGCGCCACCGCCCGTTCCCCCGCGGCCTTCGCGCCTTCGTTGTCTCCCTGCCGCAGCAGCTCGAACGCGATCTCGAGATGCGGGTACACCGCATCGGGCTGCAGCTCGGTCTCGCGGCGCAGCTCGGCCAGGCCCTTGGGGACGTCGCTCGTGAGCAGCGAGACGCCGTACGCGTAATGCACCCAGGCCTCCGCGGGGAAGGCCGCGACGAGGTCCGCGAAGGCCCTGCCGGCCTCCTCGCCCCGACGGGCGAGATGGAGATAGCCCGCGCGGCCCGCGCGCCGGACGAGGTCGCGCTTCGCGTCCGGGACGTCGGCGGGGAAGAGCGGCATGCGCAGCATCATCAGGCCGATGGCGTCGACGAGGCCCGCGCTCTCCGCCTCTCCGCGGGCCAGCACCGTCAGGGGATGGGTCGCCAGCTCGAACTGGCCCGCGCGGACGAGCAGGAGCGCCTGATGATAGCGCGCGACGCGGAGGACGTCGGCGTTGCCGCCGATCCCGAGCTGCAGGCCCTTCTCGATGTGCTCGAGCGCTCCTTCGTAATCCGCCACGCGGAAATCGCACAGGCCCCGGAGCGCCCAGGCCGGTCCGGCGTCTGGCTTCAGGACGAGGAAGCTGCTGAACGCCTCCCGCGCGTCGGGATACCGGTCGGTCTCGTAAAGGATCGTCGCCAGGTACCACCAGCCTTCGTCCCATCGCGGCCGGAGCCTCACGCCCTGGCGGTAGAGGCAGATGGCCTCGGGAAGCCGGTTGGCCTCGCGCGCGCTGGCCGCCCGGCGCGAGACGTCCGCGAAGGAGGGGGCGGGGGTCGAGGTGGCCGCCGCGGCGGACAGAAGCATCCC
>Ga0070699_100004149_pt1 | contig 12805 bp, 9 predicted proteins | sample KBSK1503metaG_FD_65473 | JGI IMG/M metagenome (GOLD analysis project Ga0070699, IMG submission 65473) | Corn, switchgrass and miscanthus rhizosphere microbial communities from Kellogg Biological Station, Michigan, USA - KBS K1-50-3 metaG | ecosystem: Host-associated > Plants > Roots >...
CTCCTCCTTGAACAACGTCATGGACAAGGCAGGAGATAACCACGGATCAGCCGCTATCCGGGCACGTGAGAACGCTCGTGACGGACGTTAAAGACACGCTAACTAAGACTGGAGATAACGATGCTGTTGGTGGTGTAGAGCAGCTTGCGGACGGCGGGGCTGAAGGCCAGGAACGGGGTGAAGTCCTCCCAGGCGGCCTCGAAGACCCGGGCGGCCTGCGGGTACTTGGTGCCCCAGGGCGAGGCGGAGAACTCCGCGAGCGCGTCGAAGGCGGCCTCGGCCGTGGGCGCGGTGTAGATCTTGCGCAGCTCTGCGGCGACCTGGCCGGCGTCGCGGCGGGCGACCGGGCGCAGGGCGTTGCGCACGAGATGGACCACGCAGCGCTGCACCACGGTGCGCCCGAACGCGGCGTGGATGGCGTCCTCGAACCCGCTCAATCCGTCGCAGCAGGCGATCAGGATGTCCCGCACCCCGCGGTTGCGCAGGTCGGCCATGACGGCCCGCCAGAACCCGGCGCCCTCCCCGGCCGCGGCCGACTCCGGCGCGGTCTTGGCCACCCAGATCCCCAGCACGTGCTTCTCCCCGTCGGCGTCGATCCCGACAGCGACGTAGGCGGGCTTGTTCTGCACGACGTGGTTGTCGCGGACCTTGACCACGATCGCGTCCAGGAACACCACGGCATAGACGGGATCCAGCGGCCGGGACTGCCACGCCCGGACCTCCTCCAGGACCTGGTCGGTGATCCGCGAGACGGTCTCGGCCGACAGCTGGGTGCCGTAGACCTGCTCCAGGTGGTGCAGGATGTCCCGCACGCTCATCCCGTGCGCGTACAAGCTGATGATCATGTCGTCCAGGCCGCCGGCGACCCGCCCGGCCCGCTTGGGCACCAGCAGCGGCTCGAAGGACCCGGCCCGGTCCCGCGGCACGGCCAGCGGCACCGGCCCGACCCCGGTCTGCACCGTCTTGGCGATGCTCCCATTCCGGTAGTTCCCCGCCCCGGCCGGCCGTTCCCGGCCGTATCTGTCATAGCCCAGGTGCGCGGTCAGCTCGGCCTCCAGCGCCCGTTCCAGCACTGCCTTGACCAGCTCGCCGAGCATCGAGCCCTCGCCGGTCAGCCGCAGCCCGCCAGCCTCGTCCCTCGACCGCTCCAGCAGCGCGTCCAGCAGCCGGTCATCCATCAGCTCCCGCAGCGGCACCCGCGCCGCCTGCCGCCCGTCCGCGGCCCCCCCGCCCGCCGGGACGTCCCGCCCATCACCGGACATACCCGGCGTCACGCCGCTACCGGCCGGGACGGTTCCCGTCGCCGCGTTTCCCCTGTTCACGGACTTCACCGTTATTCTCCCCCCAGTCACCGGGTGTCCTCACCCGCCGTATGATTACCCTGAGTTACTCCTTTACACACCTAGAGTGATACCCCCGAGCATCTTGCGACACCTGTCGTGAGCATGCGGCGTGGTGGGGAGCCGCTGCCGTGACCCCGCGCCTGGGTGCCCATCACCACGGCGGGTGACCGCGCCGGGATGTTACGGACAGGGCAGGGCACGCGGAACGCCGAGTATGAGCGGTCGAACCTTGCATGTGCGGCGAGGGTCCTGGCACGCAGATCATCTGCTTCTGCGCGTGCCCGGCCGTATGGCGGAGGTCGGCACCGGGATGGCGGCCATCCTGCTCAGTCGGCCCGCGCCGTGGGCTCAGGTATGCAGTTTGGCCGGCGTGATGATGAGCGCGGCCGAGAAGAGCGTGGCGGCCCATTCGGGGTGCCGGATATCGCCGCGCTGAGCTCGGTGTACTTGGCGAGGTAGGCGGGGTGCTCGTTCGCGGGCGGCTGGTCGTGGGCCCGCCTGGCGGTGTCCTGCAGGCGCAAGATGCTGGGGCCGCTGAACGCTCGGGTGGGCAGGGCGGAGCGCCACACCTGATGCTGCTGGACTTCGATCGGTGGTGACAGCCGTCATCACGGCCGTTCTGGCTGTACTGGAGTGGTGCTTCGTGGTCGTGAGCGGCGCACGGCCATCGGCGGGCGGGCCCGGCCCGCCCGCGCGAGGGCCTGCATCGCGGAGCAGATCTTGCGGATGTACCGCTCCTAGCCGTCCTGGCTGACCTTGCGGCCGCCCGGCCGGACCTGCATCCGGCCAGCCGGTACGGTTCGGGCAGCGTGCAGGTGCCGGCCTTTGAGGGTGCGGTCAGCTGAGCTCGCTGAACATGTCCTGCCCGCTGGCCGTGTGCTCGGGGAGATCCTGGATCACGTCCCAGTGCTCCACGATCTTCCCGTCCCGGAGCTTGAAGAAGTCCATGCCGGCGGTCTCGGCCGGTGTCTTGTAGTGCGCGTGGACCGCGACGAGGTCGCCCTCAGCGACCATCCGGTGCAGGTCCGCGTCAATGGCACCGACCTGGGCGAACAGTGCTTTCGAGGCTTCCAGGCCATTGGTCGTCTGCGGGTTGTGGTTGATGAAGTCACTGGCCAGCAGGCCAGCGAGCGCGGCGATATCGCCGGCGCGGAACGCCTCGTAGAGCCGGCCGACGGTCGCCTTGTTGTCCTGCTCAGGGGTCATGACTGCCTCCTTGTCATTATTTCCGTACTCAACGTATGGTATAGGCATGCGAAATCACGTGTCAATACGCCGCGTATGGAAAAGCGGGCGGGCATCAGGCGGCCGGCCAGCAGCCGGGAGAACTTCGACATACTGTGCGGATGGCTGACCACGCCGCCAGCCGGGGCGGCCCCGGCCGCCGGGGCCGCCCCGGACTGACCGCTGAAGCGTGGGCCGAGGCGGCGCTGACCGCGATCACGGAAGCAGGGCTGGCCGCCGTCAACGTCGAGGAACTCGCCCGGGTTCTCGGCGTGACCAAGGGCAGTTTCTACTGGCACTACGGCAGCCGCGCCGACCTGATCGCCGCGGCCCTGATGCTCTGGGAGCGGCGCGACACCGGCGGTTACCTGGCCGAGATCGCGGACATCCCAGACCCCGCGGACCGGCTCCGCCGCCTCATCGCCAACGCGGTACGGCTCAGCCAGCGCCGCAACGTGTACGCGGCGCTCAGCCAGGTCGATTCCGAGCCGGTGCAGGCTGTCCTGCAACGGGTCGCCGAGCAGCGGATCGCGTTCCTCACCGGCCTGTACGCCGACCTGGGCCTGCCCCCCCAGCGCGCCCGGCTGCTGGCCCGCCTCGCCTACGCGACCTACATCGGGCTGATGCGCATCACCGCAGAGGCACCCGCAGCGCCGCTAAGCACGGAAGACCTGGAAGCCTTCACCGACGAAGCAACCCGCGCCCTGCTGCCCCCGGCCCAGTAACCAGCAGGTCACTCCCGGGACGGGCGACGTGTCGGTGAGCCAGGTAAGGCACACCGCCCGATGCCCCGCAAGGAGCCGGGCCTAGCGGCCAGGACCCGCGGCCGGAAGCTCAGGGCCCCGCTCTTGGCGAGTACCGGCCGCGGGGTGAAGACCAGGCGGGAGCGGCACCGCCGGCGTACAGATCACCCAGCTCTGCCGCCACCACGGGCTGCGCGACAAAGAGCCAACCGACGCGCCGAACGGCGGTTATCTGGAGCCATCCCTGTCCACGCCGCGCCTGACCAGGACGTCTGCGGCGTTGACATGTAATCGCCCAGCGTTCAGCCAGTAGCCGGTTAGTTCTAAAAACAGCAGCGACAAGGTGGCTTGCACTGGCCTGCGGCGGAGACACCGTCCAGGTAATGCGTCCACCACGCGGGGAAAAGCACACAAAGCACCCGCGGCGTTTACAGCGAAGACACCCAGATCCGGACTCCAGATAACGGCGGTTACTCGCGCGCTGTATGTCGGCCCCGCCGCCACCGTCCGTGACGGTATCCGGGGAAGTCGTCGGCTCCGACTTCGGCCGCCACGGTGAGCATCCCGGCGCCAGCATGAACGTAGCGTGGATGCCCATTGGCAGGGCATGCCAGCAGCCGGCGTCCACCGTGAGTGACGTCCGGCGCTCACAGCGGACGAACGCGTAACACCAAGCATCAAGTCACGTGACGCTCAGGATCCTGTACCGATCCTCGTCACAGGCCGACACTTGGTGGCGTGTTGTCATCGGTCATGCTCTCTCATTTGAAGTGTCGGTTTCGGGAGCCGGGTGTCATCTGAAGTCCTGGGCTGGGGGGTGGCGGCATGCTCCGGAGCTTGATGAGGCGGGCCTGTTCGAACCTGGCGCGGTGGTACCGGATCCACCCGCGGAACGGGTCGTTGAGAAGAGTCCAGCGGGAGTACGGGGATGACCGAGATACGTGCGAAAGCGGCCATGGGTTGATCTTGGCCGCCGCATGAGACCGGGCATCCCCCGGGGGTATTGCGCCCAGCGGTTGGCGAAGATCCCGGAATCTCGGAAGTCGATTCCCGGACTGTTGGCGGTCATTGGAATCTGCCCGCTGGCGGGCATGAGGAACTACCCGGAGACGACCGGCCCGATCACGGAATGTGACTACCCGGGGAGCCGCGGCCGCGCCTGATCCGCCGTTACGTGCGCAGTTGCGGCTTGCCTGACCGATCGCCGGTCACCGCATAATTGTCAATAGGCGCTGATAACCGGCCAGAGGGGGCGGCAACGTAGATAGCCGCCGGGTTGCCTGGTCGCCTCCCCGGAAGTGGATCGATCGTGTTCACCGGACTGAACCTCTTCGCTTCCAGAATGCCAGCGTGGCCTGGTAGGCAGGTAGCCCGCGGAACGATTCCGGGGTATTGGCCTCGGCCACGCTGATTCGGTCAGCGGCGAGATCGTCGTGGGCTACGGCGCGTGAACCCGGGGCCGTTGTGGTTCGTCCGACGGCCGCGGCGTGACGGGGGGCGGGCCAAGGACTTCGATCCGGAAGCGCTCGCCGGCAGCGGCGGCGCGGCCCATGTCCGGGGTTGCCGGCGGGGGCAGCTCGAGTGTCCGGGCCGGCTCGCCGCAGGCGGCGATGTACTGCTCGAACTGCCCGGTCGTCAGCACCAGGCTGCGCATGGGTGCGTCGGAGCTCACCTGGTGCCAGTGCGGTATCCCCCTGGGCAGCAGCACGAAGCTGCCGGGGGCGACGCGGAACACCTCGTCTCCGCAGTGGACCTCCGCCGTGCCCTCGAGGATGTAGAAGGCCTCGTGCTCGTCGTGGTGGACGTGCAGGGGGCTGGCGAAGCCAGCGGGGTTGACGAACTCGGTCAGGGCGAACCGGCCGTCGGTGTGCGCCCCGGCGGCCTTGAGCGTCACGAGGTTGCCGAAGAACCAGTGGGCTTGGCCGTCGCCGGGATCAAGAGCATACGGCCGGGCCTGTGCGGGCATGGTCATCTCCCCTTCAGGTATACTTGCTATAGGTTCGACATACTTGGAGTATAACCAAATGCCGGAAGCTGTCAAGCCCCGCCGCTACGAGTCGGCGCTGCGGCGTGAGCAGGCCGCCGCCACCCGGACCCGGATCGTGCGGGCAGCCGCGGAGCTGTTCGCGGCCCAGGGCTACCCGCAGACCTCGATCGAGCAGATCGCGGCGCGGGCCGGGGTAGCGCGGCCCACCGTGTACACCGCCTTCACCGGCAAGCCGGCCCTCCTCAAAGAGGCCGTCGACCTGCAGCTGGCAGGCGATGATGCCCCCGTCCCGGTCAGGGACCGGCCCTGGTTCCAAGAGCTGCTCCACCAGCGCGATCCCCGCCGCCTGCTCGAGCTCGAAGCCCGCAACGACCGCATGATCTGCGAGCGGGTCGCCGCCCTGCTCGAGGCGGTGCGAAATGCCTCGGCCACCGACGACGACATCGCCAGGCTCTACGCCACCATCAAGCAGCAGCGGCACACCGGCGCCCGCGTCGTGGCCGAGGCGCTGGCCGCTCTGGGCTCGCTTCGCGACGACCTCGACCTCGACGCGGCGACCGACGTCTTGTGGCTGCTGAAGGATTCAGCGCTGTACACCGCGCTGGTCGGCGACCGGGGCTGGCCGGCCGAGCGCTATCAGGCGTGGCTGGCCCGCACCATGCAGGCGTCGCTCCTCCCAGCACGAGCCAGCCGCCGGAACCTGGCACGGTGAGACAGGTACCCCCAGGGCCCACCCGCACAGAAGCGGGTCATCTAGCGCACTGACCGGGAATCCGCTCACTGTCTGTGATTGCTGCCGTGCCTTCTTCGTGACCGTCAGCGGGCAGATCCTAGTGGCCGCCCACACCGGACGAACACGATTCGTAGTTCGCTCACACATCATGTATCCGCCCGTTACGGTATCGCTCGTTCAGGCCGCTCTGAGGTGATGTGAGGGCACAGATCGTGGCATCGATCGATCGGACCGCATATCCACGGTTCAAGCGTTCCATCTCGGTGCGCGAGCTGCGGGAGGCGTACTCGCCGAGTCTGGATGAGCTGGAGTGGGCGCGGCAGATGACCGACAGCGACGAGGCGCTGCTGTCGCTGACGATGTGCCTGAAGTGCTGCCAGCGGCTGGGCTACTTCGCTCGCTTCGATGAGGTCCCGGCATCGATCGCCGGCCATCTGCGGCAGGAACTGGGCCTGCACGAGTCGGTGAACCCGGCGATGGTGCCGGACAAGACGGTGCGCAACCATCGTGGCCTGGTACGGCATCGCCTGGGCCTGGTATCCGATCAGGCGGCGGCCCGGAAGATCGCCGCCGAGGCGATCCGGACGGCCGCCGAGACCAAGGACAATCCGGCGGACCTGATCAACATCGCACTGGAGGAGCTGGTCAAGAGCAACTGCGAGTTGCCGGGCTACACCACCTTGGACCGGATGGCCGGCCAGATCCGGGCCGAGGTCAACACGCGCATGCATGAGCTGGTGCATGGCCGCATGACCGGGGATGAGCGCCGCCGGATCCTCGCCCTGCTTCGCGTGGATCCGCTGAGCAGGCGCAGCGGGCACGACCAGCTCAAGGACGTCGCGCCGAAGGCCACCGTGTCCCGGCTGCGCCGCCATCTGGATCATCTGGCGTGGCTGGACGGGATCGGCTCGGCCACCGCCGCGTGGCTCAAAGACATCCCCGCAGCAAAGATCGACCACTTCGCCGGAGAGGCTGGCGCGCTGGACGCGTCGGAGATGGGCGATTTCGCGGTGGTCAAGCGGATTGTGCTGGAGGTCTGCCTGCTGCACCGGGCCCGTGTCCAAGCCCGCGATGACTTGGTCACGATGCTGTGCAAGCGGATGAACACCCTGCACAACAAGGCCGGGGAACTGCTGGAGGAGATCCGGGCCGGGCAGCGGGAACGCAACGAGGGGATGCTGGCGGTCTTCGGTGAGGTGCTGAAGGCCGCCAAGGCCATCGACGTGGACGGTCAGTCCGCCGCCAAGCCCTGGTCGCCGGTCCGGCGGCGGTATGAGACCGGCAAAGTGGTGCTGGAGATGATCGACGCGCACGGCGGCCTGGCCGATCTGCTAGCCGAGCATGAAGCGCTGGCCGCCCATCACGGCGGCAACCACCTGCCACTGCTGGAACGCTTCTACCGTTCCAGCCGGGGCCTGCTGCTGCGGCTGCTGAACGTCTTGGAGTTCGAGGCCACCAGCACCGACCATCGGCTGCTGCACGCGGTGGAGTGGGTCAAAGCCAATCAGAACCGCACCAGCGAGTACGTCACCGACGAGGTCCGCATCACCGACCCCGGCACTGGGATCCCGGCCCGGGAGCGGCTCGACACGACGTTCGCGCCCGAGGCGTGGCAGAAGGTGATCCGCGACAAGCGGTACCCGGGGAAGCTGGCCCGCCGGCATTTTGAGCTGTGTGTCCTGTCGTGCCTGGCTGATGAGCTGGTCCGCGGCGACGTCGCGGCAGCCGGGTCGGATCTGTATGCCAACTGGCAACGCCAGCTGCTGTCGTTCGCCGACTGCCAGCCCTACCTTCCCGGCTACTGCCGCGAGGTTGGCCTGCCCGAGGACGGGGCGGACTTCGCCGCCGAACTGAAGGCGGCGATGAAGGATCTGGCGATCCAGGTGGATGCGGGCTACCCCGACAACGCTGATCTGGTGATCGAGGAGGACGGGCGGCCCTCGCTGAAGGCACGCGAAGGTGCGGAGCGGACCGCGTCGGCACGAGCGCTGGAGGCCGAGGTGAAGGAACGGCTTCCCGAGCGGTCGCTGCTGGAGGTGCTGGCCCGCGCGACACGCTGGGTGGGCTGGCACCGCCACCTGGGCCCGCTGTCGGGCTCAGACCCCAAGCTCGCCGAGCCGCTCGAGCGCTACATGCTGGTCGCCCTTACCTACGGCTGCAACCTGGGCCCGCACCAGGCGGCCCGCCACCTGTCCGGGCGGGTGAGTGCGCACGAGCTCGGCTCCACCTTCCGCCGGCACGTGACCGTGGCAGCGTTGAACAAGGCGATCGCCGATGTGGTCGATGCCTACCTGGAGCTGGACCTGGCCAAGGTCTGGGGCGATGCCTCCGCGGTGGCCGTGGACGGCACCAAGTACGAGATCTACGTGGACAATCTGGTCGCCGAGTACCACATCCGCTACGGCGGCTACGGGGCGATCGCCTACCACTACGTGGCCGACAACTACATCGCCTTGTTCTCGCGCTTTTTCCCCTGCGGGGTGTGGGAGGCCGTCTACATCGTTGACGGGCTGCTGCAGCAGCAGAGCAAGGCCGAGCCGAAGGAGATCCACGCCGATTCCCAAGGGCAAAGCTTCCCTGTCTTCGGGCTGGCCTACTTGTTCGGGTTCGACCTGCTGCCACGCATCCGCAACTTCAAGGACCGCGTGTTCTTCCGGCCCGACCCCGAGGTCACCTGCACCCACATCGACGCCCTGTTCGGCGAGCCGGTCAACTGGAAGCTGATCGAGTCGCACTGGGAAGACCTGATGCGGGTGGCCATCTCGATCCGCCAGGGCAAGCTCAGCTCGGTCACCCTGCTGCGCCGGCTGCGCCACGACTCCAAGCGCAACAAGATCTACCGGGCGTTCCGGGAGCTCGGCCGGGTGGTCTCCACCATGGTGCTGCTGCGCTACATCTCCGACCCGGTGGTGCGCGGACACGTCAGCAAGGCCACCACGATGATCGAGTCCTTCAACGGCTTCGCCAAGTGGCTGAACTTCGGGAACGCCACGATCGGCACCAACGATCCAGAGGACCAGGAGAAGTACATCAAGTTCAACACACTGGTCGCCAACCTGGTGATCCTCAGGACAGCGGTGGACATGTCCCGGGTGTTCAACGGATTGCGCGCTGACGGCCGGCCGGTGCGCCGGGCGGACGTGATGGCCATCGCGCCCTACCAGCAGGAGAACGTGCGCCGCTTCGGCGACTTTGTCTACGACCTGACCGCGCCGCTGGAGACGATCGAGGCCCGGCTGGACATCGATGATGACGACGAGACCGGCGAGGGTGATCGCTCAAGTCCCGAGACGGATCTGGAAGGTGGCGACATCGGGACGTCCCAGTCACAGGCTGAATGATCTGGCGTGGGCCGGCGCACCACAGGTGCTGCCCGGCCGCGTCGGCAGTCACCCCGAAGGCGTTCTGGCCGGGTAGGCCACGCTCCAGCCATCCGGCGAAGACGGCCTTGGCCTCGTCCCACAGGGACCGGTCTCCTATTGGGTGATGCAGGTGGTGCGATCGGTGAGGTGGCCGGCTGCCGCCCACGAGCCGTCCGAGCGATCGGCCTGGAACGTCAGCAGCGAGGACGTGCCGGCGATCGGGTCGGTGAGGACCAGGTGGGTGACGCCGGGCTGGCGGGCCGCCAGCAGCAAATGCGGCCCGGATCGGCGGTCGTGATGGCGCGTGGATCGAGCAGGCTCGTCGAGGTGCGTGCCGGGTCGGCGTGGTGGGCGTTCCAGGTGCTGCGCTGGGAGCGCATCATCATGTAGCCGCAGCCGCCGTGGAACCGGCCGATGGCCCGGCCGTCGGCGCCGACGTGCAGGCGCAGCCGGTGGCCCGCGTATCCGGTGGGCAGCCAGGGCAGCACGATGAGCGCACCGGGGCGGCATTGGGTCACCCATGTGCAGGGGATGCGCGTGATTCCGCAGGTGACGTGGATACGGTCGTAGGGGCGGCCTGCGGCCAGCCGTCCGCGCCGCCGCCGGGGGACGGCCGCCCAGCAGCATCGCGACCGCATCTCACCGGTCGTCCTCGCGTTGGCCGCAGTTGGGTGAGCTGATCCTCGACCTGTCGGTCGAGGGCTTGCCCACGGGCCCCAGCACCTGGGCCTTCAAAGCCAGCAGCCTGAGCAGGCATGAGCGCGGCCGGACCGACTGGTGGCATGAGGTCCACACACCTGTCAAGTCACCATGGCGTAGAACTTCCGAGATTGGCGCAAACTCGGAAGTAGACTCCAGGAGTGACTTCCGAGATTCCGGTTCCGGCGTCTGCCGAGAGCGACGAATCGGCTTCCGGGATTACGAAGCGGCCTCCTGGTGCTCGCCCAACCGGGCTCCCCGGCGATCTCACCGCGCTCCTGGCCGGCTATGCCGCCGAGCTCGCCGACACGACGCTGTCGGCCGAGACGTGCCGCACCTATATATCTCGCGTCCGCCAGTACCTGGCCTGGCTCGCCGCCACTCACCGGCGGCGGCGCCCCGGCGATCAGGACCCGCTCACCTCACCCAAGGCCCGCGACTTCGCGGTACGCGACTACCGGCGCTGGCTGCTGCACGAGGGACCCATCAAGCGCAGCGTCGTCTACGCCAACTCCGCGCTCACCGCGATCGACGACTTCTACCTGCGGCGCGGCCTGGGCGCGACGAAGATCGACCGGGACGATCTGCCCAGGCAGGCACCCCGCGCACTGGAGGAGAAGGCCCGCATCCGCTGGCTGCGCGCGGTGGAGCAGGTCACCTCACCCCGCGACCGGTGCGTCGCCCTCATCCCCTACTACGCCGGCGCCCGCATCAGCGAAGTCGTGCGCCTGGACGTCGGCGACGTGCGCCGCTCAGCCCGCAAAGGCGTGCTGCGCATCGATGGCAAGGGCGACAAGGTCCGGGAGGTCCCCATCCACGCCAAGCTGCGGCCCGGGCTGGAGCAGTGGCTGACCGAGCGCGCCGCCTGGCCCGGCGCCGGCACCAGTCCCGCGCTCTTCCTCAACACCAAGGGCGGACGCCTGTCGGCCCGCGCGGCCGGCGGCATCATCGCCGCCATCGCCGAGCAGGCCGCGCTCGACGACGACCCGACCGCCCATGTCCTGAGGCACACGTTCGCGACCAGCCTGGTGCGCGGCCAGACCGACCTGGTCGTGGTCGCCGAGCTCCTGGGGCACTCCCGCCTGGACACCACCCGGCAGTACAGCTTGCCCACCGAACAGGACAAAGCCGATGCGCTTAACCACCTCACCACCGACCACTGAGGTAACCAACCGCAGATCAGGCCCCTTATTGGGCACATCAACATCAAGCCATGGCCGGTTTCGCACGTATCTCGGTCGTCCCCGGAGTACGACGGCTCGCCGATTGCCTTGGCGGCGTGTTTGTAGAGCGGCGTCTCTTCCCAGCCGAGGGCCACGTCGCGGCGCCAGTCCAGGTCGGTGAGGAGCGCAGCGAGCGCGACAGCTTCGGGGAAGGTCACGATCCGGGGCGGCTGCTTCCCGGTCTGGGTGAGTAAGAAATAACCCCAGAGTTCCCTGGATCCTCCCGCGTCTTTGTAGGCCCAGGACCTGGGCCTTCTTACTCCATCTATGCGAGTTCAGTCATCTGAGGCGATCTCGGGATTTCTGAAGGTATATCGTCTGGGTCGTTCGTCTTGCTGGCTGAGTGAAGGCGAGGAGGCCCGGGTTGAGCCTGGCAGCCGTACGAGATCTGCGGGTCGTGGCGCGAGCGCCGGTGACGGCGGAGGATCTGGCGGCGCTGCAGAGCGATGTGCTGGCCGGTTACGTGTTCGCGCAGGCCGCGGCCGGGGCCGGCAAGGCCCAGCAGGAGGCTGGCCGCCCGGGGAAGCCGCGCAAGCTCTCGCTTGCCTGCTTCTCACTTGGGCCCAACGCCCGCACTCAGGCGGATAACTGCATCCTGCACTTCTACAACTGGCTCGGCGACATCGCCAAGCGGATCGCGGCGGGCGCCGCCGTCAGCACCGATATGGTCAAGGGCTACGCCGCTGCGTTCGAGTCGGCCGGCCGCGACGAGCTCATTTTCATCCGCGCCACGGCCTCGCCCGACCAGCTCGAGCTGCTCGCCGGCGCAGTGCTGTAGCACCCCTGGACTGCCCCGGGCGCACGGCCTGGTAAATGGTCTTGGCTAGCCGGCCGCGACCGCCATAGCGCCAGGAAGACGAAGATGCCCCAAATCAGGAACCAGGGGTCCCAGAGGTGCGCGTGCCATGTCTGGGCCAGGCGGTCTGCATGGGCGGCCGCCTTGATCACGCCGGCCTGGACCAGCAGCCCGCTCGCGGTCAGGACCAGACCATAGCCGGTCAGGATCGCCGCCTCGATCCAGGTCAGCACGCGGGCCAGCCTCCGCAGGCCACCGTTCGCGGTTCGCGGCCAGACCCCTATCGCGAGCAACGGCAGGACAGCGGCGAAGGCCTTGACCCCGGCCGCTCCCCACACCGCGAGCAGCGCCGCCAGGTGCCCGGCCTGCCCCGGCTGGCTCAGCGAGATGCCTACCGTATTGAGCAGCCACCTGCCGCCGACGGCCCAGTAGACGCTGATCGCGGCATAAGCCAGCCCGACCACGAGCCCGGCCAGCGCGGGCAGCATTCCCCGCCTGCTCGTTGCGCTATCGGGGATATCGGCCCCCGCCGCATGCATGAGCCTCAGGCTAGTGCTTCCCCAGAGCGCGCCGATGGCGGTCCGGGCCTGCGTGTGGATGGATGTGCTCGATGAGGTGGTCATGGTGTCGCTCCTGACTAGGCGGCTGTCGTGCTGCTGCGGGTGACCTCGCGGGCGGGCGCGGGGCCGGGCGCC
>Ga0070699_100004151_pt1 | contig 12802 bp, 15 predicted proteins | sample KBSK1503metaG_FD_65473 | JGI IMG/M metagenome (GOLD analysis project Ga0070699, IMG submission 65473) | Corn, switchgrass and miscanthus rhizosphere microbial communities from Kellogg Biological Station, Michigan, USA - KBS K1-50-3 metaG | ecosystem: Host-associated > Plants > Roots >...
CGTCCGGCAGGCCACCTTCTATGACTGAGCGCGCCGAATTGCAGTAATCAATGATTTTGGGCGGCTTATAGGCCTCGTAGAGCGCAATAGCTGCCAGCGCGCTCTCATCGAGTTGCAGAGGGATCTCTGACCCTTGCTGTCTTTGCAGTTCAAGGGCCAGGTACCCTGCACACACGGCATCGTCGAGCGCAAAGTAATTGAGTTCACCCGCGCACGCAAGGCTAATATTCCCTCCGCGCTCTTGAGCGAGCGCCAGCGCCTTCGCCGTCACCGCCTCAGCATTATAGAAGCTTCCCGCCAACCTTGTTGAACCATCCGGGCAAGCATAGAAAGCGCGTGTCCCATTGGTCGTCGTCAGAATCAGTTCGCGCCCGGTCAGGTCAACCTGGGAAAACTGGACGGGAGAATTTCCATAGTCAAACCCCGGCAGTGGCTGCACATTGCGCTCACCGCACAACAACCTTCCCGGAAACTCCTCAGAGGCTTCCCGTGCCTGCTCGACGGTTCCGGCGGCGAATACTCGCGCCGCCCCCTGGTCGAACACGACGGCCAGTGTCGTAGTAGCGCGAATGACATCTATCACAATGTAGATGTCATTCGCGCTTGTTTCATTTCCGATTATTGCCGAGGGAGTAAAGAAAACGTTCAGGTACAAATTACTCCTCTGATGAGAGAATATTTTCAGTAGCGCTTCCGATTGGAATTGGTGATGTGTCAGGTTGTTTGTTTTAAAAGATCCAGGACCCAGGTGTCCAAAGGGTCTCCGCTACGATGTATGATTTGGCCTATTATATACCTGTGGTCACGATGTTGTCTATGGTTATCGGCGCTTACGTGCCGTCTCACGAATGGTTTGCAGGTTAAGCAGTTCCGCGACCTCATAGCTTGTCACAGGTCCAGGCTTTGGGCGCAGGCGTATGAGTGATGGGAAGTGGCCGATGCGCCCATGTAGTTCGGCTAGCAGGACAAAGGCTGCGGGTGCATAGCCTGGTGGGTTGATGAGTAGAGGATGTGTTTGCCACTCTTCAGAGGAGAGGCCAGCGGCATCTACGATGGCGGTAATTTGGGGTTCGAGTGGCTCATCCTGGTCGATCTGGACGGGGATGGTGCGTACCTCTTCAATAGTAGTTTTAGCGAGCGCCTCAATTTGCGCTCGCTGCTCAGGGGTGAGGGGGTGGGTGAAGTTGAGTATGAGCATTATTCGATCTCCAGTATTTCTCTCATCTTTTGGGCCACTTTGAGCGTCTGCGGTTTTTCCTGAGCTAGAGAAGAGCTGATCTTGTCTTCAATATTTCTTACTACCACTGATAATGATCTACTCACACTTTCATTTTAAGATGTGTACTCAATCCCCTGGATACAAGTCCCTCGTATCTTTGATATGCGCCTGCGGATTTGCCTTGAACCAGCGTTGGCTTGGATAGGCGTATTCGACGGAATCGTCAGATGGCCACTGCCAGATGCGGTGGAGTTGGCTCAACGCGGGTAGCGACTTGAAGCGATTCCACGCTGCGTTAATCTGCGGGTCGATTGAAGTCATTTGATCGTCAAACAAGTTGGAGAGAGCATCACCTCTGTAGTAGGAGATGCCGCGGCCTGCACGAAATTCCTTATAACGATTGGCGTAATCAACCAGTTGCAAGTTGGTGACATTGAGTTGGACACTGCCCAGGCCAATTGGTTTGCCATAGCCGATTTTGTGGCGCATATCCTCTTGCAACTGCATCGCGAACAGCAGAGCCGCGAACTCATCGGCCTCAAGATTGGTAAAGTCGATGCGCGAAGAAAAGTCCGTTCCGACAGCAAGTGGCTGAATATACTGATTCCGGTATGTGTCTCTATTCGGTATTGGTATCAGGCGTTTCTCTGTAAGCAACTTCTCATTGTGGAAGTAGAATTTTCGGCCTGCGATAAAGCGGCTCTGTTCGTCAAGATAGAAGGCTCGATGACGTGGTTTGGGGGCATCCAACACGGCAGTATAGAGCGGATTGTGATAGTCAGGGTCGTGGTCAAATGCTATGGCATCTCCAATGTTGACCTTGCCGAGAAACACTTCTGCCTGTTTCTGTCTTTGCATCATGCCAAAGAGACGGCAGGAGATACAGAGCGACGTATTGTTATCACAGGGTGCAAAGCCTCCTGGTACGGGGCTGTCCCGATTGATAGCTGTCAGGCAGCCGCGACAGAGCGTTTCGACGACAGTACGCAATATTCCTTTGATGGATGACCCAGGAATGATGTAATCTCCATCCTTATTGTAGATATGTTTCCCTGGCCGATCAGGATTTTGCATCGATGAATCAGCATGACGAATGAATATAGGCGTCTCGGCTTTGATATACAGGTAGAGATAGCCGGAGTATAGCTTACTAGGATGTGTATTATCGGGTGCGAGCGCGTTGTGCCAGACAGGTCTGCGTCGCTCCGGTGGATGTTGTGTGTCTATGGGCACAAAATCGTAGGGGTTCATACTATGTTCTACTCCTGTGACTTTTGGAAAGGGATAAGGTCGTAAAAGCGGTAGGCGACGTTGGCTCCTGTCGTTGGGTCAACATATTCGTACATGGCGAGTTGTACGCGCTCGCCTTGCGTTACCCCAGGTAGTGGAGGATAGCGTAGCAGGCGTGGGATACGGACCTCGGCGAAGTCTCCCGTCTGTGCTGGCGGGCCGATACGCGCGATTTGCTGATCGTCGAGCCGTCTTCCGAACAGGAAATATGCTCTGGGTACTTTCTCGCAGTCGTCGAGCGCGATTTCCTCGGCATCCTGTAGCCCCGGCCTGTATGCCTGAGCGCCCGTAAAGACGATGTGCAAATGCGCTTGCTGTCTCTCCCAGCGGAGTTCACCTTGCGCGTGGAAGATGCGCCCCGATGTATAAGGCGTGAAATTGAAAGCGGGGTCGAAGACGGCAAATTGGAGCAGGTTTTGTCGCTCTTGTGGCTGGATGACGTAGCGCGGTTGGTTCTCTACAAGCATGAGTGTGTGAGAATCAGGCGGGATCGCGCAGGTGCTGACGAATGCCGCAAAATCCTCTGCTCGCACTGTCCCTGTGACAAGGAGTTCTTGTGCCATGATTATCTCCTTTGAGTCGTGATCTGGGGCGCATCCGTCCATTGCTCTATCTGTATCACAAAGGACTCGATGCTTTGCTCTTTGAGCTTGTCCAGTGTCTCACCGTTGAAGACGCGGACGTTCCGAATGCCGCTTGGGACGTGTGCCACCTCTTGAGGCAGTGTGAGCAGATCAGTACGTCTCGTGCCATACGTCTTTTCATCCTCGCCCTCGTCTGCTAACCAGCGTCCCAGGCCCCACAGTTCTTTGTCGGGCTCCTTACTCTTGTATGCGCGCGTCGTACTCAGCACTACGCCGCCCTGCTGTGATCCTTCATCCTGTCCTCTGATGCTGGCCTTAACCTTGCCCAGGCCACGCGAGCGGCCAGAGCCGATGCGAATGAGTTCATCTTGCATATCCTGGATAATGACGAAGAGCATGCCAAGCTGCCAGATTTCAAAGTTGCGCAGATGAATGTCCGTAGTGAACGTCGTGCCTTCTGTGACCACTTCCAGGTCGAATTTCGCGCCGCCTCCTGTGCCACCCGTGAGCCTGTCGATGGCGATGCCATCGCGGTGCTCAATGAGCTTCTTTTCCTCATATGCTTTCGCTGGCAAGTAAGCATCCTCGACGACGATGCGCCCAATATATGAGGTTGAGCCGAAGAGACGACAGGTGGGGCATGAAGCGGCATACACGGCTTGTGTGGGCATGTCTTTTTTGAAGCCGGAGCTACAGGAAGGACGATAGAGATGCCTGTCATCCCGCGCATCTTCTCTCTCTGAGAGGGGATTGCATGCCACACGCGGCTTGATGCTGTTGACGACCTTCTCGATATGGCTGCGGAAAACACCCTTTAAGGAACTGCCAGGAATATAGACCTCTTGTTGCCCATTGTGGTAGGTCATCACGGGAGCCATATCAGCGCCAATCACGGTTGCATAGCCCGTCTTGACCAGCAGTGGTCCCTTTGTGGTGATATCCAGGCGCAGGCGCGCCTCGTTTACCAGTGCTTTTAACATGCTTTCTACTCCTCTAGCGACCGGACGACGGTTGTTGGAACAATGTATTGATATGCTCTTTGAAGAAGGTATCGGTGTCCAGAGAATCGAGTCCATCGTCTTGTACATCTTTGTTGCGCAGCAGGTAGCGCAGCAGACGCTGCTTGCGTTTCGTCTCATCCAGGCCGTGTAGCTCCATAGAGCGAATCTCCAGATCCTTGAGAATGCACGCCCCCAGCCCGCGCGAGCGAAAGCCTCCGACAGTACCGAAGCCGTTCGTAAATTCGCTCAGCCCGATGCAGATGAGCTGCAGGTCTTGTTCGGTGGCATTCTCGATCACCAGGTGTAGCCGAAAGGCTGTCGTAGAAGGTACGACCTCGAAGTCATATTTCGCACCGCTTTTCGCCGTCTCGCTATCGCGGTCGATGGCAACACCGTCGCGTATCTGCGTCGTCTCGCTCCATTCATTGTCGATGAGATAGAGGTCATTGACGGTGATGCGCGCGGCGGCGAAGGGCGAGCCGAAGAGCTGGCAAGTATGGCAGAGATTCATACGTTCGGCCTCTTTGGTGTCAGGGTTATTTGCTATCTGCTTCTGACGTGCCGTTGGACACGACTCTTCCGGGTGTTCGCCGACGGGCAGGCCACACGAGTGCAGGCCCAGCTCAGAAGGGAGACTGGCGACGAACTGCTCTATCATGCTGCGCAATGTGCCCTTGAAGCTGGAGCCGGGGATAAAGGGTAGATCATCGGGCGTCATCACGACGGGACTATCCGTATAACTGAGCGTCGCCTTGCCGCCGCCTATGTGCAATCCCGTCCTCATCTCTAATTTGCCCTTGAAGACGTAGCGATTGCGTAACTCGTGGCGCATTGGTTGTGGAGTTGGTTGCGTTGCATGTTGTGTCATCGTCTTATGGCCTTCCCTGTCGAGTTAATGGACCTCGATCACCGTGACGGTCGCCCAGAGGTCTGCCTTGATTTCTCGTATTGTCGAGGTCTGCATCCTGAACGGCTTTGGTAACTCCCATATAGCCATTCTCCGCGAGCAGATGCTGGATAAATTCGCGCGCGAGCAGCATCTTGACTGCCTGCATATCCTCTCGTGACGACTGCTCCGCTGTTGATTGCATGATAGATGGGGCATATACTTCTAATTGCTTCAGTTTATTCGGAAGTCTTTTGTAGAATTCGCGAATATATGCGTCTTCACGACGCCACGTTGTGCGGTTGCCTTGACGCTCTATAAACTCCCCTAACAGGTCATAGGTGTTAGCGAGCGAGACGTTGAGCAAGCCGTTGATTTGTGTCGCTGGTAGCGACCTGCCAATACCACGTATAAACACAATGGCTTGCGGATACAGTTCGTTGTCGCTTAAGAGCCGTATCTTCGCTTGCTGCTCATTGGTTATCATAGGGCAACTCTTTCTAGCTCGCTTTGTACTCATATTGCACAACGACCTGACGAATGAATTGGCGAATGAGATAGAGATACACCTGCTGCCGGTCTCGCTGGTCGTCGTCGCTCTCATTGCCGATGTGAACCCTGTTGCAGACACGAGTAACACTCTTTGGCAGTTCTACTTCGATGTAGTTTTTCAGGCTCTCACCAAAGCTCTTGCCATCATAGACCTTCGTCCACCCACGCGGACGCGCCATCTGCTTTTTAATATAATCGAGTACGTCCGTCCATTTCAGTGTCGTCTCCGCGATGTTCTCCAGGCCCGTCATCTGTGACCGATGCCGTTCACGGCCTTTATCACTCTCTTGCGAAAAGGTCTTTGCGGCAAGCTCCCCCAACTCTTGTGACTTAGTGTAAAAGCCCTCGGCCTCCTCGTTCACACGTAAGATGATCATTGTCCGTCTATTCACGATTGTTCTCCTTCAAGGTGAAAGGGATCGGAGATACGGACGCGTCCAAAGCCCTCTGACCATCGCCGACCAATCCCCGTCTCCTCAAGTTCATATAGTGCTTGTAGTAGATTATTATCTTTATCTGGCGCAGAAGAGCAGGAAAACAGAAAGGTAGACCCTGTCTCTAGCGCATAGTCGTTCATACGTGGCGTCCCCCACAGCTCGTTCCAACCCGAGATGCTTTTTATGCCTGTCGCTTGATACACTCTCTTGAATCTGATGCCTGGCTGATTCAGCATTTTACTGAGCATCACCACATCGAGCGACTTGCGATAGCGTAAGAACTGGTCACACAGAATACTCGCCGAGTAGAGTGTGATAGCAAAGTAGAAAGGGTCGATGCTGACTACATGGGAATCCTGTGCCCGCTTTTTGAGCGTGGCATCGAAGTTAGCGAGTCTTTCTGTAAAGTGAGCGAAGTTCTCGCGTCCTGCCTCACGGGTAGCGACCTCGACGCACCCCAGGCCGCGCGTGCGCCCGGTGCCAATACGAATGACATGCTCATCATTAGCTTCTTTGACAAACTGCATGAATGTGTCAGCAAGTTCATCGGGCAACAGTACTTCGCCCCAGAAGCGCATGTTCTCGTCGAAGACCTCGCGGTTGTAGAGGATGCCGTCCTCGACGATACCCCAATCGCGGTTGATGCCAGTGCGGGTCTGAAGCCGAGTGCGGATAAGCGCCTCCGCCCGCAGATGCGGATCGTCTCTGTCGCGCCTGTAATAGCCGCTCACTTGCTCCATTACCTGATTGCAATTGGTGTGAGTGCAGGTATCATGTTGCTTCAGGGGACCCAGCAAGGTTGAAAGAGTATGCTGTTCGCTCTCAAGCTCAAGCAAAGAGAAGACAGCCCAGTCCAACAGCGTATCGCGTATGCCATGCCGTTCTTCGTCAGTGTCTTCGTCGTCTGGTAGCGGCTTGAAACCGGAGAAGCGTTTGCACGTCTGGGCGGTTTTGGGTAAGGGCATGACCGGCAATCCCGACACAAGCATATCCCTTTCCTTGAAGAATGCAGGGTAAAGATGAGGAAAGGACACCTGCTCATTGAGGAAGAGCGCAGTAAATTCGGGGTCCTCTCGCGGATGCAGGATGCGATGAGCAGCGGCAAGACTGCCGAGTAGCGTTGCTCCTGGAATATACTGCGCCGTTGATGCGCCGCCTTCGGCATGGTCGGAGCGTATCGCGAGCGGCGATTGAGCAATCACATGAACAGACAGATGTTTCACGATTGCCCCCCTTTCTCATTGTGCCGGTAGCCGCTCAGCACGTCCAGATGCGCAATCCAGGATCGCCACTGCTCCTCTCCACACCTGTTGCCATCGAGTCGAACCTGCGTAATGCGGCAACTACATTGTCCCTTACCCGTTGATTTGTTACCGCCAAGCCGCTCGACCATCAAGAGCCCAGCCAACAGGAGCAGCAACGAGTAGGTTGGCACGAGCGTCCCCTGGTCAGAGGTTGTTAGCGCGGGCAACTCAACGGGGGTACAATTGAGCTGCCCCTTGATCATTCCCTCAAAGATAAGGAAGTCGGCGCCAAACTCGCTGGTATAGAGTGCCTCATTCGCGGCAGTGCGCGTTCCACGGTCTATGCGTACCTGTGTCGAGACACCGGTTTGTACCTCTTGTGTTATCCTGCGGTCCTCTTGTGCCTGCTTTGCATCGTCGAAGCGCAATCCTCCTGGATGGAGCGGCGAGCCGAAGATACGGCTGATGAGCGTTGGCGTGCCGCTATACTCGGCCAGCGCCGCATTGGTAACGTGAGGACTGCTAACATGTGCCTGGGCATCTGGAATATAGAAACGGCACAATTGCTCGCAATGCTCGCGCAGGACTCCCTTAATGGTCGAGGCTGGCACGTAGAGATAGTCGTCTGCGTCGCGGATGACGGTGCGGTCAATCATGCCAGCGCTGATACCTGTCCCCAGGTGGAACGGCGTCGCAAAGGCGAGTTCGTAGTCTATTTGAACAAGCATTGCCAGTTGTACCTCTTCCTAAAAAGACACGAAATCATAGAGCTCAACGAAATCCAGCAAGGGTGTGCGGTATATGGTTAGACCATTGATACTCTCCTTGCCGTCAAGATACCAGGGGAAGAGCGTTCCCATTCGCAGCTGCTTCTCTGTCTGGCGCGTATCAAGCCCCCGCACCATGTCCTTGATGAAGTTGCGTTCTGTCTCCTTCCAATTGCGCAGCAACGCGAGAGATTCGAGAATGGTCTTTGTATTGTCTAGTTTCAGAATGGCCTCGCGCAATTGATGCAGCTTCGTGCGCCCCAGTCGCATGTTGTTTCCCTTTCTGAGCTGATCCAACAACCAGTCCAGTTGAGACAACGTGTAGGGCCGCATCGTCGCATAAAACTCTGTCGAGTCTCGGTATGTCGTACCCCCCCTCGTTAGTGAAAGTCTCACAAAGTCGTACCTCGTGCAGGTGCAGAAGACCTATTTGGAGATAGAGATACACGACTAGAAACTGGTCCTTATACAGAAAAGTCCGACAGGGGAGAAGCGGCTTGAGGCGCAGTCCTCATCAGGTAATGGGTATCGGTTTCTCCGATGACAGTGAAGCCGAGCCGCTCATAGAGTTTGCGAGCAGGATTGACTTTGAGGACCTGAAGGCTGACCGCTACACCAAGCTCTCCTGCCTGCCAGAGGAGCGTCCTGATAATCGCTGTTCCCAGGCCCTGTTTCTGCGTGTCTGGAAGGATTTGCAGATTCGCGAGGATCAGTGTATCGGGCTCTTGCTTCACCGCAAGGGCGCCAACATCGCGACCATCGACGACCACAATTTGCACATGCGCAGGCTCGAAGCGCTCCCGAAAGAGGGTCTGCTGCACCACTTCGTCCCAGCCCCACGTCTGGGTGACATAGTCCTTCATTGAGGCCTGGTGCAGGTGAAAGAGGAAAGCGTAATCGGCCTCCGTCGCCTGACGCAACGTGTACATGCTGCCTCCTTGCACTCTCGGGTTTCGTACTTCCCTCACCTTCAGGCTCTCAGCCACGCGTCATCCGGCTCGGAGAAGCACAGCCAGGTGCCCCTCCTGGGCACAGCCAAAGGGAGCACAGACGCGCTCGGTCAACGCTTATACAGAAAGTGGTGATGTCCTACACTTTAGCATACTACATCTCAACTGATCTCGTCTGATGAGGCACTCGTGGCCGCCAGTGGGAGCGGCTCTGATCCTCCAGCACAAACAATCAGCGTATCGGCTGGAGGTGGTACGAGAGGAGGCTCTATGCTACGACGCGGACAAACGACCACCTTCCCAGAGCGGCTGGACATCAGCGAACGAGCCGCCGCCGGACAGTCAAACTCAGAGATTGCGGCAGCGCTCGGCTGCTCAATCTGGACAGTGCGCAAATGGCGTCGACGTGGTCAACACCAAGGGCGCACCGGTCTGAGCTCTCAGATGGGCCGCCCTCCCAAGGGGCCGCTGAGCACGCTCCCGACGGGTATGCGTGAGGCTATCTTGCAGATGCGCCGGGCGCATCCTGGCTGGGGGCCGACGACGCTACTGGCAGAACTCCAAGTTGATCCTCGCTGGACCGATCAGCCCTTGCCCAGCCGCTCCCGCATTGCCGCGGGGCTTCGTGCCGAGCACCTGACCCGCCGCTATGAGAAGCATTGTGACCTCCCCATCCCAGTGATCCAGCCAGCAGGCGCTCCCCATGACGAGTGGGAACTCGATGCCCAGGGAAGCATGCACGTGGCGGGGGTGGGGAAAGTCAGCCTGATCACCGTTATTGATGTGGTGAGTCGCCTGAAGGTCGAGAGCTATCCCTGCCTGGATACGACCAATCCCCCGTTTGAAGCCTATCAACTCATGCTCCGCCGTGCCTTCGTGACCTCCGGCCTGCCACGGCGCATCACCTTGGATCACGGAACCGTCTTTTACGACAACACCTCCCCGTCGCCGTTTCCGACCCGCTTGCATCTGTGGCTGCTGGCCTTGGGCATCGACCTCTGCTTCACCCGCAAGCGTTGTCCCACCGACCACGCCAAAATTGAGCGCACACATCAAACCATGACACTGCAAACCCTGCTGGGCCAGCGTTGGTCAGATCAAGCGGCGCTGTGGGCTGGACTCGATGCACGTCGCACCATGCTCAATCACCACATTCCCAGTAGCGTCTTCCAGGGCCACGCTCCCTTACAAGTCTGTCCAGAAGCGGCGCACTCGGGTCGCTTCTAGCGCCCAGAATGGGAAGCCGAGATGCTCGACCTTGAGCGCGTCTTTGCGTACCTGGCTACCTGTCGCTGGTTTCGGCGCATCCGGGCCAACGGGCGGCTCGACCTTGGGGGCTATGACTACTATCTCGGCACGAGCCTTCGCAACCAGTTGCTCGAAGTGCATTTCGATGCGACCCAGGGCTGCTTCCTGGGACAGCTAGCAGGCAGTGAGTCCACCATCACGTTTGCACCCCAGGGACTGACGAAGACCGATCTGATGGGCGAACTGGGACACCTGCTCGCCCTTCCTGCCTATCAATTGGCCCTCCCCTTTACTCAGGAGGCCTGGCGCCAGCTCGAGTATACTCGCGTCTTGGCCGGTACGACTTTGTGAGACTTTCACTAACAAGGGGGGGTACGACATACCGAGACTCGACAATTTATTATGCGACTGGCGCCGATCCTGCTTTTGTGGGAGCCTCTTCTTTCTTAGCCAACCTCCGTGCCATGGTGCGATTGGCGTTTATCATGACTCGCACGAACAGCCAGCCCGTCACCAGCACTACACCCAGCAGCGAGAGCCACATGATCCACAACGCGGCCACGGGATTCGTGTTGCTGGTGAACGCAGCGCCGAAACCGGACAGGTAACTCTGGCTGGCGGCTTCGACCGCAAAAACCAGGGGGCCGTAATAGAGCGTGGCACCCAGTACCAGGAACACGGTGGAGAGCCGGTAGGCATTCACGTCGTCGTCTACCCGCCGCGAGAGCTTCACCGCCAGCGCCAGCAGCAGTAGCAACGTGGATATCGGGCCGGTAATCGGCAGTGCCGAGTTGACCACAATGTTCGGGTTGAAGAAAATGAAGCTTAGCCCAAAGGTAATTAGTAATACTGCATCACGTATGAGCAGGTAGGACATCCACCAGACGTCCGCGCCCAGCCGCAGTCCGATGCGGCGCAGCGTGCGCAGCACATAGGGGCGGCCCAGGTGCAGTATCAGGGTCATCGTCCACAGGACTGGCATGAAAGCTACAATGGTACTGATCACCCACTGGGAACCACCCTGCACGAGCGCCTGCATGATTGCTGTTGAGACATCATCGGGTTTCATTAGTTCACTCCTTATTTCTCTTGAAGCCTCCGCCATCTCTATAGCGGAAAGCCGTCCGTTCTCATCTCTTACGCGAGAGCAAGGTAATCACCCTTACTCCCTGGACGCATATCCGCTAGCTGGCAGAGGTGCTCTCTGGCACTTCTGCACGCCCACCGGTGATCAGTGTATAGCCTGCAGCAACGGCTCCCATGATCGCCAGCAGGGCGATGGACACATAGCCGATGCCGACTGCCCAGTTCGGATTGCTGCTGGTTACCAGGAAATTGCTGATGTTTGCCAGTGAACCTGGAGCCACGGCATTGAACTGCACGCCCAGGATATACGGGACGAAGTAGAGCAGGGCTCCCACGGCCAGCAGAACTGTCACGATCTGGAAATCACGCAGGTTGTGATCCGGGTCGCCCATCAATTTGACCAGCAGCACGCCGAACAGCGCTGCTGCAGCCAGGCCCCCGGTGAGTGGCAACTGGTCGGTGGTCACGACATCAGGGAAGAAGAACATAAAGCTCATTACGACTCCTGAGACGATCAGCAAGTCGCGCAGCGCGACATAGATAAGCCAGAGTAAATCCGCGCCCAGGCGCAGCGTGAAGCGCTCGATCATGGCAAGGATGTAGGGGCGACCAAGGTGTAGCCCCAGCAGCGCAAGCCAGATCACGGGGAGGAGAGCGGCAAGCGTCCCCTCCAGAAATTGTTCGGCTCCTGAGTTGATACCCGAGACGATGGCCTGGGTCAGGGTTTGTACATTCACGGTAGAACCTCCTCAACGGTAATAGTCGACGACATTGATGCCAGTGATAAGTTTACTTACAAAGGTACCCGGCGAAGGATACGCTTGTGGTTCAACGTTTTGCTTTCGCTGACACGATACTGTCAGCGCTGATTACTTTGATCGATGGATCCAGGTAAGCCAGGTCACAGCGCAGGCAGCGGCTGGCCTCGCGTCGCGCCTGTTCTTCGGTGAAGCCTACAGCGAATTCAACAGACCGATCATGTGAAGCCTCGCTGCCTCTCAATGGCATCACCTCGCGTGGCGTAGGCCGCAGGTCCAGCGTGATGGCAGCACCAGTTGGCAGAGTAGAAACGGTCTCCCCCTCATCTTGCGGCATCTCGGTCACCTCCCGCACGGGGAGATGACGCAGGTAGGCGTGGATAGACCGGGCCGCCTGCCTGCCGTGGGCAGCAGCATGGATAATCGACTTGGGGCCATAAGTGACATCGCCGGCAGCGAAGACGCCGGGTGCACCTGTAGCCAGGGTCTGCGGATTGATCAGCAGGCCGCCCCAGGGCGCGACACCGACGCTGGTGCCTTCCGGTAAGAAGGAGGGATCAGGGGCCTCGCCAATGGCAACCAGCACGATATTGATCGGGAGATCGAATTCGGTGCCGAGCACGGGAACCGGCTTGCGGCGCCCCTTTTCATCGGGATCACTCAGCGCCATACGCTGGCAACGTAAACCTCTCACCTGTCCTTCTGAGCCAAGTACCTGCACAGGAGTGACAAGCTCGTGTAACTGGATGCCCTCGGCAATGGCCGCACGTACCTCCTCGG
>Ga0070699_100004152_pt1 | contig 12802 bp, 7 predicted proteins | sample KBSK1503metaG_FD_65473 | JGI IMG/M metagenome (GOLD analysis project Ga0070699, IMG submission 65473) | Corn, switchgrass and miscanthus rhizosphere microbial communities from Kellogg Biological Station, Michigan, USA - KBS K1-50-3 metaG | ecosystem: Host-associated > Plants > Roots >...
CGCTCGCTCGCGCCAGTGTGGCGCTCGAGCGAGGCCGCGGCGCCGAAGCGGCGTCGTTGCTTCAGCCGCTGCTCCGCTCGCAGTCGTTTACCCGCGAGGACGAGTTCCTCGTGCGAGGTGCCCTCGCCGAGGCCTGGTTGCTTCAGGACGATCTCGTCCAGGCCACATCGGCCTTGGGACGACCGCCAGACGCCCTGCAGGAGCGCCTCTCTGACGCTCGGCTGTCCGCATTGTGGCGTCTCCACGGTCGAATCGCCTTTGCACGCGGCGAGCAGTCGAGGGCGATCGCGCTGCATTCGCGCGCGCTCAAGCACGCCGAGCTCGCACACGAGTCGCGCGCGATCGGCCTCGCGCATTACGAGCTGGCGCTGTGTTACAAGCAGGTTGGCGACTCGGGCATCGTGCGCGAGCACCTGACCGAAGCGGCATCGGCGCTCCATGCCGCCGGCGATCGACGCCATCTCGCCCTCGTCCACTCCTTGTCCGCGGTGCTGCTCGCACAGTCCGGTCGAAGCGACGAGGCGACCGCGGCGCTGCGACAGGGCGAACGGCAGGCGATGGCCATCCCCGCCGACGATGTCGTCGCGGGCATCGTGCACAATCAGGCCAATGTCGCGCTGATGCGTCATCGCCACGATCAGGCGTTGGCGCTGGCGGAACGCAGCGTCGCCCTTCACGAGTCGATCGGCTCTGGCCACGGGCTCGCGGTCGCGCTCGCGACGCTCGGTCAGATCTTCGTGCAGCTCGGTGATCTCGAACGTGCCGAGCACATCCTCACACGCACGCTCGAAGTACGGAGTTCCGTTCAATTCCACGAGACCACCGGCGCGGTCTTCGACACGCTCGCGCAGATTCACATGATGCGCGGGTCGTACGAGCGTGCCGGCGACTACTTGCGGCAAGCCAGCGAAGCCTACGGCGGCTACGGCACGCAGACGATGCGCTGGTATGAGTGGTCGTTGAAGGTGCTCGCCGTGAAGCTCGCGATACGTCGCGGCGCGTATCGCGAAGCCGTTGAAACCGCCGACGAACTGTCACGCAGCGCAGGGATCCCACCCGTCGAGGCCATCCAGGCGGAGCTGGCCGCCTGCGAAGCGCTCCTCGCCGACGGACGCATCGAGACCGCCGCCGAACGACTGAGTGTCTGTGAAGCCAGACTCGATCCGCGGACGACACCCGGCAACTGGGGCGAGTTCCTTCGCATCCGCGGCGCCATCCACGAGCAGTCGCAGCGTTACTCCGCCGCGTACCACGACCTGGCCCAGAGCGCGAGCGTCTTCGAACTGCTGGGCGAACGCTATCAGGCGGCGCTCAGTCACCTGGCGCTCGGCCGACTCGCCGCACGGACGGGAACACGCGGCATTGCGGAAAAGCACCTCGAACTTGCGGCCACGGTGTTTCAGTCGCTCGGCGCGCAGCACGATCTCGACGAGACCGAGGCCGGCAAACGCGTGCTGGCGCAATCAGCCGACACCGCGTTCGCCTTGTCGTCGGTCGATGCCGACGATGTGATCGTGCGGCGGCTGGTCGATGCCGCGATCCTGCCGGAACTGCTCGCCCGGGAAACGGCGGCGGCGATGGTGGAAGTCACTGAAGCGGATGCGGCGGTCGTATACACGACGGTTCCGGGCGGCGAGCTTCAGGTCGTGGCGACGGCCGGATGCGACACAGGGGTCGGCCGCGCGCTGGCAAAAGCGGCCGCGCACGGCACGCGCGAGTTTGCGTCGGGTCTGCTTGTCACCGAAACTCTTGGCAAGGACAAGGAAGGGAATCGCCACTGCACGATCGTCACCGTGGGCCGGCTTCCCGACGCGACCCTGCGACGATTCCGCATGCTCGCCACGGTCGCCCGTCAGGGCTTCGATCTCTGCGGGGCGCGCGAGCAAACGCCGCCGCATCCGGATGCGTCGACAGAGCGTCCGCTCGAGCCGTTGCTCCCCGGGTTCATCTGCGCCAGCGCCTCGATGTCGCGCGTCGTCGAACAGATTCAGCGCCTGCAGGGTCAGAACCTGACCGTGTTGATCACCGGCGAGAGCGGTACTGGAAAAGATCTGGTCGCGCGTGCGATTCACGTCGGCTCGCCGCGGAACGCGGCGATGTTCCTCCCTTACAACTGCACCACCACGACACGCGATCTCGCCGATAGCCAGTTGTTCGGCCATCGGCGCGGCAGTTTCACCGGAGCGATCAACGATCAGCAGGGGCTGATCCGCGCCGCGACCGGCGGAACGCTGTTCCTCGACGAGATCGGCGACCTGCCACTCGACATCCAGCCGAAGTTGCTGCGATTCCTCGAGCAGGGCGAAATCATGCCCGTCGGCGAGAACCGGCCACAGGCGGTCGACGTGCGCGTGCTCGCGGCGACCAACGCCGATCTCGAACAGCGTGTGGCGGAAGGGAAATTCCGCGAGGATCTCTATTACCGCCTGAGTGTGATCCGGATCCACGTGCCTCCGCTGCGCGAAAGGCGCGAAGAGATTCCCCACCTGAGCACGTTCTTCCTGCGCGAGGCGTCGGAACGGCTCGCCAAGCCGGATGTCCATCTCAGCTCGACGACGCTCGATCTCTTCGCGCAGTACTGGTGGCCTGGCAACGTGCGGCAGCTTCGCAATGAAATTCAGCGCGCGGTGGCGATGAGCCATCCTGGAGGGTCGGTCGAGCCGGACAGTCTCTCGCCCGATCTGACCGCTCCTGCAACGATGGGCAATACTGTGCAAGTAGCGTCTGAGGCCCGTGCAAGTCACGTGAGCAATCTGTCCGCAGCAGTGGAACGGGTCGAGCGTGAACTGATTGGAGCCGCCCTGCGGCGCACGAGCGGAAATATTTCTGAAACCGCACGCGTGCTTGGACTTACACGGCGCGGTCTGTATCTTAAGATGCGTCGGTTGGGACTCGATGGAGTGGCTTCGGATACCTAGTAATCAGGTATACAGTGCGTGTGTAGCAGGTATCCACCACCGCGATCCAGCGTTCGGCTCAAAGCCCATCCGTAACTGACTCCGGGTCAAGAAGTTAACGACACCCTCGCCGTTCCGCCTGACACGAGCGACACAGGCCTCAAACGTGGATCAGTCGGAACTGAAATCTGTTCTCTCTCGCAGGGGGGCTCACGTGAATTCACTCGCCGCAACTCGACACAGTGCGTCTGCTGTCCCGCAACCACGCCGCGGAGAGCGTAAGAAGGTTCGTGTTCCCGGCCGTCTCACATGGCGCGATGCATCCGGCACACTCCGCTTCGTCTCGGTCATGACCCGCGACGTCAGCGACGTGGATGCCTTTGTCGAATGCCAGGTGCCCGCGTCGATTCCGCTGTATCGCCTCGTGCACTTCCAGATCGAGCGGCCGGTGCGCGACAGTCACCAATTGCCGGCCGTGCTCCAGCAGGGCAAGGTGTTGTCGGCGGTGTATCGCGTCGGTCCCTACAAGTCCTCGACCGGGACGCCGCAAGGCTACGCGCTGCGCCTGCTCGTCGAACCGCAAGCCGCGAGATCGACGACGCGCGAGGCGTTCGCGATGGCCAACTAAGTCGCTACGCGAAGTCGGTAGCTAGGTGGCTGGGTCGCCAAGCAGATAGGTAGCTAGGGAGTTGCGATCCGGCTAGCCACCTAAAAGCGAAGCGACCCAGCAACCTAGCTACCCTTCTTCCTCCAGTAGCGCGCCAGCCCGAGCCACAACAGGTGAAAGGGCGACGTGGAGAAGTACGCGTCGACTTGCGACTCCGGCATGCGCCGGCGCATTTCCAGACGAATCCGCTCCACGAATCGCTCGATCCGCTCCTCGTCGCTGCCAGGCTCCTGCAGCGATTCGCGAACCAGTGCTGCCGTCATTGCCAGGTTTTCCTGGAACGACTGCAGGTGCGGCCGCACCGCGTTGACCGGACCGCAATGGGTCACGAACAGCGTACTCGGCGACCACGCGTCTATGCGAGCGATGCTCGTCGCCCACGCCTCGAGGTCGATATCCGGCGGCGGTGTCGGCGGCAGTATATAACCACCGTCGATCGACATCCCGGCAGTATCGCCGACAAACGCCACTCCACTCGACGCATCGAAGTAGCTCACGTGATGCGAGGCATGGCCCGGCGTGTAGGCAACGTCGAACGTGCGCCCCCCGGCGTGCAGGCGCTCACCTCCCACGAGCACGTGCAATGCGCTCTTCGGAACCGGAACGACTTCACCCCACAGGCGGTCCATCTCACCGAGCCAGAGGCGCCTGGAGCTGGCCACGAGCTTCGACGGATCGACCAGGTGCGGCGCCCCCACCTCGTGAACATGCACCCGAATCTGCGGATGATCGCGAAGGAGGGTGCCAGTCACACCGGCGTGATCCAGATGAATGTGCGTCAGCAGGACGTCGGTGACATCGGCCATCCGGAGCCCCTGCTGCTGCAGCCCGAGGTCCAGGGTCGCCAGGCATGACGTCGGCCCGGGGTCGATCAGTGCCAGCGCCCCGGGCGATCCGGCGACTCCGGTCCCGATGGCGTGCGCGCGTCCGAGAAACTGCAGGTCAATCCACGAGAGGCCAGCGGAAAGCGTGTTCACACAGGGGGTTATACTGACTGATCAACCCCATGGTCCAGCCCGATTCCGCGGCAGTACTGATGGCGGTGGCGCGGCTGGTCGGCGAAGCTCCGAATTTGTCGGAGGCCGTCGTTCGGCTCGCACTCGCCTTGCGCGATGCCATTCCGTTCGAGCGGCTGCACGTCCTGCGGCTCGATCGGGCGGAGCTGTTCGTGCTGTACGACGTCGACACCTCGGGCTCGATCACCATCGCCGAGCACCGGATCGCCGCGAACTCGGGCTCTCCGCCTGGACCTGACGTCGAAGGCTCGCTCTCGCGTCTCGTCTGCACCGTTCGCCAGGGCCCGCGAGTACACGGCGCCCTGTGGCTCACCTCGAGCCGGGAGGATGCGTTCAGCCCCCAACACCAGGCGCTGGCCGACTCCGTGGCCGACCTGCTCGGCCTCGTGTTCGAGCACAACGGAATCGTTGAGCGCGAATCGCTGCGACGCGAACGCATCGAAAGTCTCCGTGGCCTGCTTCAGACGATGGCCGGCTCGCTCGATATCCGGCAGGTGTTTCCCCAGGTGTCCGATGTTGTCCGAGGCGGATTGCCGCACGACATCCTGGCGATCACGAGCTGGGGCACCGATGGCAGCTCGTTCCGCGTCTACGCCATCGCCGGCGTGCAGATCGACGATGCGAGCTTCTTCGCTCCGGTGACGCTCACCGGCAGCGAGCGAAGCCAGCTGAATCGCGACGCCTACGTCATCCACGACGTGGAGGCGGAGATTCCCGCTGACAGCACTCGCGGCCAGATCTTCCGGCGGGTCGGGGCCAGGTCGGCGTTGCGCGTGACGATGCCGCTCGGCACCGATGTGTTCGGGTCGGTGTTCTTCCTGTCGCGGCAGCCCGATCGATTCTCGGAAGACGATTTCGACTTCGCGCGACGGGTCGCGGACCACATCGCGCTTGCCCTGTCGCACCAGCGGCTTGCCGAAGCTGCCCGCCGGGACGCCGAATCGCGCGAGACAGCCGCGCGGCTCGAGGCGCAGGTCGCCATCCTGACCCGCGAGCTCGAAGCGCGCAGCGGTCATCGCCGGGTCGTCGGGCGCTCGCGTCGCTGGAAAGACATCCTCGCGCAGGCGGCGCGCGTCGCCAAGACTGAAACGACCGTGCTGCTCACCGGAGAATCGGGCACGGGCAAGGAAGTGATCGCGCGTTTCATTCATCATGCGTCACGGCGAAGCCATGGACCGTTCGTGGCGATCAACTGCGCGGCGCTACCGGACCAACTGCTCGAGTCCGAGCTGTTCGGACACGAGCGCGGCGCATTCACCGGGGCCGTTGCCGCCAAGCCCGGTCGCATCGAGCAGGCCAGCGGCGGCGTACTATTTCTCGACGAAGTTGGCGAAATGGCGCCGACCGTCCAGGCCAAACTGCTGCGCGTCCTCGAGGAACGCGAGTTCATGCGGCTCGGAAGTACGCGTGTGCTTCGCGCCGAGATCCGCGTCATCGCCGCGACCAATCGCAACCTTCAGGCGGCCATGCAGCGCGGGGACTTCCGCGAAGATCTCTACTATCGCCTGGGCGTCTTCGAAATCGCGCTGCCACCGCTGCGCGAGCGTCCCGAGGATGTGCTCGACCTCGCAGACTCGTTCCTCCAAGAAATCGGCGAGAGCGTGGGACGACCGCCGATGGGCATCGCGCGCGATGCACAGGATCAGCTGCTGGCCTATGCCTGGCCGGGCAATGTTCGCGAACTGCGCAATGCGATCGAGCGTGCGGTGATCCTCGCCGACGGCGGATTGATTCGCAGCGAGCATCTGCCCGTGGCACCCAGCCGACCGACAGCCGCAACGATGGATCATGCCGGTGGCGCAGCGGCGCTGCCAGCCGGAGGCGTCAATCTCGAGGCGCTCGAGCGATCGCTCGTCGTCAAGGCGTTGACCCAGGCGCGGCACAACAAGACACGAGCCGCCAAGCTGCTCGGTCTGACTCGCGCGCAGCTCTATTCGCGCATCGAGAAATACGGACTCGCCGAGTCCGAGTCGTAATCGAGTGCACGCTGCGCGACCTGGCGGATTGCGGCGCTGGCTGTTACGAGCCACAGCAATCGTGATCCTTATCCTGCTGATCGGCGCGACCTATCAAGGCGTGACCACGGCCCTCGAGCGACGCCGATTTCCACATCCGGGCCGCATGGTCCGTTCGACCGATCATCAGCTGCATATCTACTGCACCGGCGAAGGCTCTCCCACGGTGATCCTCGAGGCGCCGGCAGCTGGCATGTCCGGGGCGTGGGGGTGGGTTCAGCCGGAACTCGAGCATCACACGCGAGTCTGCAGCTACGACCGATCGGGATTGGGATGGAGTGAGTGGGGTCCGCGTCCGTACGATCCCGCGCGTGTTCCGGAGGAGCTCGAGGCGCTGATGCGCAACAGTGGCGAGCGGGCCCCGTACGTCATCGTCGGGCACGGGCTCGGAGCCGCGTTCGCAAGGCTGTTCGCGTCGCGCTATCCGAGGGAGACGCGCGCCGTGGTGCTCATCGACGTGCCGAAACCGGGAGCCGCATCAAGGATGCGGCGCCTGCTGACGGCAGCACCGTGGCTGGCGCGCGCCGCGTTCCTGCGCGCCTCGCCCGTGCTGGCACGTCGTGTGCGCGGGTTGCCGGGAACCGCGGGCGGTGAGATGCGGTCGTTCCTGAATCGACCCGATCATCTCACCCGCGCCGCGATCGAAGTGGCCCAGTGGGATCACACCGTGCAGCTCGCCGAATCGGTGCCGGTGGGCGACGTGCGTGTGATCACGGTCGACATCGTCGGCAGCGACCCGCTCGCGTTCCTCTCCGATCGTCAGCGCGCGTTCCAGGCGCTGGCGACGATCAGCCCCGTGCTCGTACGGTAACGGGGGCGGCAAGCCGCACCGTCTCCGCCGCGCCGGAACCGATCCGCACTTCTTTGCCGCGCGTCGCGAGCACGGCGCCGGTGCCTCCCGCTCCGCCGATCGCCGCACCTTTCGCGGCACCGCTCCCGCCGCCGAGCAGCGCACCGACGGCGGCACCTGCTCCCGCTCCGATCGCAATCTTCTTCGCGTCGTCGCCCTTGGTCGCTTGTGCCTGATGCACGATCGGCGCGGTCCGGATGTCGTAGCGGCGGCCCCCGTAGCTCAAAGACGTGAATCGATACGCGATACGCGCCAGTCCTTTCACGCGCCCGGAACGGTCGACATCGGTAATCGTGCCCGACAGCTCGGCACCTTCCGGAATGACTGTCTGTCCTTTCACCACCACCGCCTGGCGAACTTCGGCGCGAACCGCGTCCTCGACCTTGTTCTCATCCGACGCGATACCGGACAGCAGCTTCACGCGCAGAACGGTGCCCGACGGAAGGGTGACCCCGGGCTCGGCGACAGCTTCCGCAGGTTTGGCGTTCGCGGCCGGAGCCGTGGCGCCGGCGGCGGTCTGTTGCGCGCCTTGCGCGGCGGTCTCTGCTGGCGCAGTCGCCCCTGGAGCCGCTGAAGTCGCAGGTGCGTCTGTCGGTGCACCGCCGCTGCAGGCCGCGGCAATCACCGCGACGGCCAGCACGATCGTGAGTTTCATTCGTCCCTCCTGAACCGACATTCGTCCCTCCTGAATCGACCCGACCGTATGCCGTTCAGACACGCCGATCAGGGAATTGAGAGCACAATTGCGTGTGATCGCATAGCTTCGCGATTCCTGGCTCGATAGCCTGCGAAATCTCTGCCGTAATACTCGGCCGGGTATGGACGTGACAAAACGACTCATCGCGTTCGTCGCTCTTCTTCCAGCGTTTCTTCTTCCAGCGTCGCCCGCGCTCGCGCAGCGCCTGCCGGGCGGCATAATCCCGGAGCACTATACGCTCTGGTTCGCCCCCGATCTACGCGCGCACACCTTTCGCAGCCGCGAGACGCTGCGCGTGCAGGTCAGCACGGCGACGTCGCGCATCACGCTGAACGCGGCTGAACTCGACTTCGGCGCGGTGACAATCACCGCCGCCGGCCGTACGCAGAAAGCACGCGTCGACACCGACGCACGTGCCGAAATGGCCACGTTCGTCGTGTCGGAGCCGATTCCCGCCGGCCCAGCGACCATCGACGTGCAGTTCACCGGCACGCTCAACGACAAGCTCCGCGGCTTCTATTTCAGCCAGGGTCCGGCGCGCGGCTACGCGGTCACGCAATTCGAAGCGACCGACGCGCGGCGCGCGTTTCCCAACTTCGACGAGCCTGCCTACAAGGCGACCTTCGACATCGCGCTGATGATCGACCGTGGCGACATCGCGATCTCCAACGGCCGCGTCACATCCGACGTGCCCGGACCTGACGCCGGCAAGCACACCGTCACGTTTTCGACCACCCCCAAGATCTCGTCCTATCTCGTCGCGATGCTTGTTGGCGACTTCGTGTGCCGTGAAGGCAAGGCCGACGATATTGCCGTCCGGGTCTGCTCGACGCCCGACAAGCAGGCGCTTACCGGGTTCGCCCTCGAGGCCGCCGAGCAGCAACTCACCTTCTACAACAACTACTTCGGCATCAAGTATCCGTTCGAAAAGCTCGACATCATCGGCATTCCCGACTTCTCGGCCGGCGCGATGGAGAACGCCGGCGCGATCACGTTCCGTGAACGCTCGCTCCTGGTCGATCCCGAGCGGTCTTCGCTCGGCGCAAGGCGCCGGGTCGCCACGGTGACCGCCCATGAAATCGCGCACCAGTGGTTCGGCGATCTCGTGACGATGAAGTGGTGGGACGACATCTGGCTGAACGAGGGCTTCGCCAACTGGATGGAGAAGAAGCCGGTCGCGGCCTGGAAGCCTGAATGGCACATCGAGTTCGAGGAAGCGCAGGACACGCAGTCGGCGCTCACTGTCGACGCGATGGCCAATACGCGGGCCATCCGTACGGCAGCAGAGACGCCCGACCAGATCAACGAGCTGTTCGACAGCATCGCCTACGACAAGACGGCATCGCTCCTGCGCATGATCGAGAAGTACGTCGGAGCCGACGCGTTTCGTGCGGGCGTGTCGTCCTATCTCCGGAAATACTCCTTTGGCAATGCGACGGGCGAGGACTTCTGGAACGAGATGACCCGTGTCACGGGCAAGCCGATCGACGGCATGATGCGGACGTTCGTCGAACAGCCCGGAGCGCCGGTCCTGTCGATTGCGACTGCTTGCAACGCCGGGACGACCACGATGACCGTGCGCCAGCAGCGGTTCACGGCGGCGTCCACTGCTCCATCTGGGTCGCAGTCATGGACGTTCCCGGCATGCTTCAAGACGAATGACGGGACACCCCGCTGCGAGATCGTCGATCGGCGCGAGCAGACGTTTACCGCCCCAGGGTGCAACAACGTGTTCGCCAACGCGGAGAGCCGCGGCTACTACTTCTCCGAATATTCGCCGACGGCGGTTCGCGCGCTCGCGGAGAGCGCCGCCGGTTTGACCCCCGTCGAGCGGATCAGCCTCGCCGGCGACGAATGGTGGATGGTCCAGGCCAGCCGCCACGACATCGATGGGTTCCTCGATCTCACCAACACCCTCATTCGCGACGACACCGCAGCCGTGCTGGATACGGTCGCCTCGAAGGTCGCGTACATCGTCGACCGCCTCGTCGACCCGCGCGATCGTCCCCGTTATCAGACATGGATCCGCGAGCGCGTCGGACCAGCGCTTCGGCAACTGGGCCTGCCGGGCAACGCCAACGATGATCCGAACCTTCAAGGTCGACGGGCAACGCTGCTCTCGCTGGTGGGAATGACCGCTGACGACACGGAAGTGCAACGACTGGCTCGCGACCTCGCCCTGCGCTATATCGCCGATCCGACATCGGTGCCGCCAACGCTGGCGTCAACCATCCTCAACGTGGCCGCACTCGGCGGTGACGAGGAGCTCTACGAGAAATACCTGATGAAGCTCCGCCAGGCGAAGCAGGAGCCGGAGGTGTACTACCAGTTCTTCAATGCGCTGCCCTATTTCCGGCAACCGGCGCTGGTGCGGCGCACGCTGGAACTGTCGCTGTCGCAGGAGATCCGCTCACAGGATGCGGCGACCCTCGTCGGCGGGCTGATGGAGGTGCCGTGGGGCGACAACGCGGCCTGGTCGTTCGTCGAAGGACGGTGGGACGCGTTGACGGCCAAGCTCGAGACGTTCCAGGGCATCCCGAGGATGATTCGATCCATGTCGACGTTCTGTTCGGCCGAGCGAGCCGCGGACATGAAGCGGTTCTTCACGCAGCATCCGGTGCCCTCGTCCGAGCGCACCATCCAACAGCAGATCGAGCGCGTCGAGTCGTGCGCAGCGCTCAAGGCGCGTCAGGGACAAAAACTCGGCGCCTGGATCGCGGCGCGCTGACGGGCCGCTGTGGGCCGCCTCAAGGCGGCCCCTACAATCTCGAAACAACGCAGGGTCCGCCTTCAGGCGGACCTTCTACTGCGGAAACGCAGCGGGCGCCGTGTCCTGGTAGCCCTCTCCGTCGAGCGCCTGCATCATCGCGATCAAGGCGTCGATTTCCGCGGGCGTCAGGTGGAGCGGCTCGACCTTGGGATCGAGAGAGGGGTTCTTCTCGCCACCGCGGTTGTACCACTCCATCACTTCACGCAGCGTCTTCTGCGAGCCGTCGTGCATGTAGGGGGCGTGTTTCGTGACGTCGCGCAGCGTCGGGGTCTTGAAGGCGCCACGGTCGACCGGTTTCTTCGTGACGACGAATCGTCCCTCGTCCGCGAACTTCTTCTTTGCCGGATCCCAGCCGACGCCGAGATTGTGAAACAGGCTGTCGGTGAAGTTGTTCCCGAGGTGACACTGATTGCAGCGCGCCTTGTTGTAGAAAAGCTCGTTGCCCTGCTTGACTTGCTCCGACACCGCCTGCTGATCGCGATTGAACCGCCAGCGATCCCACGGCGAGTTGCCGCTCATGCGCGTCCGCTCGTAATCGGCGAGGGCGTGCGCCACTCGATCCTTGGTGATCTCGTCGGTCCCGAACGCTTCCTTGAAATACGGCTTGTAGCCCGGCACGCGTGAGAGCGTCTCGATCATCGACTCGTGCGTGCTGCCCATCTCGATCGGATTGGCAATCGGGCCAAGCGCCTGATCCTCGAGCGATCCAGCGCGTCCATCCCAGAAGAAGTGCGGGTACAGCGTCACGGCTTCGTTGATGAAGCTCGGCGCCTTGCGCAGCCCTTTCTGGCCGCGAATGCCTGACGAGACTGGAGTCGGCTCCGAGAACGCGTTCTCAGGTCGATGACAGGTCGCGCAACTCAACGTGCCGTCGCCAGACAGGCGCTTGTCGTAGAAGAGCCATCGGCCCAGGCGGACGCGCTGGGGCGTCGGCGGATTCTGCAGCTTGGCCAGATCGATGTCGATCCCGACGGGCGCCGCCGGAAGCGGCGCGATCGGATTGGCGACCTCCCAGGCGGGAACCGGCGGTGGTGCAGGTGCGGAACGGCCACAGCCGACGGCCAGAACCGCCAGAAGACCGGCGACGAATGGAAGATTGAGCGTTGAGCGCGGGATCACGGCCTCCCTGTATTTTACTTAGCTTCACAAATGGCGACGGGCTTGCTAGGCTGCGCCCGCGTGGACTCGCGCGTTTCGCTCCGATGGCTGTCGCTGGTCGTCCTGCTGGCGCTGGCCGTGTATCTCTGCTGGCAAATCCTGCTGCCATTTCTCAACGTCCTGCTCTGGGCGGTGGTCCTGGCGGTCGTCTTCGCCCCGGTCCACGCGCGCATCGCCGAGCGGATCGCGCGACCCGGGCCTGCAGCGGCGCTGTCGACGCTGCTCGTGGTGGTCACCATCCTGGGCCCGGTGACCTTCATCACGATCGCCGTCGTGAACGAAGCACGGGGGCTGGCGGCGTCTCTCGGCGCTCATCAGGGGCCCTGGCTCGATCCGAACTCGCCATGGCTCGGGCCAATACTGCGCTGGCTCTCGCAGTACGCCGACGTCGATCAGCTGCAATCCCCCGAGTTCGTTCGCGAGAAGCTGCAGGCGCTGAGCGGCAGTCTGGCCGTGGGCACGCTTGGCATCGTCGGCGGCGTCCTCGCGGCCGTCGTGCAGATGTTCCTCGTCATCTTCACGCTGTTCTACCTGTTTCGCGACGGTGCCGCGATCAGTCGAGCCGCGGCGGAGCTGGTTCCACTCGAGGAGCAGCAGATCGTCGGCGTCGTCTCGCGCACGCGTGACGTGATCGCCGCGAGCGTCTACGGCGTCGTCATGATCTCCGCGATTCAGGGAGCGCTCGGCTTCTTCATCTTCTGGACGCTTGGCCTGCCGTCGGCGCTGCTCTGG
>Ga0070699_100004153_pt1 | contig 12802 bp, 11 predicted proteins | sample KBSK1503metaG_FD_65473 | JGI IMG/M metagenome (GOLD analysis project Ga0070699, IMG submission 65473) | Corn, switchgrass and miscanthus rhizosphere microbial communities from Kellogg Biological Station, Michigan, USA - KBS K1-50-3 metaG | ecosystem: Host-associated > Plants > Roots >...
CTGATCATCGACGAAGTGCTCGCGGTGGGCGATTTCGGCTTTCAGGCCAAGGCCTTCGGCAAGATCAAGGAAATGGCCACGTCGGGCATCCCGGTGGTCATCGTGTCCCACCAATTGGACCGGATCGCGACCTTGTGCAGCAGCGCCATCGTGCTCGATCACGGCCAGGTGGTGCATGCGGGCAGTCCCACCGAGTGCATTACCCGCTACACCGAAGGGGCGGTGCGCGCCGCCACCGAGGGGCGGGACGGCCCGATCCGGATCGATTCGGTACGCGCTGATCCTGGCGTTCCGGTCCGCTCGGGCCAGGAGATCAGGCTCGAGCTGACCGGCGTGGTCGCTCCCGGCGCCACCGAGGTGGATGGGGATTCGCTGTACGTCCGGGTCCGCTCGGCCCAGACCGGCGGTATCCCGTTCGCGACCAGCACCGGCAGGCTCGGGCTGTCGCTCCCCGGCGAGGGACCGTTCAGCCTGCAGGTCACGCTCCAGATGAACGTCGCGCCGGGTGTTTACGTCGTCGAGACCGGCATATCCCTCGAGCGCCTGGGCAAAGCCGCCAGTAATGGTCCGACAGTTTACGTGCAGGTCAATGGGGGACAAGACTTCACGGGGACCAACCAGCTCAACGCCCGAATGGCGTTCAAGAACCTCGCCGGTGCCCCGGCGGCGCGGTGAGCAGGCGCTGGAAGAGCGCCTCGTACTGCGCTCCGGTGCGTTCGGTGCCGAATTCCGCCATCACCCGGTTCGCCCCAGCCTGTCCCAGGCGCCGGGCCAGCGCGGGATCATCGAGCAACCGGCCGACCCCGGCGGCCAGCGCCTCGGGGTCGTCGTGCGGGACAAGCAATCCGTGGACTCCGTCCTCGATGAATTCCGGAAGCCCGCCCACTCGAGAGGCAACAACCGGAGAAGCGCACCCGAGGGCTTCGAGCGCGGCGATCCCGAATGACTCGCTCCGGGAGGGGAACACGAACGCCCGGCATCCCCGCAACAGGCTCATGACCTCGGCATTGGGGAGTTTGCCAAGGAACCGGATCCGTCCGTGCGCCGGTCCGGCTGCGGCTTGGGCCTCGAGCTCGGCCCGAAGGGGGCCGTCGCCCACCAGATGGAGTTCCAGGCCCGGATACCGTGCTGCGATGAACTCGAAGGCCCGCAGCAGCACGTCGAGCCCCTTCTTCGGATTGTGGGCTGCAACGGTGAGCAAGTAGGGCGTGCCGCCGGGCGCTTGAGCCGGTGCGGTCACAGAGAGTCCGGCAAGATCCAGGGAGTTGTGAATGACCTCGGCGCGGGCGAGCAGGTCGGGGCGTGAGGTCAGGGCTTCATCCCGGTAGGCGGCCGAGGGGGCAACCACGGCATCGGACCGGCTCAGGATGCAGCGGACTCCCCATCGAACCGGGCGCAGCTCCCCTTCGCCGATGACGAGATCCGCACCATGGACCGAGGTGACCAGACGGATGGGCGCAATGGCGCGGCAGAACGCAAACCACACGAAGGGGTCGATCGGATAGTGGATGTTGACGATGTCGACTCGCTCTCGGCGCAACAGCACCAGCAGGCGGACGATGGTCGGCACGAAATAGAGAAGAAACGCGATGCGGGAGACAACCGGACGCCGTTCGACCGACGTAGACTTGAGATCGAATTCCCAGGCGGGAAAACCGTTTCGCGCGGTCTTCCGCCGGGCCTTGAACCCCTCCCCCGGATGGAAGAATTGCACACCGTGTCCGCGGGCCCGGAGCTGCTCGGCGAGATTGCTTACGACCGAGGCCACCCCGCCATACTCCTGGTCCCAGGGAACCACGATGAGGACATTCACCGAGCGGGCTCGAATGGTCGCATGATCTCGGTAATTATCTCCACCCGGTACCGGGCCGACAAGCCGCATAGCCTGGTCCCCTCCTGCGTGGAGCCTTCGTGGCCGGCGTAAGAGCCGGGTGTCGGCTGTTGCTGCTCAGCTATCACTTTCCTCCCTCGACCGCCGCCGGCGCGCTCCGGTGGGAAAAACTCGCCGGATTTGCGGCGGAACGCGGGTATGAGCTCGATGTGGTGGGGCTGGCGCCCGAGTCCCTGGAATCTCGAGACGACGCGCGGCTTGCGGTGTTGCCGAAGGGGACCCGGTTCACCGGAGTTCCCAAGACAGGTCATTGGGCCGAACACGTCGAGGCCAAGGCCTGGGAGTTCAGTCGGGGGAGGTCCGGCGGTAACGAACCGGCAGGGCACGGGGCTGGAGACGTCCAGACCGGCAGAACCGCAAGCCGTCCCGCCTCGGTCGCCCCAGAGGAGATTCGCTGGAGCCTTCGGCCCCGCGACCTGTTGCGAGCGTGGTGGTCATGGAAGAACTGGGCCCGCAACCGTCGCTGGGCGGTTGCCGCCGCGCGGCGGGCCGCCGACCTGATTCAGGGCGGCGGGCACCGCGCGATCATCTCCTGTGGCCCGCCCCACATGGTTCATTACACGGGGGGCAGGCTGGCGCGACGAGCCCGGCTGCCTCACATCATGGACCTTCGCGATCCCTGGTCGCTTCCACGGCGGCAGACCGAAGAGCTTGCCAGCCCGCTCAATTTTGCGCTCGCCCGTCGCTGCGAGGCCGAGGCTGTGGCAGGCGCCGAACTGATCGTGGTCAACACCGATCCGCTTCGTGACGCCATGCGGTCGCTGTATCCGGAACGAAGCAGCCGGATCGTGACCGTCATGAACGGATACGACAACGATGAGCTGAGTGCCCCGCCGCGCCGAAGCAGCCGTTTCACGGTGACCTATGCCGGCGCGTTGTATCTCGACCGCGACCCCCGCCTGTTTCTCCGAGCCGCCGGGCGCATGGTGAGGAGCCTGGGCCTCACACCGGACCAATTCGGCATCGAGTTCCTGGGCACCGGCGATGAGTACGCCGGGGTTCCGCTCCGAACCATCGCGTCTGAAGAGGGTGTGGCGGCCTTTCTGACGATCCATGCGCGGAAGCCACGAGCCGAGGCGCTCGCCTTTCTGGCGCAATCCACGATGCTGCTCAATCTGCCCCAGGACAGTCCGTACGCGATTCCTTCCAAAGTCTTGGAATACCTAGTCTTTCCCAGCTGGGTACTGGCTCTTGCCGCGCCGGAAAGCCCGACCGCTCTCGCGCTTGCGGGCGTCGGAGTCGATCTGGTTGCGCCGGGTAACGTCGATCACATCACGACGATACTGACCGCGCGAATGCAGGCCTTTCTCCGAGGGGAGCGACCTGGCCCGATCACGGGCCGCGAGCGGCTGAGCCGTGCGTCGCAGGCGAGAATTCTTTTCGACGAGCTGGACCGTCTTCTTGGCCTTGGATCCGGCGGATGAGTCTCATCCGCAAGGGTTTGCTCGGATTGGCCACCGCGCCGGGAGTCGAGCGCCTCTGGCGCCCCTGGACCCGAGGGGCAATTCCCATCCTCATGCTGCACCGGTTCTGTGCTGCAGGAGTGCGCCGCATCGGCATGCCGGTCGACCTGCTGCACCAGCAGCTGTCCGAGCTCCGACGCCGGAAGATTCGCGTTCTCCCGCTGCCCGTCGCACTGGAGCAGGTTCGCGCCGGAGCACCGATCGAAGACGCGGTCGTTCTCACCGTGGACGACGGATACGCGGACTTCCACGACCTGGCGCTGCCGGTATTCGCGGAGTTCGAGTGCCCGGTCACGGTCTTCCTGGTCACCGGATTCCTCGACCACCGAACCCGTTTGTGGTGGGACACGGTGGCGCAGGCGCTCAGCCGGCTCGGGAAGGAAAGCGAAGCGAGCGACAGGATCGAGGCGCTCAAGCGCCGGAGCGAGAGCGAACGAGTCGAGGCCGTCGCGGCGCTGGCTGGCGAAGCCGGCTTGCGGGAAGCGGAGGCGACCGGAGACCACGCGCCCATGACGTGGGACATGGTGCGTGCCGCCGCGACCCGTGGCGTCACATTCGGACCGCATACGGTCACTCATCCCATTCTGTCGCGGGTTGGCGACCAGCAAGCCCGGTTCGAGATCGAGGAATCGTGGCGCCGAGTACGTCACGAAACCGACGCAGCCGTCCCGGTTTTCTGCTATCCGAACGGCACTCCCGGCGACCAGGGGCCCCGAGAACACGCGCTGGTGCTCCAGGCAGGCCTGGAAGCCGCTCTGACCACCAGTCCCGGTTTCCTGTCCGCCGGAACGGTCGGCTCCGAAGCCGGGATGTCGCTACCCCGCTTTTCCCATCCGAGAAGCATGGCGAAACTGTTGCAGGTAGCGGGCGGGCTGGAGAGACTCAAGCGGAGGCTACGCCACAGCGATGAGGGGTAGTGGGCTGTCGGCACGACAATATGTTGCGTTGACGCAACATATTGGAATTGCTGCTGACCCCGGCTATCGCAGGCACGCGTCATGAATAGGCTCCCGTGAACCTCCGCAGCCTGCTCAGTCCGACGGCCTGGTCCGAACGGGTCCTGGAGCAATACTGGCGGCTGTTTCCCGGCGGGATGGTTGACCCGGTCACGTTCACCTGGCCGGTAGACCGGGACGCGCTGCGGGAGGTGGAGATCCGCTGGCCCACCGGCCGATCGTACGCCTGGGCGCCGCGCAAGGCGTGGGGTGACCAGGTCAGAGATGCACTTCGGCGCTTTGTGAAGGTCGCGGAAACCGACTTGCCCCAGCCGTACCAGGGGGTCGTCAATTTCGAGTTTGTGCGCCGGGGCCGGACCAGCCGGGTGATGGTGGAGACGTCGGACTACGCCCCGTTGAATGAAGATGCGTATCGAGACGCTGATCTCCACTTCAAGATGGAATTCGCCCTCGAGGGCTATGGTGAGCGGGACCGGCTGCTGCCGGGCGGGTATATCAACAACGACGCGGCGATCTACCGGTATTTACCCAGGCTGCGGGCGATCCGGGACAGGGCGCCGCCGGTACACGATGTCCACGGCCGGTTCGGGCTGAGCATGGAGAAGCGGCGGCGTCCGATGGAGATCCTTCGCGCCAGCACGAAGTTCCGATTCTTCGGCGGCGAGGGCAAAGTGCGGTATCGCCGTTTCCTGGAAGAGGTGGCCCGCTCGAGGGTCTGCATCGACCTGCCGAGCATGTCGTCGATCACGTTCCGGATGGTGGACTACCTGGCGATCGGCTCGTGCATCGTGGGGCCGCCGCACACCAATCGGCTCCTGATGCCGTTCCAGGAGGGCGTGCATTGCGCCTACTGTCGTCCCGACTATTCGGACCTGGAGGCCGTGTGTGAACACTACCTCACGCACGAAGACGAACGGCTGGCGCTGGTGAAGAACAGCAGGGCGTTTTTTGACGCCTACGTGCATCGGGACCAGATGGCATCATACTACCTGGGCCACTGTCTCACGCGGTTGGCGTGAGCCGCCCGTCGTGAGGGACACCGTGGAGGGCATGGAGTCATGAGCGTCGCCTTGATCACCGGATCGGCGGGATTGATCGGCTCGGAAGCCGCCGTCTTCTTTGCCGGCCTGGGGATGGACGTCGTTGGAGTGGACAACGACATGCGGAAGACCTTCTTCGGCGAGGAGGCGTCCACCACGTGGAACCGGAAGCGACTGGAGCGCGAGCTGGGCCCCAGGTACCGGCATCACAGTATCGACATTCGAGATGCCGCGGCGCTCGACCTCCTGTTTCGGCACCACGGAAAAGCCATCACCCTGGTGATTCACACCGCGGCCCAGCCCTCGCACGATTGGGCCGCGCGGGACCCGGGGATGGATTTCTCGGTGAACGCCACCGGCACGCTCAACGTGCTCGAGGCCACCCGGCGGAACTGTCCGGACGCCGTGTTCATCTTCACCTCGACCAACAAGGTCTACGGCGACACGCCGAACCGGCTTCCGCTCATCGAACAGGAATTGCGCTGGGAGATCGATCCGTCGCACACCTACGCCGGCGGGATTCGTGAAGACATGTCAATCGACCAGACCCTGCACAGCCTGTTCGGCGCCTCCAAGGTGGCGGCCGACGTTCTGGTCCAGGAGTATGGCCGCTATTTCGGGATGCAGACCGGCTGCTTCCGGGGCGGCTGCCTGACCGGGCCGAACCACTCCGGTACCGAGCTGCACGGCTTCCTGGCGTACCTGATGAAGTGCGCCATCACCGGAAAGCCGTACACCGTCTTCGGCTACAAGGGCAAACAGGTCCGGGACAACATCCACTCGGCCGACCTGATCAGCGCGTTCCACCATTTCTTCCAGGCGCCGCGGGTAGCCGAGGTGTACAACTCGGGTGGCGGGCGCTTCAGCAACTGCTCGATGCTCGAGGCCATCCGCCTGTGCGAAGCAATGACCGGCCGGCCAATGCAGTGGACCTACTCGGAAACGAACCGGGTCGGCGATCACATCTGGTACGTCAGCGACAACGGCCGGTTCGAGCGACACTTCCCGACGTGGAAGCTCGCCTACGACGTTCCGGGCATTCTCCGGGAAATCCACGCAGCCTTCACGGAGCGGCTCGCGCGCGCGGGCAACTGAGTCGGTGAGCGGGCTGCGAGCCTCGACCTACCGAATCGTGGTACGTTCGGGGCTGGCCTCCGCCTCGCGTCGGCTCCGGCCGGCGGCGACGGTTTTTTGTTATCACAACATCGTCCCCGACCCGCTGGAAAACCGGGCCGGCGACGGCCCGCTCCATCTCGGCGCATCGCGGCTCCATGCGCATCTCGACTGGATCGATTCGGCATTTGACGTAGTTCCGGTCGGGGAGATCGTCAGGCGGATCCGGAACGGGGGGCCGGTTCGTGGCCTGGCCGCGCTGACCTTCGATGATGCCTATCAGGGTGCCGTTTCCGTCGCACTTCCCCTGCTGCGGGCGCGGCGGTTCCCCGCCACGGTGTTCGTGGTGAGCGAGGCGAGCCAGCGCCCGGCGCCGTTCTGGTGGGACCGCCTCGGCCTGGAGGGTCGGCTCAATGCCGCCACCCGGTCCCGGTGCGTCGATCAACTCGGCGGCAGGGCCACGTCCATCGCCGCGGCGTACCCGCCTCGGGACGAAGTCACCTGCCCGGACGTGCTTTTCCCCGCGGCGCTGACCGAGATTCGTGCCGTCTTGGGAGACGGAATCGACGCCGGTTCCCATACCCTGACCCATCCCAACCTCACGGCACTCCCTGCCCGGGAACTCGACAAGGAGCTCGCCGGAAGTCGGGCCGCGCTCGCGGACGCGTTCGGCGCGGAGCCCCGTCTGGTGTCGTATCCGTACGGACTCACCAATGCGGCTGTCCGAGCAGCGGCGGAACACGCCGGCTATGACGGGGGGATATCTTTGTCGTACGGAAGGGTGCTTCCCGGCAGCGACCCGTTCGACCTGATCCGGGTGAACGTGCCGGCGACGCTTTCGGTGGACGCCATGGCCTGCTGGGCCTCGGGGCTCCGATGGAGGCCACCCCGGTGAAGGAGAAACGGATCGCGATCGTGGTACCGAGTCTCCGAGGCGGGGGGCTGGAACGCGTGGTCCGGGATCTGGTGCTTCGGCTGCCGGCGGCGGGTTTTGTCCCAGCCGTCTTTGGCATCACCGGCCTCGGTTTGTACGCATCAGATCTCCGCACGGCGGGGATTCCCCTCTTTGACTCGAGGCAGCCCGGATTCCGTCTGCCGGGCTATCCTCGAGTGCTCCTTCGCCAGCTCCGCGAGTTCGCGCCGGATCTAATCCATTCGCATACGGGAACCTGGCTTCCTTCGGCTGTATGCAAGGCCGTCCTTCCCGACGTGCCTTTGGTCTTCACGGACCACGGGCGGTACCCTCCGGAGCCTCGGCTGAGGGCCCTGATCGAGCGGTGGTGTCTGGGACGGACCCGCAAGCTGGTGGCGGTCTCCGAGGCCCTTGCAGGTTACCTCCGCCAATACCTGGGTTCTGGTGTTCGTCCCGAGGTGATACCCAACGGTATAGATCTTGCTAACTTCCGCCTGGGCAATGTTTTGCGTCGGGATGCGCTGCGGCGGGAGTGGGAAATCGCGCCGGGGCAGATTCTGGGGATAGCGGTTGGCCGCCTGACACAAGTCAAGAATCATCTCGGTATGATTCGCGCCCTGGCGCGAGCGGGAGAGGGCGCCGGCGAAATACGCCTGGGATTCCTGGGCGCGGGACCGCTCGAAAGCAACCTGCGAGAAGCCGCCACGGAGCTAGGTGTGGGGGCGCGGATTCGTTTCCTTGGGTTTCGTTCGGACGTGGCGGACTGTCTGCACGCGAGCGACTTCTGGCTGAGCGCGAGCAGCACCGAAGGCTTGCCGCTCTCGCTGCTCGAAGCCATGGCGGCTGGCCTTCCTATCGTGGCGACGAGCGTGGGGGGCATGCCGGAGACAATCGGCACGGCGGGGATGCTGGTGCCTCCCGGAGACGACCGTGCGTTCGCCGAAGCGCTCGGCACGATGGCGGTGAACTCAGCCCAGCGGGCGGCACTGGGGCGGGCGGCCCAGGAGCGGTCCACACGGTATTCGGTGGACGACATGACAACGCGGTACTGCGCCCTCTATCATGAGGCAATGGAAGACGTGGCCAGATGATCCGCGGGATGATCGAGCGCCTGGGCTACGTACGCTACCTCGTCAAACCTGGGGCGTGGCGGTGGCTCATCGACCGGATCGATTACACGGTGACCGATCACGTGCAGCCATGGAGCGTGCTGAAGCGGCACCCGCGCTGCTTCATTCACCCGACGGTGGCGTTCCGGTCGGCGGAGAACATCATCCTGGGGCACGACATCCGGATTCAGCCCTACAGCTGTGTCTGGGCGTCGCCGAATTCGAAGATCGCGATCGGCGACCATACGGGCATCGGGCCCGGCACGATGATTTTCTCGTCGAATCACCAGCTCGAGCCCGGGTCGCCCTATCACCTGCAGCCCTGGACGGAGCGGGACGTAATCATCGGTAAGGACGTGTGGGTGGGAGCCGCGAGCGTCATCCTTCCCGGTGTAACCATCGGCGACGGATGTGTGCTCGCTGCCGGCTCGGTCGTGACCAAGGATATACCCGCCAACACCATCGTAGGCGGAGTGCCCGCGAGGGCCATCAAGAGCCGGGGCGACGGAGGGCCAAGGTAATCATGGCACGACGAGATTCGTACGCGATTCCATTCCGGAGCGGCCGGGGCCTCCCGTCATCCGCCCAGCCTGCTCACGCGGTCGCTGCGCCGGCGCCGGCCCCGGCCCTCGCCGACCAGACGGTTTCTCTGGAGCGGGAGGTGAGCCCTGCCGCAAAGTGGGCGACGGGCGTGGCGGTGTTCCTGGCCGTTAGCAAGTTTCACGCGTACCTCGGGATCCTCGCGATGATTCGGGCGCCGATGCTAGCGAGCGTCGCTGCCTTGGTACTCCTCTTCATGGATACGAAGCGGTGGCGGCCGGGAGACCTCAAGCAGCACTGGATTCCCAAAACGCTCGGAGTCTTGGTCCTCGTCGCTTTCGGCAGCATCCCGTTCGGCATCTACCCGAGCCAAAGCCTGGACACGTTCAATAACGTGCTGGGCAAAACATTGCTTATCGCGCTGATGGTGTGGGCGGTGGCGCGTACTGAGCGCGGGACCCTCTTCATGGTCCGCACCCTCACACTCGCCATCGTCGCCGCCGGCTTCCTCGCCATTACCAAGGGCCGAGTGGACAATACAGGCCGGCTCTCCGGCGGCTACACCTACGACCCCAATGACATCAGTCTCCTCGCGGTGACCGGCATCCCGCTGGTGGTCTGGTGGGCGCTGGACAAGCGCAACAAATTCGGGAAACCGGTTCTGCTCGCGCTGCCGCTGCTCTTCAAGGTCATTTTCGCGAGCATGTCCCGGGGAGCGTTCATCGGATTCCTCGCGATGACGGCGGGTTTCATCCTGCTCGGGCTGGGACCGGTGTCGAAGAAGGTCAAGCGCGTCGCGCTGGCCGCCGGGCTTGGAGTGCTCGTGGCAATGCCCTTTTTCCCGGCGAAGTATCTCCGCCAGATGAAAACCATCACCTCCGACGACGATTACAACCAGACATCGATCACCGGCCGAAAGGAGGTCTGGAAGCGGGGGTTCAGTTACGCCAGGGCACGCCCGCTCTTCGGGGTCGGCCTGGGCAATTTCAACTCGGCGGAGGGCCGCTCCGAGGTGTCGATGGAACGGTCCGCCCGCGGCCGAGGCTTTAAGTGGGGGACGGCGCACAATTCTTACGTCCAGGTGCTGGCCGAGCTCGGTTTCATAGGGGGCGGGTGCTTCTTCGGGCTGATGTTCGGGTCGATCATCTCCCTGGTTCTGGTGCACCGCCGCAGCGCGCACAGCGACATGCTGCCCCCGTTGTTCGCGATCGCCATGACGGGCTTTGCCGGGGCCGCCGCCTTTCTGTCCTGGGGATACTACGACTTGACCTACGTCATGATCGCGCTTGCATGCGCGATGTTGATGCGGGCGCGAGGCGACTGGTCGGCGGCATCAGGCACCCTCCCCGCACCGGCAACCGTGAGCGGCCGAGCTCGGCGCTGATGCTCGCGTTCATCATCCCAGTTAAACATCCGGCCCGTTCACGCTCCTATCGGGTGGTGACCGATCTCCTGCGCCGCACCCTGCAGTCGGTCGGCGCCCAGACCGACCGGACTTTCGCGGTGATCGTGGTGTGCAATCAGAGACCCGAGTGGGCCGGCGAAATGGAACGGGTCGAGTTCGTAGAGGTGGATTTCCCCCCCGCGGAGCCTCCCGCCCGGCGGCAAGACTGGGTGGACTGGCTCTACGAGGACCGCGGCGCGAAGATCGCCGTCGGACTGCGGCACGCCCGACGGCTCGATCCAACCCACGTCATGTTCGTCGATGCTGACGATTTTGTGAGTCGTCGGCTGGCTGGATTTGTGCGGGAGCGGCCCACAGCCCCGGGCTGGTATATGCCGGATGGAATCACCTACAGCGGTTTGTTCAAGATAGGATCGCCGCGAGACCGGTTCTGGAGCTACTGCGGAACCTCGCACATTCTCCGGTACGACCTGGTGCCGGTGCCCGACAGTATGGACCTGCTTCCCTCCAAAGAATCGGTCCTTGGCATGCTGGACCCGTTCTACCTCAAACGGATCCTGGGCTGCCACGTGGATTTCATCAAGTACTTCGCCGAGCGCGGTACTCCTATCGAGCCGCTGCCGTTCGTCGGCGCGGTCTGGCACGCCGACACGGGCGAGAATTCCTCGAGGGCCTGGTGGAAGGGTTCACGATTCGGACCGATTTGGGGCCTGCCACTGACGCCCGAGCAATCAGCAGAGTTCGGAATAACTCCGGCGGCACGGAGCCTTCCCGAATCTCTGCTGCTGTATGGTTGGAGGATCCGGTCGGTCGCGGCGCGCTCGCTGAAGCGTCTTGCCGGCCTGGAGGCTAAGACGGCTTAGGGGGCGCCGCTCACGTAGAAGTCATCGAAGTCCAGCCACATCAGTTGATTGATCGTCCCGCCCCCGCCGCCCCAGGTGGGGGCTATGTGGATATAGCCCCATGTAACGGTCCCCTTCGTGGCCGTTTTCTGGAATTCTACGTCCTCGTAATGGTGCGTCAGAACCCCATCGAGCCAGAGCTTGACGACCCCATTCCGCTGATCGTCCGCGCCGATCTCAAACACCCCTTCGAGCACGTACCAGCGGCCCCGGACGATGGCCCACGCCCCCGCCCCCGTCGCCCCGGCAGTGTTCGGGTTGAGTCCGCCGGTCGCGGCCCGGGGATCCCCACCAGCGCCCTCTGATCCTTGCAGGTCCACGTTGAGCGCCAGAGCTCCCGCCCCTGCACCGCGCAAGCGGATGATCGGCTCCGGGGAAGCCGTGGATCGCAGGAAGAACATCTTGTTGCTGCCGGTCGGATGGCCCTGCCAGTTCGCACTCACCCTGAACGCCGTCCGGAAATAGAACTTTGAGTAGTGGCGGACCTGCCCATAGTGCTTGAGGGTCGTAATAGGAATCATCTGCGAGACCCCGGGGCTATAAGTGCCCTTCGCTACGACATGCGGCGGGTAACGCAGGTGCAGGATACCGGGCGGCGAAAGCGGCGCGGACTCATCCTGAGCCAGCTTGATGTTCGCCGGGAAGCGGCCCTCGGCATCATCCCAGCCTTCAGAGCCCGTTGTCTTCCACGGGAACGAACCCATCCCGCGACCGCTTGATGGGACGGTACCGACCGAGTTGAAGTGCCGGCCCACGATCGGCAGATAGCCCGCTGGCTCGTTCCACGCGCCCGGTGCAGGCGGCTGACCAGGCGGAGGACCCGGCGGGGGTGGTGGCGGAGCCGGCGGCGGTGCTCCCGGGGTTACGGTCACCACGGCGGTGTCGGCCAGAGTGCCCGATTCGAGCGTGACGATCACCCGATAGGTGCCAAGGTCCGAGGCCGCGGTGTAGAGGCCCCGGGCGGACACTTCTCCGCCCTCCACCGCCCAGAGGAGCGCCGGCACAATGGTGGCTCCATCGCTCCATTTGACCACAATCCGGAGCTGAAGTTGCGCTCGCGGAGCAAGCGCCACCACGTGGGGGTCGAGCCGGAGGCTCGTCACCACGGGTTTCTGCGCCGTCGGCGCGCTCTGGTCCGCGAGCGTGTCGTGCGTCGTCAGTCCGCAAGCGGCGAGGAAGAAGAGGAGCATGCTCAGAAGTCCTACCCTGCGTCGGCGGCGAGGCATGAGAAGGGGCAACCTATCGCCTCCCCGGCTACCGCACAACCAAGGACCGCGAACGGCGACCATCACTCGGTACGCGCGTTCTATGCGTGACGCGGAAGATGACTAACTGTTAAACCGACCTGTTCGAGCCGCTTCGTCCCAGTACGTCGTCACGCGTCCTGGCCGCCCCCTCAGAACCACCGCTAGGGGAACGCAGAATCAGGGTGCCCCGCTCACGTAGAAGTCATCGAAATCCAGCCACATC
>Ga0070699_100004154_pt1 | contig 12800 bp, 13 predicted proteins | sample KBSK1503metaG_FD_65473 | JGI IMG/M metagenome (GOLD analysis project Ga0070699, IMG submission 65473) | Corn, switchgrass and miscanthus rhizosphere microbial communities from Kellogg Biological Station, Michigan, USA - KBS K1-50-3 metaG | ecosystem: Host-associated > Plants > Roots >...
TCGCGACAGCACGGAGAGAAGTGATGAATCCTGAGGAAAAGCGTCTTGAATTTGCCTCTCGCCTGGCCTGGGCGACGTCGCCCCAGAATCCTGGCAAAAATGTCGAATGCTCTTCGCGGTGATGGCTTGAGCCATCACTTATCCACAGCCCGCTCACGCGCTGATGGCTTGGGCCATCAAAATTCCCAACGCTGCTTCGTGGTGATGGCCCGGGCCATCACTTATCCACAGCCCGCTCACGCGCTGATGGCTTGGGCCATCAAAAATTCCCAACGCTGCTTCGTGGTGATGGCCCGGGCCATAATCGGGCAGGATGGAGGTGGTGGAAATGTGGCCCGGGCCATAATTCGTTTCGTTTGTTTCGTTCGTTTCGTTCAAGCCGGTCGACATCGCACCGACCAGCGGCCCGGCAATTGCGACTCGGATGCCTGAAGGGTCACCTCGGGACAGGCCCGGGACATCAAGGGCCATGAGGGGCTGTAGATAAGTGGTGGTCGGGCCACCCTTCGGAATGCAGGCCCTCACAGTGGCGAACTGTGTGACATTTTGGGACGCCGGGGGCCGCAGATGTCACACACCTCGATCCAGGGCCGCGCGCTCTCTATCTTCTTGCAGACCGCGTCTGGGCCGCCTTGCGCGCCGCGCGGCTTCGATGCTTCGTATCGCGTCGCTGAGCGGCGCTGGCGCCTGTCGGGCCAGGCTGGTCTTTGAACCGGCCCTCCGGCCTTCTTGTTTCAGGGCCTGGCGCTCTGGCGGGTTTTCGCCGTCGTCTTGCCAGGTGATGGCGGCGGAAGCTTCACTCCGGCGCGGCGGGCTTTGGAGAGGCCGATCGCGATTGTGGCCTGCGCCGTCCGCGGCCCGGCCCTTTGGGGCTCGCTCAGGGGGCTGGTCGTTCGCCAACGTGCCGTGCAGCCAGAAGCCCCGCTGACCGGGCGGGCGATGATCCCCCGAAAGCGGACGCAACGCTGATACACGTCGCATGAACACGTTGCCTCGCATCAGCCGGATCCGGTAAGCGTGGTGACAGAGAATTCCCGAAGGAAGGAACCGTGGATGAGTCCTTCGATCCTCGTCGTTGATGATGACCCTGACATTCTCTTTGCCCTATCGGAAGCCCTGAGCGAGGAGGGGTTTTCCGTGCAGGTGGCGCAGAACGGACAGGAAGCGCTCGACCTCGTCGGAGAGGCGCCGCCCGCTCTTATCCTGCTGGATCTGATGATGCCGGTCATGGATGGACGCGAGTTCGGCAGCCGGCTCCGTAGCTCGCCGGATCTGGCCAACATTCCAATCATCGTCCTGAGCGCCGATCGAGACGCTTCGAGGACGGCAGAGGATCTCGATGCAGCGGGCTACCTCGGCAAACCGTTTGACTTGGGCGCGCTGCTCAAGATGACGCACAGCGCGGTGTCAGCTCTACCCGGATGAACCACTAGCGGCTTAGCCTCAGCGCCTGTGCGCTTCCTCTTGCGCGAAGCCCAGTCTCTCACGCACGGCATGCAGGCAGAGGATCTCGCCGTCGATGCGGATCGCGTGGTTCACGCAGCGGGGAGCGTGACAGTGCCAGCAAACGAATTCTGTTTCCTTGCCGCAGAGCAAACGCGATCGACCCGTTCTTTCCTGCACGTGTGCGCACCGCATGGTTCCAGACCTCGGGCGTTGGACCATAAGGGGAGCGAACCGGAGAGCAATTGATCCGTGGGTCAGTGGTAGTGCCGTGTTTCGGTTGCTTGTTCGAGCACGGAGCAGGCTCGGGAGGAGTCAAAAACGCGCCGCGTGCGTAGGGTACCATTCATCTGATGGCTCAGCGCACGAACGAAGGGGTTGTGCCAACGAAGACCATCCTCGTGGTCGACGACGATGCGGCCATCGTCGAAGCGTTGACGGAGTTTCTCGCCGACGAGGGTTATCGTGCTGTCGCCGCTGGGAGTTCGAAGGATGGGCTCGCGCAGTTGATGAAGGAGAACCCGGACCTGGTGCTCACGGACTCGATCATGCCTGTGGTCGACGGCCCGCTCTTCGTACAGCGCGTGCATGCGCTTCCCGCGTTTCGCACCCTGCCGATTGTCATTATGAGCGCCAGCCCAGAGGGCGTCGCTGGCTCGGCCAAGGCGATTGGAGTATCGGCGGTGCTCAAAAAGCCGTTTGGGCTGGACGAGCTGCTCGCTGTGATTGAGAGGCTGATCGGAAAAGGCTCTGGCTGAAAAGCGGTTGAGACGAGCGCCTTTTCATCTCCTGCGAGCGAACTTCGGCCAACCGCCGCGACAAGAATCGCCTCTCCCGCTCGTTGGCGGCCAACTTGACGACACGCGCGAAGCTCCTCTCCGCATCGGAGAAGCGACCGAGGCGCTCGGCGAAATCGGCACGGGCGGCGTGCAAGCGCGCCTGTCCACTAGCGTGCAGCTCAGCAAGTTTGCGGCGTTTCGAATTGTCGGATTGAGCACAAAGAGCTGTCGTCGAGGAAGATGTAGCACGCAACGCAGGCACGACTGCGAGCAAGCTGCACCCCTAAGACTGCGGTCCGATCTCCAATGACGGAATGGTCGCTAGCTTCCTCCTCCGGAGATACGGGTGCATCGGAGGGTTTCTTGTCGTGGGTCACATTCTTGGACGGCCTTTGGACCAGCGGTGGGGATGAAAGAGCGGAGGGGAAAAAAGAGGGGGAAGCGCCGCTTCCTCGTGCGCTATGGTGCACGCGAGTTGTCTCACTCCGGCTTCACCCGCGACATCTCGAAGCGGGGTGCCTTTATCGTCTCGTCGTCTCGTCCACCGCTGGATTCGAAACTGCACGTCCAGATTTTTCTGGAGAGGGAGAGATGCGTTTATTTCGAAGCCTTGGTTACGCGGCACAAAATCGTTTCTCCGCACCTGAGATCGCTGGAAAAAGGGGGCTTTGGTGTCCGCTTCCTGTTGCCTCAGGAGATCCTGCAGCAGATGGTGGTCAAGCAGGGCTTGCTGGAAATACTCTATGCCACGCCGGGTGACCTGAAACAGGCATACGAAAGGCAGTTGCGATACGGAGGGGTGTTCGTTCCGACCGAGCGCGAGCTCCGGCGGGGCAGCGAGGTACTTCTCCGCATACGCCTGGATTTCGCAAAGCAGACACTGGAATTCGACGCGACCGTGGTTCACGTCTGGACCAACGCGACGCAAACGGACACACGAGGCGTCGGGGTGGTGTTCAATGATCGCAAAGAGGTGGAAGCTGCGATCGAACCGTTCGTGGGAAAGAACGAGACGGTTTGAGGCGCCCCGAGCTGACAGGGGATTCATAAGATGCCAGTTCAGCGGGCGAGCATCGCTGTCCGTGCCACGGCGACCGGCCGTAATAAGCTGGGGCGGAAGCTGGAGCTCTACTCGTCAAGTCCGCGTAGTGCGCCCCCATTCAACCGTCCGCTGTCCTAGGATCGCGCCATGAAGCTAAGAATCCGGCCGCTCACGCAAGCAAGGACAACAGAGCCGCGTTCCGCAAAGTTGTGAAGGACGGCCCGTCTCCGGGGCTGATCGCTTTGGATGGCAGCCTCGCGGTAGGCTGGTGCCAGCTCACGCCGCGCGCCGCGCTGCCCCAGCTTGCGCGCGAGTGGCGTTTGAAGAACGTCGATGATCAGCCTGTCTGGTCAATCTCGTGCTGCTATGTCCGCAAGAGCCATCGCCGCAGCGGCGTCAACGCGGCGCTGATTGAGGCCGCGCTCAAAGCCGCGAAACGCGCGAAGGCGCCGGCACTCGAAGCCTATCCGTTCGACAGCGACCTATCGCCGAGCTCGACGAGCACAGGTTTCGCCTCCACCTTCACGCGCCTCGGCTTCAAGACCGTCGCGCGGCACATTCCGGCGCGTCCAATCATGCGCCATGACCTGAATGTGATCGCCCAGCGATAGCCTTGACGGGTGCCTGCAACAGAAACGCCGTTGCAGCAAATGGCCGGATGGGTCACGCTCGATCGCATGGCTCGAACCCTTCCTGGTTCTGTTCCACTCGGCCGCGTCATTGCTTCTCGCAAATTCGCCGTTCGCGGGGCTGGTGTAGAAACCCCCCCGGGAACGCCCGGCCCGAGTCCTCAGATGTACTTTGCGACCCAATCGCCGCCGAGCTCCCCGACGTGGACTCGAACCACGGACATGGTGATTAACAGTCACCCGCTCTACCAGCTGAGCTATCGGGGAATGTGATCCGACTCTACTCTGAAGGCGGGACTATCTAGAAAAGCATTGGGCGGCTGTCAACCGCTCTTGCTTGGGGGGATGGTATAAGAGCTTGTGCCATTGCGAAGACCTTGGCCGCTCCGCCCGGGGGATCGCGTCGCCGTCGTGGCGCCGGCGGCCTCCTTTGATCGCGCGAGCCTCGATGCGGGGATGAGAGTCCTTGCCCAGCGTTACGTTCCTGTCTTCGACCGGCGCATCTTCGACAGCGACCGATACCTCGCCGGCTCGGACGCCCGGCGGTTGGCGGAACTGACCGCGGCGCTTGGCGACGAGAGCGTCCGAGGCATCTTCTGCGCTCGGGGAGGCTACGGCATGATGCGCCTGCTGCCGCGCCTCTCGTTCAGCGGTCTTCCGCCGAAGCCAATCGTGGGATTCTCGGATCTCACCGCCTTGCACCTCGTCCTGCAAAGGGAGGGGTGGATCAGCTTTCACGGTCCGGTGGTCACGCAGCTCGGCCGACAGACGGGGGAGACGGTCGATCGGCTGTTCCGGCTGCTCGAGTCGTCCGAAGCCCCGCCGTCGATGACCGGCGGGAGCGCCTTGGTCCCAGGCCAGGCCGAAGGTCCTCTCATCGGAGGGAACCTCTCGGTCCTCACCCGGCTGCTGGGAACGCCGTACCTGCCATCGCTGAAGGGCGCAGTCTTGTTGCTCGAGGACGTCGGCGAGAGACCCTATCGGCTCGATCGGATGTGGACGCACTTGCAGCTCGCCGGTGTCTTCGAGCAGGTGGCGGGGATCGCGCTGGGGGACTTCAGCGTCTGTGAGGAGAAGGATGCCAGCTACACCAGCGTGGACGTGCTGCGCTCGCTCGCCGAGGAGACGCGGTTGCCCTGCGCGGTGGGCTTTCCCATCGGTCACGACGATACGAACGTGGCGGTGCCGCTGGGGGTTCGTGTGCGACTCGATGCCACGCGGGGCTCGCTGGAGTTCCTCGAGCCGGCGACCGCCACCGAGACGAATTGACGCCGGGACCGACAGGCATGGCGCCCTCCGCCTGCAGTCAGACGGCTTGCCTGAGGCTGCTCGGCGCCCGCGAGGCCTCACCAGTCATCTTGCAGCGCCTCGGCGTGGAACGATGGCGGGATGTTTCTGCACTGCGGAACTGGCCCAGGGCATCGGCCCATCGCGCTCCTGGGATACGATAGGACCTCAGGCCGGCCCGAAATGCCTCCAACCTCACAGCTTCAAGATCTGCTCGATTCGGGGGTCCAGCGCCGGCTCTTCCCCAGCGCGCAGGCGGTGGCGCTGCAGCAGGGAACGCTCGTCTTCCAGGGGACATCCGGCGACGCCCGGCCGGAGACGCTCTTCGACCTGGCCTCGCTGACCAAGGTCATCTGCACCACCGCGGCCTTCATGGCTCTGTGGAACGAGCAGAAGCTGAACCCCGAGCGCGACCTGGCAACCTTCTTCCCGAAAACCGCGGCGGCGCGCGCGCAGCTGAGCCTGGCCGACCTGCTCTACCACCGCTCCGGCCTGCCCGCCTTCGTCCCGTTTTTCGCGCCGGTAATCGGCGCGTTTCCCGCGCTGTTCTCTCCCGATTGCGCCCCGGCCATTCGGGCGCACGCGCGCAATCAGGTCGTCGAGGCGGCCAAGGGAACGCGCGCCTCCCCCAAGCGCGTCGCCGAGTACAGCGACGTCGGCTTCATCCTCCTCGGAGAGGCGCTGGCGAAGGCATCCGGGGTGCCCCTCGACGCGCTCTACCGGGAAAGAGTCGCCGCCCGGCTCGGGCTGTCCTCGCACTTCCGGCGGCTCTCGGAGCGAAAGCCGATCGTCGATCCGATCGCGCCGACGGGAACGACCCGGCCGCGCGAGCCCGCGCCGGGGCAGGAGAACCTCTGGTCAATCGAGCCGCGGCCGACTTTCCCTGGCGAGGTGGACGATGACAATGCCTGGGCGATGGATGGCGTCGCCGGCCATGCCGGGCTGTTCGGGACGGCCTCGGACGTGGCGAAGTTCGGGCAGGCGATCCTCGAGGAATTCGAAGGGGCGGGCAAGCTTGCGCCGGCGGAGAGTTGGCAGCGGGCGCTCGCCCCGGATCCGGACACCCCGGGGAGCACCCGCGCGCTCGGGTTCGACACGCCTTCGCCGCCGGACTTTCCGCAGCCCTCCTCCGCCGGCAAATACATCGGTCGAGCGAGCCCGGGAGCCGTCGGCCATACCGGCTTCACCGGCGTGAGCGTGTGGATCGATCTCTCCCGCCGGCTGGTGGTGGCCCTGTGCACGAATCGAACGCTGTCCGGTCGAAAAGAGCTCGGCATCCGCGAGTTTCGACCGCAGTTTCACGATGCGGTGGTAGAGAGCCTGGGCCTTCACGAGCTGACATGACCGACGACAATGGCAAAGTTCTCAGCGAGGTCGATGCGTCGAGCATCCACCGTATTCACCTCGTCGGCGTTGCGGGCACCGGGATGGGTTCCTTCGCCGGGATGCTCAAGGCCGCCGGATACTCGGTGACCGGCAGCGACGAGAAAGTCTATCCGCCGATGAGCGACATGCTCCGCGGTTGGAACATCCCGGTGATGACGCCCTACACCGCGCAGAACCTCGAAGACGCGAAGCCGGATCTGGTGATCATCGGCAACGTCATTCGCCGCGTGAATCCGGAGGCCTCCGAGGTGCGCGCGCGGCGGATTCCGCAGATGAGCTTTCCCGCCGCGCTGGGTTCTCTTTTCCTCCAGTCCCGGCACCCGATCGTCGTCGCCGGGACGCACGGGAAGACCACCACGTCGGCGATGATGGGCCACGTGCTCGTCTCGGCGGGGAAGAACCCTTCCTTTCTCGTCGGCGGCGTGACCCAGAACTACGGCTGCAACTACCGCATCGGCCGCGGCGAGCACTTCGTCGTCGAGGGCGACGAGTACGACACGGCCTACTTCGACAAGGGCCCCAAGTTCCTCCACTACCGGCCGCGCACGGCGATCCTCACCAGCATCGAGCTGGACCACGCGGACATCTATCGCGACCTGCGCCATTACGAGTCCTCGTTCGAGTCCTTCGCCAGGCTCATTCCGACAGACGGAACCTTCGCCGTCTGCGCGTCCTATCCGAACGCGGTGCGGATCGCCCGGAGCGGCCGCGGGCAGGTCGTCACCTATGCCGCTCGCCCGTCGCCGAACGTGGACTTCGCCGCCGCCAGCATCGCCCTGTCGAGCGACGGCGCGCACTTCACCGCGATGGAAGGTACCCGCACGATCGGCGAGGTCTTTCTCCGGATGGGGGGAGTGCACAACGTCGAGAACGCGATGGGGGTCATTGCGGCAGGGCGGGCGCTTGGACTTTCCTTCGACGCGCTCGCCGACGGCCTGTCCAGCTTCGGCGGGGTGAAGCGGCGCCAGGAGGTGAGGGCGGAGATTCGCGGGGTGATGGTGATCGACGACTTCGCCCACCACCCGACCGCGGTCCGCGAGACGATCGCCGCCGTGCATCGCCGCCACCCGGAGCGCCGGTTGTGGGCGGTGTTCGAGCCGCGATCGAACACCAGCCGGCGAAACATCCACCAACTCGACTACGCGCAGGCCTTCGCCGGCGCCAGTCGCGCGTCGATCAAGGTCCCCGAGCCCCACGACAAGGTGCCCCCCGACGAGCAGCTCGACGTCCCGGTGCTGATCGAGGCCCTCCAGGCGCAGGGAATCGAAGCGGACAGCGCCGCCTCGGTCGACGAGCTGGTCGAGCGCGCGTCCACCCAGTCGCGCTCGGGGGACGTGATTCTGGTAATGAGCAATGGCTCGTTCGGCGGATTGATCGACAAGCTCATCGCCGAGCTTCGAAAGAGGGCCCAAGGATCGCGATGAAAAAGTCAGTCTTCCTCTCCCTGTTGCTCTTTGCCGCGCTCTCCGGGGCAAAGTCCCCCTCGGGGAACGAGAGCTACCTCACCGCCCGCTCCCCGCTCGAGCTCAAGCTGCCGCTCTATCCCGCCGGAAAGATCCACGATCTGGCGAAGGATCGCGGCAACGTCGTGCTCCTCGACGTCTGGGCAACCTGGTGCGAGCCCTGCAGGCGATCGCTGCCGATGTACGAGCGGCTCGCCAAGCAGTACGGCCGGCGCGGATTCAAGGTCTACGCGATCAACACCGACGAGGATCCGGACGAGGTCCCCCCGTTCGTGAAGGAGACCAAGCTCGCCCTGCCCATCCTCCTCGATCGAGACGCCGAATTCGTGGAGACGAAGCTCAACGTCCGGGTGATGCCGACCAGCTTCCTCCTCGACAAGCAGGGGCGGGTGCGCCACGTCCACGAGGGATTCACGGCCGAATACCTGACCAGGCTCCAGGCGGAGATCGAGGCGCTGCTCGCCGAGAAGGGTACGTGATCGCGATGTCGGTTCCCGATCTCGCCGAGCTACTCTCCGCGGCGGAAGAGGGTGCGCGCCGAGCGGGACGCATCCTCGCCGACCGATACGAGGGGCAGCGCACCGTCGAGTACAAGGGCCGGATAGATCTGGTAACCGACGCCGATAAAGCGGCGGAAGCGGAGCTGATCGGTTTCGTGCGCCACCGCTTTCCGGATCACACCATCCTCTCCGAGGAGAGCGGCCTGGAGAGCCGCGGAGAGGTCAGCTGGATGATCGACCCTCTGGATGGCACCACCAACTACTCCCACCGCGTGCCGCACTTCTGCGTCTCGGTGGCGGTCCAGAGCGGGGGTGAGTTGCTCGCCGGAGCGATCTATGACCCGCTTCGAGACGAGCTCTTCTCGGCCGCCCGCGGGCGGGGCGCCACGCTCAACGGCAGCCCGCTGAGCGTCAGCTCGGTCCAATCGCTCGACCGGGCGCTGCTCTGCACGGGTTTTCCCTACGACGTTCGCGAGCGCCCGGAGGTTCCGCTCGGCTTGTTCAATCGGCTGATCCGCCAGGTCCAGGGCGTTCGCCGCATCGGCAGCGCCGCGCTCGATCTCGCCTACGTCGCTTCCGGGCGCTTCGACGGTTTTTTCGAGTTCGGGCTCAAGCCTTGGGACATCGGAGCCGGCGCTCTGGTGGTGATGGAGGCCGGAGGGACGATGACCCGCGTGGATGGCCAGCCGCTCGATCTCTCCGTCGGCGACGTGCTGGCCTGCTGCCCGGGAATCAAGGAGCGGCTGATGACCGAGTGCTCGGCGTTTCTCGGCGAGATCGGTTGGACGCCGAGGGCAAAGCGCTACTTCGGATAGCGGGCCTCGAAGTCGCTACCCGTGCCGGGACAACCCGCAGAACCGCCTTGGCCGCGTCGTCGACCCGGCGGACAAGGTACTTTTGGGTGGTTCTGCTTCGTCGGCCGTTCTCCCGCGGACAACGTTGTCCCTCAACCCAAGCCGAGGGCTCCGAGCGCCGCGTTAAAAGAAGCTCTCCGGCACGAAGACGATGTCGCCCGGCTTCAGAAAGAAGTTCCGCTCCCGGCCGGTGCCGATGTCCTCGACCGGCACGCGGATCTTCTTCTCCGCGCCGTCGATGGTCCGGGTCACCTGCGTGCTGTTCTTCGAGGCCACCTTGGTGAAGCCACCGGCCAGGGTCACCGCCTGGACGACGGACATCTTCTCCTCGTAGGGGAAGGTTCCCGGCTTCTGCACCTCGCCGAAGACGAAGATCTTCTTCGAGTTGTACTCGCGGATCAGCACCGAAACTTGTGGTCTGCGCAGATACCCCTTCGCCAGACAGGTGGTCAGCGCGTCCGAGGCCTGGCTCGAGGTCATCCCCGCCAGCGACACCTTGCCGCACAAGGGATAGTCCACCGTCCCCTCGGGAGAGAGCCGGTACGTCCCGGAGAGGTCGGCCTCCTGGAAGACGCGCACCTCGACCAGATCGCCGGGACCCAACGAGCTGCCCCCGGTGTCCGATCCGAGCGCCATCCCGGACTCGGTCGCAGAATCGGTCGATTCGCCGCGAATCGCCCGCGGCGAGCGACAGGCGGCCAGCGCCAGCGCGCAGGCGACCAGCAGCAGGCCAACCCCCGCACGAGCTTCGCGTCGAGCAGGTCGAAGCGAGCTCCTCCCCTCGGTCCAGCGCATTCCCATCAATAGATGAACGTAGCCCGGACGTAGGCTTCGTGGCGGGTGAAGTTGTAGCTCGAGGCGGTGAAGGTGGAGCTTCGCGTGCCCACCACGTACCCCGCCGCGCCGATCAGCCATCGGGTGAGCTGGTATTCAGGGCCGACGTCCACCGTCACCGTCGTGTCCTTGCGGCCGGAGCCGGAATAGAACCCGAGAGAGTCGAGCGCCGCCGACCCGTGGAGGTTCAGCCTTCCGTGCAGGAAGAACCGCGCTTCGACGTAGCCGCGGTCATCCCGATACGTTCCGTACAGCGGCACGAGCTGAACGTCGCGCAGGTAGCCGATCCGGACGTTGCTCGTCTCGCTGAACAGATAGTTCAGCTCCGCCATCGCGATCAGGGTGTGCGCGCCGCTGTTCTGCAAGTCCTGGCCCCAGCCCAGCTTGAGGACGGTGGCCAGCTTCGCCGAGATGAGCCCGGCGAGCCCGGTGGAAGCCTTGATCAGCAGGGAAGACGGATTGACCGTCGAGTCGGAGTAGTTGCGCGTGTCGATCCGGCTTTCGAAGGTGAACGCCGTCTTGGGCAGGAACCTCCAGCGCGCGTCGAGCCCACCGCTGAAATTCTGGTAGTTCGCCCTCGAGACCGAGGCTGGGTCGCAATTGATATCGCCGGGATTGCAGTTGACGGGAAGCAGGGACGAGAGAGGCTTGAAGGACTCGAAGGAAAAGCCGGCGTTGGGGACGATCTCCAGCGCGCGACCGCCGGGGCGAAGGGGAAGCTGGAGGCGCAGGTCGTTGAGCAGCGAGAGCACGCCCACGCCGGCGCCCGCGTTCGCGGTGCGATCCGAGCGCGCGAAGTGATCGCTGAGATCGAATTCCACCGAGCCGCCCTGGTTGAAGTTGGCGGTCGCATCGGCCGCCGCCTGCACCCGGGAGAAGGCGTTCGAGCCCGGGGTCACCAGACCGGTGTACCAGAGGTAGTCGACGTTCGCGTCGAGGCCGATGTTGGACGTCGTCATCGGAACGTCGAGCCGGATTCCGGGGCGGAAGTGGGCGATCGCTTCCGCCTTGAGCACGCTGCCGGCGAGCGAGTCGAAGTAGACCGCGGCGCTGTCGTAGTGCGTCTCGAAGTCGAAATACGGATGCAGCCGGCCCTCTCCTACTTTAAGGCCGTTTTCGTTCTCGTAGGTGCTGACGACGTGCTGCACCTGTCCGACGGCGAGGGACGGCGCGAAGGCGAGGGCGAACGGCAAAGCCGCGGCCAAGGCCCGGGGAAGAGCGACGCAGGAGCGTGTCACCGCGTTGTTCGCTGACGGATTGGCCACTGTGGTGTCTGGGGTCGCGTCCCTCTCCAGCCGACGGCGCTGGCATTTCGACGCGGGAAGAGCCTGGCGTGAATAATACCCAATTAAGTCAGCGATTGTATTGTTCTGCCGCCCAATAATTTGTGACTACAACGTGGGACTCGCAGGAGGTGGGCGGACGAGCACGCGCTCGGGGGGAGGAGGGTTGGTAACGTCATTCGGTGGAAGGCCTCTCGGCTCCTCCACCTCGACGGTGAGCCCCACGGTCTGGAACGCGAGCTGGCCCATGCACTCCTCGGCCTTGGCGCGCAGCTCCTCTACCTTGCCGGGAGCGATTGTGAGTTTTGTGTATTCATCTTCCGCGCGGGTGGTGTTGCGATTGGAAATCGCCTCCTGCATCGACAGGTCGGCCTGCTCGGAGATCCGGACCAGCGCCTTGATCTGGGTCAGGCTTTCATTGACGCAAGCGGCTTTGACGACGTCGTTGGAGTCTCGCGCTTCCTTGAGCTTTCCGAAGACCTCGGCCATCACGTCCCGCATCCGCTTCAGCGACTGCGCGCTCTGTTTGATCTTGTCGCCATCGGCGACGGTTCCGCGGTCCTGCCGCGGGGCAGCGGGGGGCGGCGCGTTATCGGCGAACCCGTTCGAGGAGGAGAACGCGACCAAAAGGCTTGCGCAGCCCAGCAGCCGTTTCGCGGTGTTTGTTCGAAGTAAATTCATCGGCTGAAAGAGTCTAAGGGCTGATAATTCGAGGTGTCAATGAAGGTGTGACGTGCACCATCAGCGCATTTCACCCAGCTTGAAGTTGGATTCGCGAGGCGGTGTTTCAAGTGACGGCTCGAGAAATGCCACCCCGCGCTGGCGACCCACCCGGTGGATGGAGAGAGGGAGAAGCACCACGTTGTAGTTGTCGCGATCCTCGATCAGCGAAACACAGAGCGCCAGCTTCTGGTCTTCCCTGTATCGGAAATAGAGAAAATCGGCGCCGGCGGAGCATTCGAATTTGCGCTGCGCCTGATCGAGCACCGCCCGAAGCGCGGTCTCCGTGGTTTGGCAAAGCGCGGAAGCCTTTTCCGCTTCGGCCCGCAGAATGCCGCTGTGTTGTTTTCGTTCCTCGGCCAGCGCGAAGAGCGCCTCGGCTTCCCGGCGGATCCGCTTCGCGCGGACGCGCTGTTCGGCGACGAGGAGATTGGCCTCCGCGCTCTTCGCCCAGATCCGCTCCACCTCTTCCCAGAGCTGGTTCTTCCGCGCGGTCTCGCGGTCGTACTCCTCGCGGGCGACGCGGTGGGCCTGCTCCGCCGCCTTCAGCTCGGTCTCCGTTTTCTTGTTCTTGGAGAGG
>Ga0070699_100004156_pt1 | contig 12795 bp, 10 predicted proteins | sample KBSK1503metaG_FD_65473 | JGI IMG/M metagenome (GOLD analysis project Ga0070699, IMG submission 65473) | Corn, switchgrass and miscanthus rhizosphere microbial communities from Kellogg Biological Station, Michigan, USA - KBS K1-50-3 metaG | ecosystem: Host-associated > Plants > Roots >...
CGATCCGGAAGCGCCGAGCGGGCCGATCGACACCCTGATTGTGGAGTCTACCTACGCCAACCGGGTGCACGACAGCGTGCAGGGTGCCGAAGATCGCCTGGGCGAGGTGGTGCGACGGGCCGCCGCGCGGGGCGGCAAGATCCTGATTCCCGCCTTTGCGCTGGGGCGAATCCAGGAGATCGTCTATGCCCTGCACCAGCTCTTTCGCACCGACCGGATCCCCGGCATCCCGATCTACATCGATAGCCCGCTCGCGGTGGACGCCACCCAGGTCTTTCGCATGCATCCGGAGATTTTCGACCGCCGGGAGCAGCTGATGGACCGGGCCGGCGAGCTCTTCGACTTCCCCCTGGTTCACTACATCCGCGACGTCAACGACAGCAAGGCGTTGAACCGCCTCCAGGGACCCGCGGTGATCATCGCCGCGTCCGGCATGGTGGAATCCGGCCGGATTCTCCACCATATCAGAAATCACGGTGAGGATCATCGGAACATCATTCTCTTCGTGGGGTTCCAGGCCGAGGGGACCCTGGGCCGGCGGATCGAGGACGGAGTGAAGGACGTCAAGCTCTACGGCGAGCCGGTTACCCTCAAGGCGGAGATCGAGCGGATCGACGGCTACTCGGCCCACGCCGACCGGGACGAGCTGCGGAGCTGGGTGCGTTCGCTGGGCGGGCCGGTCAAGCGCGCCTTTGCCGTGCACGGCGAAGCCGAGGCGCTGGCAGCGATGGCGGACATTCTCCGCGAAGAGGGGGTGCAAGAGGTGGTCATTCCCAAGCTTGGAGAGTCCTTCAACCTCGGCTAGCTTCCCCCTGTGTCTCTCCGCAGAACGGGCTGTCTCTTCCTGCTGGTCGGCGTCGCCCTCGCGTACGTCGTTTCATTTCTCGTCGTCGTGGTTGTCAGCCGCCAGGACCAGCGGCAGAAGACCGACGCGATCGTCGTCCTGGGCGCCGCCCAGTACAACGGCCGCCCGTCTCCCGTCCTCAAGGCCCGCCTGGACCACGGCATCAAGCTGTACCAGGCCGGCCTGGCTCCCCTGCTGATGGTGACCGGCGGGACGGCCAAAGGCGACACGGAGAGCGAGGCCATGGTGAGCCGCCGCTACGCGTTGAGCAACGGTATTCCGGATTCGGTCATCATAGTGAGGTCCGAAGGCCGGTCCACCGAGGCGTCGATGGAGGCCGTTGGCCTCTGGTTGAAACAGCGGAAGCTCCACTCCGTCCTTCTGGTGAGCGATCCATTTCACATGTGCCGGCTCCGGTTTGAGGCCCGCCGCATGGACCTGGCGCCCTATTCGTCACCCACCACCACCAGCCCGATCTCCCGGAGTTTCCGCCAGGAACTGGGATTCTTCGCCGCAGAGGCGCTCAAGATGCCGGTGAGCTGGGTGAGAAGCTGGTAAGAGCAAATCATCGGCTCCACCGTACCATCCCATTGACCGAGGTGCTTCGCGATGTCTCGCCGCTGGCTGCTGCTTCCCGCCCTGGTCGCCTGCATGGCTGCGCCGTGCCGGGCGCAGGCGACCCGATTGTCGGTGCCGATTACTGTCGACACTCTGGAAAACGGTCTCACCCTGATCGTCCATGAGGATCACTCGATCCCCAACGTGTCGGTCGACATCTGGCACCTGGTCGGTTCGGGGGACGAGAAGCCGGGCCATACCGGCTTCGCCCACCTGTTCGAGCACTTGATGTTCATGGGTTCTCAAAACGCCGAGTATCCCGCGTTCGACCGGCTGCTCGAGGCGGCGGGCGCCGATAACAATGGCTCCACCACCAACGACCGCACGAACTACTATGAGGAAGGGCCGGCCAATGCCCTGCCCCTCATGCTCTGGTTGGAGGCGGACCGCATGGGGTGGTTCCTGCCGACGATGACGACCGAGAAGGTAGACTTGCAGCGGGACGTCGTGAAAAACGAGCGGCGCCAGAGCTACGAGAATCAGCCCTATGGGCTGGCCTGGGAGAATCTGGCCCGATTGCTGTATCCGGCGGGCCATCCCTACTCCTGGCCGGTGATCGGGTCCATGACCGACCTCTCCGCCGCGTCACTCGAGGACACCAAGGATTTCTTCCGGCAATACTACTCGCCGAACAATTCGGTTCTTTCGGTAGCCGGCGACGTGACCGCGGCCGATGTCAAGGCTCTGGTGCGGCAGTATTTCGGGGAGATTCCCCGGGGACCGGCGGTCACCCGCCCCGTGGCGCCCGCCTTTGCCCTGGCGAAAGACACCGCGGCGGTGATCGAGGACCGGGTGCAGCTTCCCCGGGTGTACAACCATTGGCATACGGTCAAGGTCTACTCAGCGGACGACGCCGCGCTCGACGTGCTGTCCTACCTCCTGACCGGCGCCAAGAACAGCCGGCTTACCCAGGCCCTGGTGTACGATCAACAGATCGCGACCAGTGTCGTGTCGTTCAATGACGGCAAACGCCTGGATGGCGATTTCACCATCTACGCCACCGCAAAACCGGGTCACATGCTCCCCGAGTTGCAGCGATCCATAGACACCGAGCTGCATCGGCTGATGGACGAGGGACCCAGCGCGCGGGAGATGGAACAGGCGCGGAACTCCATCGAGTCGGCATTCCTCAACGGACTCGAGCAGATCAGCACCAAGGCCGACCGCCTCGACTCCTATTTCTACTTCGTGGGAACGCCCAACTATTTCCAGCAGGACCTGGCGCGCTATCACGCCGTCACCGCCCAGGATATCCAACGGGTCGCCCGGCAGTACCTCGGCGCCCACCGCGTGGTATTGAGCGTCGTTCCCCAGGGCAAGACTGACATGGCCGTTACGGCCGCGGAGGCCACGCCATGAACCGCCTTTCTCTCGGGCTGTTAATCGCCCTGACCGCCGGGTCCGCTTCGACCGGCTTTGCACAGGCTCAGTCCTTCGACCGCACCAAGCCGCCCGCTTTGAGGCCGCCGGCGCGGCTCAAACTTCCTCCGGTCCGTTCCGAGCAGCTGCCCAATGGAATGAAGCTCTACGTGATCGAGATGCACGAAGTCCCGCTGGTTCAGTTCAGTCTCGTGTTCACCGGCGGCGGCCGGTTGGACCAGGGGTCGCCCGGCATGACCAGCTTTACCGCGGACATGCTGGATGAAGGCGCCGGCACTCGCGATGCCATCGGTATCGCTTCGGAAGCCGAGTTCCTGGGCGCCAGTCTGTCCACCGGCTCCGATTGGGACGCCAGCTATGTCAATCTGAAGGCGCCCAGGCGTACGATGGGCCCGGCCTTGGACCTGATGGCCGACGTGGCGATGCGGCCCACCTTCCGCGCCACCGAGGTGAACCGGCAACGCGACCTCCGGCTGGCCAATATTCTCCAGCAGCGGGACCAACCCAACACCATGGCAGCGCTCACGTTCAACGCGCTGGTCTTCCCTGACGGGCATCCTTATCACCGGCCCATCGGCGGCGACTCGATCACCACCTCGGGCCTGGATTCCGCCAAGGTGCGCGCCTTCTACAACGCGCACTACAGCCCGGCCAACGCGGTCCTGGTGATCGCGGGTGACATCACGCCGGCCGAGGCGCGGACGGCCATTACCCAGCGATTCGGAAGCTGGCGGGCTCCCGTCCCGGCCGCGACGACGGCGACCAGCGCGGTCCCAGTCGACCGGCCGACCACGGTGTTCCTGGTGGACAAGCCGGGCGCTGCCCAGTCGGTGATCTACATCGGCCGCGCGGGCGTGGAACGGAGCAACCCGGACTACGCGGCCATCGAGGTGATGAATACTCTGCTGGGAGGCTCGTTCTCTTCCCGTCTGAACCAGAACCTGCGGGAAACCAGGGGGTACACCTACGGCGCGGGATCCGGGTTTGCCTACCGGCCCCTTCCCGGCCCCTTCACCGCTCGTTCCGCGGTGCGCACCAACGTGACCGACAGCTCGCTGATCGAGTTCTTCAAGGAGTTCCGCCGGATTCGAGATTCCGCGGTGGACGCTGTGGAGCTGGAGCGGGCGAAATCCTACCTGGCCCTGGGGCTGTCCGCAGATTTCGAAACCACCAGCCAGATGGCGAACCAGGTCGTCGGACTGCTCCGCTTCGGGCTTCCCATGACGTACTATGACGACTACGTCACCAAGGTCATGGCGGTCACCGTGCAGGACGTGCAGCGGGTCGCGCGGCAATATCTCCTGCCCGACCGGTTCACCGTGGTGGTAGTCGGCGACCTGGCGACGATCCGCCCCGGGATCGAGGCCTTGAACCTGGGGCCGATTTCAGTGCGTGATCTCAACGGCAACGAGGTGCACTAGACGGAAGGACGGAAAGACGTAAGGACGGAAAATCTAGGGGCTGTCATCCCGAGTGTAACGAGGGATCTTCTTAAGTTTAGTAAGATTCCTCGCTTCGCTCGGAATGACAGCCCCAACTTTTCCGTCCTTCCGTCTTTCCGTCTTTCCGTCCTACATTGCAGGCATGACTCTCAAATCAACCACGCGCCTCTATACCGGTAAGGTCTTGAACCTCGATCTCGACACGGTGGAGTTCCCGGACGGCTCAACCGGTCAGCTGGAGATGATCCGCCACCCCGGCGCGTCCGCGGTCCTTCCCTTCCTCGATGATCCCGGATCCGCCAACCCGCGGATCATCCTCATCAAGCAGTTCCGCCACGCGACCGATGGATTCGTCTGGGAGATTCCGGCCGGCCGGCTCGAACCGGGCGAAGCTCCCGAGGCGTGCGCCCGCCGCGAGCTCAAGGAGGAAACCGGTTATCGCGCGGAAAGGCTCGAGCGGCTGACCACGATCTACACCACTCCCGGATTTACCGACGAGCGGATTCATCTGTTCCAGGCCACTCAGCTCACTCTGGGTGATTCCGGCCGGGAGCACGATGAATTTATGGAGACCCACGAGGTGCGGTGGCGCGACGCACTGGACTGGATTCGGCGCGGTGAGATCGTCGACGGCAAGAGCCTGATCGCCCTCGCCTTCGTGCAGGGTCTAGTGCGGACCTCAGACCCGAAGGCCGGGAGCTAAAGTCGGCACCACCTCCAGTACGGTTTCCAGGCGGTCTACCGCGCTCTGGATTTCCCTTTCAATTTCCAAGGCCTGATCGGCCAGCAGTCCCCATCCCCACCCCCGCACGCAGATCGCCCGCATCCCGGTTTCCCGGTCCCAGGGGAATGACTTCAGCTCCAGCGCACCGTTGATCTCGTCCCAGGCCATCGCGACTTCAGTCCCGGTGTCGGCCAGCATATCACCCCGGAGGATCCGGCCGCCCCGGAGCACCAGGTGGACTCGGCCGCCCGGGGTGCCCAGGCTTCCCGCCTCAGTGAGCCATTCCTGGAGACCGGCCGGGTCCCGATAAAGCGAAGCCAGGCGCGGCGCGCTGTACCTCATGGGACGGCAGACGAAAAAACTGTGGCGACTGCGGCCGAACTGGAATTCGAGGTAGTAGCGCAGGATCGCCATGGCCATGCGCCAGCCTGAGGCGATGGCAACGTAGTGTTCATCGAAGTCCGGCGTCAGTGGGAAGCCGGAGTGAATCAACCGGATCCGGGTGCCGTCGCGCGCCGCGCTGATGATGACTTCCAACCGGCTCGGCGCCGGGCCGGTGGACTCGAGCAGCAGCCGGTTAGGCGGCATGGAGCTCAGCACCGTGTATGTGGTTTCGGCCTTGAGTCGGTCGTTGGACCAACGGAGCATCTGATTGGGCAGCGCGAATCCGGTTGCCCGGTCGGTATACCATTCCACCAGCCGGGCGGGATCGGCCCAGGCTTCCCAGGCCTTGGCCGGCGTCGACCGGGTGACGACCTCGACATCGACTGCGCGACCGTTGTGATCGGCTCTGGCTTCGGTCATCGGAATCACGGCGTTTTTCCTCCGTCTGGTTCGGACCTGGAACGGGGCAGGGGATAGAGCGCGAGCGCGAGCGCGCTCTCCTCCACGGCTTCGCGAAGAGTGCCGCCCAGCAATCCGTGTTCCCTGATGAGCTGGGTAACCGCCTGGCCTAGCGCGCGGGAGAAGGCCTCACGCCCGGCGGCGTCGGGGAAGCGGAGTTTCGAAGTGAAGGAGAGAACCGGAGCGGCGGGAGTGGCGAGGATGGCTGAGACGTCGGACTGAATGCGAGCGGTGAGAGACAAAAGTGCTTGGGGGCTGTCTGGTCGCGTCGCCCGGCGGCGACCTGGACTCAGCGCACCCAGCACCTCTGGTGCGATGAGATAACTTCGCGCGCTCGCGCGCAATCGTCGCTCCGCCATGTTCCGGCGGCGGATCTCACCGGCAAAGACGAGAAACTTCGCGCGTTCGAGCGCGACAACATGGTAGTTAACGGCCTGGCGGGGGAGACTCAGCCGCCTGGCGGCTTCGGTTGCGGACGTACTCTCGACGGCCAATTCCATGATTGCCAGTCGGAGGGGATGGAGTAACACTCTAACTCTAGCTAATTCATCCACATATTCAAGATCTGGGAGGTCCATGACAGTATTATTTGGCTTGTCATGTATATTTGTCAAGAAGGCGATCCCGTAAGTACACAGCCCCTGTCCGATCGGGGTCGGCGCGTTTGGCCAGGTATCGAGGCCCAGCCTGGGAATTCGAACCCCACCTACCCATTTCGAGACTCACCCTCGCACGATAAACTTCCTCATGCCCCCGCTCACTTATGACGCTTTGACCCGCGCACTCAAGAGCGGTGAACTCCAACCGGTCTATTACCTGCACGGCCCGGAAGAGGTCCTCAAGGAGGAAGCGGTCACCTACCTCGTCGACCAGGCCCTCGATCCTTCGCTCCGGGACTTCAACTTCGACCAGCGCTCGATCGGACAACTCGATCCCGAGGGTCTCCATTCCCTGCTGGAGACGCTGCCCATGATGGCGGAGCGGCGGGTGGTCGTGCTGAAAGACATGGAACAGCTGAAGCGCAAAGCGAAGCTGAAGGCGGTGCTGGAGAAGTATCTGCAGCGCCCGTCGCCGGACACGGTCCTGGTCATGCTCCAGAACTCCGGCGACGACAACCCCGAGCCCGCACTGATTCGGGGCAGTACCTCGGTCGAGTTCACACCGCTCCCCGCCGAGCGGGTGTTGAAGTGGATCGCGCACCGGGGGAAGCAACTGAACCTCACTCTCACGCCCGAGGCGACCCAGCATCTGGTGGATGCGGTGGGACACGACCTGGGGAGCATCCGGACCGAGCTGGCCAAGATGTCAGGTCTGGCCGGGGATGCTCCGCTCGACGTAGATGATGTCGTGGGGCTGGTCGGCGTGCGGCGGGGCGAAACCCTGCCCGCGCTCCGGGATCATGTCATGGCCGGCGAAAGCGCCAAGGCGGTCGCCATGCTGGGCGGACTGCTGGAGCAGTCCGGAATGACCGGGGTAAAGATCGTGACGACGCTCGGCAGTTCCCTGATCGGGGTTGGCCTGGCCCGAACCCACTACGACAAGGGAATCCGGGATCGCGCCCTGGCACCCAAGATCATGAGCACACTGTACACTGTGAAACCCTACGGCATCGGCGACTGGAGACAGGAGTCGGACCGCTGGGCGCGATGGGCTCCGCGCTGGCCGATGCCCCGGATTCATGCGGCATTGAAGGCGGTGCTCGCCGCCGACCGCATGCTCAAGAACACCCGGGTGTCCGAAGACCGCGGCATCCTGCTGGACCTGGTCCTTCAACTCACCGAGCAGCGCAAGGGGGAAGCGGCATGAAACGGCTGCTGGTGGCGGCGACGATGCTTGGACTCTTCACCACGTCCTTGCGGGCTCAAGACGACAGCAGGCTGGTGGCAGCGGTCCGCTTGGCCCAGGATGGCCAGGGCGACTCCGCTAGGACCATCGTGCTGACCCTGTTGAACCAGATCCCGCAGAGTGACACGCTTTATCCCCAGGTGGTTTATACCATGGGGCTGGTCGCCCGGGACCCGGCAGATCGGAGCCGCAACTTCCGCCGTGTCGCGATCGAGTTTGCCGGCTCCAGCTGGGCGGATGACGCGTTGCTCGGACTGGCCCAGGAAGACTTTGCAGCCGGCAGGGCAGACGAGAGCCTGCGCAGTCTGGAGCGGATCCGCGCCGACTACCCCAGCACCCCGTTGCTGCCGATCGTTGCCTACTGGGCGGCGCGAGCCAACTTTGACCTGCACCGCACCGCGGATGCCTGCCGCTGGCTCAATGCCGGCCTGGCGATGGCAGGCGAAGACGTCGAGCTGCAGAACCAGTTCAGCTTCTATCAAGGCCGCTGCGCCGGAGTGCCCGCCGCGACCGCGGCGGCCGATTCCCAGCGGTCCGATACCATGATGACCGCAAGGTCCCCGGCTACTACCCCCAATCCGCCGACAACCGAACCGACCGTGCCTGCCGCCCAGCCATCCGCTGGACCCGGCTTCACCGTCCAGATCGCGGCGGTAGCCACTGACGCGGCGGCCGAGAGCACGCTGCGGCAGTTGCGCGAGGCGGGATACGACCCCCACGTGGTACACGAAGGCGGGTTCGTGAAGATCCGGGTCGGTCGTTATTCCGATCGCACCCAGGCGGCGGCCGCGGCTTCCCAGATTCGCACCCGGCTGGGCGGCAGCGCCTTCGTCGTCGAGGAGCGATGACCGGCCGCGCCACCGAACCGGCCGGCTCTCCGTTGCTGCAGCAGTACCGGGAGATCAAGTCGCGGCACCAGAGCGCGATTCTCTTCTTCCGCATGGGTGATTTCTACGAAATGTTCTTCGAGGACGCCGAGCTGGCTTCGCGCGCCCTCAATATCACGCTCACCTCGCGGGGCGACGGGGTCCCGCTGGCCGGAGTCCCGGTCAAAGCCGCCACCGAGTATCTCCGCCAGCTGATCGCGCAGGGCCATCGCGTCGCCATCTGCGAACAAGTCGAAGACCCGCGCCAGGCCCGCGGACTGGTGCGGCGCGAAGTCGTGGAGACCGTCACCCCCGGCTCGGTGCTCGACGAGTCCTTCCTGCCGGGCAGCCGCAACAACTTCCTGGTTGCGCTGGCACCCGCCGGTGACCGGATCGGCCTCGCGGCGGTGGATATGAGCACCGGCGAGTTCACCCTGGAGACGCTGGAGCGGTCGAGCCTGGAAGAAGCGCTCACTCGCCTGGCGCCCGCCGAGATCGTGGTCCCCGAAGAGTTGCAGACTTCGCTGGAAGGTGCGCTCCGCACGGTGCGGGAACGCTGGGAGTTCGACGCCGAGCTGGGCCGCCCCGAGCTGACTCAGCGCTTCGGCCTGGCCTCGCTCGACGGACTGGGGCTCCTGAGTGAAGACGGACCCGCGATTGGCGCCGCGGGCGCGTTGCTCCGCTACATCGGCGAATTGCAGCCCGCCGGCCTCACCCATCTCGCCCGCCCCAGCGTCCGCCGCCACGATGGCCATCTCTGGCTGGACGAGATGACCCGGCGAAACCTGGAGCTGGTTGACCCGCTCCGGGCCGGCGCCCGCAATTCGACCCTGATCGAAGCGCTGGACGGCACCGTGACGCCGATGGGCGCACGCTTGCTGCGCCGCTGGGTTCTCTCGCCCCTTCGGGAGCCGGGCGAGATCAACATCCGGCTCGATGCCGTAGAGGTAGCGGTGCAGGACAACCGGGGCAGGGAGCGACTGCGCGAAGCGCTGGATGGAGTCCGCGACCTGGAGCGGCTGGCCGGACGGGTTTCCTCCGGCCGGGCGACCCCACGCGACATGGGTGCCCTCCGGGACTCATTCCTCCGCCTCCCGGATGTGCTGGCGGCGCTGAACGGAGTCTCCGGGCGGGACCGCAGTTCTCTCCTCTCCGAGCTGTCCCAGCAGTTTGATCTGCTCGCCGATCTGGCCGCCCTGCTCGGCTCGGCTTTGAGCGACCGATTGCCGGTCAGCCTGGCCGACGGCGACGTAATCCGCCGGGGCTACGACACCGAGCTGGACGAGCTGCGTGACCTGCGCGATGGCGGAAAGCAGTACATCGCGAGCCTGCAGCAGCGGGAGCGGGACCGCACCGGCATCGCCTCGCTCAAAGTCGGCTACAACAAGGTCTTTGGGTATTACCTGGAGATCACTAACGCCCAAGCGGCCCGGGTCCCGGGCGACTACGAACGGCGGCAGACCTTGTCGAACGCCGAGCGTTTTGTCACCCCGGAGCTGAAGGAGTACGAGGCGAAGGTGCTGGGCGCCGAAGAGCGGATCGGAGTGCGCGAAGGTGAGCTGTTCACCGCGCTTCGGTCCACCGTGGCCGCCGCCACGCTGCGCATCCAGCACACTGCGAAGGTACTCAGCCTCCTCGATGTCACCGCAACCCTCGCTGACGCCGCGGTGCGGCACCGGTACGTCCGGCCGGTCATCCAGGACGGGTTCGAACTGACCCTCAGTGCCTGTCGCCACCCGGTGATCGAGCGGCTGATGCCGCGCGAGACGTTCATCCCCAACGACGTCCATTTCGAGCCCGCCGCACGGGTCCTCCTGGTGACCGGCCCCAACATGGCCGGCAAGTCCACCATCCTGCGCCAGATCGGGCTGTGCGTCGTCATGGCCCAGATGGGTTCCTTCGTGCCGGCGAACTCGGCCACGATCGGCGTGGTAGACCGGCTCTTCACCAGGGTGGGGGCCAGCGACAACCTGGCTCAGGGCCAGTCCACCTTCATGGTGGAAATGAGTGAGACCAGCGCGATCCTCCACAACGCCACCGCGGAAAGCCTGGTGCTGCTGGACGAGATCGGCCGCGGCACTTCGACGTACGACGGGGTCGCCATTGCCTGGGCGGTGACCGAGCACCTGCACGACCGGATTGGCTGCAAGACCATGTTCGCCACCCACTACCACGAGCTGATGCAGCTGCCCGAGAAGCTGCAGCACGCCAGGAACCTCAACGTGGCGGTGCGGGAGCACGGGGACCGGGTCATCTTCCTGCATCGCCTCGAGCCGGGCGGCACCGACCGCTCTTATGGTATTCACGTCGCCCAGCTGGCCGGGCTTCCCGCCGAGGTCGTAAACCGGGCCAAGACGATGCTGCTGACCCTGGAGACCGGCCACCGGGTGGTCCCCGGCGCCCCGCCGGCGAGCGACCCTACCCAGCTTCAACTGTTCGCCTCGCCGGTGCTGGATCCCGTGATGGAGGAACTCCGGGCGCTGGACCTGGACGACATGACACCGCTTCAGGCACTCACCTGGTTGGTGGAACACCAGCGGAAGGCGGCGCCCCATCACGCGGAGGAACCCTGATGCCGCAGAATCTGCGGAATCTGTGGATTGGTCTCACCCTCGCCGGCTTTCTGGCCGGCTGCGGGGGGGATCGCCAGAATCCGGACACCGCGACCCCCACCGCCAATCGCGATGACCCGCCGGTGGCGCTGGATCCGGAGCCGTTGGTGGACTACCCGCCGACGCTCTATCAGCAGGGGATCGAGGGCACCGTTACGTTGCGATTGTTCGTGGATGAGAGAGGCGCGGTAGTGAGAGAATCAACCCAGGTATCGGAGTCGAGCGGGTATTCGGCGTTCGATTCCGCCGCGGTGGCCGGAGTGCCGAAGATGCACTTCTCCCCCGGCCAGCGCGACGGTCACCCGGTCGCGATGACCTTCACCCAGCCGGTGCACTTCCGCAAACTCCCCGCCGGCGGAGCCAGTACGCCATGACGAAAGCCCCGCCTCCGGTGGATTCGATTCTCCAGACCATCGGAGGAACCCCGCTGATCCGGCTGGCGCGGATCGGAGCGGGCATCAAGACCCCGATCTACGCCAAGGATGAAACCGTCAATCCCGGCGGCTCTCTCAAGGACCGGATCGGCCTGGCGATCGTGGAGGCGGCCGAGAGATCGGGCGAGCTCAAGCCGGGGGGAACCATCGTCGAGGGCACCTCCGGCAACACCGGCATCGGGCTGGCCATGGCCGCGGTGATCAAGGGCTATCGCTGCATCTTCACCATGCCGGACAAGATGTCGCAGGAGAAGGTCAGATTGTTGAAGGCCTTTGGCGCTGAAGTGGTCATCGTTCCTACCGCGGTACCGCCCGATCATCCCGACTATTACGTGATGAAGGCGAAACAGATCGTGCACGACACGCCGGGCGCCGTCCTCGCCAACCAGTTCTACAACCAGGTCAATCCCGAAGCCCACTACGCGACCACCGGCCCCGAGATCTGGGATCAGACCGGCGGCAAGATTACCCACTTCGTGCTGGGCGCCGGCACCGGCGGCACCATCAGCGGGGCAGGGAAGTACCTGAAAGAGAAAAAGCCGTCCCTCAAGGTCATCGCCGGCGACCCGGTCGGGTCCCTCTACACCGGCTACTCCCGCACCAGGACCATGGGCGAAGGGCATCCCTACAAAGTGGAAGGGATCGGCGGCGACAAGATCCCCTCGACCCTGTGGTTCGACTACATAGACGAATTCCGCCAGCTGGCCGATCGCGAAGCGTTCGCCATGACCCGGCGGCTGGCCCGGGAGGAGGGGATCCTGGGCGGCGGGTCATCCGGATTGAACATCGCGCTGGCCTGCCAGGTCGGCCGCGAGCTCAACGATCCCAACGCTCTCATCGTGACCCTGATCTGCGACCGCGGCGAGCGATACCTCTCCAAGGTGTTCAACGACGAATGGATGCGGGAGAACCAGATGATGGATCTGCCCCGGCCCACTGTCGCCGATCTGCTGGCCCGCCGCGAAGCCAGCGCGCCCGCACTGGTGAGCCTGGCGCCGTCCGCCATGGTGCGCCAGGCATTGAACCTCATGGCCACCTATGAAGTCAGCCAGATTCCCGTCATGGACGGGGATCGCTGCGTCGGCGGACTTACCGAGGGTTCTCTGATGACCCGGGCGCTGGACCAGCCCGCCCTGCTCGACCATCCGGTCCGCGAGGTCATGGACCCGCCGTTCCCGGTGGTGGAT
>Ga0070699_100004157_pt1 | contig 12795 bp, 5 predicted proteins | sample KBSK1503metaG_FD_65473 | JGI IMG/M metagenome (GOLD analysis project Ga0070699, IMG submission 65473) | Corn, switchgrass and miscanthus rhizosphere microbial communities from Kellogg Biological Station, Michigan, USA - KBS K1-50-3 metaG | ecosystem: Host-associated > Plants > Roots >...
CTAACGCGATCGCGGTCGCACACCCCGCGATACTGCCCCCAATGACTCCAACGCGGCTCCCACGGACCAGCATCGATTAGCTCCTCACTCTCGTCCCGCCGGTGGCTCCTATCGGCAGCAATGACACTTCATGGCTTGTCGAGGATCTCGCGCACCGTTGCCAGCAGTTGTCTGACGCTTATCGGCTTGCCGTGGAAGCCGTCGAACCCAGCGGCCATGATTCGAGTTCGGTCTTGGGTCATCACCGAGGCCGTGATTGCGATGACCGGAGTGGAGCTGGTTAGCGGATCAGCCCGCAGCTGATGCAGGGCTTCGACGCCGTTAATACCCGGCAGCTGGATATCCATCAAAATGAGCGCCGGTTGTCGCTCGTGGGCAAGGCGCACTCCCGCTTCACCGGTCTCGGCCTCGATGGTCTGGTATCCGGTGACCTGCAGCGTATCTCGCACGAGCTTCAAGTTCTTGGGGTTGTCTTCGACGATGAGGATCAGCTCATTCGCCATGACGCACCGGGATCGTGAACGTGAACGTCGAGCCTGCGCCTAGCTGACTCTTCACCCAGATCCTGCCGCCATGGAGTTCGATGAACTTCCGACACAGCGTCAGCCCGAGCCCCGTGCCTTCCGCCTTCTTCTCCGCCGTCCCGACTTGGCGGAACTCTTCGAATACCGCCTCCTGATCCTCCTGCGCGATGCCCACACCGGTGTCGCTGACAGACACCTCCACTGATCCATCTCGTGGCACTGCCGCGACCTCGATCCTGCCGCTCTCTGGCGTGAACTTGATCGCATTCGACAGGAGGTTCAAGACGACCTGTCGGATCTTCCGCTCGTCCGCTCGAATCTGGCCCAGCCGCTCATCGACGCTCGTCTGTAACATGATGCTCCGTCGGCCTGCACGCTCGCGGACCAGGGTCAGGGCATTGTCGAGTGCGGTGGGGAGATGGAAGTCGCTCAATTCCAGCTCCATCCGCCCCGCCTCGATCTTCGACAGGTCGAGGATGTCGTTGATCAAGGAGAGGAGATGGGTGCCCGATGCGTAGATGTCCTTAAGGTACTCTTCCTGCTTCTCATTCAGCTCGCCGAACATGCGGTCGGTTAGAACTTCCGAGAACCCGATGATCGCGTTCAGCGGCGTCCGCAGTTCGTGGGACATGTTCGCGAGGAACTCGGACTTGTGCTGGCTGGCGACCTCGAGCTGGTGGCTCTTCTCTTCGATCTCGCGGAAGAGGCGCGCGTTCTGGATCGCGAGGGCCGACTGCGTCGCGAAGGTGCGCAGCAGGTCGATCGTCTCACTGGAAAACTCTCCGGGCTGATTGCGGGTCACGCCAAGACTACCGATCAGCCGCTCCTGGTGGAGCATCGGCACGGCGAGGACGGCCCGGATCCCAGATTCAATCAGGTTCTGCCGCACCGGGCTGTCGTAGGCACCGGGTACGGTGATGTCGGGGACCTGGACTGGCTCCCTCGTGATGGCCGTCCGTCCGAGTACCCCTTCTCCTCTCCGGTAGCGCACCCCTCGAAGAGCCCTTACGAGAACTCCGCCTGTTACGGAGGTTGCCCGCTGGACGAACTCCTCAGCGGCCTCGTCGTACTCGGACACCACGCCGCCGTCCAGGCCCGTGATCTGGACGACGCGTGTGACGATGGTGGTCAGCACGGTCTCGAGATCCAGCGTGGAGCTGACCGCCCGGCCAACCTCACCGAGCGCTGTGAGCTGGTCGACGGATCGGCTCAGCTCCTGCGTCCGTGTTTGCAGCTCCTTGAACAGCCGCACGTTCTCGATGGCGATGACGGCTTGGTCCGCGAAGGTCTGAAGCAGCGTGATCTGCTTATCCGTGAAGGGTTGGATCTCCGTTCGGCTGATCCTGATTACACCGAGCGCGACTTTTTCGCGCAGGAGCGGTACCGCTAGCGCCGACTGTACGCCGTACCGGGCGGCGGTCGTCTCGGGATACTCTGCTAGGGCCTGCGCGAGATCCCGGACATGAATTGTCTTGCGGTCGATCACGGCGCGGCCCACCAGGTGTCCCCGAGTGAGTTGGCGGACCGCAGGCATCGAGGGCGCCCCGAAGGCGGCGGCGAGCCGAAGCACTTCTCCTTCGACACGAAACACCTGGGCGTCGTTCGCGCTGCACAGGCGGGCGGCGTTCGCGGCGATGGCCTCGAACACCGGGTGGGTATCGGTCGGCGACCGTGAGATGACGCCCAGGATCTCGCTCGTTGCCGTCTGCTGCTCCAAGGCCTCTTTCGTTTCATTGAACAGCCGCACGTTCTCGATGGCGATCACGGCCTGGTCGGCGAAAGCTTGGAGCAGTCCGATCTGCTCATCGGGGAACGCCCCGACGGCTGGCCGCCCAACGAGGATCGCGCCGATCGGCTCGCCCTCTCGCCGCATCGGAACCGCGACGACGCTCCGAAACCCAGACAATCGCGCCAGTCGAAGACCCTCAGGAGGGAGGACGCCGGAGGTCTCGGTATCGGGCAACTGGATGATGGCGTTCTCGTGGATGGCGCGACACGACATGAGCGTCGAAGTCACGGGCGCTGGATAGGCCGCTCTCACCTCCTCCGCGTGGGGATACCGCGGATCCAGGCCCACCAAGCGCACTAGGCCGCCGTCACGGCGATAGATGGCGCCCAGGATCGCGCCGCAGAGCGTCACAGCGCTCCGCACGATCGCGTCGAACACCGGCTGGACATCGGTCGGGGAGCTAGAAATGACCCGGAGAATCTCGCTCGTGGCGGTCTCCCGGTCCAGCGCTCTGGTGAGATCGTGATTGCGCGCCTCTAGCTCAGTGAACAACCGCACATTCTCGATGGCGATGACCGCCTGGTCGGCGAAGGTCTTCAGCAATTCGATCTGCTGGTCGGTGAACGGCACCGGCTCGAAGCGTGCGATCGTGATTGTGCCGATCGGCGCGCCCGTTCGGAGCATCGGGACCGACAGCGTCGCGCGATTTCCGAGGGACGCTCCGACATACTCGGGATCAAGCGTCACATCGGTGACATGAATGACCATCCGATCCAGGATCGCGCGACCGGCGAGCTGTCCGCGGTCGGGACGCATCGGATACACCTCAGCGAGAGCCTGGCGACCCTCAGTGTCGACGTGCTCGCCGGCAACGAAGTACAACAACTCTCCATCGAAGCTCGCGACGACCGCGAAGGCGGCCGCACACAGCCGCACACTGCTCCGTGCAATCGCGTCGAACACAGGCTTCTCGTCGGTCGGCGAGCTGCTGATGACGCGCAAGATCTCGCCAGCCGCCGTCTGCTGTTCGAGCGCCGTCGTCAGATCGCGGTTGCGGAGCTCGAGTTCCTTGAACAACCGGACGTTCTCGATGGCGATGACCGCCTGATCGGCGAAGGTCTGGAGAAGAGCCACCTCAGCATCGGTAAAGGGCCGCACGTCGGAGCGCAGAACCGCGAGACTACCAAGCGGTTTACCCTCGCTTAGTAGCGGCATCTCCGCAACGCTGTGGATAGTATTGAGCTTCAACAGCTCGAGTGTGTCTGGATACTCGCTCGCCGCCACCACTTGGATGTCGTCGATAATGATTGGTCTACGATCCAGAATGGCGCGTCCCCCGGGGAAATGGCGAGTGAGGGGAAGCGGCAGGCCCACTAGCCCCTTCATCTGAACGCCGGCGTGGGCAGCGTTGTAGAAGCGCTCGCCCTCTAGCCGCTCAATCACGGCATCGCTCGCGGCACAGAGGCGCACTGCGCTCGAGGCGATGGCGTTCAGCACTGGCTGCAGTTCGGTTGGTGACTGAGCGATGATCCGCAGCACGTCCGCAGTGGCCGTCTGGCGATCGAGCGCCTCCGAAAGGTCTCGGTTGCGGGCCTCCAGCTCTTTGAACAGCCGCACGTTCTCGATGGCGATCACCGCCTGGTCGGCGAAGGTCTTTAGAAGCTCCGTTTGCCCTTCAGTGAAGGGCCGCGCCTCGGTCCGCCGGATGCCGATGACTCCGATGGCGGCGGCTCCGCGGATCATGGGGACGTTGAGGACCGTTCGGAAATCCAGGCTTCGCGCCAAAGCGCTGCCCTCGGGGTACTCGTCGGCCTCGGCCTGCAAGTCGACGACATGAATCGTCCGCACTTCGAGCACGGCACGAGTGCTAGGCGTTCCAGGCGTCAGGGCGCGGAGCGCGCCAACGGGCTGGGACGGGATCGGCCCCTCGTGGGCGACTAGGCGCAGCGAGTCGCCATCGACTTGGAAGATCGTCGCGTCAACGGCGTCGCACAGGCGGGCCGCGCTCGCCAGGACGGCCGCAAACACCGGCTGGATATCAGTCGGTGAGCTCGAGATTGCCCTCAATATCTCGGCGGTCGCGGTCTGCTGCTCGAGCGCCTCCGTCAAATCGTGATTGCGCGCCTCCAGCTCCTTGAACAGCCGCACATTCTCGATTGCGATGACCGCCTGGTCCGTGAAGGTCTTCAGTACCTGTACGTGGGTTTCTGTGAAGGCGCCGACGCCGCGATGGGTCACGTTGATCGAGCCGATCACCTGATTCTGCCGAAGCATCGGAACGACGAGCACACTCCGGACACCTCGAGCTCGCATGCTCGCCCACACTTCGGGGGGGACCGCATCAGACTCGGCTTCCAGGTCCGACACCCGGACCACCATGCCGGCGCGAATGGCTGTCGCGGTGACACCCTGGTTAGTCAGTGAACGCGGAAATCCTCGCATCAACTGCTCGACGTGATCTGGAGTCAAGCCGTAATGGGCGACTAAGTGAATTAAGTCGCCGTCCAGACGGTTGAGGGTTCCGTAGATTGCATCGCACAGCTGCACCGCGTTCCGCACGATCGTGTCGAAAACTGGCTGCACATCAGTCGGCGAACGGCTGATCACACGCAGGATCTCACTCGTCGCCGTCTGCCGATCCAGCGCTCCGCTGACCTGTGCATGCGCCTGGGTCAGCGCTTCATTCTTTTGCTGCAGCTCCGTAAACAATCGGACGTTCTCGATCGCGATGACCGCTTGGTCGGCGAAAGTCTTCAGCAAGGCAATCTGGCTCTCTGAGAATAAACCGACCTCGCGCCGGGCCACGGCTATGGCGCCAATGGCCTTACCTTCACCAAGCATGGGAACGCCTAGGTAGCCGCGGTATCCTTGAATCTCAGCGACCCGCCGCTGCCCAGGCGGAATCCGCTGGTCTGTTAGAACGTCAGCGACATGAAGCGCTTCTCCTGATGCGATCAATCTCGCTGCTGTTTGCGGTGCCTTGAGAGGCATCGGGAAGAGACGCTGAATCTCGGCCAAGCCCTCGGGCGTGAAATTGTAATGGGCGACGAGATGCACCAGTCCGCGTTCCTCGCGAAAGAGCGCACAGAAAGCTGCATTGCACAAACGCACAGCGTTCAGCGCAATCTTGTCGAATACCGGCTGCATGTCGGTCGGCGACCTACTGATGACCTGGAGGATCTCGCTGGTCGCTGCCTCCCGCTCGCTGGCTTCCGCTAGGCGAGCCTTCAGCCGAGCCGCCTCTTCCCGAAGTGCCCGGTTCTCGTTAACGAGATCCGCGTTGATATCCGTCATTGATAGGATGACCTCGTCTGTCTGCCGTGGCAGCGCGGGCCGGAGCGGGCTCAAACCAGTGCGCAGTGGTGCCAGGCGACTTAGGTATCATCATCGTCGTCAGCGTACCGCGCAAGCCCCCAGACGCTGAGTCCATCGGGACAGCGCACCCAATGCATCCTTCACGGTTTCACGGCCGGATAGTCGCGCGAGTAGACCGGCTGCGAGAGGAACCACTTCTAGTCGTACGTCCAGAACTGTGACACGTTCGGGTATGTCTTGATCGTCGTGTTGACCAGCTTGTCGCCCTTCTTCTCACAGCGCCGGATGTAGATGTTGCCGACGATGTTGCCGAAACGATCGAAGTGGAACGGTCCGCGCGGCGTGTCAGTGACGGATACAGAGCGCAGCGCCTTGATCAGCGCGTCCTTGTCGTCCGTCTTGCCGCCCGTCTGATCGAGGGCCGCCTCAACGACTAGGCCGTTGATATAGAGCGAAGACGCAAAGAGCCCCGGGATGTTCCCGTAATCGCGCACTAGGTCTTCAATAAGTTTTTTGTTGCTGGGCGTGTCGAGGTCGGCCGTATACACCGAGGCGGAGATCGCGCCGATCACCTCATCCCCGAAGGACTTGAGGAGTGCATCGTCAAAGCTCGGCGCATTGCCCAGCACCGGCAGGGTGAGCCCATACTCTTTCACCTGCTGCATGAACTTCACTGAATCTGATCCCGCGAAGCCCTGGACGACGGCGTCAACCCCGCGGATTTGAGCGATGTACGGCGTGTAGTCTGGCGTTCCGAGTGGTGCCCAAAGCTTCTTCACGATCCGACCACCTGCATCTTCGAACACACGCTGGAACCCACCCATCGCCTCGTAACCGAAGGCGAAGTCAGCAGCGATGGTGATCAGCCGCCGCAGTCGAAGATCCTTGGCGGCGTAGTCCGCGAGCGCGTGCATGGCCTGCGCAGAGGTGCCGCTCACCCGAGCGAAATACGGGTTCGGCCGGCGCTGGGTCATGTCCTCCGCGGCAGCGACACTCATAACCGGTATCTTCGCCGCCGCCGTATAGTCGCTGATGGCAAGCAGCTCGAAGGCGGCGAGCGGGCCGAAGATCAGGTCGACATGGTCGCGCTCGATGAGCTCCACAGTCTTCGTTTTCGTACCTGCCGGATTGCCGCCAGTATCGGCGACCACCAGCTCGACCTTGCGCCCGGCCAGCGTGTTGTTGCGGTGCTTGAGAAACAGGCGAATGCCCTGCTCCATCTGGATGCCACCCGGGGCGAGCGGCCCGGTCTTGACTGTCAGCAGACCGATCTTGAGGGGCTTGGGCTGCGCGAACGTAGGCGGCGGCTGCATCACGGCCAGGGCGGTGCTGATCAAGAACTTCCGGCGACTGATCCCCGCCATCATGTGTGTCCGCCTTCCGCTTGGCTCAAGCTATGACTCGTTCTCGGCCTTCTCCAGCCAGTGCGTCATCTCCATCTCGCGGTACATCGTCGTGGCGATGGTGAGGTGCTCCTCCGCTTTCTGCCGCTTGCCCGTGCGCCGGTAGAGCTTGCCGAGGCCGGCGTGGCAGTGGGCGACGAGCGGGCGCATGCCGAGTTCCTCGGCGAGAGTACAGGCCCGCTGGTAGTGATTCGCAGTTAGCTCGATTTGCCGAGCATCCTGACGAGCTGCGATCTCCCCGAGGAGCCGGAGGGCCCATGCCTGGTATCCCCGCTCCTTATTAGTGCGGGAGAGGTCAACGGCCCGCCCAGCGAACTGAACTGCCTTCTGCATGTGACCGGCCAGCAAATAGGCCTCGCCAAGGTAGCCCAACCGCAACGCATGACCGCCCGTAGTCTCGATGGCTCCGTCTTTCTGTTCCGCCTCCTCCAGTAGCGGAAGGGCCTCAGTTACACGGCCGGCAAGGGCATATGCACAGCCGAGTGCCGCGGCGGTTTCGGAGAACCAAAGCGAGAAGTTGAAGACTCGGCACAGATTGACGCACCGCTCAAGCAGGGGGATAGCCCTGGAGAGGTCCCCAGTACGGAGTGCGAGATAACCGGCCCCGTGACACGCATGAAGAAGGCTATTGGGGTGACCTCGTGCCTCAGCAATCTGGACTGCTTCCTCTCCACGGGCGATCCCCTCAGGGAACGTTCCCAACTCGGCAAGGCATCGGACTAACCAGGCACGGGAGATCACGGCAGGAAGGGTGGCCATGCCGAAGAACTCACGGTGTAGATCCCCCGCAAGAGACTCCACATTGCGCGTCAGTAACGCCATTGCCCGGCGATGGTCGCCCAGAACATGGTGGGCCACACTGAGGTGATGGCGCGCCATGATCTGCAGCGCGAAATCTCCAAGGGTCTCTGCCACAGCAAGGGCATGCTGGCCGGACGCGACTGCGCCGTCGTGGTCCCCCATCGCCCTGAAATATCGGCACATGTAGGAGGAGATTCGCCCCAGCCGCGGCTGGTCGTCGAGAGCCTTGGCAAGAGTTTCAGCCTCGCGGAGATAGTCGAGCATCTGCTCTATTTCTCCGAGTTCCAGGAGTACATTCCGCTGGTCGAATCGGAGGTCGATGGCCTGCTCCTGCGTAGCGCGGCTCTCCGGAAGGTGCGTGAGGGCTGCCAATGCTTGCGCAAAGCTAGTTACTCCCTCTCGGAGGGCCGAACGCGCGAACGCCTTATTGCCAACCTGCCGGAGGTACGTGACCGCTTGCTCCCACACCTCACCCCGCACGGCATGATGGGCCAGCCGCTCGACGTGTTCGTTCAGGCGGTTCGGATAGCAGTGTTCGATCGCACCGACGATCCGCGCGTGCAGGGCCTTGCGCCGTTCCTGGAGTAGGGTGCCGTAGGCGACTTCATGGGTGAGCGCGTGCTTGAAGGTGTACTCGGGATCGGGAAAGAGGCGCGTCTCGTACAGAAACTCCGAGGCCTGCAGATGCGCGAGCCCCCGCTGCACGGCATCCTCCGTCAGCTCGGCCACAGCATGGAGCAGCAAGAAGGGCACGTCCTTACCGATGACGGAGGCGGTCTGGAGCAGCAACTTGTCCTCCGCCGAGAGCCGGTCAATCCGGGCCGCCAGGATCACCTGCACCGTCGCCGGGACCTCGATCGCCTGGATCGGCCGAGTCAGACGGTAGGCCCCGCGCTCGCCGGAGAGCGCCTGCGTTTCTACCAGCGTCCGGATGCTCTCCTCAATGAAGAAGGGGTTCCCGCGTCTGACGAACAGGCGCTTGAGGGGCTCCAGTTCCGCGTCGTCGCCCAGCAGGGCATTCAGCAGCTCGCCCGCATTCTCGGGCGTGAGCGCGTCGAGCCGCAACTGGCTGTAGCAGGTCTTGCTCCCCCAGCCATGCTGGTACTCAGGTCGGTAGTTGACGAGCAGGAGGACCCGGGCCGTGGGCAGGCTCTCGACGAGAGCGTCGAGCAGCGCCTGCGTTTCGGCGTCGATCCAGTGTAGGTCCTCGAAGACCACGAGGAGCGGCTGCACTTGGCTCTCCCTGAGCAGGAGGTGCTTGATAGCGTCTAAGGTGCGCTGGCGACGCTGGGGGGGATCGAGCGCCTGCCAGTGCGTGTCCTCGACGGACACATCGAGCAGGGCCAGCAAGGCGGGCAGGATTGGCTCGAGGGTGCGATCCAGCGTGAGGAGCTTGCCGGTCACCTTCTCGCGGATCTCGCGGTGGGTCTCGCGATCGTGCACCTTGAAGTAGGCCTTGAGGAGGTCGATGACGGGCAAGTAGCTCGTCGCCTTGCCGTAGGACACGGAGCTCGCTTCCAGGATGAGCCAGTCCTGCGTGCGGTGGGAGTGGGTGAACTCGTAGACGAGACGGGACTTGCCCACGCCGGGTTCTCCCACGATGGCGACGAGCTGGCCGTGGCCATCGCCTGCACGAGTGAGCGCCCAGCGGATCTGCTCGATCTCGGTGTCGCGGCCGACGAACCGCGTCAGGCCCCGCGCCGCGGCGGCGTGGAGCCTGGTGCGCTGCGCACTCACTCCGGTGAGCGCGGAGATGTCCACGCGGTCGGGCAGGCCCTTGACGGCGACAGGCCCCCGGGCCGCGGCCTCTACGTAGCCTTCGGCGAGCTGCAAGGTCGCGGGGGCGAGCAGGATCGTGCCCGGCGTGGCCATCTGCTCCATGCGGGCGGCCAGGTGAGTCGTTTGCCCAACCGCTGTGTAGTCCATGTGTAGATCCGACCCGATGGCGCGGACGACGACCTCGCCGGAGTTGAGTCCGACGCGGATTTGCAGTGGAATCCCATGCGAGCGGAACACACCCTCCGCGTACTGCGCCACGGACTCCTGCATACGCAGCGCCGCGTAGCACGCCCGCACGGCGTGGTCCTCGTGGGCGAGGGGCGCGCCGAACAGCGCCATGATCCCGTCTCCCATCACCTGGTTCACCGTACCTTCGTAGCGGTGGACGGCCTCCATCATCTGCTCGAGAACGGGATCGAGAATCTTGCGCGCCTCCTCGGGGTCGCGGTCGGCGAGTAGTTCCATGGAGCCCTTGAGGTCGGCGAAGAGAACCGTGACCTGTTTGCGCTCGCCTTCGAGCGCGCTCTTGGAGGTGAGGATCTTCTCGGCGAGGTGCTTCGGCGTGTAGGACTCGGGCGATGTGAATCGCAGTTCGGCTGTTGCCTGTGACGCAACCGGCGCCCCGCACTCTAAGCAATATTTCGCGCCGGCGGGCAGCTCGCTACGACACGTCGTGCAGGTCAGCGCGACACGGGCTCCGCACTCCAGGCAGAACTTCGCCTGCGGCGGGTTCTCGTGCTGGCACCGGGGACACTTCATGTCGAGCCTCCAGTGGATCGGGCCGGGCGTCGGGCAGGGCGAAGGTAGCCCACGCGTGCGACCGGGTCAACGACAGCCTCGGCACTATGTATTGGCGGGCTCGTGGGGCGACCTGCCGCGAGAAGAGATCTACGCGGAGAAGCCAGTCCCGATCAAGCAGACGCGCTTGGCAGGAAATGCATCCGGCGTCGTTCTACCGTGACGAATTGGGAGAGAGGGCTGGGCGGGTAGCCACGCTCCGCGGGCATCGCCGTCGTGGCAGGAGAGGCCCGCGTGCGGGCCTACTTGATGCGTGGGCGTCCAGCCCGCCGGAGAATCTAGCATGGCCGGCCAAGGAAGGGCCGGCCCGATTCGGCGGAAAGGCCGCTTAGAGTCGATGTTCGGTCAACGAGAATTGACCGTACGCGGTAAGTGCAGTGCCGGGACTTCAACTGGCGGTGTACGCGGTCAGCTTGCCGTGAACTTCGGCCAGCGCTGCTCGGCGCTGCGCTGCCGCCAGCGATCGCGCGCGCCGGTCGCCAAGTTCTCGGCCGGGGAGCCGGTAAGCGCGCCGACAAACCAGTCGTAGACACCACCGATTCCCTCTAGCCACTCCTGCCCGACGTTCTCTATCGCGCGCTCCAGAACGTCCTCGCCGGAAATGTCGAAGAACTCAGCTGATGTATCGGTATGAGCCTCGACAAAGTCGGGGAGGAGCCACGAGTCGTGAATGGCTATGACCTGTTTGATTCCGACTTTGGAGAGGTACGCGAGCACGAGAGCGTTGAAGTAGGCGTCCAAAGTATGGACCAGGCACGGCGCGATCCGCTTCGCCAAAGCGCCGTTCGTACGCGTGTCCACGCGCCATGGCTGCGGAACAAAGCGCCTGCGCTTTCCTAGGACACCAGGAAGTTGTGCCTCGATGTAGTGCTCCCCAGCAGCGAGCTTCTTCTTTGCTCGACGAACCGGGTTCCATTGGATCTCGGCGCGGTCCAGCGGGTCCGCGAACACGACCCCGCGATGCGGGTCCGCATTCGAACCGATGTACCGGCAGGCATCAAGGAATCGCGTCACCTCTGCGCTCCACGCAGGGAGCGTGCTGAGGAACTGACTCCAGTAGGCTTCGGCTCTCGCCATCCCTCCCGTCGCGAGTACGTCGCTGTTCCATCCAGGGCCAAACGTCACCGGATCGCGAGCGAGCGAGCGCACAGTCTGCCCGAATTTCCCGCCGTAGTTCCGACGCATCCATAACTCTTTCACGAAAGCGATCAGTCGCTCATCGGTCGCGCCCGTGTATCCCTCCGCAAGCGATCCGGACGGCGTGTTTTTGTGCAGCGCCCAGAGCTGCTCTGCTAGCCAGACCTTGAACCTCTTGTCCGGGTCGGTGGCGAGCGCTTCGAGCGCCGGGAGCCCAAGGAATACCGCGAGTATCTGCGTTTGACTCGACGAAATGTCACGGGTTACTAGCCCGTTATCTAGCTCGCCGTTTGCCGCAAGGCTGCCGCGCGCACTCACGTACAATTCCCAACGTAGTTGCGCGACCCAGTCTCGGAACTTCGGTCTCCGGCCTGACGCAATATGCGAGTTCCATTCTTTGAGTGTCGGTCTTCGCACCGGGACTGGATCGGCACCGAACCAGCGTTCGCGTAGGTCCCCCTCGACGTGTTCGGGCCAAAAGTCGGCCGCGTTGAATCGGCGATTGATCGCACGAAAGAATCGGCTCCGAATTCTAACGTAGGCGCGCCCTTGTTCGTCGCGCGGCAAGTTGGCGAGCCCAGCAGTTTGCTCGTAGATCGGGCGCAGTGAGCGCACGGCCTGCTCGACACGCCTGTATCCGCATCGGTGCAGGCGCAGTACCTGGTGTGGGCGCGGCTGTTGTCGTTTGAACTCATCGAGAGCCTCGAAGTCCTCGCGGAACTGCTCGACGAAGAACCGGAGCCGCGCGCCCTCTAGGAACGCGAGGATCTCCTTCGAACGCTGACCGAGGTTCACGACGTCGTACGGACGTTCCTCGCAGATACTCTGCCGCGTCGGCAGCTCCGGGGCGTTCGCGCCGGCAATGAGCAACCGTAGCCCCACAGGGCGCTCGTATTGCGGATCGCGTAGGATCGCGTACCGGACGTCGTCGAGCAGCTGACCTTCGTGGAGCTGGACCTTGCGGCCCTCGTTGTACCGCCGCCCGCGCGCACGTTGGAGTACATAGAGCTTCGCCAGGCCGGGATGGGGCGGTAGCGGCAGCTTCTTCGGGGGCTTCTTCGGAGGCCTAGTTTGCCGAATCAGGAGCGCCCAGATCGTCTCGACGTTCACGCCGGCAGCGAGCAGCTCGCGCCAGGCACAATCGTCGTCACCAGTCAGCGCGGCCTCTGACATGTCATAGCTGACCATCGCACCCTGCTTCTGCGCGTCGCGATACCGAACACTCCAGTAGTCGGCGAGTGCATCGAAAATTCCGTTGAAGGTTAGCCGGGCGCCCGGTTCGGGCTCGCCTTCCTTCATCTCGCTTCGG
>Ga0070699_100004158_pt1 | contig 12792 bp, 15 predicted proteins | sample KBSK1503metaG_FD_65473 | JGI IMG/M metagenome (GOLD analysis project Ga0070699, IMG submission 65473) | Corn, switchgrass and miscanthus rhizosphere microbial communities from Kellogg Biological Station, Michigan, USA - KBS K1-50-3 metaG | ecosystem: Host-associated > Plants > Roots >...
CGCGGCGATGTCTTTGTTGGCAAGGCCCTCGCCGATGAGATCAATCACCTGGCGCTCCCGCTCGGTCAGCCGGATCGCTTCCAGGTCCCGCGGCGCCCCCCGGCGCACCGCCTGGTTGGCGATCTGGTTGAAGAGGGATTCGGTGAGCTGAGATGGTAAGACCACCATGCCGGCCACGACGCTTCGGATCGTGCGAACGAACTCGTCGAAGGTTGCGTCCCGCATGATGAACCCGGCCGCGCCTGCCCGCACAAAACTGACGATGTCCTCTTCGAGCGGGAGGAGGCCCAGCACGATGACCTTAGCCTCAGGGACTTCCCGACGGACTGTCGCGGTGAGGGCCAAACTGTCGTGGCTTTCCAATCCGTAGTCGAGGAGCACGACGTCCGGCTTGGCCTCGCGGACCTTCACCATGGCCTCCTCGGCATCCGCCGAGGCAGCAAGGATCTTGAAATCCTTCTGTTCGCGGATCAGGCGCGCGAGGCCTTCCCGCAGCAGACGGTTGTCGTCGACGAGGACCAGCGAAATGGTTTCGTTCATGGGGTGAATACCATTTCAGCAGCGTCACAGTGACTTTGAGAATATCGCGTGGGGCGGCGGCGCGGCAACCTGATAGATCTGCTAAGTCACTTCGGGTTTGGCTGAAAGGCGAGCAGCGCGGCCACCAGGCTGTCCCGAAGCGCACGAGTGGCCGCAAATGCTCCAGCCCGGAATGCATGTTCCCCGGGACCGGCCACCTGGAGGAACGCCAGGTGCGACGAATCTCCGGCTATGGCCGGCTGGCGCCGCGAGAGCAGCGAAACGACGCCTTCCGCCGAGCCCACCCGCAATCGGCAGGTGCTGATCGCACTGGGCGGCAGGGGGGAATCCTTGGGCAGCTCGAGACTCGCCAGGCTCGGCGCCTCGAGGATGAACGCTCCGGAGCTCATGTCCGGCGCGAAGAACGCCACCTCGGATGTCGGAGCGGACACAGCCAACAGGAGCGGCGGGAGGGAAACCTGTCCAGCCGGCCGGTCCACGGTGCGCACGGTCCAGTCGTCGGCTATGCCCGGGGCGGATGGGCAATCAGGGCGCTTCAGCGCGTCGCGTCGGATGGCCGCGGCCACTGAGCCGCCTGCCGCTCGTTCGCGGAGCCGCAGCCCGAAGGGCCCCGCGACGGAATTATCCCGGCACCCACCGAGCGCACTGGCGACAATCAGGATGAAGCAGCAAGTCCTCACGACGCAGCCCGCGGTGGACCGTCCAGCACGGAGCGCACCTTTTGCCGGAGCGATACCATGCTGAAGGGCTTGGCGAGGAGTGCCGTGCCGCCATCGAACGCCCCGTCCTGAGCGATGGCGGCATCACTATAGCCGGACTGAAAGAGCACCCGGATTCCCGGCACCAGTGCCACCACTTCTCGAGCCAGCTGCGGACCGCTCATCCCGGGCATGACGACATCCGTGAGCAGGAGATGCAACGGCTCCGATCGCCGGGCGAGCAGGCTCAGAGCGGTCTCGGGAGACTCGGCCGTCAGGACCCGATAACCCGAGGCGGTAAGGATCCGGCGCGTGACGTCCCGAACGGCATCGTCGTCCTCCACCAGGAGGATCGTCTCGGTCCCGGTCAGGCTTTCGCTTGGCGAGACCGGGGGAGGTTCGGCCACCGGGGCGTCGTCCACTCTGGGCAGGTAGATCTTGAAAGTCGTCCCGTGGGCGGGCTCGGAGTACGCCCAGATGTGGCCCCCGCTCTGCTTGACGATGCCATACACTGTGGCGAGCCCGAGCCCGGTGCCCTTGCCGGCCTCCTTGGTGGTGAAGAAGGGCTCGAAGATGTGGGCGCGCGTGGCCGCATCCATCCCGACACCGGTGTCGGAGACCATCAGGGCGACGTACGGGCCCGGCTTGACCCCGTCGTGCAGCTCGGTGGCGAGGTGATCGAGCTCCACATTCGCCGTTTCGATCGTGAGCCGGCCGCCGCCGGGCATGGCGTCGCGGGCGTTCACCGCGAGGTTCATCAGAATCTGCTCGAGCTGACTGGGGTCTGCCCACACCCGACCCAGCCCGTCGGCGGGCAGTACCGACAGCTGGACACTCTCAGGGAGCACGCGGGAGAGAAACGTGCCCAGGTGTCGAACGACGGCGTTGAGATCGAGAGTGCGCATCTCGAGAACCTGCCGCCGCCCGAATGCCAGCAGCTGCCGGGTCAGCTCAGTCGCTTTCCCCGCGGCCTCCCGCAGGAGAACCAGGTCGGATCGTCCGGGGTGGTCGCGTGGCAGGGTTCGCTGGGTCAGCTCGCCGAGACCGATGATGACCGTGAGGATGTTGTTGAAATCATGGGCGACTCCGGCCGCCAGCTGCCCCACGGCGTCGAGGCGACGGCCCTCCTGCAGCTCCTCGCGGGCCCGGGCGAGCCGTGCCTCGGCGCGGACCCGGCTCCGAAGGTGGACAAAAAGCAACGCCGCGGTGCCCAGGATCAGGATGGCTCCGGTCAGGAGCGCCCAGAAGAAGATCGTGTTGGTACGGGCCACGGCGCGCTGCACTTCGCGCGCACTGGCGTCCAGCAACCGTCCCTGCTCGGTCTCGATCGCGACGAAGTGGGGGCGGATCCGTTCGAGCAGCATTGCACTGCGCGAGGGGAGGAGCCCGACATCCGGTGACTGAGTGGGACTGGTCATCGCCTGCTGCATCGTGGCCGCGAGGTCGGCGGCATAGGACACCACCTCCGGCCGGAGCAGGTCGAGCTCCCGCTGCAACGATGGGACTCCCCCCGTCAGGGCGCGAATGGTCGTGGTGTCGGTGGCCAGCCCGGTGCGACCGCTCCGGTAGGTGGCCAGGTAGACCGTGTCGCGAGTGAGGACGTATCCGGTGACCCCGACCCGCATTTCTCCGATGTCCTGGCGAACCTTGCGCAGGGCGATCAGGACTTCGTAAGCCCGCTGCCTTGCCTCAGACCCATGCTGCAACCGATCGAAGGTTCGGCGGGCCAAAAGGGTCACTCCGGCGAGGGTTGCCAGCGCCACCACCAGCGCAAAGCCGGCCAGCAGCAGCGGGCGACGGGAGGAAACCGCTTCCTCGAACGGGGACACCCTGCCCCACATGCGATGCCTCCGCAGGCCGGGAGTGCTGGAGCGCTCAGTGCGTCAGGAGAAAGGTACGGGCGGTCCGGGGAAGCCAACAAGGTGAGGGGGGCTGATCAGGCAGGGTCCCTCATGTGGAGGCGTGACGCGGCCAAGACTCGGAGGCTGACCCGGGACTGGGAGCAGCCGAGCACTTCAACGGCATCGCCGGCGCTCACTTCCCCTTCTTCGAGGACCCGGAGGTAGGCGCCGAATCTTCCGGCAGCCAGGAAGCGTTTCGGAAACCGGGGATCGCCCATCCGCGCACCAAGCTTGAAGCATGGAAGCCGTGGCTGAGCCACCTCCAGCAGCGCTGTTCCAACTCGCCACCGATCCCCGACGAGCGCCGCGCCGAGATCGAGACCGTGCACGGTGAGGTTTTCTCCAAACAGCCCGGGGCTGGTCACGATGCCCTCGTGGCTCGCCCAATACCGATAGTCCTCCGTCGCGTATGCGTACACCGCCTTGTCCGGCCCCCCGTGCAGCACCCGATCCCCCTGATCGTCACCGTCGAGGTTCACGCGGCGCACCCGGATGGCCCGGTCTCCGACGGGATGCTTCCAGATCCCGGTGCGTACCACGCGCCCGCGCCAGAGGATCTCGCGAACCTCACCCACATTGACCGACTCCACCCGTGGGCCGCTCCGATCGGTCACTCGGTGCGCCGGGCCGCGCCCGCCGCGACCACTTCGCCCGGAGCGCGTGACGCCGGAGCGAGCGTCGCCCCCATGTGAACCAGCTGCAAGAGCGCCGAGCGACGCACCTCGTCGGCGGAGAGCCGCCCCAGCACCGGATCCTCCAGGTCTCTCGCTCCGGTGGCTTCCGGATCCAGCCGCACGTCGAAGCCCCGGATCAGCGCCTCCCGCGCCGAGGTGGAGAGGCACATGTGCACGTAGAACCCGACCACCAGCACCTCGGTGACATCGAATAATCGGAGCCATTCCTCCAGGCCCGTCGCCGTAAACGCTCCGAATACGTCCTTGTCGAACAGTCGCTCAGGGCCCTTACCCTCGAGCGGCCCCAGGCCCGGCGACAGCTCGGCACCCCAGGAACCGGGGACGAAGGCCTTCGATTCATGCGGTCTGTTATGGTGCCGGACCCACGCGATCGGGCGGCGCTCTTCGCGGGCCGCCTCCACATGCTCGATGATGCGCTCGACCGCCCTGGTGTGGTTGGGGACCGGCCGAAGCCCCTGATCCGAGAACTCGTTCTGGGCGTCGACCACCAGCAGTGCCTGCATACACTCCCTCCTGGCTACAGAATGAATTAGTCTACAATGACACATTGCTAACTAGAATTCGTTCATTCTGCAAATACACCGAAAACTCTTCGGGTTCATGGAGCGAGCTCATGGGATTGGACCAGACCGACTTCCTGCTGATCGACGCCCTCCAGCACGATGCCGCCCAGCGGCTGGAGGACCTGGCCCGAATTGTCCAACTGGCCCCGTCATCGGTATACGAGCGACTGCGCCGCCTGGAACGGGAAGGTGTAATCCAGCGATGGACCATAGACCTCGACGCCGCCGCCCTGGGGCTGGGCGTGCTGGCCTACGTTGGCGTCCGAGCCACCAGGCCTTGCTCGAGGTTGCTTCCAGCCCTGGAGGCCATTCCGGCGATCGAGGAGTGTTACTCCGTGGCCGGCGAGCTGAGCATGCTGCTCAAGGTCCGGGTAGCCGGGACGCCGGCCTTGCTCGAGCTGGCCGAGCAGCTGCGCCAGATCCCCGGCATCGAAGGGACCGAGACGACGATCGTGCTCAAGACTCATATGGACCGGCCGATCGCCCTGCCGGCTCCGGTTCCACCCAAGCGGCCGCGAGCCCGTCGAACTGAAACGAGCTAGCGGTCCCGCAATTCGCTAGGCCGGCAGGGCCGACTGCCGACGCAGCAGGAAGCGGCGGACCGCCGGGTCTCGCTCGAGCCCGACCGCGAATTCATACGCGCCCCGCGCAAGCGCGTGGGCACCGGTCCTGGCCAGCAATTCCGCCCGCGCGGCCCAGTAGGGCTGGTACTCGCTGAGCCGGCTATCGGAGGCGCGGTCAGGCATCGCGGCGAAACCGGCCGCGGCGCCGTCCAGCTCCGCGATGGCCAGGGCCCGATTGACGGCGACCACAGGTGAGCCGGCGAGCGCCAGCAACCCGTCGTAGAGTTGCACGATTTCGGCCCAGTTGGCGTGGCCGGTGCGACAGCGCTCAACGTGTGCGGACTGCAGTGCGGCCTCCAGCTGGTAGCGCCCGATCGAGCCCATCGCGACGGCGCGCCGGAGCAACATTTCCGCCTCATCGATCATCTGCGAATCCCACAACTCCTGATCCTGTTCGGCGAGCGGGACGTACTCGCCGCAGTCGCTGCGCCGAGCCCGGCGCCGCGCCTCCGTGTGGAGCATGAGTGCCAGCAGTCCCCACCCCTCCGGTTCCTTCGGTGCCAGCTCGGTCACCAGCCGGGCCAGAAACATGGTTTCCTGCGTAAGATCCCGGCGGGCGAGATCGGTCCCGAAAGGGTCGGTCCAGCCCTCGCCAAAACCGGCGTAGATGGCATCCAGGACGGTGCCGAGCCGGCCAGGAAGCTCCTCGCGCTCCGGGATGCGGAACGGAATGCCCGCCTGCCGGATCTTGTCCTTGGCCCGGACCAGCCGCTTCCCCATGGCAGCCGGTGAAGTGAGGAACGCCGAGGCAATGGCCTTGGCGTCCAGGCCGAGCACGACTTGCAGCATCAGCGGCGCGTGAATTCCCGTATCGATGGCCGGATGGGCGCATGCGAACATCAGGGCCAGCCGATGGTCGGGGATCTCCGGGTGCGCTGCCGCGGCGTCCAGCCCTTCGGAGAGAATCCGCAGCTGCGGCGCCGCCAGCTCGCCGGTGCGACGGCGCCGGGCCGCGTCGATCAGCTTCCGGCGGGCGACGGTGAGCAGCCAGGCCTCCGGGTTGGAGGGACAGCCCGAGAGCGGCCAATCCGACAGCGCCGAGGCAAAGGCGTCGGACAACGCATCCTCGGCGGCAGCCACGTCCCGGGTGCGAGCCGCGAGAAAGGCAACCAGCTTGCCGTAGCTGCGGCGCGCGACCGCATCGGCGGTGCTGCGGGCCCGCTCATGCTTCACATCTTCTGATAGCACAAAAAGACATTCCCGTTGCCGAAGGCCCGCGTCTTGGTCTGCTTCATGACGGGCTTCTCCGTCACGCCCGCGAACATCGACTTCCCCGCGCCGAGAATGACGGGGTTCACCACGATCTGGTATTCGTCGATCAGGCCCGCCTGAGTCAGTTGCGACACCACGGTCCCGCTTCCAAAGATCAGCAGGTCCGGTCCGGATTCGCGCTTCAACTTCCGGATTTCGGCCAGCATATCGCCTTTCACCAGCCTGGTATTGTTCCACGACGCGTGGTCCAGAGTCCTCGAAAACACGACTTTGGGGAATCGATTCATGGCGTCGGCTACCGTGGGCATGCTCTGGATCGCCTGTGGCGTGGGCCACCAGCGCGCCATCATTTCATAGGTTACCCGGCCGAACACCAGCACGGCGTCACCTTTGGCGTTGCCGGCCACGAAGGTATTCCACTCGTCATCCTGCTTGTGGGCCCAGCTCATGTCGCCCTTCGCGTCCGCAATGTAGCCGTCCAGCGACACCTGATTGAACACGACCAGACTCCGCATGATGCGTCTCCGCTGTTGTCCTGGTTTAGAGCCCGGCTTTCGGGCTGGACTCACGGCCGGTGTCGACCAACCGCTGGATGTCCGGATCATCGGAGCGGTCCAGGAGCGGGCGCACTTCGACGACACCGTGCAGCGCGGTCGGGCAACGGGCTGCCCAGGCGAGCGCGCCATCGAGATCGGCCACGTCGATGATATGGAATCCGCCCAGCTGCTCCTTCGAGTCGGCATAGGGGCCGTCCAGCACCTGGGGCTTGCCGTTGGCGACCCGTACTGTGGTCGCCGCCGAGCTGGGCTCCAGGCCGGTGCTGTTTCTCAACACCCCCGCCTTGGCCATAGCCTCGATGTAGGCTCGATAGGCGCCCAGCCAATGTGTCTGGTCGGCCTTGGTCAGCTCGCGCCAACCGGCCTCGACGACATAGTCCATCAGGATGTATCTCATACCACGGCTCCGTCTTGGGTCGGGAGCGGGTCTGTGGCCCGTCCGCACAATGACGCACCAGCCCCCCCGATTTGGACAGCCGGAAAGAACATGAGGCCCCATGGCACCCTTCGCCATGAGGCCTCCAGGATCCAGCGGAATCGCCTCGCTATGGTGCGATACGAACCAGCCGGAGCCGCGTGAGGTTGCGCAGCCAGCGCGCCCGATGCTCCCCTCCCCCACCCATCGCGACACGGAACGGGCCCTCTGCGGCCGGCAGGGGGCCGCCGTTCTGGGAAATGGCGACGATGACAGGCACGTCGTTGAACTGATCGTCCAGCTCGGCCAGGGCGTAGGCCACTTTGTACCCATCTGAGGCCTCGGCCACCACCACCAGCAGCATGTTCGGGCCGCGAAGCTCACGACCGGCGGGAGCACCAACCAGCGTCATGAGGGACCTGACGGTCGGGCCCCGCAGGATGACCCGCGAGCTGTCCCGGCCGGTGATGGCGACTTCCGATTGCGGAAGGGCCGCGAGCTCGGCCAAGGTGAGGGTCTTGCTGGCGGCACCCTCTCCGGACAGGAGCAGGGACGCCGGCGCGGACTGTCCCCTGCCCTGGGCCCCCGGGAGAATCGAGAAAGTGAGCGCCGCAAGGATCGCCTTGAACACCATGGTGCCTCCCATTGTCATGCGAGCGCCTCGAGCAATCGCTCGACGTCGGCCATGTCGTTGTACACCGACGGCGACACCCGCAGCCAGTGACGGGCGAGTCGCACGTTCACCTTGGCGGCGAGAAGCCGTTTGGGAACATCACTGTCGGCGAGGTTGGCTCGAGTGAACGTGACATTCCCGCCGGTGGCCTGTCGCGGGGTGACCGGGGTGAACCCAAGGCGCGGCATTTCCTCCTGCAGGCGGCGAATGAGAGGCAGGCGATGCGCCTGAATGTTGGCCACGCCGAGCGATTGCACGTAGGACAGCGACGCTGTGAGCAGCGCGACATTCACCTCGGCACTCCCCGTAAGCGAACCCATCTCGAACATGCCGGCCGCGCTGCGGCTGATGGTGTACTCGACGGGCGTGTACGCCCCGGCGGGCAATGCCGGGGGATAGTTGGCGTCGATTTCGGCGGCCTGGTAGTAGCCGACGACCGGACGCGCGATCGCATCGAGCACCTCGTCTCGCGCGTAAAGGAAGCCCAGGCCGAAGTCGCCCATGAGCCACTTGAAGCTCGAGCATGAGGCGAAATCGATACCTGACGCCTTCACGTCGAACGGCTCGGCTCCAGCCGCGTGGACGATGTCGGCGTACACGTACGCGCCATGCGCGTGCGCGAGGTCGGAAACGGCCTTGAGATCGTGCTGGAACCCGTTGTACATCGCCGTGGCGGAGACCTCGATGAGGCGGGTTTGGCGGTCGACGGCCCGCTCGAGGTCACGAAGGTCGATGCGCGCGTCCGGCGTGGGAGCGACCACCCGGACGTCGAGCCCGTTTTTGCGCAGCTCGAGGAGGTGCATGATAGCCCCCTCGAAATGCAGCCCGTCGGTGACCACGTTGCCGTCCAACCGATGGTCGAGCCCGAGTGCGCGCACAACGAGGTTCTCGCCGGCACTGGTGCTGGAGACGTGAGCGATTTCCGACGGCTTGGCGTTGATCAGCTTGGCGAAGAGAGCCCGTGGCGTCGTCGGTGCGGCGCCGGGCGCGGCGGGTGCTCGGAGCGTCCCGCGGGCTTCGGAGGCGCGTCGCGCCGCTTGTACCGAGACATTCGGGATGGGATGGGTGTAGGCGGCGTTCAGGTAGGTGTATCCGTCTTCGATGCTGAAGTCGCCCTTGCGCGGAAATCCGTCGGCCTGAATGGGGTGACCGACCGACTCGGCGGCGTCAGACACCCCAAAGGAGCGCGCGGCGGCCAGGCCGCCGAGCGAGACGAGCATTTCACGGCGATTCAGGCTCATCGGTGGGCGTTTTGAGGGAATATGTGGATACCTGGCGGAATAGTACTCCCCCGGATTGGTGTTGTCGCGGCCAACCGGGCGCTCTGTATGTACCTTGACAAGTATATACTCTAATGCGTATATTCAGACCATGGAATCTGTGTTCGCCATCATCGCGGAGCCGAACCGCCGCGCGATCCTGAGCCTCCTGGCCGCGTCACAGCAGTCGGTCGGAGAGATCGAGCGTCGGCTTCGTATGCCACAACCGACCGTGTCAAAGCATCTGCGAGTGCTGCGCGAGGCCGGTTTCGTGGAATCCACGGTGGACGCGCAGCGTCGTCTCTACCGGCTGAAACCGGAACCGCTTCAGGAAGTCGCGGCCTGGCTGGCTCCGTTCCGCCGGTACTGGTCCGCGCACGTGGATGCTCTCGAACGCCACCTCGACCGCATGGACAGTTCCACACCAACGAAACGGAAGGCAAGGAGAAGCGAATGATCGCTCGCGAACAGTACACACCCGGTCCGGCCAGCGGAGCGCAGGTACAAAAGGACGGAGCAAAGTGGACCCTCGTTCTGGTCAGAGAATTGCGCCACTCACCGGAGAAAGTCTGGCAGGCGCTCACCGACCCGGCGCAACTGCGTGAGTGGGCACCCTTCGACGCCGATGCGAGCCTGGGCAAGGTTGGGAGCACGGTGAAGCTCACCACGGTGGGAGCGCCGGCACTGCACGTCACCGAGACCCGCGTGACGCGAGCCGACGCGCCCAGAATGCTCGAGTACAACTGGGGTGGATTCGATATGCGATGGGAGCTCGCACCCCTTGGTGGCGGCACGCGCCTGACGCTGTGGACCAACATCGATCGTCGCTACATCGCGATGGGTGCTGCCGGCTGGCACCTTTGCTTCGATGTGCTGGATCACCTTCTCGGCGGAACCCCCATCGGCCGCATCGTGGGGCCGGAGGCGATGAAGTTCGGTGGCTGGCAGCGGCTGCACGCCGAGTACGCCAAGCAGTTCGGCTTGGGAACACCCAGCTAAGGCCAACGCTTCTCTACTGACCCTAACCCTTTCAGGACGGAAACATGAAAAAATCGGACGCGAGCCCAGGCCAGTCGGCATCGGTGCGCATCTCGAAACGGATCGCCGAACTCGGTGACTGGCGCGGGCAAACCCTCGCCAGAATGCGCAAACTCATCAAGGAAGCGGACCCGGACGCCGTCGAAGACTGGAAGTGGGTCACCGCGACCAGACCCGGCACGCCGGTCTGGTCGCACGACGGCTTCATTTGCACCGTCGAACCCTACAAGCAGGTCGTGAAAGTGACCTTTGCCAAGGGCGCATCCCTGAAGGATCCTGCTGGTCTCTTCAACACGGGCCTGGACAGCAACGTGCGCCGGGCGATCGATATCCGCGAAGGCGAAGAGGTTGACGCGTCCGCCTTCAAGGCACTCGTTCGCCAAGCGGTCGCCCTCAACAGTTCGGGCAAGGCGAAACCTTCGAAGAAAGCGAAGTCCTGAACCTACCGAAATAAGAGCGGGCCCGATGGGCCCGCTTTGCTGGGAGTCGGGACGGCTGGATTGGTGCGTGTACGTTACCGCGCCGGCTCGAACAGCTCGATGGCGTTGCCATCCGGATCTTCCAACTGGATCTGCCGTCCACCAGGACCGACTTCCATTTCATTGCGAAATCGCAGCCCGGCTGATCTGAGTGTTTCGATCCTTGCAGAAAGATCGGCCACCTGGAGGACCACGCGGTTCCATCCACCCGGTTCTTGATGGCGACCGTCGGGCATGGGGCGGGAGCCGGACGCTCCCGGGCCGCTCAGGAGCAGCGTGAGATTGTCGTGGGAGACACTCGCAAAGGCTGGAGGCGCCTGGTGGTCGAGGGTGAAGCCGAGTTGCCTGGTATAGAACTCGACCGAACGATTCACGTCCCTGACCTGATACCGAACACCGTGAAAGCCGATGACGAGATCGTCGGTGCGCGGCTTGGCGTCCTGAGACGCCGGAGGCCGCTGTGTTTGCGTGCGATTCATAGAACCTCCAATCACACGGGATGGTGGACTCCGTCCCGATTGTTTCGGTGACGTCTCACGGATGATCGAGTGCACGGAGGCGGCGACGGAATTCGACCGAAAGGGAGTGGTGGTGAACGGCGGGATTCGACCGGAAGCCGGGAGCCGGAGGCGAGTGGCGGCGAACGAGAGCCCGGCGGACCGACAAAAGAAAAGCGGCCGGCTGGCCGCTTTCTGAGTCGGGACGGCGGGATTCGAACCCGCGACCCCCTGAACCCCATTCAGGTGCGCTACCGGGCTGCGCTACGTCCCGTACACTCCGGTCCTGCTACATTATGCTCCGCCAATCTCGCGGCGGGGCCAAAATATACACGGGATGTCGGGGATAGGGGGATCCGGATTCCCTGCTACCCAGATTCCCGGATCTTGACCGGGCACGAATTTGGCAATACATCACGGAAACCAGCACAGTCACCCCGCACAGGTATTCGTATGAGCACCCGGGTCGCGCCCCAGCGCCGCAACTACATCCCCATGGTCCTGTTCTACCTCATCGTGGCAATTCTGGCGATGTCCTGACCCTTCGAGCCACCGCAATCGAAGTCCAGTCAACAGGATAGCGCCCGACTCCGAGGTTCCCGCTGGTACCCGTCCACCGCCGCTGAAATCGCAAGCGCCGATCCCGGCGTAGCCATCCAATCGCCGGCGCGTTGGACCGCATGCGCAAGATTGCACGGTCCCTCACCTACACTATCTTCCGGGGTTTTTGCGATTCCCCCCGTAGGCAGGGGTCCTGCAGGAGGCTGAGATACCTCGGCTGCCGGTCAGGATCTCGGTCGCTTGCCCTTGCGACTCACTTGAGCGGTCCTCCAGTGACGGTCCTTCCAATGCCACCACAGCAAGAGCTCCGGCTTGGGTTTCGGGGTTCGGGCTGCATAGGCTGCGCAACGAAACGAGTACAGCACGCACGGATCCTGGCGCTGCCCGCGGAGCTGGCAGAGACGAGCATAGAGCGCCTCGGGGTTTCGGCGCTTCAGGGCAGCCTTGCACCGTACCCCCAAGGCGCGCAGGTCCAGAGCCAGACTGGGTCCAATGCTTGGAAGCGTCTGAAGGTCGTCAAGGGTCATCAGTTGGCCTCAGCGTCCCCGCCGGGTCCACAGCGCCACGGTGCCGCAGGCTCCGTTGCCCAGCCCGAAAAGCTCCGCGGGCGTCTCCCCCGCACCGGCGTAGATCTCGATGCCCTCGAGCTGAGAGATCGGGAATTCGTTGATGTCCTGGGTGATGCGCCGCGATCCGCCGGAGAGCTGCATTCCGTCGAGCCAGATAGACATGGCGCAACCGCTCCGGCTGCTGACCAACACCGAGCGAATTCCCCGGTTCACGACCCGCACGCCGGCGACGCCCGTGAAGAGGTCGCTCAGACGACGGCCTTCCGATCGGCGCAGGTCCTTGGAGTCGTAGAACCGCCCGAACCCGGCAATCCTCCGGCGCGCGAAGTCCTCCATCCCGCGGCGCACGGTGCTCGCTGTGACCTCGATCGGCTCGAGCTCGACCGCCGACGCCTCCAGGAGAATGTCGACCTCCACGGTGTCGTTACCGGCCACCAGGAGGCGGAGGCGTACCGGTCGGTAGCCGATCTTCCGGATGACCGCCGTCTGGATGCCCCAGGGGATACTGCCGA
>Ga0070699_100004159_pt1 | contig 12791 bp, 12 predicted proteins | sample KBSK1503metaG_FD_65473 | JGI IMG/M metagenome (GOLD analysis project Ga0070699, IMG submission 65473) | Corn, switchgrass and miscanthus rhizosphere microbial communities from Kellogg Biological Station, Michigan, USA - KBS K1-50-3 metaG | ecosystem: Host-associated > Plants > Roots >...
TACCGGCACGGGGGCATCATGCAGTACGTGCTCCGGTCGCTGCGGTAAACGGTGACCGCAGCGGGGTTTAGGGTTGTGCCCTATGACGAAGGACCCCTTCCGTGCGGCGCTGGATGGCTTCGAGCAGTGGACGACAGACACGAAGCGGAAGCTGAGCGCCGATCCCGAAACGGTCGTCGGTGAGGTAGGGACCCTGCTCGACCTGATGCGGGACTACCTCGACGTCGAGCGACCGGCCGATCTCGGTCCCGGGGACCTGAGGGAACTGCTGCTGCAGATCTACCCGCGCAAGATGACCGTGTTCGACGCGGACGACACCGAGGACACGATCCCCGCGGTCCGCGATTTCCTCGCCTACCTCACCGACCGCGGCGAGATGCCGGAGGGCACGGCACGCGGGCTGGAACGAGAGCTGGACGAGGTAGCGCCGCGGTTCACCGAGGCGATGATGGACCCGGCGAACTGGGGCATGGCCGGGTCTCTCGTCCACGCGATGGCCGCCGAGGGCGTCGACCTGGACGACCAGGCGGCCGTGGACGGCTGGATCAGCCGCTACAACGCGCATCTGGCGGGAATCGGTGACGACGAGGAAGAAGACGACGACTTCGTCGACCTGAAGGAGGCCTTCGGCCTGCCCGACCAGATGGCGCCAGTGCGGCTGCCCGAGCCCGGGGAACTGGCCGCGCTGGCCCGGCGCGCTCCGCTGATGGCCCAGCTGCGCAAGCTGGCCTGGTGGCTGGGAGCGGGCCGTGCGGTCACCGAGGATGAGGAGCTGGCCAGCGATGATGCCGCCGAAGCCGCCGGCGAGCTCGGCATTGATATCGCACGCCTGCCGTACCTGTGGTGGATGGCCCTCGACGCGGTGTTCATCGACCTGGATGAGGACCAGACGAACGCCATTCCCGGGGAGTCCGCCCATGCCTGGGACGAGGCCGACGATGACGAGACCCTCGACATCTGGGAGATGGTGTTCGGCCTGGTCATCGGCGACACGCTGGACGCCGCCGCCGCCTTGGATCCAGACCGGTCCGAAGCCCTGGATTTCTCCGGACACGGAGCGGCGCTGGCGGTGACGCTCTTCCTGGCCCGGCCGGATGGCCTGCACGTGGCCGAGGTCAGCGAGGTGATCAGGGCCGCCGCAACGGACGAGCTGCCGCCCGCCCAGGCGGAGGAAGCCTGGCAGTCGTGGGTCCGTGAGCACGGTGATCCCGCACGGCTGCTGCTGGACCTGATGGCCGAACACCACGCCATCCAGATAGGCGACGCCGAGGACGGCCCCGTGGCCCGGCTGACGCCGCTGGGCCTGGCCGCGGTCCGCGAGCAGCTCCTCGAATCCGGGGTGGAGATCCCGCTGCTTCCGGACGCCGAGCACATGACCGCGGCGCAGCTGATCGCCACGGCCGAATACTCCTCCGAGGAGGAGTTCACGGCCGAGACCGCCGCCTGGCTGTCGTGCCGGATCGCCGAGCCCGCGGGCCGGGAACTGCTGACTGTCGCCGCCACATCCGATCCGGCGTCGCGCATGCTCGCCGTCGGCATCGTGGTGGCCGAAATCGGTGCACTCGCCGAGCCCGTGTGGCGCGAGGTGCTCGGCCAGGCCGAGCTGCGCACGTACGCGAAAGCCGCCCTGATCACGCTGTCTGGCAGTGATCCCGCCGCGGCCCCGCCGGAGCTGAAGCCCGACGATTACGACGTGGCCTGGATGATGACCGACGCGCTCGCCGCGGAGGGCTGGGATGACCCGAGCGACGATGCTGGCGGCGAACCAGAAGCTCTCGCGAAGCGGCTAAGTGACGCGATCCCGGCGGGGCAGGAACCGGTGATGTTCGAGTCGATGGCGCGGATACCGCATCCGGACGCGGCCGACGTGCTGACCGTGATCGGCAAGCTTCACCCGGACAAGAAGATCGCCAAGCTGGCCCGGAAGTCCGCCTACAAGGCCGCGTCCCGGCAGGCCGCCCGGCGGCAGGACCCCACTCGCCCGGGATAGCCGTGCCGGATTCCGTAATCGTCACCAGGCTCCGCGCGGCGGGCTGCGTGTTCGCCGAGGACGAGGCCCGGCTGCTGGTGTCCGCAGCCCGGACGCCGGCCGAACTCGACGCCATGGTCGGCCAGCGCGCGGCCGGGCTGCCGCTGGAGCAGGTTCTCGGCTGGGCCGAGTTCTGCGGCCTGCGGATCGCCGTGGCGCCGGGTGTGTTCGTGCCGCGGCGGCGTACCGAGTTCCTCGTCCAGCAGGCTAGGGCCCTGGCCCAGCCGGGTGCCGTGATCGTCGACCTGTGCTGCGGCGCGGGCGCGATCGGCGCGGCCCTGGCCGCCGCGGTGGAGCGGGCCGAGGTGCATGCCGCCGATGTCGACCCTGCCGCGGTGCGCTGCGCCCGGCAGAACATCCCCGGAGGCCGCGTCTACCAGGGCGATCTGTACGCCCCGCTGCCAGCCGGGCTGCGCGGCCGGGTGGCCGTGCTGGCCGCCAACGTGCCCTACGTGCCGTCGGCGGAGGTTGGCTTCCTCCCGCCCGAGGCGCGGGCGCACGAGCCGAGGGCGGCCCTCGACGGCGGCCCGGACGGGCTCGACGTGCTGCGCCGGGTGGCCGCAGGAGCGGCCGGATGGCTGGCACCCGGCGGGCACCTGCTGAGCGAGATCAGCGACCGGCAGGCCCCGCTGGCTGAGACGGCCCTGGCGGCCGTCGGCCTGACCGCCCGGGTGGCGAGATCGGCGGATCTCGAGGCCACCGTGCTCATCGGGCGCCTCCCGGTGTTAACTGCCCGGTGTTAGGTGCCCGGTGTCAGGCGCAGGGCGTCAGCCCCTGCGCCGGTGCGTCTCCGCGTCCGACGTCCTGGCGATGGTCGCCCGGGCGCGGCGGACCGAGATCCGGCCGGACTCCGGCAGGACGTCGGTGATGAACTCGTAGGCCTTGGCCAGCTCGGCGGCGTGGCTGGAGCCGTCGGCGGCCTTGGCCCGGGTGCGCGCGAGCCAGTCGATGATGTCGCCCCAGCCCGGTGCGGCCAGCGATCCGCCGACGTACTGAACCGAGAGCGCGGCGCAGAGGTTGGCGAACGCGAGCCGCTGCCGCAGCGGCCATTCGTCCAGGGTGCCGAGCACGAAGGCGGCTCCGAAGACGTCCCCGGCTCCGGTGGGATCGTGGGCGTTGACCGGAAGCGCGGGAACCCACTCCTGCTCGCTGGTGGTGGAGTCGATGGCGATCGCACCCTGCCCGCCGCAGGTGACCACCGCGACCGGCACGCGATCGGCCAGCGCGTGCAGCGCGTCGTGCGGGTCGTCGGTGTGGGTGTAGGCCATCGCCTCGACGCTGTTAGGCAGGAAGGCGTGGAAGCTCTCCAGCTGGTCAAGAACGCTCGGCGACCACTTCTCGTCCTGGTCCCAGCCGGTATCGGCGAACAGCAGCATGCCGTCCGAGGCCGCCGGGCGGAACCATTCGCGTGGTTCGGGATCGAGGTGGGCAAAGCCGATCCTGGCGGCGGGGATGGTGGAGAGCAGCTCGCTGGCCGGCACGGGCGGCGGATGCATGTGGGTCATCAGCGCCCGGTCCCGCTCGACCACCATGGAGACCGTCACCGGAGAGTGCCAGTCGGAGAACCGGCGTGAATACGTCAGGTCGACGCCCTCCTGCTCGGTCAGCGTCGACCAGCAGAAGTCCCCGTACAGGTCGTCGCCGAAGGCGGCGGCCAGGGACGTGTGCACGCCCAGCCGGCTGGCCGCGATGGCAAGGTTGGCGATGCCGCCCGGACACGACCCCATCCCCGAAGCCTGGACCTCGGTGCCGCGCACGGGCATGGACTCCAGGCCGGTGAAGACGACGTCGAGGAACACGGTGCCGTGCACAAACAGGTCGTACTTGTCGTCGTGCTGCTCGCTCATCCCGGCTCTCCCGCTGCCCCCCGTTGGTCGCCTGTCAGGCAAGTCTGCCCGATAGGGTCGGGGCGTGCGAGTCGCGATCCTCGGCGGCGGCGGGTTCCGCGTGCCGCTGATCTGCCGGGAGCTAGCCGCCAGCGGCCTTGCCGTCGGCGAGGTCGTACTGTACGACGTGATGCCAGAACGGCTCGGCGCCATCTCCGCCGTGCTGGCCGCCGACAGCCTGCCGCTGCGCACCACCACCGACCTGGACACGGCCCTGCGCGGGGCCGACGTGATCTTCGCGGCGCTGCGCGTGGGCGGTCTTGACGGCCGCGTCGCCGACGAGCGCTCCGCGCTGGACGCCGGCGTGATCGGGCAGGAGACGGTCGGCGCGGGCGGGCTCTCCTACGCGGCCCGCGCGGTCCCCGTGGCCGACGCGATCGCGCGGCGCGTGGCCGAACTCGCCCCCTCGGCCTGGGTCATCTCGATGACCAACCCGGCCGGCACCGTGACGGAGGTCATGGCGGCCACGCTCGGCCCGCGGGTCATCGGCGTCTGCGACTCTCCCACGGGACTAATCCGCCGGGCCTGTGCCGCTGCGGGGGTGGATCCGGGCGCCAGGCTGGCCCTGGTGCCGGACGGGGTTGAGGTGGACTACCTGGGCCTCAACCACCTGGGCTGGCTCCGCGGGCTGCGGGTGAACGGCACCGACCTGCTGCCCGGGCTGCTGGCCGACCCGGACGCGCTGAAGCGGACCGAAGAAGGACGGCTGTTCGGCGCTGACCTGCTGCAGGCCCTCGGCACGATCCCGAACGAGTACCTGTACTGGTACTACGCCCGGTCCGAGGCGCTGCGGGACGTGCGGGCGGCCGGCCGGACGCGGGCCGAGCACGTCCGGGCCGAGCAGCAGCGGTTTTTCGCGGCCGCCGCCGCGCAACCCGGCCGGGCCGCCGCCTTGTGGGCCGAGGCCAACGACGAGCGCAACCGCAGCTACTTCGCGGAGCTGCGCTCCGGCGAGCGCGACGCCGCCGACGTCGAGGCGGGCGGCTACGAGACCATCGCGATCGGGCTGGCCGCCGCCCTGACCGGGGTCACGGGGTCGGCGCCGGCCCGGCTCATCCTGAACGTCCGCAACGGCGGCACCGTCGCGGCGCTGGCCCCGGACGCGGTCATCGAGACCGTGTGCCAGGTGGACGGCGACGGTGCGGTGCCGCTGCCGACGGCGCCGCCGGCGGATCACGAGCTCGGGCTGATGAGCACGGTGAAGTGCTGCGAGCGGGCCATCGCCTCGGCCGCGCTGACCGGCTCGGCCGCCGACGCGCTGCGCGCCTTCGCGCTGCACCCCCTGGTCGGATCGCTGGAGGCCGCCCGCACCCTGTCCGCGGCCGCCCTGGGCCGGAGCCGCCGCTAGCACCCCCGGGCTGTGACCTGTGGCATCTCGCTAATCGCCGTCTGACGTGAACCGACCGATCCTGGGGTGCAATAGAGAGACGATGGATGACGACGACCTGGTCGCCCGGATAGCGTCCGGCGACGACGCGGCGCTTCGCGAACTGTTCGGCAGGCACGCGTCGTGGCTGGCGGTCCGGCTGCGGGCGGTGCTGCCCGCCGCCGACGTGGAGGACGTGCTGCAGGAGACGTTCCTCGCCGCCTGGCGGGGCGCGGGCGGCTACCGGCCGCAGGACGCCTGCGGCGGCTGGCTCTGGGGGATCGCCCGGCGGCAGGCCGCGTTGCTGCTCCGCCGCCGGAAACCCGCGGAACAGGCCGGGACCGCGCTGCCCGCCGATCTGGCGGACCGGGACGTGCCCGACCCGGCCGAGACCGCGCTGGCCCGGGCCGATCTCGAGGTCGCGATCGCGGCCCTGGGCCCGGACGGGAGCCCCGAACGTGAGGTGTGGCGGCTGATGTACGAACAGGACCGGCCGGTAGCCGAGGTGGCCGAACTGCTCGGCGTGCCGCCGGGCACGGTGAAGAGCCGTGCGCACCGGGTCCGGCGGCTGCTGCGCGCCGCCCTGCGCGATGGCACGGCCGCGGAAGGAGGCGCGAGATGACAGACACGGATCCGGGCGTCCCGGAGGCGCCCGCCGACGTCGACCTGGGGCGGGTGTGGATTTCGGTGGCCGCGCAGGTGTGGCGCCGCCAGCCGGGCTGGCTGGAGCGGACCGCGGGCAGGCTGCTGCGCTCGCCGGGCCTGGCCCGGGCCCTGCTGACCACGCCGTCCCTGCTGCTGCCCTGGCTGCTGACCAGCATCGCGGTGCTCGCCGCGGGGGCCGCCGCGACGACGGACAGCGGCCAGCCGCTGGTGGCGCTGGTCGCGCCGGCCGTGGCGGCGGCGGCTATCGCCTACGCCTACGGGCCCGGTATGGACCCGGCCTGGGAGCTGTCCTGCAGCATGGCGATCAGCGACCGGATGGTGCTCCTGGTCCGGGCGCTCGCGGTGTTCGCGGTGAACGCCGTGCTCGGGCTGGCCGCCTCGGCGGTCTCGGCGTCAGGCGCCGCGGCCGCGGTCACCTTCGGCTGGCTGATCCCGATGACCGCGGTCTGCGCCTTCGCGCTGGCCGTGGCGACAGTGGCCCGGTCGGCCAACGCGGGCGCGGCGGCCGGGGTCGCGGCCTGGCTGATCACGGTGCTGTCCGGCCGGGTGGCCAGCGGTCACTTCGCGGCCGCGGTCACCGACACCTTCCTGTTCCTGCCCTACCTGGCGATCGGCGCGGTCTGCGCCGCGATCGCCCTCTACGCGACGCGGATCCCGAGAGGAACCCTGAGATGAACGTCGAGATCACCGATCTGACCAGGCGGTTCGGCCGGAACCAGGCCGTGGACGGGGTGAGCCTGCAGGCCGGTCCCGGGGTTTTCGGCTTGCTCGGCCCGAACGGGGCGGGCAAGACCACGCTCCTGCGCATGATGGCCACCGTGATCCCGCCGACCACCGGCCACTTGCGGCTGCTCGGCCGGGACCCGGGTGCCTATGGCCCCCGGCGCGAGGTGCGCCGCAGGCTCGGGTACCTGCCGCAGAACCTCGGCTACTACCCGGGCTTCACGGTGGCGGAGTTCGTCGAGTACTTCGCGCTGCTGAAGGAGATGCCGGCTGCCCGGGTACCGGCCGCGGTGGCGACCGCGGTCGAGCGGGTCGACCTGGGCGGCAGGGCCAAGGCGAAGCTGCGCACCCTGTCCGGCGGGATGCTCCGCCGGGTGGGCATCGCGCAGGCCATCGTCAACGAGCCCGAACTGCTGCTGCTCGACGAGCCGACGGCCGGGCTCGACCCGGAGCAGCGGGTCAACTTCCGCGCCCTGCTCCGCGACCTCGGCCAGCGGGCCACCGTGGTCGTGTCCACCCACCTGGTCGAGGACGTCGGCGCCGCCTGTTCGCAGGTAGCGCTCATGGACCAGGGCAAGATCGTCTTTGACGCCACGCCGGACGAGCTGACCGCCCGCGGCACCGAGCAGGGCACCGGCGACGCGCCGCTGGAACGCGGCTACACCGCCGTGCTCGCGGCGGCCCGGTCATGACCGCCGCCAGCGCCCCGGCCACCCCCAGGCCGGCGGCGGCCAGGCGCGGCGCCGGAACAGCGGTCCTCGGCTCGGGCCGGCTGCTGCGGCTCGAGCTACGTCACAACGCCATGCTCTGGCTGCTCCCGGTCGCCTTCGCGCTGTTCTGGTACAACGGCTACCGGGAGATCATGGCGCTGCCGCCGATGTGGAACCTGCGCGCCATGACCCTGCAGAACCGGCTGCTGCTCGACCTGGTCGTCCCGGTCACCGGCGCGGCCGCGTGGATGGGGTCGCGGGAGGGCCGCCGGAGCATCACCGACCTGGTCGCGGGCACGGCGCGGCCGCGCTGGTCCCGTCAGCTGGCCACCTGGGCCGCCACCACCGCCTGGGCCGAGCTGGGCTGCCTGGCCTGCGTCGCCGTGGTGTACATCATCACCGCGCGGCAGGCGTCCTGGGGCGGCCCGCTGTGGTGGCCCGCCGTGGTCAGCGCGGCGGGCGTCCCGGCGCTGACCGCGATCGGGTTCGCGGCCGGGGCGTGGTTTCCCGGCCGGTTCGTCACCCCGCTGGTCACCGTGGTGGCGTTCTTCGGGTTGGCGTTCAGCACCCAGGCGGCCTCCGGGGACCACTCGTACTGGCAGATCTCGCCGCTGACCGCGGGTGCCTTCGACGTCGGCGCGGGCTCCGAGGTGGCCACGTTCTACCGGTATCTGCCCGACCTGTCCATCGCCCAGGTGATGTTCTCGGCCGGCCTCACCGTCGCGCTGCTCGGCGCGCTGGCACTGCCTGTCGCGCGGAGGCGGTGGCTCGCCGCCGTGATCATCGCGGCCGGCCTGGGCGCCGCCGGGACCGCGGTGACGCTGGCCGGCACCGGACGGCTCGACCCGCACGGCATGATCGTCATCCCGGCTCTGCACGACGCGGCCAGCGACCAGCCGGTCAGCTACACGCCGCGCTGCAGCCAGACCATGATCCTGGTCTGCGTGCATCCCGCGTACGCGTCCTTCCTCCCGGCCGTGACCGCCGCCGTCGGGCCCGAGCTCACCGAGTTCGCCGGCCTGCCCGGCGCGCCCGCCCGGATCAGCCAGGTCGCCGAGATCTACCGGCAGGAATCCGGCAACGGCATCACGATCACCGCGCACCTAGCCAGCCCGTCGGAGTTCATCCTCCCCGACCTGCTGCCCGGCCAGCCCGGCGCGACCAGCGACCAGTTCACCGCCAACCTGGAGGAGACCCTCGGGCTGCAGTTGGCGCGCGACGTCATCCTGGGCGGCGGCGACCGGGCGGCCGCCCCGGGGCCGAGCCAGGCCCAGCTCGCGGTCATCGCGGGCTCGGTCCGGTTCCCGGCGTCCGTCGAGCCCCGCGACCTGGCGCCGCTGTACGGCCAGCTACTGCCGCAACCTGGCAGCCCGGCGGATCTCGCCGGGCGGCGGTTCGCCGCCCTGTCGCCCGCCGCCAGGCACGTCTGGCTGGCGCAGCACCTGACCGCGCTGCGGGCCGGCCGCATCTCGCTCGCGCAGCTGCCGTGACGGCCGTCGCGGTGCGCCTGGTGCGCCTGCACGCCGCGAGCCGCCGCCTCCCGGCCGCCCTGGCCCTGCTGGCGGTCTGCGCCGCCGGCCTGCGGGGCACGCTGTACGGGCACTGGGACGACTACGGCGCGCTCCAGCTGCCGCTGATCTTCGAGGCCGCCTGCGCCACCGTCATCGCGGTCGCGGCGGGCAGCCCGTTCGGCGATCCAGAACGCGTGACCGGCCGGTGGCTGCCGTACCTGCGCCTAGGCGCCGCGGTCGCGCTCATCGGGCTGGCGGCCGGCGTGCTGGCCGCAGCCGGGACCGGTATGCCCCTGGCCGGCGGCTTCCCGGACATCCTGCGCAACGTGGCCGGGCTGACCGGCATCGGCCTGCTGTGCGCCACGGTGCTCGGCGGGCCGCTCGCCTGGACCGGCCCGCTCGCCTACCTGATAGCCGGGTTGTACGGCCTGTACACCGACTGGCACCCGCCCGTCCTGAGCACGCCCTGGCTCTGGCCGGCCCGCCCGCCGCACGACGCCGGCGGCGCGCTGTGCGCCGCCGTGGTGTTCGCCGCCGGGCTGGCCGCGATCACGCTCCGCGGCCCGCGGGTGCCCGCCGGCGGCGACGGCCCGGGCTAGAACCCGCGGAAGATCTGCCGCAGCTCGTCGAGCTCGACCCCGGCGGTCTCGGCCGGCGGGGTATGCGCCTCGTCCAGCCGCCCGTAGATCAGCCGGATCAGCGCCTCGGCGGGCAGCCGCAGCTCGGACAGGCCCAGTTCCGGCGTTGCGTCTCCATCCGAGGACGAGAGCGTGACCTCATCGCCCGTCTCGAGGATGAACTCGCGCGCCGGGTCGGTGGTGGACACGCGCACCTTGCGCTGCTGGCCGTCCGGCTTTGCGCTCCTGCCCGCGACCTGCGGCAGCGTGTCGATGAGCAGGGCGACGGCGTCCGGGGCCAGCGTGGCCGCCGGGTCGAGCGCGACCACCACGTCCCAGGTGTGGACCGCGTGCTCGCTCACGCGCATCCGCGCAAAGCCGGCCGCGTCGATGTCCATCCCGAATAGCTTCAGGTGCAGCCGCTCCCGCTCACCGGCGTCCATGGACTCCAGCCGCTCCAGGGTGGCCTGGTCGGCGCGCAGCGCGTCCGACGCCTGGGCCTGCGAGTCCTTGGCGTTCCAGCGGTCCCAGACCGGCGGGAACTCCTCGCGACCAGGCGGTTCCTGCCCGGCCAGCCCGGCCTCGAGCATCAGGCCGAAGATCTCGGCCTGCGACCCCAGGTGGGACAGCACCTGGGCGATCGTCCACTCGCTGGGGTAGGACCGCTGCGTCAGCTGGTCCGGGCCGAGAAGCTCGACGCTGGCGCGCAACCGGTCATGGGAGTGACGCAGCGCGCTGATCCACGGCCCCGGGCTAGGTTCCATATTTGCTGTCTCCGTTGCTGGCCGGCATATCGGGAGGAATTCATCCGGCAGCCTACGCCCGGCGGCTGGCGGCGGCTCGGGCACCTCCGGCGGCACCGCTATCGGCTTGACGCGCCCTCGGGCCGGCTCATAGCGTCGTGCTGCTAGGTAAGCAGCCAAGCTCTGGTCATCGGGGGACCCAGCTGACCCGGTACGCGCACGCTACAGGCCGCCCGGTGGCGGACGGCCGTACTGAGAACGCCCCGGCGACCTCCCGGAGCTGGCTCAACCGGCGTCGCCTGATGGCCGCCTACGGCGCCTTCGCCGCGTACGCGGTCGCCTTCGCCCTCCTGTCCGGCGGCGAGGACCGGGTCTGGGCCATCTGGGCCGCCTGCGGCTACGCAGTGGCCCTGGCCATGCTGTGGTGCTGGCGCAGCCGCCGGGGCCGGATGGCCGCCGTCCTGGTCTCGGTGGCCCTGGCCGTGCTCGCGCCGTTGCTCTGGCTGTCGGTCGCGTACCCGCTCGAAGACGGGATGATGGTCATCGACAGGTCGGCGGGCCTGCTGCTGCACCACGGGTCGCCTTACCTGGCCGCCGATCAGGTCACGTCCTGGCTGTCCTACAACCCCTACCTCCCGGTCATGACCCTGTTCGGCCTGCCGAGCGCGGCCGGCGTCGGCGGCCTGGCGGGCAACTCAGGGGTGTGGATCGCGATCGGCACGGTGATCCCGCTCGCCGCGGCGTTCTGGATCGCGTACAAGCCCCGGGCCTACGAGGCGCTGCTCGCCACCGCGGTCGCGGTGGCCTCGCCGGTGGTCGGGCTCAACCTGGCCGTGATCACCACCGACCCGCCGGTGCTGGCGCTGATCCTGCTGGCCCTGGCCCTGGCCGCGCGCCCCGGGGCAGCTCCCCAGCCTGCGGCAGCTCCCCAGCCTGCGGCAGCTTCCCAGCCCGGGCGCACCTCGTGGCTGACCGGACTCACCGGCGCCGGCGTCGCGCTGGGCGCCGCCTGCGACCTGAAGTCCACCGCCTGGCTCGCCGTCCCGGTCCTGGCCGCGATGGTCGCGGCCCGCGACGGCGCGCGGGCCGCGTGGCGATTCGTCGCGGCGGTCGCGGTCACCGCCGTCGTTCTCATCGCCGCCCTCGCGCCGGCCGCGCTGACCTCGTTGCGCGGAGCGGACGCCCTGGTACAGAACAGCGTCCTGTTCCCGCTCGGCCTCACCCGCGACAAGACCCCGGCCGAGAGCCTGCTGCCAGGGCACCTGCTCACCGCGCTGGGCCCGGCCGGGCACGCGGCCTCGGTCGGCCTGCTGCTCGCGGCCGGGCTCGGCATCGCGATCTCGCTGGTGATCCGGCCGCCCCGCGACGTGCCCGCGGCCGCCCGGCGGCTGGCCGTCGGCCTGACGCTGATGTTCCTGCTCGGGCCGCAGGTCCGGTTCGGCTACTTCATCTACCCGTTCGGCCTGGTCGGCTGGCTGGCCCTGGACCCGGAGCCCGGCGCTAGCCGAGGACCTCGTCGAGCACCGCCAGCAGCCGCCGTGTCATCGACCGCAGCACCGGCAGCCGGGCCAGCCGGACCAGCCGCCCGGCGAGGGGCGCGGTCAGGTCGATGAGCCGGTAGGTCTTCTCGCACCCGGGCGAGGCGTCGTGCACCCAGTACAGCACGATCCCCATCGAGTACAGCCAGAGCAGCTCCGGCAGCCGGCTCCGCAGCCCGGCCGGCACCCGGATCCGCGCGCCCTCGATCACCTCGGCGTACAGCGTGATGGCGGCGGCCCGGGTGGGGGAGGACGCCGTGCTGAACGGGCTCAGCGGGCTGGCCGGCTCCGCCGCGTGCTTGTACAGCCTGGCCGCGAAGGCGTGGTACGGCGCCTGCACGTCGATCAGCGCCCGCAGCACGCCGGAGATCCTGCGGTCGAGCCTGGTCTCCGCGGCCAGGACGACCCGGCAGGCGGCCGCGTGCTCGGCCTGGTTGCGCGCGTAGTACTCGTGGATCAGCTCCTCCTTGGAGCCGAAGTAGTAGTACGCGTTCCCGGTGGCCACCCCGGCTTCCTTCGCGATGGCCCGCATGGTGGTGGCCTCGTAGCCGTGCTCGCGGAACAGCCGCAGCGCCGCCTCGGCGATCGCCCGGCGGGTCAGCTCGCCCTTGCTGCCCCGCCGCCTGCCGCGGCCGGGCAAGTCAAGTTCCGGCAGGTCGAGCTCGTCGACGGCGTTCGCGTCCGGTGGCATGGCAGACACCATACGGTCGCCGTGGGTGCCCGCGGGCGGCATTGCGGGAGCATGGCCGCTGCCGCGCGTTCATCCGGAATCTGAACGCGTTCAAGCCGACCCGGGTTGACCCGGCCTGTCCGGGCCTGTGAAAGGCTGACCGGGGACAGCGACGAAACGGAGAACGTGATCATGCGCGTGGTAATCGGCGAGCGCGCGGGCGGCCCCGAGGTGCTGACCGTCGCCGAGCGGGATGCGCCGCGGCCGGGGCCGGGCGAGGTGGTCGTGGAGGTCGCCGCGGCCGGCGTGAACTACATGGACATCTACCAGCG
>Ga0070699_100004164_pt1 | contig 12787 bp, 6 predicted proteins | sample KBSK1503metaG_FD_65473 | JGI IMG/M metagenome (GOLD analysis project Ga0070699, IMG submission 65473) | Corn, switchgrass and miscanthus rhizosphere microbial communities from Kellogg Biological Station, Michigan, USA - KBS K1-50-3 metaG | ecosystem: Host-associated > Plants > Roots >...
ATCGACGTGCAGACGTTTCGTGTCGTCGAGGAAAGCTGTTCCTGAAAACCGCTCCAATCTTCTGAGCCCCACATTTCGCTTGCCTCGCCCGTGACCGCGCCGTAAATTACGCGCCACTTCAGGGGGGTGTCATGGCGACGCTCACCAGAATCCCGTTGGCTGGGCGCAGGCCTTGGTCGCAGAGGGTCCACGCTCTTCATACGTCACGCCGTCGTGCAGAATCGTCCAGACCAGTCGTCAGAGCCGGTGGCGATGACGCCGATGGCTTGCGCGTCGAAGGATTGGAAGTTTTTCTACTTCCAAGGCATGATGGCGCCGCGATGGACGTAAATCCCACGGCAGGGGGAAAGCGCGCCGATCCCGCTGAATCGTCGGCGGCGCTCGATCGCGTCCCATACCCGCTGATCTGGCGGCAGCTCGCCGCGGGCAAGGTCGTGCCATTTCTCGGCGCTGGCGCCTCGATCCAGGAGGAGGCGGGGCCGCATGGTCCTCCGTCGGGATCGGATCTGTCACGCGAGCTCGCCGACTTCATCAGGTTTCCGTCGACCGACGACCGTGACCGCACGGACCTGGCGAAGGTGTCCTCGTACTTCGTGGACCTCTCGGACCGGGTGACTCTGCGAGAGCTGCTGCGCGAGCGGCTCAATCATGCGTATACGCCGGGACGGATTCATCGGCTCATGGCGCGGTCCCCGCGCCCGCTCCTCGCGGTCGTGACGAATTACGATCGGCTGCTCGAAACGGCTTACGACGAGGCGGGTGTCCCGTACGACGTTGTCGTGTACCCGTCGACCGCAGACCAGCCGGAGCACGGAGGCTCGGTTCTCTGGTGGCGAAGCGGTTCCACAGCGCCGGAGCCTGTCGAGCCAAATCGGCTGACGCTCGATTTTTCCGCACGGCACGTCATCTTCAAGATGCACGGCACGATCGAGCGAAACGCCCCGGACTGGGACAACTTCGTCATCACGGAGGAGGACTACACGGACTTCCTCTGGCGGATGACGATCAATGCCGCCATTCCCGCCACGTTCGTCGAGCACTTTTCCAGCTGCGGCTTCCTGTTTCTCGGCTACAGCCTGCGCGACTGGAACCTTCGCGTCGTTCTCAACAGCCTGCGCTACTATTTTTCGGCTTCGCGCCGCGGAGCCGAACGTAAGGACCGAAGCCGCGAGCCGCTCAAATCCTGGGCGATCCAGTTCCGCCCCTCCGACCTCGAACAGCGCCTGTGGGACAACCGTGGCGTGACGATCTTCGATCAGAAGGTCGACACGTTCGCTGAACGGCTATGGACGGAGTCTCGGCTTCCCCCGTTGACGTGACGCGCGCCGCGGACGGCAGCAAACCGTACGTCGGCCTGCGCCCGTACGGCGAGGCCGACCGCGACTTTTTCTTCGGCCGCGAACAGGACGAAGCGGTCATCTATGCCAACGCGGTGGCCACGCGGCTCACCGTGCTCTATGGCGCCAGCGGCGTCGGCAAGAGCTCGTTGCTGCGTGCTGGCGTGGTTCCGCGCGTGCGCCTGCACAGTGAAGCGGCCGCCGTCTATTACAACCGATGGCAGACGTCGGATTTCGAGGAGGCGCTCAATCGCCAGTGCGCCGCGGCAATGGCGGCGGTCTGCCCCGACCTCGCCGTCACGATTCCGGCGCCGACGACGTTCGATGAGTGCCTGCGGCTGCTCACGGCCGCCGCGGATCGGCCGATCTTCGTGCTCCTCGATCAGTTCGAGGAATACCTTCTCTATCACTCGGGCGAGCAGCACGCGTTCGACCTGGCGGTTGCCCGCGCCGTCAATCGCCGCGATGTCGATGTCCGTCTCCTCATCGGCATCCGCGACGATGCGCTGCACCGGTTCGACGAGCGATTTCGCCGCCGCATCGTCAACCCGCTCGGCAACACGCTGCGCCTGCGCCATCTGACCGACGCGCAGGCCACGCGCGCGATTACCGAGCCGCTCCGTGTGTTCCGGGAGAAGAGCCCGGCGACGAGCGCGCCGACCGAGATCGCCGAAGAGACCGTCCGCGGGATCCTGCGACAGGTCCGGCCGGCTGCGCGGCCGGACGTGGTCGAGCGGGAAGGCGCGTCGCCGCCTGATGTGCCCATTGAAACCGCCTACCTGCAGCTCGTGCTCGGAAAGTTGTGGGACGCGGAGAGCCGGCACGGCGGCCGGGAGCTTCGACTCGCCACCCTCGACAACGAGCTCGGCGGCGCGGGTCGGATCGTCTATCAGCACCTGCTGGAGGTGATCGCCGCTCTGTCGCCGCGTGGCCGCGCGATCTGCGAGCACGTGTTCCCACACTTGGTGACGCCGTCGTTGAGCAAGATCGCGCACGAAACGCGGGACATCGTGGCCTTCGTCGCCGAGAAGGGCCGATTCAACGAGTCGGACGTGCATGACGTGCTGACGGAATTGTCGGCGCCCTCGGAGCGGCGCATCCTGCGGCGCACGTTTCCGCCGGAGCGGTTCGAGATTTTCCACGACGTCCTGGCCCGGCCGATTCTGGAATGGATCGAGACGAGACGCCGCGTCGCGGCGGCCAGCCGCTGGCGGCGCATTGCCGCCGCTCTGATTGCCGCGGTTGCGATCCTTGGTGGCCTGACGGCTGCGTCCGTCTACTATGCCCGTCGTGCGGGCGAGGCTTCTGCCCAATTCAATCTTGCTCGCAACGAGGCAGACCGCGCGCGCAGTTACGCCTTGCGCGAAGCCGACCTTCGCAAACAGGCGCTCGAGGCGCTGAAGGCCGGAAAGCAGGAGCTCGCGGACAAGCTCGAGCAGCAGGCGCAGGAAGCGCAGAAGAGCGCCGCGTCGCGGCAAGTGACCACGCCGACGGAATTGGCGGAGCTGAAGTCGCTGCGCGACGACGTCGGTCATTTGAAGCAGCAAGTGGCGCAGCTCACCGCAACGAACCAGAAGCTGACCACCGAGCGCGACCAGGCGTTCGGCGAAGCGCAGCGCCTGCAGAAGGAGCTGACGGACACGGAGCGGCAGCTCGCCGTCAGCAGAGACCGTGACGCCATCGCACGACCTGAACGTGACGACAGGCAGGCGACGGATCAAACGCGCGCGACGCAGCAAGGCGCCGTCAACAGCAAACGTGAGAATTCTTCGGGCGGTGCAGACGCGTGGAAATTCTGGAGATCGTACGGCATCTACATCGGCAAGGGCCCCAACGAGTTCAGAGTCAACAAGTACAACGAAGTGCCGCCGATGGGTGCCCGGCTGCTTGTCAACGTCACGCAGCCAAACAAGGGAACCAGAGTTCCCGGCGACACGAAGGGGATCGCCGGCATCGTCATACCGGCGGGCAAGGGTGATATCGCCGGTGCCGAACGCGTGATGGCGGAGGTCGTCAAAGACTACATGAAGGCGACGTCGCCCGAGCAGGATTCCGAAGCACTGACGCAAAGCGCCAAACAGAAGCTCAAGCAAGAGGGCGTAAACATCGTGGACGTGAACTTCATCACGATGTACGACTCGACTGGTGGCCCGATCGCTGCCGCCAGTGTGCCGCTGACGTTTCAAACTGGCGGGCGAAGATTCCGAATAGTGCTGAACCAACTCGACACGCCTGTGGGGCAGGCGCTGGTATATGAAGCGAAGTGAGGAGCGCCTGACTCTGACGTCATCGCCTAACTCAAAAGCCAGGAGTCCTGTTCACGCCTGATTTCGCTTGCCACGCCCGCTGTCGCTGCGTAGATTAGCGCCACTTCATCGAGGTCCGACTGAAGCCGGACGCTCCGTGGCCCACGGTTCGACGCGCGCGCATCGGGCCGCCTGAAGGCGGCCCCTCCAATCGCTCCAAGTCAAGGTCGGTCCCGTCAGGGGGTGGTATGGCGAAGCTCACGAGAGTCCTGCTGGCCGGGTTGTTCACGTGGCTCGTGGCGGCCACCTGTTTTGCGCAGGACGGTGTCATCACCGGACGCATCACCGATTCCTCCGGCGCGGCGTTGCCTGGAGTCAACCTGTCGCTGACCGGCACGTCGATCATGGCCGTGCGTTCCGCCGTCAGCGATGAGCAGGGCGGCTACCGATTCGGCCTGCTGCCGCCTGGCGAATACGCGCTGAAGCTCGAGCTGCAGGGTTTCAACACGGTTGTCCGCGAAGCCATTCAGCTCACCGCGGGTTTCACCTCCACGCTGAACCTCGTGATGAGCGTCGGTGCGGTGTCCGAGTCGATCACGGTGGTTGGCTCGTCGCCGCTCATCGACGTGACGAACGCGGTGGTCCAGACCACGTTCACCAAGGAGCTGACCAATGCGCTGCCGACGGGCCACGACGTGTTCTCGGTTCTTGCCGTGACGCCCGGCGTGCAGCTGACCGCGCCGGACGTCGGCGGCAGCCGCGCCGGGCTGCGCGCGCAGTTTCGCGTCTTCGGGTCGACCTCGCAATGGAACGTGATCGAAGGCGCGATCATGGCGTCGCTGCAGTACGAGGATCCGGACGTCTACCAGGAGGTGCAGGTCGCCGGTGCGAGCAAGGGCGCGGATGCGCCGGTCGGCGGCTCGTTCAATAACTTCATCGTCAAGAGCGGTGGCAACACGCTGCGTGGGCTCGTGTTCTATGACCGCGAGCCGCTCGACCTCCAGAGCTCGAACCTGAGTGACGATCTGAAGCGCCAGGGCGTCACGAATACGAGCTCGGTGGCGCGCTATCAATCAGTGCACGGCGACGTCGGCGGCCCGATCGTACGTGACCGGCTGTGGTGGTTCTACGGCTTCCGTAACCTGAACTCGGACAACTGGACGCCCGGCTACTACAACACGCAGACGAGGGAGCCCGAGCCTGTCTTCACGACGCTGCGGAACCACGTGACGAAAGTGAACTACCAGCTCACGAAGAACAATACTCTCGCCTATTCCGCCCAGTACAACAGCAAAGCGCTGCCGAACTCTGGCGCATCCGCGTTCGTCGACTCCGACTCGACGTCGCTCACCGACTTTCCGTACTGGATCCAGGGAGTCACGTACACCTCGGTGTTGTCGAAACGCTCGACGCTCGAAGTGAAGTGGGGCGAGTTCGGCTGGAAATGGTGGACGCGCCCAGGCAAGGACGAGATCGCACGCGAAGATCTCGACACGCGGCTTCAGCGGGGCGGCCGGCAGTCGCCGTTCATCGATCACAGCCACCACATGAACATCTCGGGCGTCTACTCGCTGAACACGTCGGGAACGCGGATCGGCGATCACACGATCCGGATTGGCTACGGGTATCTGTACGAGGGCGCGCCGTACACCTTCCTTGCACCCAAAGACAGCATCAAGACGTACTGGCGCGGCGGCTTCCAGACGCCGGCCGAGATCGAGACCTACGACACGCCCTTCTCATTCGAAAACAAGGTCACCCATCAGTCCGGCTTCGTCAACGATACATGGAACGTCGGCAGGCTCGCCTTCAACGGTGGGTTCCGGATCGACTCGTTTCTCCCGTACTACGACGAGCAAGGCAAGGACGGCAGCGGTCCGTATCAGCAGGCCGTGACCTATCCCGGGTTCACCTTCCACCGGTTGAACGGCCTGGTGCCGCGCGCGTCGGTTGTCTACGACGTGTTCGGCACGGGGCGGACGGCGATCAAGCTCGCTTACGGCCGCTACAGCTACAACGCGGGGACGATGACGAACGCCAACTCGATGATGGCCGGCTTCGTGAACCCCATGGCCCGGACGACGCGGCGGTACCGGTGGGACGGGACGCTGCCATTCGTGCCGAACCCGGCGAACCTGCTCTCGACGACCGGTGGCCCGAACCGCACGCTCGATCCAGACCTGTCGCTCCCATACACCGACGAGTTCGTGGCGGGAATCGATCAGCAGCTGCGTTCGGATACGACGGTGCGCTTCAACTATGTGCGCAAGCTCGAACGCAACCGCATGGTGTTGAGGAACACCGCGATCCCGTTCGAGGCCTACAACATCCCGGTGCAGGTGCTCGATCGCGGGCGCGACTTCGCGTCGGCGGCGGACGACCGGTTCCTGAGCCTGTACTCGCTCGACCGTCAATATGTCGGTCGGCGAGCGGATCTGCTGACGAACGATCCGGCGCACAAGTCGGACTTCGCGACCTACAACGTCGAGATCGTGAAACGCCTCTCGAACAAGTCGCAGCTGCTCACCGGCTTCGACGTGAGCAGCTACGAGACGTGGAGCTTCGCGTCTGCCATCAGTCAGGACATCGCCACCGACACGACGGGCGGTCCACCGCAGGATCCGAACCGGAAGCAATACAACAACTATCTCGATTACTGGCACTGGCAGTACAAGGCGCTCGGCAGCTATCAGCTGCCGTACGGAATCGATTTCTCGGGTTCGATCCGCGTCACCAAGGGCGAGCCGTACGGCCGAACGCTGAACGTGGCGGGGCTGACGCAGGGATCGGTGACGCTCACCGTCGAGCCGATGGGCACCTTCTTCTATCCGACGGTGAGGCTGGTCGACTTGAGATTCGCGAAGCGAATCCCGGTTGGTCGTGGCCGACTCGAAGGGCTGCTCGACGTGTTCAACCTGACGAACTCGCCAGCGATCCTGAGCACGAACAACCAGACCGGCGCGACCTATGGCAACGTGCTCACCACCGTCAACCCGCGCATCGCGCGGCTCGGCGTCCGCTGGGCGTTCTAGCGTCCACAAGATCGACCGGAGAAGGCGAACTGAATCGTGGGTTTCCCCGGTCGAGGATCGCTGTCGACCTGACGCGTCGGCAGTGGATCCGTTACGTTACGGCTGTTGGGCTTTCCCTGATCCAATCCGTCCGATCACGGAGCCAAGAGGCCGGTCACCACATCGACGGTGTGCTGGGCCTGCGATTCGATTTCGTCATAGTAGGTCGACAGACGCCCGCGGTTGATCGCAGCAGCGATGACGTCGAACGTATGGTTGGCCTGGCCGAGAATCGCGTTCAAGATGTCGGTGCCCGCGCTCGGCAGCGGTTCGCCGCTGAGGAGTGCCGCATCCAGTACTGCGTTGGCCTTCAGATAAAAATCGAGGGAGTGTTGGTCCAACGGTGCTCCTGGAGATTGCGGCACAGGAGGGCCCAACGTGTATTCGGTCAATTGCTGATTGGCGCTCGTCACCAACGTGTTCACGTTCTTGAGTCGCGTCAGAAACTGCGACGCCGAGCTCGTGTTGGCCGTCACCGGGCGTGCGCCGATGACGGACCCCGGCGTGACAGACGAAGGCGCGGACGGCGACGTTGCCTCGCACCCGATGAGTAGCGTTCCAAGCGCCACGAGAACGACGTTGACGATGCTGCGTTCCATAACCCTCCCCGGAACGAGGCGCCAACATCACTTCGCTCTTCATGGCGTTTCCGTGCGCCGCGTTGAGGGGGGCGTGGTTGGCGCTCACGTGCCTCGCCCTGCTAATACGCGAATCGTGGAGAAAACGGGCCACGTCTTCGGTGATCCGCTTCGCCGGGTCTGGGCATGCGTCGGGAGTTGGACGACCGACTAAGGCAAGTCGGAACATTGGCCTTCTTTGTTTCCCTCAACCACATTCGTCCCGAGCGGGACGATGTTGAGATTCCCATTGCACCGCAAACTCTCCTTCATCGAATTGTTGGGGCCAATTTGCAGAAGGGTTACGTTGTTCCCGGCTATGTGAACGTCACCCTCGATAACGTTGCCAGGGATGCGGATTCTGTCGCCGGGACCGGTCCCGATGCTGTCGGACAGCTGGACCTCTCCGTGGATCCGACTCCTGGCGATCTCGTTGAACCCAATCGGACCGGGGGAGGCGCCCGTGCCGGTAATGTTGGCGTGCGTAATCTGAACGCGGCCTCCTACCGTGGCACCGACAATCCTGAAACGCCGCGCGCCGGACGCGTGAATGTCGCCACCGACGAGGAACGGGGTCGCCAAGGGTGAACTCGCGAAGATGGCCAGGAATTCGCCGCCCCTGCCGAGGCTTACGCTGCCGCGAATTTCTGTTGGGATCGTCTGCGGAGCGAAAAGACAGTCCGACGTGACGCACAACGTGAGGCGACCATTCGCCTCGACCGTGACACTGCCCTGAACCCTCGTGCCGGCTCGGAGCAGGCAGGTTGTCTCCGCCCGAACGCTGACGTTGTCAAACGGCCCTGGATTGGCTGTGCCGGGTCCGTTTTGGCCGACACAAACGAAGTCGTTCGCAGTCGCACTCTGTACGCGTGCCATCAGCCAACGGATCGTGGTCTGGCCAAACACCGTTGCTCCTGCCAGCGTCGCCGCAAGCAACCCCGCGGCAGTGACCTGCCATACTTTGCGCGCGTTGGAACGCGACCGGACACGCACAGGCTGCTCCGGGCGCTCCGCCAGCACCGCTTTGATTTCGGCCGCGCCGGGACGCAGACGAGGGTCCTTCTCCAACATGTCGAGGATCAAGGCGTCCAGCGTGCTTGAAACTCCGGGGTTCAGGCGGCCGGGCGGGACCGGCGCGTGCGACAGGATGCGATGGAGCACGCCGATCTGCGAATCGGCCTTGAAGGGGTGCTCTCCCGTCGCCAACTCATAACAGACGATCCCGAGTGAGAAGACATCCGTGGCACTGGTCACGGCCTCGCCGCGCGCCTGCTCCGGCGACATGTAATGCGCCGTACCGAGCAGGATCCCCGGATTCGTGTGCGATGCGCCTGTCCCGGCCAGCTCCCCGACACCTGAGGGAAGGAGACGCGCGAGACCGAAATCGAGCACTTTCACATAGCCATCGTCGCGCACCATGATGTTCTCGGGCTTGACGTCACGGTGAACGATGCCGGCGGAATGCGCGACGGTGAGCGCCTCGGCGACCTGCCGGACGATGTGGGCCACCGAGTCGAGGGACGGACGCCCGGATGCGACGACCTCGCGCAGCGTGCGGCCCGCAACCAACTCCATGACGATGAAGCGACCGGCATCGGTCTCCCCGGTGTCATACACCGCGACGATGTTCGGATGATTGAGCGCCGATGTGGCGCGGACTTCTTTCTCGAAGTGGCGCACGCGATCGCCGTCGCCGGTGAATCGAGCGGGCAACAGCTTGAGTGCAACGGCGCGTTCGAGTCGGGAGTCTCGAGCGAGGTACACGTCCCCGATCCCGCCGCTGCCAAGGAAGGAGAGGATCTGGTACCGGTCGATGCTACGTCCCACGACAAACTGCGGATGGTCTGGGGCGGGAGCGTCGGCGACCATCGCCCAGGCAGGCGATTCCAAGAAGTCGCCGGCTTTTTCCTGAGCGGCAATCAGAATGTCGATTCGGCGGCGGAGCGCCTCGTCTCCACCGCAGGCGTTGTCGAGAAACGCTTCCCGTTCGTCCGCTGGCCGCTTCAACGCCGCGTCGTAGAGCCGCTCAATCTGCCGCCATCTCTCGGCTTCCATCGCACCAGCGGATCGATCTCAGACCGGTCACGCGTCGACGGACTGCTTTCCGCTCAGCTCGCAGTACAGCCACGCTCGCGCCAGGCCCCACTCGCGTTTCACCGTCCTTGGAGAAGTTTTGAGGACTTCGGCCGTTTCGTCTACGCTCAGGCCGCCAAAGAAACGCAACTCGACGATCCGACTTCTTCGGAGATCGAACGCCGCCAGCCGATCCAGTGCCTCGTCGACGGCAACCAGATCCGCGCTTCGCTCCGGAGATACGAGAACTGCGTCGTCAAGCGAGATCGCGATCGTGTCACCACCTCGCTTCCGACGCTGTTGACGGCGGGCATGATCAACCAGCGTCCGTCGCATGAGTTGCGCCGATACTCCGAAGAAGTGCGCGCGATCCTGCCAGCGCAGGTTCCGCCACTCCATCAGGCGCAGATACACCTCGTTAATCACCGCCGTGGCCTGCAATGTGTGACCGCGTTGCTGTCGGGCCATGTAGCGCCGCGCCAGCCGACTCAACTCCGGCTGGACGATCGGAACGAGCTTGTCGAGGGCCCCGCGATCTCCGTCGCTCCAGGCGACGAGCAGGCGCGTGATTTCGTGTGACATAGGCTTCGTCATGAAAGCCGCGGGCGGCCGGCGCACTCAGCGGCCGCGGCTGCGGCTGCCTGCGAGGGACGCAGTCTAACACCGAGCGGCAGTCACAGAGGTCCAGCCTCAGACCGGGACGGTAGCCGTATCACTTCCGAAAAGAGGCGATCGACCGCGCCTTGGTCGACGCGTCAGAAACTCAATCCAGCCCGGGTCGATCCTGCTCCCGGCGCGAGCGACCGAGCGAGCTCACGACCGTCACCCCGCGCATCGCGGCTGGCGATCGATCGGGCTCTTTGGCGAAATCCCAGATCCCAACACTGCAAACCCCTAAATCCAAAAACGCCTCATCCACAATGACTCCCCCAAAGGGATTTAGGGTTGGGATTTGGAGTTTGGGATTTGGGATTTGTCGGTGATGAACCCAGTGCTAGACTTCGACGAATCGTTGGCCAGGTACAAGTGTCGATGACGCAGCGAATGACCAGAACGGGAATCGCGACATGCGCCGCGCTGTTCTGCCTCGTCTTTGCGGTCAACCTTCGATCCGAAGGGCAAGCACCGTCCGCTCCTCCTGCCGCCACCGCCGCTCCCGGTACCGTTCAGAGCTCGAGCACCGCACCGGTCAGTCCTCAGCGTGTCCTTGTCGACCAGTACTGCATGGGCTGTCATAGCGACCGGGTGAAATCGGGTGGCCTTGCGCTGTCTGAGCTGAACCTGGACGCTGCAGACCCGAACGCCGAAATCGCCGAGAAAGTCGTTCGGAAGCTCCGTGGAGGACTGATGCCACCGGCCGGCGCGAAGCGCCCGGATGGTCAGTCCGTGGCGGCGTTCGTCTCCTGGCTCGAGAGCAAGGTCGACGCGGCGAGTCCGCATCCCGCAGCCGGTCGCGTCCCGTTGCGCCGTCTCAATCGTCGCGAGTACGCCAACGCGATCCGCGATCTGCTCGCACTGAACATCGACGCGAAGGCCTGGCTGCCCGACGACAATATCAAGGGGCACTTCGACAACAACGCCGCCGCGCTCCAGGTCTCGCCCAATTTCGTCGACCAATACATCAACGCCGCGCGCGCCGTCGCCATTGAGGCGATAGGCAACCCCAAGGCGCTCGCCGAAACGACGACCTACGGCGACGTCGCGAACATGGTGATTTCGCTGCCGCCGAGCGGCGCGCCGGGTACTGGCCGGCAGCAGCATCACCTGGAGGGGATGCCATTCGGCACCCGCGGTGGCTTCATCGTCGAACACAACTTCCCGGCAGACGGTGACTATGAGCTCACGATCGGCGACATGGCGCTCGCGCGCGAGGTGCCGCGGATGGAGTTCGAAAACACGGTGATCGTGCTGCTCGATGGCAAGGAGTTCTATCGCACGAACATCGGCGGGGACGTCGACCACAAGGCGATCGACCAGCGGCTGGATCCGGCGGTGGAAGAAATCAACGGGCGGCTGCGGAAGCTCCGCTTTCACGCCGCGCAAGGACAGCACACACTGGCGGTGACGTTCCTGCAACGCAGCTTCGCGGAGAGCGATGAGCGCACGCGCACGATCGCGCTCGAGGGTGGTCAGGAGCGCATCCAGGCCGCGCATGCGTTGCAGATCCGGGGGCCGCTCTCCGTGACCGGCATGAGCCAGTCGGCGAGCCGCGCGAAGATTTTCATCTGTGATCCGACCGCGTCCTCGGCGCGTAGTGTCCGTCTTCAGCCGGACCGTGCGTCACTCGGCGAACAAGAATGCGCGCGCCAGATCGTCTCCAACATCGCACGTCGCGCCTTCCGTCGTCCGGTCACTGACGAGGATCTGACGCCGCTGATGGCGTTCTATCAGGCGGGCGCCGCGACCGACGGCTTCGAAGGCGGCGTGCGTGATGCGCTCAGCGCGATCCTGGCAAGCCCGCACTTCCTGTATCGCGCGGAGTCCGGCGACGTGCTCGGCGGCACTCGCACGCTGAGCGACCTGGAGCTCGCTTCGCGGTTGTCGTTCTTCTTGTGGAGCAGTCTGCCGGACGAGGAGCTGCTGAAGCTGGCCGCCGAATCGCGCCTTGGCAAACCCGGCGTGCTGACCGCGCAGGTCACGCGGATGCTGGCCGACCCGCGCGCAAAATCTCTGAGCGAGGACTTCGCGTTTCAGTGGCTCAACATCGCCAAACTGGACGAGATCACTCCAGACCGAACCCAGTTCCCCCAAGCCAGCGGGCTGCTCGATCCGCGCGGCCTGTTCAAAGAGGAACTGCGACTGTTCGTCGACAGCGTGCTGCGTAGCGATCGAAGTGTTCTCGACCTGCTGACCGCGGACTACACATTCCTCAACGAGCGTCTGGCGGCGATCTACGGGATCGAGACGGTCAAGGGCAGCCACTTCCGTCGAGTGATGCTCGAGAACAGCGCTCGCTACGGCCTGTTGGGCAAGGGCGCCGTCTTGATGTTGACGGCGTATCCCAATCGCACGTCGCCTGTGCTGCGTGGCGCATGGATCCTCGATCGACTCCTCGGCGCGCCGCCGCCCGAGCCGCCCAAGAACGTCCCATCGCTGCCGGAGAACAAGCGCGGTGAGCCTGCGCGAACACTGCGAGCGCGGCTCGAGCAGCATCGCGCAAATCCAACGTGCTTTGCGTGTCACGGCGTCATGGATCCGCTCGGGCTCGCGCTGGAAAACTTCAGCGCGGTGGGGCAGTTCCGTGCCAATGATCCCGACGCGCTGACACCGATCGATGCCGCGGGCCAGTTGCCCGATGGGACGCCGATCCGTGGATTCGATGACCTGCGTCGTGCGCTGGCCGACCGGCCCGATCATCAGTTCGTGCAGGCATTCACGGAGAATCTCCTGACCTACGCGCTCGGTCGAAGTCTCGACTATCGCGACATGCCGACGGTTCGCCG
>Ga0070699_100004165_pt1 | contig 12786 bp, 13 predicted proteins | sample KBSK1503metaG_FD_65473 | JGI IMG/M metagenome (GOLD analysis project Ga0070699, IMG submission 65473) | Corn, switchgrass and miscanthus rhizosphere microbial communities from Kellogg Biological Station, Michigan, USA - KBS K1-50-3 metaG | ecosystem: Host-associated > Plants > Roots >...
GGAGTGCGTGCTCGCCGGAGGCTGCCTCCGCGCGGCGTTCGGTCATCCGGTGGACGACGTTCTCGGTGACGATAATGGCAGCGTCCACGAGCAGCCCGACTGCGATGGCAAGACCGCCGAGCGTCATCGTGTTGAGCCCGGCGCCGAACGGTCGGAGAAGCAGACCCGCGAGCGCGATGGAGAGAGGCAGCGTCAACGTTACGATGAACGCGGGGCGCATGTCGCCGAGAAGGACCAGGAGCACCAGTACGACGAAGACGGCGCCAAGAAGGACCGCACGCCCGACTCCGCCGAGGGCCGACCCGATGAGTTCCGCCTGGTCGTACACGACGCGGAGCTGCACGGCGGGCGGGAGGCCGCGTTGCAACTCGTCGAGAGCTCGACGGATGCCGGCCGCGACCTGGACCGTGTCGGCCCCGAATTGCTTCGTTACGCGGCAGCTCACGACTTCGCCCCGGAGCCGATGGGCGAGGCCGCGCCGCACCGCTGGGGCTTCGCGGACGTCGGCGACGTCGCCGAGAAGAACCGGTGTCGTGCCGCGCACGGTGACGACGGTCTGATAGAGGTCTTCCGTGTTCCGCGCGCGTCCGATGGCGCGCACGGTCCACTCCATCGGCCCTTGCGTGACGATTCCGCCTGCGGCGTTGAGGTTCGCGCCGTCGACCGCATGCATCACCTCGTCGAGCGTCACGCCCCGCACGGCCATGCGCTCAGGGTCGAGCTGCACCTGGAACTGCCGGAGGTAGCCGCCGAGCCGCTCGACGGCGGCGACGCCGGGAACGGCGAGGAGCCGGTTCTTCACCTCGAACTCGGCAAGGTCCCGAAGCGTCATCAGGTCCGCCACGCCCGGCTCGGCCTCCAGCGTCAGCTCGAACACCTCGTTGAGCCGGCCGGTGAGGCTCGAGACGAGCGGTGCATCCGTTCCAGGAGGAAGCTGCGGCGTCACCTGGGCGATGCGCTCGGCGACGAGCTGGCGGGAGCGGTAGTAGTCGGCGCTCGCCTCGAACTCGACGGTCACCTGCGAGACGCCGAGCTGGGAGGTCGAGCGGATCCGCCGTACGTCGGGAAGCCCCGCGAGCCCGACCTCCATCGGAATGGCGATGCCCGTCTCGAGCTCCTCGGCCCCCATCGCGGGGTTCTGGACGATGACGTTGAACACGGGCGCGGAGAGGTCAGGGAAGACGTCCCGTGGGAGCGCCAAGAGCCACGTCGCACCGACCCATACGCCCGCCACAACGAGGACGACGGCGAGGACCGGCCGCGCGAAGGTCGCCCGGATAACGCGGCCGACGAAGGGTTCAGTGCTCATGGTGCTCGCCTTCGCCGCGCGCCTTCTCGGCTTCGGCCTTCAGGAGGAAGGCGCCCTCAACCACGACCGTCTCCCCCGGGGTGAGCCCCTGGAGAATCTCGACTTCCCCGGCGAGGTCTCGCCCGCGCCCCACCTGGCGCATCTCGAACACCCCCTCGCCGCGTGGGAGGAAAGCAGCCCAGCCGTCGTGGACGCGTTGGACCGATGCGATCGGCACCGCAACCACCATCACGCCCGTGCCGAGGGGGAGCCAGGCTGTTGCGGACATGCCGGGACGAAGCACGCCGTCCGCGTTGTCGAGTTCGACCCGCACGGCGACCGTGCGTGACGCCGGCTCGACGCGGCGGCCGACGAGCGCCACGGCCCCGAGGAATGACCGGCCCGGCAGCGCCGGGAGCGTGACACGGGCCTCGGAGCCAGGCGAGACGCGCACGGCGTCGCGCTCGAAGACGTGGACGGTGAGCCAGAGCCGCGAGAGGTCCGCGACTCGGAAGAGCGCGTGGGAGGGCTCGACCATCTGCCCCCGCGCGACGTCCCGGTCGATGACGACGCCCGCCAGGGGCGCGCGGAGCGGGAAGCGCGCCGTGTCGTCCCGCTCGGTCGCGGCCTCGCCGCCAAGCGCGCGCAGCCCGGCCTCCGCTGCGCGAAGATCCGCCGCCGCAGCGATTGCTGCCGCCTGCGCCTCTTCCACCTCCCTGCGAGGCACGACGCCCTGGAGGCTGCGCTTCCGCGCGAGGCTCTGCCGCGTCAACTCCGCCCGCGCGCGCGCTCCGATAACCTCGCCCCGCGCCTTCCCGAGTTCGACACTTTCCAGCACGGCGAGCGGCTGTCCCGGCGCCATCCCGTCGCCGATATCTGCGAGCACCTCCTGCACGCGCGCTGCGATTGGCGAGCCGACCTCGGCGTACTTCTCCTCGTTCACACCGACCTCGCCAAGGACCGTAACGCCCTCGCCCCCGGGCCGTGACTCAACGATGCTCGTCGTCACGCGGAGGTCGCGAAGCATCTCGGGGTCGATGCGGAGAAGGTTGTCGGGCGCCTCGGCGGTGCGTGCCTCCGGTGCCCCCTCGCGATGCTTCTCCGGCGCCTCGTGAGATCCCCCGCAGGCAACCACTGCGACGGCGAGCGTCGCGAACGCTCTTGTGGAAATCGAATCGAGACGACGGCGGACGCCGTCGCCATGGACGATGCGGTGCATGGTTCTCCTCGCGTCTCGGCCGTCGCTCCGCGCGACGGCGAGTTCAGCCGAGCTTCAGCTACGCAAGGAGGTACTTCGGGACATGAAGGATGTCCGCGGGGTCGGGCTCGAGCGGATGGAGGGCGGCCACAATGCACAGCCACTCGCGCTGGACGGACGGTACCGTCACGAGCGGCGCCGGAAGCGGCGTCGGCGCATGCGCGGACGGCGCGCAGCTCAGGCAGCCGGGTGGGCAGCGCCCGTCTGGTCCGTCATCGTCGCATCGCTCGGGGCAGATGGTAGTCGGGATGAGCGCGACGGATACGATGACCTGCGCCTGCATCAAGGCGCAGATGAAGACCAAGAGCCGCGACATTCGGTGCCGCTCACCATACGTGACAAACGAGGGAGGAGTCGAGCCGGAGGGCTGTTGCTGAGCCTTGCGGCCGTAGATGCCCCGGAAAACGCCTACCGGAAGGCGGGCGGTGCCCTCATCGAAAAGCTGCACTTCGATCAGCACTGCGATGCCCTGTCGAAATCCTACTCGACCATGGCGGACGAGTTCGACGCTCTCGCAAAGGCCGAGCACGAAGCCGCCAAGGAGATGAAGAAGTAGCGGCCGCTGAGACCGCCGGGTGAGGCGATAGGTCGTACCGTCTTCGAGGGAGGACGCTCGCCACCACCGGTCGTCATCGTCTCACCGCCCGTGTCGATGATGGAGGTCCGAGCCGTGCGGGTGAACGTGCCCCAGCGGCTGATGCTCGTGCCAGTGCGAGTGCCGCTCGGACGCCGTCAACCCCGGATGCTCGTGGAGATGGTGGCCGTCGTCGTGCCGATGGCTGTGGACGTGGGCGAGCGGCTCGTGGGCGTGGAAGTGGTCGTGGCGGTCGAGCAGGAGCAGGGCGACGGACGAAGCGAAGAGACTACCGGCCAGAAGGTACGGCCCCTCCAGCGTCTCCCCCAGTACGAGGCACGACAACGCCGCGCCGATGAACGGCGCACTCGCGAAGACCGCCTGCGTCCGCGTGGCGCCCTCGTGATGCGCGGCCGTGATGTAGAGCGCGATGCTCGCGCCGTAGCAGAGAGCGCCGACGACGAGCGCGACCGCGACGTGGAAGGCTGGGGGGGTGAGCGGAGCGAGCCAGGCGCCCAGGAGGAGATTCGTCGTGCCCGCGATGATGCCCTTCCCGAACGTGGTCAGGCTCGGCGACATGCCGTCAATGAGCGCGGTCAGGTTGTTGTCGAGCCCCCAGCAAACGCACGCACCCGCGACCAACGACGCGGAGACCGCTCCCGGCCATCCACTCCCCCATGCGAGCACGCCTCCGGCGGCGACAACGCCGGCGACGCCGAGCCACCCTCGCCGACCGAGATGCTCGCCGAAGAGCGCCACCCCGAGCAGCGCCGTCGCCGCCATCTCGAAGTTCAGCAGCAGGGCGACGGACCCCGCGGCCGTGAAGCGGAGCCCGAAGAGCAGGAGAACCGGCCCCACGATGCCACCGAACACCACCGCGCCCGCGAGACGCATGCGGTTCGTGCGGTCGAACCCGGGTGTCGTCCGCCAGTCGAGCGCGGCGACGGGACCGACGCCGAGCGCCGCCCCGAGATAGAGAAGCCCGGCGAGCTGAAAGGGAGTGAAGTCCGCCAGCAGCACCTTGCCGGCCGGCGTCGCAGCGCCGAAGAGCGCGGCGGAGACGAGCGCGAGGAGAAGGCCGTACATCCAGGCGCCGCTGGGCGGCAGTCCCTACCCGAGCGAGAGCGGGAAGAAGACGCGGCCGGCTCGCATCTCCTCCGTGAACCACTCGACGAGGCCGTTCTTCATCACCCACTCCAGCCGGTCGCTTCTCCACTGCACCCGGTACGGGTCGAAGCCCGGCTGTCCCGCGGCTTGGAGCCGCTGCAGCGTCTCCATCACGTCCGCGTTGTCACGGGCAACCGCGGGTCGCGCCTGCACGCGGTCCATCCACGCCGTGAGCTTCGGGTGCCGTGAGGGGTCGAGCGGGAAGCCGAGGAACATCGCGGCCATGAGGTGCGGCGCGAGCGCCATGTCCGCGACGGAGAAGTCGCCGCAGAAGAAGGGGCCGCGCGCCCGGCACTCCAGCTCGTCGTACAGGCGAACGAGGTCGCGGCCCGCGGCCTCGTGGATTGCCGGATGCGCTTCGCCTCGCCCCATCTCGACGATGGCGACCGCATAGAGCGCGGCGTCGAGCTGCGTGTCCGCGAGGTCTTCGAGAAGCCGGCACTGCGCGCGCGCACCCGGGTCCCGCGGATAGATGGGCGGCGCGGGGTAGCGGTCCTCCAGGTACTCGCAGATGACGGTCGAGTCGTAGAGGTGGATGTCCCCGTCCACCAGCGCCGGCACTTCCGCGCGGGGGTTCACGTGGAGGAAGTCGGTCCGGTTGCAGTCGCCATGCAGCGCGCGCACGCGCTCGAAGGCAACGCCCTTCTCGTAGAGCGCGATGCGGACCTTCCTCGCGTACGGACTGAAGACGTCGTCGTAGAGCGTCAGCATGCCCACCCTGTACCACCCGCCGCGCGATGAACCCAGTAGGTGCGCTAGCTAGGTCGCGGGCATCCGACGGATCCGGCGTATCGCTCGGGCGTCGCGACGAAGCGCTGCAGGCACCCCTGGGAGCAGAACACCTGCTCCCGGCCGTCGAACACGAGCCTCGCCGCCGGCTCTCCGGTGCCGAGTTCCATCCCGCAGACCGGATCGACCTGGCGTCGGCCCGCCCCGACTCCAAGGCGCCGCACGGCTTCGAAGAGCTCGATCTCGTCGGCTATGCCCTTCAGACGCCGCCTGCCCAACGGCACGAACTCGACGTCCGGCGCGCCGGCGGCCTCCCGCCTGAGGGCTTCGCTCACGAGAACCTGATGACGCCCGGCCTCGGCGGCCAGGCGGGCCGCGATGTTCACGGTGACACCGAGGTAGTCGCCCTCGCGGTAGAGCACCGGACCGTAATGACCGCCACTCCTCGCGGCCGGGAAGTTGGGCTCCTCGGCGGTCCGCCGCTCGATCTCCAAGGCACACGCGACCGCGGCGCGCGGGTCCGAGAACACCAGCATGAACGCGTCCCCAATCTGCTTGACGACGCGGCCGTCAGAGCGGCTCACCGCCTCCCGCACCAGCTGCGAGAAGCGGGCGAGCACCTCCGCCGCGGCCGCGTCGCCCATCGCCTCCGTCAGCGGCGTGAAGCTCGAGAGATCGACGAAGGCGACCGCTGCCCGGAGCTGCGCCGGCACCTCCGCCGTGCCCTCGAGGCCTGTCTCCTCCTGCACGTGCAGGACGACGTCCTCCCTCGCCGCCTGCTCCATCCCCTTCTGGTGGAAGTAGAGCAGCACGGGCTCGATCAACGGTCTCATGCGGTCGCCCGACGCGCTGGAGGCCTCGACGAGCTCCCGGCCCGAGAGTCCTTCCGCCTTCAGCCGCTCGTGGACGTAGAAGTGAAAGAGGCGGACCTCCGCCTCCGCGACGCGCCCGAGGGCGTCGGCGTAGACGCGTGCCAGCTGGAGCAGGGCTTCCTCGGGAAAACCCGCCTCGAGCACGACCTTCAACGTCCTCAGCGCCTGGACGTCCTCCTCGTAGAGCCGCTCGCCCTGCCCGCCGAAGCCCATCGACTGCCACACTCTCCGGACGGTCGCGAGGTCCAGTCCGACGCTGCCGACCGCCTCCTCCAGGGAGTACGACCGCCCTAACCCGGGTGCAAACGCGGCTCTCACGTAGGAGGCGAGCGCGTCCTGCTCACGGTCGGCCTTCGCGATCGCCTCGAGACGAATCCCCCGGCGCAGGAGCAGTCCGATGAGCCGCGCGCGCTCGACGTCCTCGGGTCCGAAGTCGTCGCGACCGCCGCCGATGAGGCCGAGCGATCGCCACTCGAGGAGGTGCTCCGCCGATTCGCCGCTCCACCGGGACAACTCTTCGAGGCTCATCACTTCATCCGCCCGGCGGTCCCCCGGTACATCTCCGCCATGATCCGGGGATTACCCCGAAGGACGTAGCGCTCGAGGCTCCGGACCTCGAGACCGGCCTCGCGAACGAGCGCGTCGATCCGACGGTTGATGTTGCAGCCGCACGCAACCCGTCGCTGGAGGGGGTTGAAGAAGTCCTGGCGGCGGGCGACGCGCACGTCGTCGCTGCGTCCGTGCTCGAGGAACACGTACGTCCCCTCGGGTTTCAGAACGCGGCGGATCTGACGCAACGCCGCGACCGGGTCCCTGATGCTGCAGACGGTCAACGTCGTCACCACGCAATCGAACCGGTCGTCGGGAAACGGCAGCTCATCGCCTCTCAGCTGCGCGCGCTCGACGGGAAACGGCGCCGCGGCGATGCGGCGGGCGACCCGGAGCGGCAGCATGTCCGCGACGTCGATGGCCGTGAGCCGGGCCACGCCGGGCGGATAGTGCCCGAGGTTCAGCCCGGTGCCGAACCCCACCTCCAGCACCTCGCCGCGGACGGTCTGCAGAGCCTTGTCCCGCTCGGCCTGGTGTTGCGGCCCCCGGAGGCTCCAGTCCATGAGGCGCGGAAAGATATGGTCCGCGTAGAAGCCCATCCGTTGGTGCCTGGGATGGTCGCGAACCGGCGCGCTGTCAAGAACGTCCCTGCTCCACCTACGTGTTCAACTGAGCCGAAGCCCCGCGGCGGTTGGCAGGAGGCTGTTTCAGCCGGTCCACGATCCGAACCGGTCGTAGAGGCGGTGAAGCACGCCCCAGTGCTTGAGCCTTCGTCGCGCGTGGATCACTGCAAGCCTCGACACGACGATGACTCGTCCCCGCCCGCTCTTCGCCAGGCCGAGCCCCTGGTATATCGGCTGAAACCCGTCGCTCAGGTCGGCTTTGTAGCGCTCGGCCCCACCGAGAAACTCGACCGTCTTGAGACCCTCCTCCCCGGCGGCCGCGATCGCGTCGAGCGTGTTCAGGAGCCCGGGGGAGAAGCGCCCGAACGCCGGATCGAACGCGAGCCGGTGCACGTACATCCGGCGGCAGAATGCGAAGAAGTAGTGAAACGCGATGGGACGCCCGTCGAGCTCGAGCAGCGCCACCCGCGGCACGTCGTGCCTCGCGAGCGCAAGCGCGGCGGCGACATGGAAGCGCCTTCCGGTGGGCGTCGTGAACTCGGAGCCGTCCGGGCGCCTCGCCCAACGCAGGTCGTGGAGCCGGAAGGCCTCGGCGAGCGCGGCCTCGAGCTCCTGCGGAGATCGCGCCACGGCGACGACCAGCTTGCCGAGCTCGCTCAGCTGCCGACGGCGGCGGCGGTGCAGCTGCCTGGTCCTCGACGAAGTCTTCCGCCGATAGACCACTTCCCAGCCGTCGCTGAGGTCGAGGACCGGGGCCTCGATGCGTTCGATCAGGCGCAACGACCCCGCCGGCAGCGCCCGAGCGAGGGGCGCGGCATGAGGCGTACCAGCTCGTCCCAGCGCTCGCCGAGCGTGGCGAACGCCCGTCCATCGGTGATCGTCTCGAGCCTGAGATCTGCGTTCAGCAACGTCGGAGAGCAAGCGCCGCGCCCGGCTCGTGCGCTGAGGCGAGGAGCGCGAAGGTGACCATCACCGTTGTCTCGACCAGCTCTGCGGTTGCGGCAAGGAGCCGCTCCGTCAGCCTGCCGACACGGCGGTACAGGTAGACACGCAGCGCCAAGGTCGTGAGCGCGGCGGTCACCAGGACGAGCAACCCCACCGCGTCCGCGACGGCGAGCGTCACCGCGAACGCCGTCACGCTCGCCCAGCCGAACTCGCGGAAGCGTGCCCCGCCGACGAGTGCCGCCTCGCCGAGCACTGCGCCGGGAACCCCCCCATAGCACTGGACGACGATCGCCCAGCGCCCGAGCATCGGCGCGATGAGGAGCGCCGCGGTACGCGCCGGCGCGGGAAGGCTGCTCGCCGCCCAGAGCCTTACTGCGAAGGCGAGCCCCGCCGTCGACGCGCCGAGCGCACCTCGTGCCGCGAGGATGCGCGAAGCGCGCGCACCGCTCAATGCGGCAACGACGACGACACCCGCCGCGCCGGCGAACGCGGGGTAGCGCTGATCGACCGCCCACGCCACGCCGCTCGCCACCAGCCCGAGCAGCAGGCCGACGGCCGGGTAAAAGGCGAGCGCCGCGGCGAGCGGCTGCACCTCGGCGCGCCGGAAGACCGTGAGCGAGGAGACGGCCGCGCGAAGCTCATCGGCGAGTGCCACGCGCCGCGCCTAACGGGGGGCGCGCGCACGGTCAAGTGACCGGCGACGGTCACTTGCGGCACCGGTTCGTCGCCAGTATCAGGGCAGCGCATGCCCCGCCCCGATGCGGCGGTCGAGGCGCAGATCGCCGCTTTCACGCGCGACGTCCAAGCGGCGCTCGGCGATCGGCTCCTGTCGCTCGTCCTCTACGGCAGTGCGGCGGGCGACGACTGGGTCGAGAGCCGGTCGGACGTGAACGTCGCCGTGGTCGTACCGCGCGTCACGGTCGACGTGCTCGAGGCGCTCGCCCCGGTCGTCGCGCGGTGGCGCGGAAAACGCTTCGCCCTCCCGCTCGTCGCCGATCGCGAGTACCTCGCGTCGGCGCGCGACGTCTTCCCCATGGAGCTGGACGACATCCGCCGCCAGCACCGCGTGCTGGCTGGCGCCGACCCGTTCGCGGCCCTGGTCGTGGAGCGGGCCGCCCTCCGACGCGAGTGCGAGCAGGAGGCCCGCGGCAAGGTGCTCCGCCTTCGCACACTCTTTCTCGATGCCGCGGGGCGGCCGTCGGCCCTCGAGCCGCTCATGGTGGAGTCGCTGAAGAGCTTCCTCGTCGTGCTGCGGCACCTCGTGCGGCTCCGCGGCGGCGAGGGCGCGCACAGCTACCACGAGGTGCTGGCCGCCGGTGCGCGGCTCCTCGGCCCGCTTCCCGTCATGCAGCAGCTCCTCGACCACCGTACCGGCGCCGCGCGGCTCGGAGCGGCCGCGCTGCGCACGCAGTTCGGCGCCTACCTCGCCGAGGTCGAGCGCATCGTCGCCGCTCTCGACGCGTTCGATGCGTAGCCTCCCGGCGCTCCTCGCCGTGGCGCTCGTCGCGCTCGCCCGCGCGGCCGAACCGCCTGTCCCCGTGCCGCAGGGCTACGTGACGGACCTGGCGCACGTCCTCGGCCCGGACGTCCGCGGGCGGATCGAGCGCCTCGCTCAGGAGCTGCGCGACAAGACGGGAGCGGAGATCGCCGTCGTCACGGTGGAGACGACGGCGCCGCTCGACGACTTCACCTACGCGATGCGCATCGCCGACGCGTGGAAGCCCGGTCGCAAGGGCGAGGACACGGGCGTCGTGTTCCTCGTCGCGACGCGCGACCGGAAGCTTCGCATCCTGGTCGGCTACGGCCTCGAGGGCATCCTGCCCGACGGACTGGTCGGCGAGATCGAGGACCGCGAAGTCGTGCCCGCGTTCCGTGCCGGCCGCGTGGAAGACGGCGTGTGGCGCGGCGTCGGCGCGCTGGCCACTCGCATCGCCGGCGCGCGCGGCGTCGCCCTCACCGGCACACCACTGCCCCGGCCGGTCCCGAGCCCGGTTCCCGTGCCCGGCTGGGTCCTGCTGCTCGTCATCCTCGTGTTCGCCGCCCTCGTGCTATACCAGGCGTCCAGCAGACCGAGTGGCTTCCGGCGCGGCGGCTTCTCCCCGGTCGGTCCCTTCGGTGGCTTCGGGGGTGGCTTCGGCGGGGGCGGGGGCGGATTCGGGGGCTTCGGCGGCGGCAGCTTCGGCGGCGGCGGCGCCGGCCGCAGCTGGTGAGGAGGAGACATGGCGAGGCTTGTGGTCCTCTTGGCGACGATGCTCGGCGGCTGCGGCTACAACACCATGGTGTCGCTCAAGGAGCGCGTCGACTCCGCGTGGGCGCAGGTGGAGAACCAGCTCCAGCGGCGGAACGACCTGATCCCCAACCTGGTCGAGGTGACCAAGGGATATGCGACGCACGAGCGCGAGGTGTTCGACCGGGTCGCCGACGCGCGCGCGCGGCTGATCGCCGGCGGCACGCGCGAGCAACGGATCGACGCGGCGAACCAGCTAACGGGCGCGCTCGGGCGACTCCTCGCGATTGCCGAGCGCTATCCGGACTTGAAAGCCAACCAGCAGTTCGCCCGGCTGTCGGACGAGCTCGCCGGCACCGAGAACAGGATCGCCGTCGAGAGGATGCGGTACAACGACGCGGTTCGCGAGTACAACGCGTACATCAAGAGCTTGCCGTCGGCGCTCTACGCGCGCGCGGTCGGCTTTCAGCCCCAGCAGTACTTCGAGGCGCCGGAGGAGGCGAAGAAGGTACCGAAGGTCGACTTCGGAACGCAGGGAACGGCGCCGGCGAAGCAGCCCTAGCGACGTGCGTCGCCGGCCCCAGCGGGTTGCCTCGTCCCACGCCCCGGCCTACGGTCGTCGCTCCACATGCGGGTGGACGTCTCGTGCAAACGCTGCGGCCAGCGGAGCCGGCTCGACATCGGTAGCCCGCCGGCCGGGCAGGCGACGGCGGAGTATCTCCACCTGCTCGAGGAGCGGCTCCGACACCGCCCCAGCTTCGATTGCTTCGGCGGCCACACGGAGCTCAGACCACCGGTGCCGGAGTTCTGGGACGTCCACTGGGAGACGGTCGGGGACTGATGCGGATCCTCGTCCTGGGAGCTGGCGCCGTCGGCGGCTACTTCGGCGCGCGCCTCGCCGAGGGCGGCCACGACGTGAGCTTCGTGGCACGTGGCGAGAACCTCGAGGCGCTGCGGCGCGACGGCCTCACCGTGCGGCTCACCGAGCGGACACTGCACCTCGCACCCGTCCACGCCGTTGGCGACCCCGCGCACGCGCCGCGGCCGGACCTCGTGCTCGTCTGCGTCAAGTCCTACGACACGGCCGCGGCGGCGGCTGCGTTACGCCCGGTCGTCGGGCCCGAGACGATCGTCCTCTCGCTCCAGAACGGCATCGAGAACGAGGCGGTCCTCGCCCGCACGCTCGGTCTTCCGCCCCTCCTCATCGCCTTCACCCGGATCGGCGTGGCCCTCGTCGCCCCGGCGACGATCGAGTACAGCGGGCGCGGCAGCATCGTCTTCGGCGAGCCCGACGGCCGCGAGACACCGCGCGCACGGCGCGTCGCGGACGCGCTGGCGGCGGCCCAGGTTCCGTACCAGCTCCACTCGGATATCCTCGTTCCGACCTGGGAGAAGCTCGCCTGGAACGCCGGCTTCAACGCCGTCACCACGCTCACCCAGTCGAGCGTCGCCGAGGTGCTGGCCCAGCCGGCGAGCCGCGACCTCGTCGTGGCGGCCATGGAAGAGGTGGACGCCGTGGCGACCGCCCTCGGGATCGGGGTACGGCGCACCCGCACCGAGGCGGTCCTGGCCGACAGCGTGGCCGGGCTTCCCGACTTCGAGACCTCGATGCTGCAGGACTACCGGCGCGGCCGCCGTCTTGAGCACGACGCGATCAACGGCGCCGTCGTGCGCGCCGCGGCACGGGCGGGCGTCTCCGTGCCGGTCAACCGCTTGTTGCTCGCGCTCCTCACACGCCTCGATCCCGCGTCGCGGGCGTAACTCACGCCCGGCAGCGCAACGACGGGCTCCTATAATAACGGATCGAGGCGGGCTAACGGTGGGGCCAGTGGCTTATCGCGGCGGCGTTTCGCGCACCCGCGCTACCCGCCTGGCCGGGCCGGCCTTTCCTCGAGTCCGATGAGCCCATGTCGCCGCCACCCGACCCGCGCGAGCCACGTCTGCGGTGGCACGACGGGGGCCGCATCGCGGGACCGAGGAAAGGTCCGCTTCCACCGCGCGAACCATGCCGCCGAAGAACACGGATCGAGTCCATTACCGCACGCGCCGTGCTTCAGTCCGTTTCGCAGCACATACACGAGGGCGTTCCTGACCTCCCGCGGCGTGGCCAGCGCTCGCGCATGGTACCGCTCGGCCCAGAAGGTACCCCGGCGATGTAGCCTCCGGTTGACTGCCCGCGCGATGCGAATCTGAAGTCCCTGGACCCCGCGCGAAAGCCGGCTGCGATCATCGGCCTCGACGAGCAGGTGGATGTGGTTCGACTGGACCGAGAATTCGAGCACGCGGAACCCCCGGCGGGAGGCCGCGGCCAGCGCATCGCGGACCGCGTGGAAGACAAGCGTGCCGCGGAGGGAAGGCAATGCTGCCCGGACGCGCAGCGTGATGTGCACGGGGTGTCGCGCCTGGTGCGCCGGGCGGCGGCGGTGGGGAACGCGGCGGCGCGATCCCGCGGGGCGGCCGGCGCCGACGCGGGCCCCGCCCCACGTCCGAGGGCGCAACGGAAGCTGGACGGAACGTCGCATGACTTGAATAGGGCAGATATAATAGAAAACTC
>Ga0070699_100004166_pt1 | contig 12786 bp, 12 predicted proteins | sample KBSK1503metaG_FD_65473 | JGI IMG/M metagenome (GOLD analysis project Ga0070699, IMG submission 65473) | Corn, switchgrass and miscanthus rhizosphere microbial communities from Kellogg Biological Station, Michigan, USA - KBS K1-50-3 metaG | ecosystem: Host-associated > Plants > Roots >...
GCCGCCACACGGACTTTCTTGCTAGGCGCGTTGAGTTGCGTAAAGATGGCGGTCGTACTTATGAAGATCGCGCGCTTGATGCCAGCTTTTTGTGACGCGCTGATGATCGAGTCCGCGTGACCGAATCCAAGGGATGCAACGTTGACAAGTACGTCTGCGCCTTGCATGGCGGGGGTCAAGGCTAGAGTGTCGGACAAGTCTCCTTTCACCCATTCAATATTCGAATCAGTGAGAAACGAACGGTCACTGGAGGCGCGATAGAGACAGCGGACTTCGAATCCGTTTTTGAGTAATAGAGGGACGACGCGTGAGCCTGTGAACCCGGTCGCGCCTGTGACGAAGATTTTCATAAACTCCTATAGTCTCCGTCATTGCGAGCGACCGCAGGGAGTGAAGCAATCTCCAACATAACGAGGGGATTGCTTCGTCGGGATTTCGACGCTACCGCGTCTCAACCCTACTCGCAATGACGGAATATTTATTTAACCAACCTTTTCAGTAATTCAAGTGTTTCATTCAACTTATCGCGGCGATCGAGATGTTTTACCAGATACTCGCGTGCATTTTGTCCCATTTGTTTGACTCGCTGCGAATCTTTCGAAAGTTCGAGAATTGTTTTCGCAAGCAATTCATCATTCCCAGGTTGGACATATACTCCCCCATCCGATGACTCGATCAGCGTGCGCGAGACACCGTCAATGACGAGCACGGTCGCGCGTCTTGCCGCCATATAATCAAAGACTTTGTTGGGGTATGTGGTGCGGAACATGGGTATATCTTGCAAGATGGCCAGGCACACATCTGCAGAAGCGACGACACAGGGCATATCCTTTTTGGGTCGGACACCTGCAAAAACTACATTGGATAATTTCATTTGTTCTGCTTCACTTTGGAGCCGCGGGCGTTCCTTCCCATCCCCAAACAACACAAAACGGATTTTATCTTCACGATTTAGTCGTTGAGCCGCACGTAGAACAGTATCAATATCGTTGGCCTGCCCCAGTGCACCTGCATACAACACAACGAATTCATCCTGCAATCCCAGCTCAATTCGAATCGCTGAACCGTCCATGCTTGGGTTGAACATATCCGCATCCGTGCCATAAGGGATAAAAGTAATCTTTTTCTCAGGCACGCCTTTGCCGATCATATAGTCTTTGTAGGCAGGCGAGTTGACCAGGATATGGGTTGCACGGGCATACAAAAATTTTTCCAGCCAGCGCGCCAATCCAATGACAATTGGATTCTTCAACACACCCATGCTCACGCCAAACTCGGGCCACAGGTCACGCACCTCAAGCAGGAAAGGCTTGCGCCGTATCCACGCCACGAACCACGCAGAAACCGCTTGAAAGATCGGCGGCGTTGTGCCCATCACCAGGTCCACATCCTTCACTTGCAAGGCTGTCCATACAGAACTGAACATAAAACTCAAAAAAGAAATGGTCCGCCAGAAATAACTGCGATGCAGAGCCGGATAAATATAGGCACGCAAAATCCGGACACCTTCTATCATCTGCTCCGCAAAGATTCCCTTACGCGCTATTGTGCGCTGCCCGGTTTGATAATTTAGATCACTGGCAACGATGACCAGTTCATGTCCACGTTCACGCAAAAATTTCGCCATCTCAAAATGGCGGGTGTGTCCTGGCTCGGCAGGCGAAACGAAAGCTTGATTCAGTAACAAGATCTTCATTGAAGAATGATTATATTCCAAGGGTGAATTTTCGGCCTCTCTTGCGGCTGATTGAACAGGGGCAACTCCGCAACATTTTACACATTTTCCCTTAACAATTTTTCATCTAGAAGGTGTATATTTGAAGTACAAGGATTTATAGACCATCTACTCATAAATCCTTGATCCATCCCCTCATTGTACAAAGAAAGGACTAACCATGGGTCTCTTCTCAAGAATTCTGGAAAAGCTTGGCCTGAAGAAAGAGTCAGCAGAAGACGCGGGAACGGCCTCCGGAGGTCGCAAGCCGGAAGCCACCGCAGGTCCTCCAAAGCCTTCTACGCCAGCGCCAGCTGGCACTGCCAAGCCTACGCCTCCGGGAATGCCCAAACCACCACCTGCCGGGTTCAACCCCAGGCCTGGCGCTCCTGTGGCCATCTCTGAAGTAGATGTCGTCAAAAAACTGGAAGACCTTGCCGCGGCTCAGCCTCTCAAACTCAACTGGAAAACCTCCATTGCTGATCTTCTATTCCTGCTCGGTATTGAAAACAGCTATGAGGCTCGTAAAGAATTGGCGACCGAGTTGGGCTGCCCGTCTGAGTTGATGCATGACTCCGCCAAAATGAACACCTGGCTCCACAAGAAAGTTCTACAGGAAATTGCTGCCAACGGTGGCAATATCCCCAAAGAACTTCTGGATTAATAAAAACGCGACCGAAAAACAGCGTGGATAATGTCCACGCTGTTTTATTTTGGGAAGAGACTGGGTCCTCGCTTCATGCCAAGCCTAAGCCCGCCTCAACTCGATAGGCATTTCCCTACGCTGTAACCTCCCGAAATCCCTGCGCTTCCTTACATTACTAATATGAAAGTAACCCTGATAGTTTCTGAGAGTCTTGTCCCATAGAATTAGACTTGTAGAAAGGAATATACACATGGAAATCCCCCGACATTGGAGACTCAAGAAACAACGCTACGGGCTGGTAGGTGAAGTCTGTCCGCATTGCGATTACAAAATCTTCCCCCCGCGCGACGTCTGCCCCAACTGCGGCGACGAAGCCAAAGAACTCTATACCTTTAGTGGTAAAGGCGAAGTGTACTCCTATACGACCGTTTACGAAGCCCCCAGCGGCTACGATGCCAACGCACCTTATACTGTGGCCCTCGTCAAACTCGAAGAAGGCCCCATGATCACCGCCCAACTCACTGACGTGGACAATGACGCCGTCGAGATCGGCATGCCAGTCGAAATGGTCACCCGCAAAATGCGTAACGATGGTGACGAACGCGGATTGATCGTCTACGGCTACAAATTCAGGCCGCAAAACCTTGTACCTACCAAATAGAGAACAAAAAGCCAAAAATGAACGAACACCCCTACGTATAGGGGTGTTTTCTTTTAAAACATTCCCGTAAACAATCAATCCACTTTTTGCTATCTACCGACAGCTTCTCCGATCCCAGAACCTGCTTGCTTTATACTGATTCAAGCAATTCATCTCTACAGGCAGGTTCCTATGCAGAATTATTCAACCGTTCTAGATCAAATCACATGGGGAATACATCTCAACTTCGAGGGACACTTCGCTTCCCCACCGAACTCTCCCTCCTGGCTTACACAACTTCAGCAGCAAGATTGGCAGCGACGTGGAATTATCCTATGGGATGCGGAATTTCGGATTGTTACACATCACTATGCAGGATCTGCGCTTGAACTTCTTGAGAATCTTCAAGGCAATAATGCATGGAAGACCAACGGTCTAACCATCGGATCGCCAGCTTTCCAACTTTCCGCCAATAGTGTAAGCACTCCATCGGCAAAGGTTGGAGGAGATTGGGTACTGAAAAACCAAATAGATCTTAGCACAGATCAAGCACAAGCCTTTGTCGAATTTCTGATCACACAGGAGAGCTTGTTGAAGCGTATTTCACTGTGTGACCAGGAAGATGCGGAAGAAGCCCTTAAGAAGATTTACCAGCATATCGCTGCCTACGGCAGAAAGGTCCGGGAAGGAAAGAAAAGTGACAAGATAACTGAGACTACAAAACCGTACATCCTCCCATTTTCATCCCGCAAGGTAACCTTGAAGCATTTGATCTACCAGATCTAGGAACACTTATTGAGACTGGAAGGCTCAACGAATTCTTTTGCCAGGGGGATTATTACGCGCGGGATATTCAACAACAGCGGTTCACGGGTTATGGCTCCGAGATTATCTGCAATGCCGATATGCGCATCGGGGAGATACGGCAATTTTGCAAGTTGCAGGATGAAGGTCAGGGTTTGCTGAGAACGGTAATGACACAACTCAATTTATCGGCGTGTGCCTATCATCGCATCCTCAAACCGGCACGTACGATTGCAGACTTGGCGGGAAGCGAAGAAATCCAATCCGCACATTTGGCAGAGGCCCTACAATACCGTCCGAAGATTATGCTGGCATGAACTCTTCTGCTCCAAAAAAATACTCCTTATCTCGCGAGATAAGGAGTATTTTTTGCGAAATCTTAATACTTTCTTGACGTCCATCTCTGCTTCCTTGTCCCCAATTTGACCGATAACTGCCTACACTAAGACCGAAATGGAGGCACATATGAACGATTTGCTATATCTTGGACTTACCATACTTTTCTTCGTCCTCACCCTCGGACTAATCAAAGTCTGTGAGCGGCTGATGGAGGATAAATCATGAACGTCTTGTACGCAATCACAGGCATCATTACCGTGATCCTGTTTGTCTACCTTGTATTAGCCTTACTCAAACCGGAGTGGTTCGGATGAATATCTACAGTTGGTCTCAACTCATTTTCTATATCGTGGTTTTGCTGGCATTGGCAAAACCGCTTGGTTCGTTTATGGCGAAAGTCTATCAAGGCGAACACACCTTTCTGGATCGTGTGCTGGGTCCCGTTGAACGGTTCATCTATCGCCTCTCAGGCGTCAAAGCAGATGAGGATATGAACTGGAAGACCTATGCCATCGCAGTGATGCTGTTCAATGTGCTTGGTCTCATTGTTGTGTATAGTTTACAAAGACTTCAAGCTATATTGCCTCTCAACCCACAAGCGCTTGGCGCGGTCACACCTGATTCTTCGTGGAATACAGCCATTAGTTTTGCGTCCAACACGAACTGGCAAGGTTATGGTGGCGAGGTGACCATGAGTTATTTATCGCAAATGCTTGGCTTGACGGTGCAGAACTTTGTATCCGCCGCTACAGGGATGGCTGTTTTGGTAGCGCTCATCCGTGGGATTGTTAGACATACTGCTAAAGGCATTGGAAACTTCTGGGTGGATTTGACCCGCTCTACACTTTACATTCTTGTGCCACTTTCACTTGTGGTAGCTCTTGCACTTGTTTCGCAGGGTGTTGTGCAAACATTCAGTCCGTATAAAACGGTTGCTTTGCTTCAACCCACAACTGACGCAAACGGCAATGCTGTGACTGAGCAAGTTCTACCTGTTGGTCCGGCTGCTTCGCAAATTGCCATCAAACAATTGGGTACGAACGGCGGCGGATTCTTCAACGTCAACTCTGCGCATCCGTTTGAAAACTCAACGCCATTCTCGAACTTTTTAGAGCTGTTGTCCATTCTCGTGATCCCAGCTGCGTTATGTTACTCCTTCGGCAGAATGGTTGGGGATACACGTCAGGGTTGGGCATTGCTGACAGCGATGACCATTATCTTTGTGACATTTTTAGGCGTAGCAATCTGGTCAGAACAAAGTGGCAACCCAGCCTTCGCAAAGCTGGGCATTGATCAAACTCAAACAAATATCAATCCAGGCGGCAACATGGAGGGCAAGGAAACCCGCTTTGGGATTGTTAATTCTGCACTATGGGCAACGGCAACCACTGCCGCATCGAATGGCTCGGTGAATTCGATGCATGATTCGTTTATGCCGCTCGGCGGACTTGTGCCTCTCTTCATGATTCAGTTAGGTGAGATCATCTTCGGGGGCGTTGGTTCTGGTTTGTATGGAATGCTGGCATTCGTTATCGTGGCTGTATTTATCTCAGGGCTGATGGTCGGACGCACGCCTGAATATCTCGGCAAAAAGATCGAAGCCTTCGAAATGAAGATGGCTTCGCTGATGCTCTTGATTCCCATTCTGCTGGCGAAAGTTGGCACAGCGATTGCAGTGGTGAATCCTTTAGGTCTCGCAACAATTTGGAATACGGGCGGTCCTCATGGGTTTAGTGAAGTCCTTTACGCCTTCTCGTCCGCGGCGAACAACAATGGCTCGGCCTTTGCTGGTTTGGGTGCAAACAATCCCTTCTATAACATCGCGCTAGGCATCTGCATGTTCTTCGCCCGTTACTGGTTGATCGTCCCTGTGCTGGCAATTGCGGGTTCACTCGTGCAAAAGAAGAAGGTTCCTGCAAGTGCTGGTACTTTGCCAACGCATACACCGCTGTTTATTGCCTGGCTCATCGGTGTCATCATGATCGTCGGCGCGTTGAGCTTCATCCCCGCACTGGCATTGGGACCCATCGTCGAGCATTTGATGGTCTTTGGTCATTAGGATATATCCATGAATACTCAAAATAAAAAACAATCCCCATATCGCCGCGAGATCTATCAACGCGCGATCTTGGACTCCTTTACAAAACTCAACCCGCGCTGGATGGTACGCAACCCGGTCATGTTCGTGGTGGAAGTTGGAAGTGTGCTGACCACTGTGTTATGGATACAGGCTTTGCTCGGAATGGGTGAAGCGCCAACCAACTTCATCGGCGCAATCGCACTGTGGTTATGGTTCACTGTTCTATTTGCAAACTTCTCCGAAGCTGTGGCAGAGGGACGTGGCAAGGCACAGGCTGAGTCGCTGCGCAAGGCACGGCAGGATACGCCCGCTAAAAAGATCGGTTCGAAGGTTGAAAAGTTTGAAGGCCCGAAAGTTGAACATCAACTGGTTTCATCGACTGCGTTACGAAAGCATGATTTGTATCTCGTTGAAACCGGCGATATTCTTCCGGCGGACGGTGAGATCGTCGCTGGCATCGCGTCGGTGGATGAAAGTGCTGTTACTGGCGAATCAGCTCCGGTTGTGCGTGAGGCGGGCGGTGACCGGTCAGCTGTCACAGGTGGGACGCGTCTCTTATCCGATTGGCTGATCGTACGCGTGAGTGCCGACCCAGGTCAGGGATTCCTGGATCGCATGATCAGCATGGTCGAGGGCGCGAAGAGGCAGAAGACGCCGAATGAGATCGCGCTCAATATTTTGCTGGCTGGTTTCACAATCATCTTTTTGGTGGTGTGCGCCACATTGCTTCCATACTCACTGTATAGCGTGAATGCCGCAGGCAAAGGGACAGCCATCACAATTACTGTGTTGGTCGCGTTGCTGGTTTGTTTGATCCCAACCACAATTGGCGGATTACTTTCCGCGATTGGTATCGCGGGGATGGACCGCATGATCCAGCGTAATGTCATCGCCATGTCTGGTCGTGCCGTGGAAGCGGCGGGGGATGTGGACGTTTTATTGCTTGATAAGACTGGCACGATCACGCTCGGCAATCGCCAGGCTGTGGAATTTATTCCTGTGAACGGAGTTAACGCGCATGAATTGGCAGAAGCCGCGCAACTTGCTTCACTTGCCGATGAAACACCAGAAGGTCGTTCCATCGTTGTGCTCGCCAAGGAAAAGTTCGGGCTACGTGGACGAACCATAGGATCCAGCGATGAAGCACCGGAGGGCATGCACTTCATCCCGTTTACTGCGCAGACACGCATGAGCGGCGTCAACTTCGACAGCACATTTATCCGCAAAGGTGCGCCGGATACGATGATCGAAATGCTTCAATTGAATGGCAACGGTGTCCCATCCGATCTGAAGCCAGCGGTGGATAACATCGCGCGCATGGGTGGCACGCCGTTGATCGTGACAAAAAACAATAAAGCTTTGGGTGTCATTCATCTCAAGGATATTGTCAAAGGCGGTATCAAGGAACGTTTTGCACAACTGCGCAAGATGGGCATCAAGACGGTGATGATCACAGGTGATAACCCATTGACCGCTACCGCAATTGCAGCCGAAGCTGGTGTGGATGATTTCCTCGCCCAAGCCACGCCTGAAACAAAGTTGAAACTCATCCGCGAACATCAGACAGGCGGCAAACTGGTTGCGATGACCGGTGATGGTACCAATGACGCTCCCGCGCTCGCGCAAGCGGATGTGGCAGTTGCCATGAATACCGGTACACAACCCGCACGCGAAGCCGCCAATATGATCGACCTGGATAGCAACCCCACGAAGTTAATTGAGATTGTGGAGATCGGCAAACAACTCCTGATGACTCGTGGTGCGCTGACTACGTTCAGCATTGCTAACGATGTTGCGAAATATTTTGCCATCATCCCCGCGGCGTTCGCATCCACATACCCCGTGCTCGCCGCGCTGAACTTCATGCACCTTGCCACGCCAGAGAGCGCAATCCTATCCGCGGTGATCTTCAATGCTCTGATCATCATAGCCTTGATTCCGCTGGCGTTACGAGGTGTGCCGTATCGCGCAGTTGGTGCGGCGCAGCTGTTGCGTGACAACTTGTTAATCTATGGTGTCGGTGGATTGATCGCGCCATTCATCGGCATTAAGTTGATCGACATGTTGTTGGTCACATTCGGACTGGCATAGGAGATTGAAATGATTACTATAACCTCAACACCTGCATTCCGTTCTTGTGAAGAACATGAAGCCGACATCATCGTTATTCATTATGAACCCAAGTCAAGAACAGAAGGGAAATCCATGAGTTTTATTCGCCATCGCGTGAAATGGTTTGGCATCTTATCAACCGTTACCTTGGGTGCGGCTGCTTTTACTCCAGCTACTTTCAACGTGCCTATAAACTTTCGCCCCTGGGTTTTTGTTACTTTCATCTTCTGGTTCTTCGCCTTTTGCGCAGGATTCTTCAACCTATGAACACTCAACTTCGCTGTGCTCACTGTTATTACAGGTGTGATCTCTGGTGTTGGCGGTTTGATAGCGCCGTTCATTGGCATCAATTGGTTGTTCTTCATCTGGCATAGAGGAGATTCGTTATGTCTTCCAATTACGCTCGTCCAAAATGGTGGCAGTTGTATCTCACCTTTCCGCTTCTCATTGCATTGTTCGCAGTGAACAACCGACTCATAATTTCGACCCGTTGGCACGAGGCAATGCAGAGTGGAATTGTCCTGATTGTATTTGGACTAATCCATCTATGGGTGAATGCCAATTTATCCGCCTTATCAAAAATGGATCAAAGACAGTATCACGGAAGGGTCACTGTGATCCGAATCCCTTCATATCAACTTCCTGATACAAATAAAGATAAACGTCCAATGTTTCACCTCCCTGATTCGGAAATAAGAGGTGTATTGAGCACCACATTTGAGATGGACTACATCGATGCTGAAACTTTCACAATTGATGACGTCCCACAAGAATTGAACAAGGAATAAAAATGATTTCACAAGTACGCCCCGCGTTTTTCATGCTTTTGATCTTTACCGTCATCACGGGGATCATCTATCCCCTCGCTGTGACGGGCATCGCTCAGGTTGTCTTTCCCCACCAAGCCAACGGCAGTCTCATCATGACCAAAGATGGGAAAGCTGTCGGCTCGGAATTGATCGGTCAGCAGTTCGATGACCCCAAATATTTCTGGGGTCGCATTTCTGCGACAGGTACAATCGCTTATAACGCCTTCAATGCTGAAAACCTGACTGCCTCTTCCGGCTCAAATTATGGACCATTGAATCCCGCTCTCACAGATATGGTGCAGGCGCGCATTGACGCCCTCAAAGCGGCTGATCCGGACAACACGCTTCCGATTCCTGTAGACCTGGTAACTGCTTCGGGTAGCGGACTCGACCCACAGATCAGCGTGGCATCAGCGTTGTATCAAGTCCATCGTGTGGCAACAGCTCGCGGTTTGAGTGAAGCGCAAGTTGTCGCTTTGGTGAATCAATATACCGAAGGTCGTCAGTTTGGCTTTTTGGGCGAATCGCGTGTCAATGTCCTATCCCTGAATCTGGCTTTAGATGAGATACAATAAATTTGATGGAACATCGTCCTGATCCCGATGAACTGTTAAAGCAAGTTCAAGCCGAAGAACCCAGCCGAGGAAAACTAAAGATATTTCTGGGCTATGCCGCAGGTGTAGGCAAAACCTATGCCATGCTCGAAGCCGCGCATCAACGCAAGGCTCAAGGCATTGATGTAGCTATTGGCTACATCGAAACACATAAACGCGTCGAGACGGAAGAACTTGTTGAAGGTTTGGAAGTGTTGCCGCGCAAACAGGTGGAATATCACAACGTATCCCTGCCCGAAATGGATGTGGATGAGGTGATCAATCGTCACCCCGCGATCGTGTTGGTGGATGAATTTGCACACACCAATGCGCCCGGTTCGCGCCATCCCAAAAGATACATGGATGTGGCTGAAATTCTCGACGCGGGTATCGATGTATATACCACACTTAATATTCAGCATCTCGAAAGCTTGAACGATGTCATTGCGCAGGTGACAAATGTGATCGTGCGTGAGACCATCCCCGACCGCGTCATTGACGAAGCCTCCGAGATCGAAGTCATTGATCTGCCGCCTGATGAATTAATGGTACGCCTGAAAGAGGGCAAGGTTTACATCCCCGAACAAGCCAGCCGCGCTATTGACAAATTTTTTCGCAAAGGGAATCTCACCGCGTTACGTGAAATGTCCCTGCGCCGCGCCGCCGAACGCGTGGATAACCAGATGCGCTCGTACATGCAGACCCGCGCCATCTCTGGTCCGTGGGCGGCGGGCGAACGCTTATTGGTTTGCATCAGTCCAAGCCCGCTGGCAGAGAAACTCGTCCGTACAACGCGCCGGCTCGCCAGCGAACTCAAAGCAGAATGGTTCGCCGTTTATGTGGAAGTTGCTTCCAAGCCTGAGATCAACCAGACCAATCGTGAGCGCATCGGGCGCATCCTGCAACTGGCTGAAGAACTTGGAGGCAAAAGCCTCATGATCTCGGGGGCATCCATCCAGGAAGCCGTGCTCGAGTATGCACACAAAAACAACATCACAAAGGTTGTGGTGGGCAAACCTCTCAAACCGCGCTGGCAGGAGTTATTGAAGGGTTCGATTGTTGACCAGCTCATTTATGCCAGCGGCGATATTGATGTGTATGTGATCAGTGCGCGCGAAGGATTATTCAAATCCATTATGCCCGAGGACTGGCAGCCGCATCGTCCACTTGGACGCTACCTGACAGCGCTTGCTCTGGTCGTGTTAGCGACGGTGTTCGGTATACTAACTCGCGGCAATCTTGAACCTACCAATCTTGTGATGCTTTATCTGGTGGCAACGGTGATCTCTGCAGCTTTTCTTGGGCGGGGACCATCGCTACTCACTGCCATTGCTGGGGTATTGGCATTCGATTTCTTTCTTATTCCGCCCTATCTCACATTCGCAGTCAGTGACACCCAATACGTGATTACGTTCATCACGCTCTTCGCGGTTAGCCTTGTTATTAGTTCCTTAACTGTTCGCGTACGCGAACAAGCGGAAGCCTCGATGTTGCGGGAAAAGCAAACTTCTGCGCTATATAATCTCAGCAGAGATTTAACTTCAGCCACAGACCTGCTTCAGGTAACAGACATTATCATTTCTCAAATTAGCCTCGGGTTCGGGCGCGACGTTGCCATCTTTTTGCCGGAGAATAATCAAATCCGCGTATTTGCCAGTTCACCAAATTATTATCCTGATGAAAATGAACTGGCGGTTGCCACCTGGACGTATGAACATAATCAACCTGCTGGGCGTGGCACTGATACACTACCTGCCGCATCTTTGCGCTGCCATCCATTGAAATCATCGAAGGGTATTGTGGGTGTGCTGGGAATTCATTCCAAAGACAAAACGAATTTTCTTACATCGGAACAAAGGCTCACGCTCGCCGCGTTTGCCAATCAAGCTGCACTTGCCATTGAACGCGCCAGCCTGGCTGAACAGGCGCAACAAGCCGAGCTTCTGCAAGCCACTGAAAAATTGCAGACTGCTTTATTAAACTCCATCTCGCACGATCTACGCACGCCGCTCGTTTCGATCACGGGCGCACTCACAAGCCTCGATGAACAATCTGATTCGTTGAAGGAAGAATATCGCAAGAGTTTGATCGTCACAGCCCGTGAAGAAGCGGATCGGTTGAACCGTCTCGTTGGCAACCTGCTTTCGATGACGCGTATTGAAAGCGGCGCGATCAAACTGCATCTTGAGCCTGGCGATATTCAGGATGTCATTGGCACGGCGCTTGAGCAACTCGGCAAACGTATTTCGAATCACAAAGTGCAAGTAGCTGTCCCCACGGATTTCCCACTCGTACCGATGGACTTCACTTTGATCGTGCAGGTCCTCGTCAACGTATTGGAGAACGCGGTTAAATATTCACCCAAAGATTCCTTGATCGAAGTCTCTGCAGACCTACGGGGTGAAAAAGCACGCCTCCAAATCGCGGATAGTGGGGTTGGCATCCCCTCCGATGATCTTGCACGCATTTTCGACAAATTCTACCGAGTCCAACGCCCTGAGAGCGTCAGCGGAACCGGCTTGGGACTTTCCATTAGCAAAGGCATCATTGATATCCATAACGGTCAAATTTATGCGCGTGTACGTGATGAGGGCGGAACGATAATCACAATTGAGTTACCATTAAGGGGAAAGGAATGAACTAATGAGCGCTGCCGGTCAACGCGTGCTGGTCGTGGACGATGAAAACGCAATCCGCCGTTATTTGCACACTGCATTGACCGCGCAAGGCTTCACCGTCTACGAAGCCGCAAATGGGGAAGAAGCCGTGAAGGCGGTTCTCAATAATCGCCCCGACATCATCATCCTTGATCTAGGCTTGCCCGATTTCGATGGCATCGAAGTCACACGTCGCTTGCGCGAATGGTCGCAAACTCCAATTATCATTCTCTCTGTGCGTGAAGCTGAAAATGACAAGATTGCCGCCCTCGATGCAGGCGCAGACGATTACCTCACCAAACCTTTTGGCACCGGCGAACTCATGGCACGAATGCGTGTCGCGATGCGTCGTCTAGCAAATAAATCTGATGAACCAATTCTCCAAGTTGACA